>WNFR01000268.1_pt1 | contig 72239 bp, 52 predicted proteins | sample 5400221 | NCBI WGS metagenome assembly WNFR01 (sample SAMN13153357, study PRJNA577476) | soil metagenome | isolation source: 40 cm soil under Madrone tree | place: USA:California | collected 2016-06-14
ACCCGTAATAACTTCACCTGAATATCAACCGGCATTGAATTGATTTCATCGAGGAAAATCGTTCCTCCATTTGCCTCTTCAAATAATCCAATCCGTTGGGCCTTCGCGTCAGTAAACGCCCCCTTCTCGTAACCAAACAATTCACTCTCAATCAGCGTCTCAGGGATCGCCCCGCAGTTGACCGCTACAAATTTCTTGTCGCGCCGCGTACTTAACTGGTGAATTTGCTTGGCAACCACTTCTTTACCTGTTCCGCTGGCGCCAGAGATAAGCACCGTTACGTCAGTCTTTGAAACTCGCTGCACCGCGACCGCGACCTCGATGATCGCTGAACTCTCTCCCTGGATCTGATACTCAGACTGAATCGACACCGCCTTCTTTCCCATCGGCTCGCCGACCTGACGATCGCTCTCGTTAACCAACACATGGCGCCGAATGACGTCGCGGATGGTTTGCACGTCAAAGGGCTTCGGCAGGTAGCCCGCCACTCCAAATTCCAATGCTGCAAAACAATCAGACGAGCTGCCCGAACCCGTAATCACGTAGGCCGCAAAACTTTCACGACCGACCAGCTCGCGACAGAACTCGACCCCATCGCCATCCTCCAGATTCTTATCAATGAAGGCCAGGACGACCGACTTGGATTTGTCCAGCACGGCGCGCGCGCCGGCCAGGTCCTCGACCGTGCTTAACTTGATATCTGCCCCGAGCCCCTTCACCACCCGTTGAAAATAAACGCGAACATCCCGGTCGTCGTCGACAACCAGGATCGTGCAATCCGCACCCTCCAAATCCATTACCATTTGTTCAATCATAGATTTCTCTTTATTTTTGTAAGATACCCTCCCTAACTACGGTCTCACGACATAACCTACGGTAGTAATTAGCGATGTTCTCCACATAATTTTCTGTCTCTTTATAGGGAGGAATTCCGCTGGGTCGTCTTAAGCCCCGACGGTTTACTACCTTTCCCCCTCTTAACACCACAGTCTTTCCATTCAGGAAAGCGTCCACCGGAATCGACCCGGCATTGTATGCAGCCAACGCCTGAGATACGTTGCCGCCAAACTGGTCCAGAAGCGAAACCAGATACGCCACGCCAGCTTTCACTGCCTCATCCGGATCAAATGGATTTCTCGCGCCGAACCGAACCGCCGTACCGGGCATCAGTTGTAAAGGACCGCGCGCTCCTTTTGGGGAAACCACGTGCAGCTTACCCCCAGATTCCTGCCAAATCAACGAAAAGACGAGCCGCGGATCAATGCGATAACGAGCGCATTCACGATAGACCGCCGCTACCAGCCGGCTGTTGTATCCTTCAACTAGAACTCGCCCCCCACCTCGCGTAATCCTCGCACCGCTGCCCTTCCTCCCAACACCCCTCGAACTGTCCCATTGAGTTTTCGGCACTGTCCCGTTGTTGCTCACTACCTCGCTCTCACTCGGGACTCTAAGATCGACGGAAGCATCGATCGTAACTCGCCCTTGACCGCAAACTATGCCGGCCGAAAGCAAGCCAAAAACCACGGCCATTCCAAAGAAATAGCCACTTGAACAGTGTCTGTGAATTGAAGAGTGCATATATAAAGGAGAAGCCACGCCAAGATCGACGCGCTGTAGGCGGCTTTCGACTTTGCAAACGCTTTGCCACTGCTAGCTTTGCTGACTATTGAGCACACTTAAGCACAATCACATTCAACTAAGTTCTCACAGGTTCTTTCCTTTGCTTCGAATCTTCCGTCCTCGCAGAAGATTTCTGCACGGCACAACATGTGCAGACACCCCTCCTCGTGTGGCTATTCCAACAGGCCCTGATGCCTGAATGCCATGCCCCGCAGCTCTTCACTGAGCAGGCGCGAGTCGGAAGTTATTTCTCGCGTCCCGATCATTAAGCTCGCCGCCCCAAACAGTCGCCGTGTGACTCAGGGGAAGTTTAAGAAGCAACGTGCGCTCGCTATGAGAGTTCAACAATCCAACCATGAAGGCTTCTCTTTAGTGGAGCTGGTTATCGTCTGCGCCATCATCGGCGTCGTCGCCGCTATCGCTTTCGCATCCTTCGCTAACCGCGATGAAGGCTCTCGGCTCGCACAGGACGTGGCCAGTCGTATCCGCGCCCGGCGCGCCGCCGCCATCCGGCTAAACGCACTCGTCCAACCAACCCTCCTGGAGAACTATAAACAACCACCCATCTCCATTGATTTTATAAATGCAACTACGACTGCTTCCTTAGTCACAGAAGGGACCGCCCCGACAACTTTCACCGCGCCCGGCGGCCTCGGATCAACCGGAACGTGGAACTACGCTTATCAGGGCAATGCCCTAACCCTTCCCGCCGGTTGGCGCGTGGCCACCTCCAGTTCAAGCCTCTCGCCAATCCCCGTTATCTCACTTGGTACACCACAAACTGTTTTCAACTTTACCGGCGATGGCCGCTTGGACGCTTCATCGCTTCCAAGCACGCAGTCCAATACGAACCCGAATCAGGAAAGCCAGTTTCCCGCCATTTACCTAACTAACGGCCGCACCGCGCGCGCGGTCGCCGTCCACCCTTCGGGACTCACGGAAATTTGGCAATACGACGAATCAGCGGGAACTTGGAAAGGTTTCAGCAATCGCTCAGCCGTAGCCCCTTAACCACCATTGTAAAGAGTAAAGGACAGATGAAAACGTCATCACTACAACGCGGATTTAGCTTGATCGAACTATTGGTCGCCATGGCGATTAGCATAGTTGCGGTAGCCGCCGCCGTCCTTCTTATTACTAAATTCGCCCGCACCGCCGGCGCCTACGGGGAAGTCTCTACCCTCGAGGAGCAAAGGGGCAGCGCCGACACCCTACTTCGCGCGGACTTCGATGGTGCAGGCTTTAACCTGACCCGGCCTTCCATGCCCTCTGCAGGTAAAGAACTGATCCAATTCCTGCCTGACCCTAATTTCAATACCGGCACCCCAGGAAGCCTGACCAAACTTAACACTGCCGCGGCCTGGGCCTACAGTTCCACGGCCGTAAGCTCCGGCATCAGCCTGTGGAGTTGGACGCCATCGAATGTTTGCCACGACTGCTGGACCTACGTCGTCGGGAACGACGGCAGCTACACCGCGCTCGCTATCTATTACGACCAATCTGACGGCGGCAACGCCATAGTGATTTACGAAACGGCCGCAGGGACGGTGGGAACAAGTTGGGGGCAAGGCGTCACCCTGCCTCCCCACGCTCCTGGAGACACGTACGAAATAGGCATCGAAGCACCCAACGGTCAGCAAACCAGCCGGTTCGTTCGCTACTACCGAATCCGCAGCGGCGTCCGGAGCATTCTCTACACCAGCACTTCGCCAGTCCCCTCCTCGCCGCAATACCTTCTCGCTTATCAGTCAGCCGGTGGCTCGGCGATAAATAACGTCTCGGTAATCGCCGCGCCTATTGCCTATCGCTCTAACAACACCACTGAATTCGCCAGACTGCCGTTCGATGGCGGCACCCAATTAACCAGCCCCGTCACCATTACCGGGGGCGGCAATTCAGTCAACATCCTTTCGGGCGACAAAGCCACCGACGCCGCTCCCGCCCTTACCACCTTCTCGTCTGACAGCACTCAGATCGATCTGAAAACTCCGGCCCGAGGCTCGTACGCTGCCGGCGACGCCGTGTTAGTAGTCGACTACGGCAATACCGATCCAAGCAATCCCATCAGCCCCGCGTCCGCGGTTTGCGTTATCTCCGCGGCTTCAAACCAAGATAGCCAAACCACCCGACTCACGCTTACACGAGCGCGCCAGGTTAACCCGGCATGGGGACGCCTTTGGTCGTCCGATACCGATCACGCTCACACCTTCTCACCCAGCGAGACCTCAGTTATCAAACTCGCCCCTCCCGTAACCTATGCCCTTAGTACGGACTCGCGACTTGTCCGCATCGAGGGCGCGCGCGTATCAACCGTCGCCTTTAATGTGCGACAGCTCAACTTTACTCAGGCCTCCGGAAATACATTTACCGCCAGCGCGGTTATCGCAGCTGAAGGAATTGAAACGGCCAACGACAGTACCAACGAAACGCGAAGCACAATCCAATTCACATCAACGCCTCGCGCTATGAACCTTGCCTCGAACCAGCAGAATTAACAGGAGCCTTATGAATAAACCGAAACCAACTGCCTACCCTACCGGGCTTTCCATAGATGAGCGGAACGCCGAAATCATCGTAGCCGACTACGCGCCGGACGGCGGCTTTGATATTCACCGCAGCCCCATTAATGAAGCGCGCAGAGTCAACATTACCTCCACCGATCTGCGCACAGTTGTCGACGATGCAAATGCCCACACCCAGGCCACTCCAGCTTCCGTAAGCGCAAGCGATTCGGATGAAGTGATCATCGACGCCTTGCTCGAGCCGCAGCGCGATTCATCAGGCCTGATATCCAATTTCACCCGGACGCCGGACGGCCGCGTACTCCTGACCCAGGCCGAAGAGGTTTCCGTAGCCAAAACAACACGTGTCATCGAACACTGGTTAACCATTCAACAACCTACCCATATCGATCAGCTCCCGCATCGCCTGCGCGTCGAAACCCGCACCCGCGCTATCGCCCGCGTCTGGCATCATGCGGCCCAAGCTCCCGATACGGGGACCATCGCTTTTCTCGTCCTTAGCAGAGACGACTACGCCGTGGCTCTCTGGTCCAAAGACACCGGGCTCGTCTACGAAACAGAAGAGTCTTTTGAAGCCGGCGCTACCTCTCAAATCAAATGCCAGCACTCCCGCAATATGTTTGCCCGTTTAATCGCCGCCGGCACTATCCAAAATTTGAACCTACCCCAGGTCACCAGGGCTATTGTTTCCGCACCCGGCGATATCCAGGACCGGCTGCTCGCATTGCTGATATCCAGTAACGACCTTCCCGATGTAGAAGTTTTCCCGGTTTATCTCAACGAGGGCGACCAAACGCCACTCGACCAGCCGGCAGCGCTCGCTATCGGCGCGTTGCTTGACGACCCGGAACTCCCGCCGTGCGATCTAAACATCACCCTCCAGGAGCAGCTCGAGGTAATCAAAGAACGCTCGGAAGAAGCAGAACGCACCAGCAGCAAAGCCAGAGCAATGCACGCCACTCTTGCCGTGCTGATTCCGCTGGCTGTCGTCCTGGCCGTAATGATCGCTTCCTATATTGATCGTACCGTCGAACGCAATCGCCTTCAATCACATCTTGACGCGGAAGACAGCACAGCGGCGAAACTCGCGACCGAGAACGCCGACTACGAGTCTTCCAAAGCAAGCTTCACCACGTTTCAAAATCTTCTCGATAACCTAATCGGGCTCAGACAACGCCAGCCTGCCGCTTTCCAACTCCTGCGCGACCTCGACCAACGCTGGCCGCGCGATAACTCATGGCTCGTTTCGGAAATGAACGTCAAGGGAGGCAACGTCGAAATCAAAGGTAAGACTAGAAACGAACAGGCCATAACTTCCTTCGCGAAGAATCTCGAATTCAGCGATGGTCTCTTTACTAATATTCTGACGAAGAACAATCTTCAGGGCGCAAACCCAAACCTGTCCGCGCCTGCTGCCGCTGCCACTGCCCCCAGCTCAAACGTAGTCGAATTCACCGTCAGCGCTACTTACACGCCACTCGCTTCCCCAGGAAAACAGTTGGCCCCAAGCTCGCAATCACCAGCGGCAGCTCTGCCGCCAGCAATCCCGCTAACCACGCCGTCGACACTTCCGTCGCCAATTTCACTTCGCACACCGCCAGCGATCGGAACGCCCCCTAACGGAGTAAACCAATGACAACCCTTGCTTCGAAGCGAGCCAAGCGCCGCCAATCAATTTTCGACCGGATGCGGAACGTCGCCTTGAAGGCCCGCCCGCTAAACCTCTTCTTGATTTCTACGGTTGCGTCCGTCGGCGCAGCTCTGCTCCTGCAGTACATATATATGTCTCCGCAGAACGACTACAACGACTCGCTGCGTGAACTGTTGCTCAAAAAGAGACAACAAAACGCGATCGCGCGGATGGTCCAGCAAACCAAGCCACAATTCCTTCAGGAATTTCGCCGCGTCATCAATAACTTCACGACCGCGCGTGAATTACTTCCGAGCGAAGCTGAAATCTCCAATGTGATGGATTCCATCCAACAAATGGCCCATACAAACAGTGTCCGCGTCACCATGTTTGACGCCAGCAAGCCCGGAGCCAAATCAACAAACCCGGCCGCAGCGCCAAGCCCTGCACCAGGTTCAAACCCGACCCCCGCGCAAGTAACTCTCAACGAGCGGGTCATTCCCGCCCAAATTCAAGGCTCGCATGCCAATGTCGTGCGCTTCCTTAATGCCATTTCGCGCTTTCAGCGCATCATCTACATCCGTGAATTCTCAATCACCAGTCTTGAGCGTGAAGAGACCGTAAGTCTCACGCTCATTACCTACGACGCTCCAACCTCCGGGATCCTCCCGCCCATTCCATCCGAACTCCGGGACGAATTTCAGTCTCAGGGGAAAACCGCCCTGCTCACCAAGTAGTTAGATCAAGACCATAAGGACAAAATCATGAAACTCAATCAATCCACGTCTATCAGCCGGCTCACAGTCTGCCTGGCTCTCATCGCTGCCTTCGCCGTCGCCGCCACCGTTACCTTTGGCGCGCGCCGCGTCCTCGGCCACTCACTCGATACTCAACCCTCGGACGCCGCCTTGAAGGATGCGCGGCACGCATCGGTCGCAGCGATACCTCGGCTGCCGCAGGACACGGAAGAAAAGTTGGCCGCTGCCCTCTACCCGGAATTGCCGCCGCTCGCGTCCGTTACGGATCCGTTTGTCGATCGGGCCGGACTCAACCACTCGGCCTCTAATGTAAAGGCGTCCCTAAACAATACCGGCCTCGTCAACACAGGTCCGTCCGTCCCGGCGCTTCCCGATCGCAACGCTCGCCTCTCTCAATGGCAGCAGTCGCTACGTGCTGCCGTCAAAGCAGGCGTTGCATTGCCGCCAATGACCTCTGCCTATCTCGTATCGGAACTCCTTCCTACCGGTAGGTTCGACATGGGAGGCCGCCAAGGTGTCTGGCTCTACCTCGAATCTGAACGACGAACTATTGCCGCTAATATTGGAACCAAGTTCTATGATGGCATCCTCGTCGCAGTCGACCCAGAAGGCGCGCAATTCCGCACTTCGCTCGGACACACCAAACTCGTTCCCTGGAGCAGCAAAAAGGACTCGAACCCGACGATCGTTCCAGTGAATCCTTCGCAACAACAGCCGGTCGTTAGACCAGCGAAAGCGGTAACGCAATACCCGGAGCCAAAACCTATTCCGCAAGCTGCTATCCAAGCGACCCAACAGGGAGAATATGCCGATCTGCAGGAAGCAGTCCGCGATCGTTACACTCAGACTCGCTCCGCTTCCCAACCACAGCCCCAAGTCAATCCGACTCCTTCAGGAGATCCTAAGACCTCCACGACTCCAATTCCTGTCACCGAACAAGTAATTCTCGAAGATAAACCTTCAACGCGAGATTTGCGATTGAATCATGTCGCCGCATTCAAGGCTGAACCATTGGCTACGCCGTCGCCATCTCCGTCGCCTATTCCGTCGGCCAGTCAATCACCGAACGTAATACCAGTAAGCTCACCGACGCCGTCTCCGGCAGCCACGAAAGCACCCTACCCAGAGAAAGTTGTGCAATCGGCTCCAGTTACCGCACCGGCAGAGAAAGCAGCGTCGCCGTCTTTAGCCACGATCGCCGCAGCTCCAAAAGTCTCAGAACAGCGGAATCCAATCTGCGATCCCAACTACCGCGGGGAACTAATATCCACTATCAGCGAATCCGATCAACCGATGTCCCTTCTGACCCTCGTCAAACACTGGAATGAGACTTACGGTGCAAATATCGTCCTCGACTATGACATTCAGGAAACGCCGGTACGTCTTAGTGTTACCAATACGCCCTGGACTTCGGTCCTTCGCACCATTCTTGATCTCAACGACCTCGATACCGTTTGTCTCGACGGCGGTCTGGTCCAAATCGCCAAGCGGGCCAAGATTGCCCAGATAAGCGATCAGCGTCGTAAGAGCGCTCCGATCGTCCGCGAAGTCTTCAAACTTCGCTATCTGCAATCAAGCGCAGGCGGCCGTACTACCCTCGCCGGCCAGACAGAATCTACCAACGGCGCCACTATCCAAACGCTCGAGAGCACTATTCGCGACATTCTCAAAGCCGGCGGCGATGCCCGCGGCGATGCGCGACAGGTCCCTGGACGAAGCGAACTAATCGTTGCCGCGACTCAACAACAGATGGACGAGATCCGGGATATCATCGCTCGCGTCGACCGCCCCAGCTACCAGGTAAAGATCTCGGCCCTGGTTTACACCACCAACGAAAGCCGTCTCCGCGATATCGGATCTCAATTGTCACTCGTCGTCGGTAACGGGGCGAATACCAACATCCTCGGCGGCACTACCCTGCCCAATGTCACCACCACGGCCGGCTCAGGCTCAGGCACGTCCAACGGTCAGGGCGTAGCCGGCATTAACCCGGGGGGCATTCCAGGACTGGCCACCGGCATGCGCCAGCCATCTAACGCACTCGGAGCAACCACGCCACTGGCCACCTTCGGCGCATCAACACTTTTTGGCACCGCCCAGTTCGCTTACCAACTAACCCTGGCCCAACAAAGCGGGGCAATCAACATTCAATCCCGCCCCTTTGGCATCGTTTCCGATGGCGATACCTTCGATCTGATTTCCGGCACCCAAATCCCGGTCATCACCAGCACGATAGCAGGCGGCGCGGCATTGCCTACAGGCAATGTGCAGGTCCTCGAAGCCTCGCGCATTGCCCGCATCAAGCCTCAGGTAGCAGAGGATGAACACGGACGCCCAAGTTTCATCACTCTGAATATCCAACTCGAAAACAATAGCGTCGACACCAGCCTCGGCACATTCAACGGCGTCCCCGGCATTAACCGCCAGTCGCTGCAAACCGTGCTACGCCTCAAAGACGGCGAGACCGTCGTTATCGGAGGTCTCGCCGCAGACCAAGTGTCGAACTCGCAAAGCAAAGTTCCCGGCATCGGCGACCTTCCGGTCGTAGGGAATTTATTCAAGCGAAGACAAAAGCAGGAGAACCGCGATCGGCTGTATTTCGCAATTAAGGTTGAGGTAATCCCGCAGGACGCGGCCATGCCCAACTTCCCGGCCCCGGTTGACGCAACGACCGCTCAACCAACCCCGCCGCAGCCACAGAAACCGAGCCCGTTCACACCGGCGCACAACTGAGGACAGCGCCTAATGCAGCTCCGAATGCACCAGGCAGTTTTCTCAAACCTTATGCTGTCACCCAAGGCCCGCGAAGCCATCTTCAACGACGAGAACTATGTAGAAGTCGATGAACAGTGGCTTCGAGCCGCCCGAAACAAAGACGACCAGCACCAGCAAACTTCAGAACTCAATCAGCCGAACGACGATAGGACCAACAATGGACAGCGATCGATCCACAACAACCAATCCGCGTGACGAGCAGCTAGATAGCGCGCCGCTGTTTGAATCGGACTGCAGCCGGACTCCGCTATTTGAAAACGCCTCCAACGCCGAAATATCAGACGACGTAGAAATCGCGATCGCGCAACTCACCGTAGTTCGCGATGTTTATGACGACGACGTTTTGCGGGAACTTGCCGCCCTCCTGCCCTACGAGGTAGCCAAAGACAATCACTCAGTCCTGCTTGAAAGACAGAAGGACGGCACGTTCTTTGTCGGCATGTGTTTCCCGCAGAGTTTCGTCACGCATCGCGCCGTCGCCCGCGCACTGAAGGTTCCCGTAACCTCCGTGCACCCCCGCTTTCTTAACCAAACCCGCTTTTTCAAACTTCTCGAGGTTGCTTACACCCAAAGCATGACCTTCCCGGAGACGACACACCGGGACTCTAGCGGCCATTCCGAACATCAGGAGACCGTCAACTGGACGAAGTTTGAATCAGACGTAGAGGCAAAGCTCGCCCGAGAAGCGTCTGAACCCGAGATCGAAATCGGCACCGGCACCGGTCTGCGATCCATTGCCGAACAAATCGTTAAAGCCGCCATAGCCAAACGAGCCAGCGATATTCACGTTGTGCCGCAACTCACCAGCGGGTATATCAAGTTTCGCACCGACGGCGCCATGTATCCGTACTGCGTAAACATTCCGCGCAGCCGCATGGAAAATCTGGCTAATGCTTTTTGCGACATGGCCGGCGTTAACGGCTATGAAGTCAGCCAGCGCCCCATCGGAGCGGACATTAACATCAGCACCAAAACCCCGTCCGGGAAAAAAGAGCGACATACACTTCGCTTTCAGGGCATGCCGAGCCTACACGGACGCGTGATCGTAATCCGTATCAACACTTCCGTCTTTCGAAGCTTCGAGCAGATTGGCCTTGAAGAGAATCAGGGGATACAAATTGCCAACAGCCTCCGTCACAGGTGCGGGCTTGTGCTCGTCACTGGACCGACAGGCTCCGGTAAATCAAACACGCTTGAAGCCATGCTGCGGGAAATTGATACCATGCACGGAGGCCGCGTCAATCTAATCCAGGTCGGCAACCCAATCGAATTCCCGAACGACTATCGAGAGCAGCTTACCTTGAAGACCGACGGCGACTGGGCAGAAACGTTTGAATCAACTCTCCGTATGGACCCCGACATTTTCAGTCCCGGAGAATTTCGCAAAGCGGCAGAAGCCGCAGTGGTTTTTACAGCTGCTTCCGCCGGCCACCTTACCCTCACGACCGTTCATACCAACAATGTAGCCCAAACTTTTTCACGACTCGACGGCCTGGGGATTGACCGAGACAAGCAAGCGGCCCTGCTCAAATTGATCGTCTCCCAACAACTGATACCGCTCCTATGCCCGCGCTGCAAATCGCCAGATCCACGCAGACACCAAATTGCAGAACACTTGATCGAAGTGGTGTTCCCGAACCGTCAGGATCTGAAAGCAGCAATCTCAAATGTTAATGACCTGCCGTTCTTCCATGCGACCGGATGCTCCCATTGCAATAACACCGGCGTTAAAGGACGTACCTGCATTGGTGAACTCCTTACTGTCACTCCGGAAATCAGCCGCATGCTCCGTACCGGCGTAGATGGCGAGGACATTGTTAAGCACGCCATCAAGTACGACGGAATGATCACGCTCGCGGAAGCTGCCGCCCGGAAACTTTGTCGAGGCCTCATCTCTTACGACAGCGTCTTCGACCTGCTCATATCGCCCGTCACGGTTGCACCTGAAGAACAAACCTACGCCTGGGAAGCTCCAGGCGAATCAGCCAACCAACCGTTTATAGACGTGGAACCAATCGATGAGGAAATAATTGATGCTGAAATTGAATACACAACCGAAGCTGCGGCTGCATAAACAAGCCGGGTTCACACTGGTCGAATTAATGGTGGTCGTGATTATCATCGGGATCATCGCGGCGATCGCTATCCCTTCGATCATCGCGTCGCGCCACGCCGGTTACGAAAACACCGCCAAACAGAAATTGGCGGCCGTTGGACAACAACAGACCGCCTTCCGAACCCTGCTGCGCAAAGGCCGCTATAGCACGATCACGGAACTACAAACCACGATCGCCGGCGGATCCGCGCTCCTAACGACCGCGGATGTGACGGTCACCGGCTGGACTTTCTCCGACGAAGGTTCGAACACCACCACGACGTTCGGAGAAAAGGTAGTTCCGACCGGCGATAACCCGGCCTCCTACAGCTTCTACATCTCCGAGGATCAAACGCTTCGGCGCTGCGGCCGTACCGGCCCCTGGATCAAGACCGACTGTACTCAAGAATAGCCATCTCAGGAGTAAGCAACCCATGTCCGCACAAGAACTGAGCATCACCAGCGATACAGAACAGATCCGCTTCGACTACGAAGGGACCGATATTCTCGGCAACCCGAAGCGCATGTATGTTTACGCGCTTGACGAATCACAAGCGGAAGCAAAACTGGTCAGCGCAAAAATAGACGTTCACACAATCACTGCCCGCCCACCGCGTCTCAGACGTAGGCGGCGAACGCTCTCTCGAGATCAACTCGGAACGTTTGCAATCCAGCTCGCCGAACGCACCGAGAGTGAATCAATCCCACAGGCTATCCTCGAAATAAGCCGCGTCACCAATAATGCGCTCCTGCGCGAGTCGCTCATCGATGTTTATAAACTTATCAAGACCGAGGCCGTTAACATCCATGAAGCTTTCGAAGCGCGGTCCGATGTTTTTCCCGAAGCCTTCCGCCACATCATTCGCGTCGGGACCGTAAAAGGTAATCCCTCTGACATGCTCCGAAAGTACGGCGAAAGACAGATCCTTACTGCCTCAAATATTTCGAAGATCTTCGGCGCGCTCATCTACCCAGGAGTAGTCCTCTCGCTCGCAACTTGTATTGTCATAGTGCTCGCCTACTGGATTCTGCCTGCTATGAGCGCTATGTATACCGCACTGCTCTCGCAGTCTAAGGGAAGCAAACTTCCACTACTGACAAGAATGCTGCTCGGCTTCAGTAATTTCCTCGTTGGCCCTCTCGGCGGGGCCACGCTTGTGGGCGTTGTGATCGCTATAGTCTTTGTCTTCAGGTGGCTGCGAACCGACAATGGCAAAGATTGGTTTCAACGACACAGCATTCGCTGGCCGCTCATTGGACCACTGCTGCGCCAGTTCAATGCCGCTCACGTCATCGACCTGATGTCTATCCTCGCGCCGATGTTGACGGCTCCAGAATTTCTGCTGGAGGCTGCCGCTGCCTCACTCAACGTGGTCTACCGCGAGACTCTCTTAGCCATCCGCGAATCACAACGCGACGGCGCGTTGGATCTAACCACCGCAGTTGCACCCTACTCGTATCTATTTGGCGATGACTTTCAAACCAGCGTGGCGACGGGCGAGCAAACTGCCCATCTCTCAGAACAACTACAAAACAACGCGAAGCTTTTAGACCGGAGAGTTGAGGAACAAACCGCCAAACTCTCCAAGCTTATCGAACCAGTTACGCTGGTCGTCGCCGGAGTCATAATTGGTCTCATCGTGATATCCGTCTATTGGCCCCTATTTCAAATCGTGGGCGACATGAGCAATTCCACGCACTGACCTCAGATTTGTTGTTGTATTTTTTTTCTCTGTTTTTGTAGTGGTGGTGGTGGTGGTGGTTTCCTTCCTTAGATTCTGATTCGAATCGAGCCGAGATTGCTAGTCTGGCTATGCGCTTTTACTCTGACGGTGCAAGTTCCCACAGCAAGACTATTCGGTAACCGAAAGATCACCTGAGTAAAGCCGATGCTACTTAAGAATCGCACGTCTTCCGCAGCCACGTCGTAGGTCTGGTTGTTACCGTCGACTAGATTAACGATAACCGAAGAAGAGGTTTCGCCTTGCGCCAGCTGTAGGTTAGTCACAAAGATAATTACTCTAGTGTTTCGATCGACACCCAGATTGAGTACGTCCGCGCTATTTACAACTGGAAACGGATCTCGCAGAAACAGTATCGAATCTAATGCTGCAGCTTGATCAAGTGCGGGGCCGGATTGATCGAGCATCAGCTGGATCGAAGATGGCGTCGGCGACGGAGTTGGGCTGGGCGTTGGCGACGGAGTTGGGCCGGGTGTCGGAGTAGGCGTCGAAGTCTCAGCGCCTGACAACTTGAGAACAAAAGCATCTCCATTACCGCCGCTGGCTGACTGATACGGACTTACGGTAGGAAAGTTGCTCGAACTGGTAAAACCTGTAATGAACGCATTCCCTGCACTGTCTGCTGCAATTGCAAAACCCGAGTCGCCTTGGCTGCCGCCTAGGAGAGTCGAATAGGTCAGAGTTGAACCCGCAGGGTCAAGCTTTGCGAGAAAGGCGTGTTGTGAACCGCCCGGATTCGTTTGCAGTGGGTTCGCTATCGTGAAGTTGCTGGAATCCGCAGACCCGGTGACGTATGCATTACCGGCGCTATCAACGGCAATACTAAATCCCGCATCATCTCCGCTACCTCCGAGAATGGTGAAATAGGTGCGCTCGGTTCCGGCAGCATTTAGCTTCGCAACGAATACGTCTCTGCCGCCGAGGGTCGTAAATTCCGGCGAGTCAGTCGAACCGGTGACATAAGCATTTCCAGCACTATCCACCGCGACGCCAAATCCGGAATCATTGCCGGTTCCGCCAAGATAAGTTAAATAAACGAGAGAGGAACCATCCGGACTCAATTTCGCAACGAAAGCATCTTGTGCTCCACCCAGGTTCGGTTGCAAAGCGTTGGCAGTCCTAAGATCCGGCGAATCAGTCGATCCTACGACATATGCGCTACCTTGCCCATCAATTGCGATATCAAAACCGGTATCGTCTCCGCTGCCGCCAAGAATGCATGAATATACGCGGGCATTGCCCGCAGGGCTTAGCTTTGTAACAAACACGTCTGTATTGCCGAGAGTTGAAAGTTCCGGTGAGTCTGTGGAACCTGTCACATAAGCACTGCCGCTGGAGTCCACTGCCACACCGAATCCGGCATCGTTCCCGCTCCCGCCAAAATAGGAAGCATAGACAATACTTGATCCATCGGGACTTAGCTTTGCAACAAAAGCATCCTGAGAGCCGCCTCCAAAACTGGATTGAAACGAAGTCGCGACCGGAAAATCAACCGAATTGGTTGCGCCCGTGATGTAAGCCGCTCCCGCATTGTCCAAGGCGATGCTAAAGCCCGTGTCATCACCGCTCCCCCCAATGATGGCGAGATACGTGCGCTGAGTTCCGTCCGGGCTAAGCTTTGCGACAAACGCGTTCGTACCCCCGAGAGGTGAGAATTCACTTGAGTCAGTTGAGCCTGTTACAAACGCGCTGCCATCGCTGCCTACCGCGATATCAAATGCGGCATCATTTCCACTACCGCCAAGATATGTGGAATAAGAAAGAACTGGATCGATGATCAGTTTCTTAGTCGAGTCGTAGTCGCCAATCTCAAAGGCAACCTCATGTTTCTTTCTGATTACATAACGAGCAGAAACTTCGCGCTTTTCGCCGTTGATTTCCTGATAGGCAAATGGCTTGTGAAGCCTAATCTCTTGCGAATGTCTCGCGTGCAGAAGAAGATCACCCGTGGCGTCAATGGCAACATCACGCTGGCCTTTGAATCCAAACTCTATAGTGCCGGGATTTGCCCCAGGCGAAACGATAAAGTCATATTCGAGTTGTTCGCCGTTACCGTAGAAAATCTGATCGATACCTGGATATACATCCTGATACTTCACCTTGCGATAGGTCCGGATATTCGTATGCCAGCTTTTCGGATCGTTCCCAATAAAATAGTTGACCGTGCCGGGTGCCTGGTCAACGCCGCTGATGCTCGCGGCATGAGCGCCGCTCAACTTCATTCTAACCGCATCGCTTAGCCTTGGAGGGTGCGCGTGGCTGTGATGGAGCACGTCATTTCCTTTACCTTGCAAGGTTATCTGTGAACTCGATACCTCCGGCGTTGCCAATGGCATTGGTAAGTTGAAGGTAATCTCCTTAGTAGTCAGGTAAAGATCGCCGCTGGCACCGTGAGCCACGAACTTCACCTTGCTCTTCATTTGGCCTTGGTTCGGCTCAAAGTTCAATGGCAATTTGGCGTAGCTTTGAACCAGATGGTCATCAGCGCCTGCGCCGGATGATTTCAGTGAGTTACGCGAATTAACCGCAGTGGCGCCGGGCGCAAACGAAGGCAGAGTCGCGGATAGTAGAACCAAGAGTGCCGCGATCGCGCCCAGGGAACGCAAAAGACGCGAGCAACGAATTCGATCCCGAATGTGTGCGCTGGTGTTGCTCATGATCCTTAATACAGAGGCTCAATAGGAGAACGTGAACCGCGATGAACGTCCACCATTCGGATTTACTACCTCAATGCCAAAGCTACTTGCGCTGCCGCCCAGATTGATCACCATGGTAAACGAGCTTGGTGAGACGCTTTGTATCTGCCCCGATCCGCTCAGCGTGCCCACCTTCGTTCCGCTGCTGTTGAATACATCTACTGTCAGTCCGCTTTGGAAGCTGCCGCCAAATACCTGGACAGTCTGATTGCCATTGAATACGGGAACTGGATTGGGGCTAATCGAACTCACTGAGGGGTTGTTTGCAGTGGTTGAAAAGGTAAACCGCGACGAACGGGTGCTGTCGGGATTCACTACCTCAATCCCGAAACTGCTCGCCGCACTTCCCAGGTTGACGACCATTGTGAAAGAAGTAGCTGAGACGCCGAAAACCTGTGATCCGCTCAAGGTGCTAATCTTCGTGCCACCACTATTGAACACATCGACCGTCAACCCCGACTGGAAGCTACTTCCAAACACCTGAACATTCTGATTCGCATTAAAAGTTGGCACTGGATTCGGACTGATGCTGCTGATAGAAGGTCGGGGCGGCGCGACTACTTGGAAAGCAAACTGTCCGGATGACTGCCCCTGGTCAATCACTTCAACCGTCCATTGCGCCGCGGTCGTGCCAAACGTCACCGGTATCACGATCTGGGTCGCTGTGATTGAATTCGTCGGTTGATTGGGGTAAGTCTGAAACGGACTGCGCAGCGTGACCGTTGAGTTGGAACTGAATCCTGACCCGTTAACAGTAAATGTCTGTACGCTGTTCGAACCAGTGACCGGGTTCGGACTCACGCTATTGATATGCGGCGCAGGCGGCGCGACCACCTGAAACGCAAACTGTCCGGACGATACTCCATGGTCGATCACCTCTACGGTCCACTGCGCTGCGGTCGTACCAAACGTCACCGGTATCACGATCTGTGTTGCTGTGATCGAATTAATAGGTTGATTGGAATAAGTCTGAAACGGACTACGCAACGTGACAGTTGAGTTGGAACTGAACCCTGAACCGTTAACGGTAAATGTCTGTACGCTGTTTGAACCGGTTACCGGGTTTGGACTCACATTGTTTATGTGCGGCGCAGGCAGTCCAGTCACAGAGAATTGAAAGATGTTCGAACCTACTGTGTCGCCTGGATTAAAAGCTTGCGCTGTCCAATTTGCCGCGCCAGTTCCCACATTAATTAGAATATTGAGCTGTGTTGAGTTGACCCAAGTCACTTGCCCGCCTTGCAAATCGGTTTGTCCGCTTGGATACGTTACGCGAACTTTCAGACCTGAGCCGCTCAAAAAGCCAGTACCGAAGACGCTAACTATCTGATCACTGGACGAACCAGGCACAGGGTTCGGACTCATGCTGTTGATATGTGACGCCGGAGTAACGACTTGAAAGGCAAATTGCCCGGATGATTGGCCCTGGTCGATCACCTCTACCGTCCACTGCGCCGCGGTAGTGCCGAATGTTACCGGCATGGAAATCTGCGTCGAGGTAATCGAACTCGTTGGCTGGTTAGGATAGGTTTGAAATGGACTCCGCAGCGTTACCGTAGAATTGGACGTGAATCCCGTACCGCTGACGGTAAACGTCTGCGAGCTACTTGAACCAGTTACCGGATTGGGACTCACGCTGTTGATCTGTGGCGCGGGTGGCGCGACTACCTGAAAAGCAAACTGCCCGGACGACACTCCGTGATCGATCACTTCCACCGTCCACTGCGCCGCCGCTGTTCCGATAGTGACCTGCATCACGATCTGCGTAGCGATAATCGAAGTTGTGGGCAGGTTTGTGTAAGTCTGAAACGGACTTCGCAAGGTCACTGTCGAACTCGATGTAAACGCCGAGCCGTTGATGGTAAGCGTCTGCGGATTACTTGAACCAGTCATCGGGTTCGGGCTCACGCTCGTAACGTGCGGCCCGGCAGCCGCTGTTACGGAGAAGCCAAAGACATTCGAGCCGGTGCCGTCAGGATTAATTACCTGTGCCGTCCAATTGGCCGCGCCCGTGCCTACGTTAATGAGTATGTTAAGTTGCGTCGATGAAACGAAGCTGACCTGCCCGCCTTGCAGATCAGTCTGGCCAGTCGGATAGTTTACCCGCACTTTCAAACCAGCGCCGTTAACAAATCCAGTCCCGAAAATACTTACTGTCTGATCAGTTGATGCGCCCGGTACAGGATTCGGACCCATGCTGTTTATATGCGGCGCCGCCGGACCAATTACCTGGAACGCAAATTGGCCCGAAGACAGTCCATGATCGATAACTTCGGCCGTCCACTGGGCCGCGGTAGTTCCGATTGTCACTGACATCGCGATCTGCGACGCCGTAATCGAAGTCGTCGGTAGGTTCGCGTATGTTTGAAAGGGGCTGCGCAGCGTGACCGTCGAACTCGACGAAAATCCCGACCCATTAATCGTTAAGGTTTGCTGGCTGTTCGATCCGGTCATTGGGTTTGGACTTACGCTTGTGATGCGTGGTCCCGTGGTGCCCGTCACCGAAAACGAAAAAACGTTTGAGCCTTGTCCATCCGGATTGAGGACCTGCGCCGTCCAGTTTGCGCCGGTGGTTCCTACACTTATTAGTATGTTGAGTTGCGTCGAAGAGATATAGCTTACTTGCGCACCTTGCAGGTCAGTCTGCCCTCCCGGATAGGTCACGCGCACCTTCAGGTCCGAGCCGCTCACAAAATTGCTTCCGAAGACGCCAACGGTCTGATTCACCGCCGCTCCCGGCACAGGATTGGGACTCATGGAGCTTATCGCCGGCGCCAGACCGTGCGCCTGAGTGATTGTGAGCCCAACTCCATTCGATGTTTGTCCGCTCGAGTTCTTTACTTTGACCGTATAGGTTCCGAGCGTCGCCGTCGACATAGATTCGCGCACAATGATCTGTGACCCGTTGCGACTCAGGATCTGACCACTGCCAACTAATTGAGTGCCAAAGAAAACCTGATCGATAGCGCCGCCATCGAAGGTGTTTCCATTGATCGTCAAATCGAACACACCAGGTGCAACTGAAGCGGGACTGATCTGTGTAATAGAAGGCGACGTGTTTTGTGTTTGCGTCAGCACGAACGGTAATCCATTCGACATTTGCCCATCGGAGTTCTTCACCTTTACGGTGTAAGTTCCGAGCGTCGCTGCAGACATGGACTCCTGGACAATGATCTGATTGCTCGAACGACTGATGATTGCGCCGTTGCCGACGAACGTGTTGCCGAAGTAGATTTGGTCGATCGCGGCGCTATCGAAGCCGGTCCCGTTAATAGTCAAATTGAAAACACTCGGCGCGAGCGAGGCCGGACTTACCGCGCTGATAGACGGAGGATTTGCCGTGGCTGAACTGACTACGACACTCGCGGTCGCAACATCGGTCAAGCCCGCGCTATTTGTCGTTGTTAAGCTCACGTTATAAGAGCCAGGTGGTAATTGAGCGTCGAATGCTGGCAAGCTGTTCTGGATTGGAGTTGAAACCAAAAGCATGCTGTTCTTGCTCTGTGGTGAAACCGTAGGCTGGAGGATCCAAGCAAAATTAACCCCACCGCTCGCACCAGCGCTACTTCCGGTACCATTGAGACTTACTCGCGCTGTTGAGTCTGATGGTATGGGAATACTGAGCGAACTCCCATTACCAACGGTTTTGCCTCCACCACTCAACGTAAAGATAGCTACTGGTTTAGGATTGCAGACAGAATTGAAGGGCTGAAGTGTGTTTACAAGAGCAAAATCACTACCCACCACTTCTATCTTAATGATATGAGTGTGGCCATCCATTAAGGAGCTTGGTGTCGTAAAGTTGAAAGCGTAGGTGCCGCTGCCGTCTCCTATACGAGGAACATGTAAGTCTGTACGAAACTCGTTAGCTGTGGCAGTGCCAAGCAGAGTATTAGTGCTTGTATCAGATATTTCTACTGTAACTCTCCGGCCAAACTGAGTCTTATCGATCGCCCAACCAAATATACGGCTACACTCTGTCCCATCATGATACCCATCGTAGGATGCGGTATTATTATTGGACGGATCATTTGTCGATCGATAGTACGTTGGTGAAGAGGTTCCAATGGTGTAATCGATAATTCTCCTTCCTTCAACGATAACCTGATCAAGCACGGCGCTTTGACCTGTACCTTGATTGTTGTATCGGACTTCAAAATGAAGATGGATTCCACTGCTATAACCGCTGGTACCCATAATTCCAATCTTGTCCCCTCGCTTAATATGGCCCGTCGATACAACGATCGAATTCTTTTTTAAATGACCGTAGAAAGTTGTGTAGCCATTTCCATGATCTATAGTCACATAGTTTCCGTAACTGGCGGGGCAACCGATGCCATAACACTGGTCGTGTCCATCAACCGGTGCTATGGCTATGTCTCCATCGGCGGCTGCCAACACATCAACGTCGGCTTTGTTAGTCAACTCTCCGTCCTGGCGATTATTGTCAACGAAATCTAACGAGTACTTGCTGTTCTTCGAATGCAAGCAGTCTGGAGTGGACCCGTATACCCGACCACCCACGCCCCCATACTTTTCGCAGTATTTCTGGGTTGTTCCTGCTTCAGTGCTTAGTCTCCAGTCCTTATTACTCGGTAGCGGTAACTTGAAATCTGGTTGATTGATCCCTTGAGCTAAAACATGAGTCGATGGATTCCGCTCCATCTCCCAAGCTGAAAGAAATAACACCGCCGCATAAAAAACGACCGTTGAGCAGTGCCTTATTCGTCGTTGAACTAACATTTGTTAGAAATCTTCGTGTGCCGTTTTAGACAATGTGGTAAAGAGCCACATTGCTAAAATAGTTGGCTTCAGCCACTGTTCTTAAATTACGACCCTTATTTTGTTCTTCATTGAACAAGCGCTGTGTATTATCTCGCGCTTTCAATCAATCTTAGTTAAGCCCGGCCAATCAATTAGCGAATTGACATTCGATGCTCGTTCCTAACATAGTGGTTTGTCCTCCTGCTAGCCGAAGGCCCTTGATACTCTTTGACATTTATCAAAGTTTCGGGTCTTGATATTAGAGTGCCTCAACTAACTCCCGATTTCTTCGACTTTCAAGGCCTTCGGTTTTATCCTGGCAACGCGTCCATCGTGCGCTTGCGTGATGACGCAACGTCGTCGATTCGCCCAAAAGAACAAAGACTGCTGACTGCCCTCCTGACTCGGCCGGGTGAAACCGTCACTTACAAAGAACTCTGGGCCACAGTTTGGCCCGAGTTGGAAAATTTCGACGCAGTGCGGCGGACGATGACTGAGACCAAGAGCACGCTCGATAGATTGCTGCGCGATATACTGAAATCAGATGTTTCCATCATTCAAACTATTTCCAGCGTAGGCTATCGAATCAATGGACCCGTCATGCAACACCCGAAAGTGGAGTCATTGACCCGCATGCCTATCACCGCATCTGACACTGATTCCGAGCTTGAGCCTTCATCCGTCAACACTGAAATTCGAACATCCACGGGGATGGCATCGGCAACAACATCGTCTCCATTATTGAGCGCGCATCCGTGGCATCTCCTTGGCGGCTGCACGGTATACAGCCTGGCCTACGTTTGCATCCTGCTGCTCGAAGTCGCCTACGGTTCCGAACAGTTTTGGCGTCAAGCTCTGTTGTTAAGTCCACTGGTCTTTTCATGGATCTTCCTGACATCCGCGGGCGCGCTAATTGCTGACTCGAAATTGACCTTAAATCAGGGAGCTAACGCTCTTCCGCTACTCATTCTAAGTTTCATCGCATCCGGGCTAATTCTGTACGGTATGCTGAGCTTCTTTCTCCCTCAAATCCCGATTACTCAAGCGACATTTCAAACCCAAACTGCGCAGGCAGCGTATCTCAAAAACATGGCCATCTATTTCCTGCCGCTCGTAATAGTATTTCTGGGTATTCCCTTCCATTTAGTGGCATCTCTAGAGCGCGAGATCGCAATCAACAATTCTGCAAAGGTTCGTAACCTCCTTTCTCATAAACGAGCGAGTGCTCCACGAAATGCCATCTACCTCAGACCCAGAACGCTTGGAATACTGCTCCTCGTGGCGAGCATCGTTTCCCTAGCTTCGACATTTTGGTTGCTGGATCATCTTAAGACCGGTCCTTATATGAATCGCTTCACGCTGCTGGTCATGTGCCGTCTAATTCTTTATTTCGGTCTGGGCGCTGAGTGTTTGCTCTGGTATTCCCGCACGTTGAATGAGGTTAAAGACCAACTTAGCTAACACTGTCGGGCCGATTCCGAAGTCAAGGAGCTACCTTCCGAGAAGGGCTAATCACCAGCCGAATTTCCGACCGAGTTAGCTTGAAAATCGAGAGCAATTCTCTTAGCTCATTATGTGCCAACTGTTTCGCTTGTTCTGGGAGCGTAGGGTCTGAGGCGATCAGAGGAAACGCCCGATCATAGAACGTGAGATTACCTAGACTACTGGCCGCCGAAATTGTGACCTTATTGGGAGTCACTCGCCTGGGGAACGACGGCGATCAGGTTACGAACACCTTGATGAACGCTCTTATAATCTAAAACTCGTTGGGAAGCAACTAAATCTAAATAAACTAAATCTAAATAAAGTGTCGTTAGCAGATGATATGTCCGATCTAATTAGCAGATGAATGTCGGATCTGAGCGGCGGGGCGAAGGCTTCGCCGCTTTTGCTTTTCAGAGCTTTGCATTAGTGGTATATAGCTCTCAGTTCGAATTCCCTCCATCAGTTCGACCGCCTGAAAACCTAAACAAAAGATGTCATCCACGAGTTCATCGCACTGGCGCTGGCGGAATGGGCCGACCAGGCAATCCGATGCAAAATGGGTTCATTGAAAGATTCAATCGCAGCCACCCGCCATGCGGTGCTCGACATGTTCGTGTTTCAGACTTTTGCTTTAGGTCGCGATTGGATCTTTCGGGTTTTAGAATTAGCGATGATAGATTCCAGCGACCGACGAAATCGAGTTTTTAGGGACGCTGGTTTGCGAGGCTCATTTTTGCCGGAGATTCTGAATTAAACACTTCGCGAATAGCGCCGGCGACCTGTTCGGCCACGAATGAGAAATCATCAATCTTATTTGCAGGTAAAGCTACAAAGGCTTTGCAGCTTCGTGCAAGCATAAGATTTACGGGTCGGTCGGCATCGTCTCCCGCTGGGCGAAAATCAGTTCTTAACCCAATGATTGGCCTGCCCGCCTTATAGGCAAAACCGCATTCCCAACAAGTTCCGGAATCGGGGTCTGCCTGGTCCAGAACCGCCAAAACGACGTCAGCGTTTTCAATCTCCGTGATGTTCAAAGAAAACAGAGAACCGGCGTCAAAGGCTTTGTGACCCTTCAACATTGGTTCAGCCTCTGCTTGAGGGAGAATAATCTCCAACCCTAAATCAGTTAATTCCTTTGCGAGTCTTGCGTTCCAATGCCATTCAGGCTGCGTAAATAACGGTGCCGCAAAATAGACTCGAATTTGTTCTGTCATTAGGATCCTTGAACTGACTATGCGCGATGCCTCAGGTTTCTTCGCTACTTTATACTATCAAGGAGGCATTTGATTAATCCGCCTCCTGATACCGGCTCGCTATGACCGATCCATAATCTGAGATACGTCAGCATTACTACCGCTACCAGCGCTCCGAAGGCGGGAAGCCAGTACATAGTTGTAATTAGGCTCTTTGAGTGCGTTAGAGGGGTTACGTCACCGATCGTTTTAGTCAAGCGAAAACCGAATGAGTCTTCAAGATCGCGGGCTCGTTTTACCCCGCCAATCAGTAGTTTGTAGTAATAACACCGATCGATACCGTACAGTCCCAACAAAAGAGATAAAGCAAACAACGTAGTGCCGATCACTCCAGGGTTGCTCATTGAGAAGGTAGAACCAAAAAATTCATGCGGATATACATAAGCTGTCAAGGCGAGTGGTCCAATCAGAGCCAAGCATAAGATTGCGCCCTGAGCCTTTTCGACTTTCGTCAAACCTGTATCTCCAGTGCCGGCCTTAGCTGCGCTGTTAATTAACGCTACAATGACAAGAAGAAGTGCTGCGCCAAGAATGAGAGTAATAGAACCATATTTCACAGGGATTTTGGGAATATCTATGTTACTAGCAAATGCAAATCCTCCGCCCAAGATTGTTATCACAATTGGTATTCCAAACCCTCGAAGTTGTAATAACAGGGTATTGAAGCTCCGAGCATTTTTCAGGGCTTCTTTCCATTCTGGCATGAGATATTGTGTACTGCTGTTCATGTCGCCTTAACCTATTCCGTCACCGACTTGATGTCAAACATTTTGGGTTTCCGGTGCAAGTTATTACAACCGATAAGCAGATGCTTTTTACTTATGTTGACACGATCAGAAAAACCGAAATATTGATCGTCGCTACAGAGAGCAACCGAATCCCATTGAAACGTGGGTAAATGCACTCGTCACCGCGAAGTCGAAAATAGAACGTCTAGTCAAGAGATCGGAGCGGCCTTACTTTGCGTGCATCGGCAGAACGCGCAACCTCAATCGCAAGCACATCAGCGAGGGGATGCGGCGAAACCGAACAAAAGAAGGGTAAGAACAAATGAACCGGAAATCAAAACCTAAATCAGCAGCACCGTCCGATGTATACCAACGCTTTGGCGCACCCAAGGGGTGACCGCAGAGGAATTGCTCTGACGCCGCTTTACAGAACCGCTCCGGCCGCTGCAATGCTGGATCGATCCGAACCAAACTTATGCCTAACGATTGTCTTGAACTCCTCATTGTCACGGCCGGTTCTCCCCGCTTCGGCAAGTCGGGGCCGGGCCTAAGCCAGCAACGCAGGTTTATCCACCATACCCCATTTTCCGACTTTATTTCCTCTCTCCTGCGCTCCGACGGAAGATCCCCATAGCTCATTTTCCAACTTTAACTTTGCGAATGAGAGAACGGTTCGCCTGAAATCAAATACTTACGAGGACTTCATTTTCCAACTTTAATTCGGCAGGACATGTTGTTGTTGTTGTTGTTGTGTAAAGGGAATAAAGTCCTGGAATGAAGCAATGAAGTTAAGCGCCCGGCGAACATTGACCCTGTTCTTCCGGGCGTCTCCTTTCTTGGGGTGAAGATGTTGATTGATGTGCAAATGATCCGACTGTTCGTAAGCCTCTTCAATGAGTCATGATTTCTCGGCAGGTCGTCAAACATAAAACAAGACCTCGAAACCGCGTGGACGTGGCCGAGCTATACCTCAATGGTAATACTGGATTCGCAATGGCTGAGTTCTACAGGCTGTTATCAGACAGTCAATTCGTCGCTAAGCTGATAGAAATTTAGTGTAGCGACAGGCCTACATTAGAGAGGCATCGCGAACTATGGTGCTCAACTGCCACGATAGTAAAGATTCAGGTGGATTCTCAATGGAAATCTCTCGTCAAAAATCCAAGGGATTCTCGTTATCCCCCTAGCGGCCAAACCGTTCGTGATCTCTGGTGAAATACTATAGGTGCCATCCAAGTACCCACGGCTCGAATCGTCTGGCAGAAACGGCTCCGAAAAGCGACAACATTTCCCTGTGGGGAACAACCGTAGAGTACAATTGCCGTCGGATCTTCTGATACTTATCGTCGCCGTCGAGAACCTTGAGATTTTCTCAAAGACGACGGTACGGGTGATTCCTAGTTTCCGTCGATAAGAGCTAGTCATCTGATCGCGCTTATTTTGCACTGAGTACTCTTGGGGCCGCCCCCCCCCCCGCATATTGCTAGCTAAGGAAGCGAAAATGCTTTAGGCTACGCGCGTCTTCACCATATGACCGCCGACGACTTTCGAGACTTACTCGATGCAAGAAGTGACGAACAGCTACTCGACCCTTGTTTGCGGGAAGATATGGTTCCTTTTGTTTTTGAGCCGAGGCCTAACAGTTGGGATGATTTCAGAGACGGACTCGTTTCTGATCTAGGCATCGCTCGCACGGATATCAGAGTTGTCGGAAGTGGTAGATTTGGTTTCAGCATGAAACCTGAATACAACCTACGAAGTTTCCGCGACAAATCTGACATTGATGTATTGATCGTTAATGCTGCGTTATTCGATCAACTGTGGGTGGCCTTGCTTACTGCTGCATATCCAAGGAAGCCGCTCACACACAGGCTCGGTGGTTGGCTTGAGCGTAGGCGAAATGATCTTTACACGGGATGGATAACTCCCCGTGAAATCCAGATCGACCTAAGAATAGTAGGAGCCAAAGCGCAACCGATCTTAGATCTTCGTACGCGATGGTTTAATGCCCTTAAGCGCGCGTCACGATATCCGCCCAGAAGACACGAGGATGTCCGAGCCCGACTTTACCGAACTTGGCGACACGCTGAGCTATATCACCTTCATGGTCTTGGAGCACTTCGACGAAGTGTTTCCTAAGGAGGTCAGACGATGAACCACAAGTCCCGCCCACAATCTATCTCTTGGTTCCAAGACCATTACAAGGCCGCGCGCCTTAAGTTGCGACCACCATTTCAAAGAAAGCCTGTATGGACGGACAAACAACGCAATTTCCTTATCGAGTCTATCTTGATGAACATTCCAATACCGGAAGTGTATGTGCAGGTCAGTCAAGCGGAGGATGGAACTGAAGAATATGGAGTCGTTGATGGCCAGCAACGGTTGCGAACGATTCTGCAGTTTGTGGGGATCGAACGGGAAGACGATCAGGAAAACGAAGATAGTAACCTTTTCATCCTGGACGGTCTTCCGAACGCATCCGTCTATAAAGGCAAATCTTTCGGCGATGTGATAGGTGATGAACGCAAGCAGTTTTATCAGTACGAGATTTGTGTGCGCTTTCTTTACACGGATAACCAAACAGAGGTCGAAGATGTATTCAAGCGGCTGAACAAGTACACTCTCCCCCTTAAAGCGCAGGAACTTCGGAACGCCACATACCACGGACCCTTTCCAAAGATCTCAGAAAAGCTCGCCGACGACGAATACTGGGCGGTCAATCGGATTGTAACGGCAGCAGCCATTCGTCGCATGGCGGATATTGAGATGATGAGCGACCTGTTAATCGGCTTGCTGCATGGGCCTCAGGGAGGCTCGCCCAAAGTCATCGATCAGTACTACGAACACTATGAACCGTATGAGGACGAGTTTCCTGAACAAACGAGAATTGAGCGATTATTTAGCAAAACCTTGTCTACTATTAAGTTGCTTTTCCCAAAGATTTCAGACGTACCAAGATGGGGTAATCGAGCAGACTTCTACAGTCTATTCATTGCTTTGGGAAGTTTGCTAGAGAGTGGAAATCTTCTGCGTAAGTCCGAAAAACCGCTTGCGGATGAGCTCATTGAATTCGGCGAAGAAGTAGATAAGCGGCTGAAAAAACCCACCGCAGCCACCCGCGAAGCCGCGAAGCAGTATGCCCGAGCCATTGAAAAAGGTTCGAATGACAAAGCCAGAAGGACCGATCGGCACGAAGCTCTTCTTGAAACTATCGAACCTTTCTTTGAAAGAAAAAAGAAATGAGGAAGTGGTATCGGAACTCAAACTACACGATCCATAATGCGGACTCTTTAACTTGGCTTCGGTCACAGCGGACGAAGTCATTTCAGGCGGTCGTCACCGATCCGCCGTTTGGTTTAATTGAATACACCGCATTCGAACTGAATAAACGTAGAAGAGGAAAAGGCGGTATCTGGCGACTGCCCAATGCCCGCGATGGCGCAATACGACAGCCAACGCCGCGTTTCACAATTCTAAATGACCATGATCGTATGGGGGTCCTGGCATTTCATCTTCGTTTGGCTCCCGATCTCTTCCGCGTCCTCGTGCCCGGAGGCCACGTCATGATTTCGTCTCAATGCCTAGTTTCGCATCTTGTGGCCCAAGCGTTTTCTATGGCGGGTTTTGAGGCTCGAGGTCAAATAGTTCGCGTGGTGAAGACCCTCCGAGGCGGAGACCGTCCTAAGTTCGGCGACAAGCAATACCGCGAGGTTTCCGTAATTCCGAGATCCTGTTTTGAGCCTTGGCTTCTCTTCCGAAAGCCATGCGAGGGGCGTGTTATTGAGAACCTAAAAAAGTTTGGCACTGGTGCACTGCGCCGCCCCTCCGAAAATGTGCCCTTACCTGACCTCGTCGAGGTCCCACCCGCACGCTCAGTTGAGCGAGCAATAGTGAAGCATCCATCACTGAAACCGCAGGCGTTGATGCGATTCTTGGTTCGCGCCTCGCTTCCCCTTGGTAAAGGCGTCGTTCTTGATCCCTTCATGGGCTCAGGATCGACTATCGCTGCCGCAACCTACCTCGGTCTGAATAGCGTTGGAGTCGAGTTGGACCCCAAATACTTCACAATGGCGAGGTCTGCCATTCCCAAACTCGCCGAGTTTGAGGTTCGTGAATAGCCCTCCTCAAGACCCGGTTATTGGAGGACAAAAAACCGACGCCGGGGTCAGGCTTGCGATTGTGCGATTCTCGGCGCGCTATCCAACCAGAAGTTCCCTTTTGCTGACCCCGCCGCCCTTTACCCAATAGATCTAAACGAGAGAGTTACTCATATTGTACAAGGGTCTCCAATCACCGAGTTGAATAAAACTGGCCCAATAGTACGGATGGTTACGGGTGGTGGTCTTCAACATACTAGCCTGGGCGTTCCGCAGCGCTTCACTTCTGCCTTCGCCATTTTGCAATCGTCCATAGAAGTCAATCATCAAATCCCGCGTAGCCAAATCGTCAACTTGCCAAAGGGTTGTGATCTGACTCTCGGCGCCAGCGATGACAAGTGCACGGCGCAGACCATAAACACCCTCGCCTACTCTTACGTCGCCCACGCCCGTCTCACAAGCTGAAAGTGCAACGAGTCTTGTTCCCCACAAATCCAAACCTGCTGCCTCGAGTGCCGTGAAAATCCCATTGTCGGAAGGTGCGCATTGGCGATTATTGGCTCCTGCCAATGCCAAGCCAGATCGCAAGAGGGGATTTGCTAAACGTCGTTCGACCCGCGAATTCCTGTAGACACCCTCTAAGCCTAATTGCCGGGTCATGCTGGGACCTAGCTTTGGGGTTTGCTCTTGGTCCGGCAAGAAGAATCCGTGTGTGGCTATATGCAGAATTGCAGGTGCAGTCGCCTTTGTTAAATTAGTTTTAGATGCTTCTTCACCAGTCCATACGGTGGCTGTTGGTAAGAGCGCACTAATAGCACGAACCTCATCAGCCGTTCCGGGTAGTCGTGTAAATCTGACTGTCGAGAGGGCGAAGGGTTGATCTCTCTGGGAGCTAGGCGACGCCGGGAAAACTGCGTCATACTGCGGATCCCCTATCAGGATAGGTGTCCTACGATCAGGTATTTCCATTCCCATTCGCACGAGATCACGACCGCTTGTCAGGTAGGTGAACGAATATCTCTCAATTAGATACCGGTTATGTTCATCAACTAGCGCTCCAAAAGGAATGAGATTCAATTCCGAGTCGGGCGACAAAAGAACTCTTGAAGCTCCAGCTATAAGACTAGAAGCGGGTCCTATCAGCTTTTCATAAAGCTTTCGGCCCAGCTCTCTCGTGTTGGTGCTCTTTCGATCTCGAAGCGCTATTCTGAACTCCCTTGCAAGGTCATCCATCGGCTTCGCCTCGCCGAGATCGACCCACTGTGGAGAACCATTATGTCGAAGAGCGTAAGCAGCATACTTGGCTTCGCCCCACATCTCACTATTCATCTTGTACTCGGGATTAAACGGTTCATAGGAGGCTATCTCAATGAGTACAGCGTCATGAGGAATTGCGCTTTGCACTTGCTCAAATGTTATGGGCTTAAACTCTGCTCGAAGTTCAGAACTTCGAGTGCTTATTGTTGTCTCTAGACGATCAGCTTCTGCTTGAGCTCTGTGTAACTCAGTTTCGTATTGGTTCGGAGGTACGTCTCCGGGGCCATTCAGCGCCAACGCCGCCAAAAGAGACCGTGCGATTGTTAGCTCGTCAAGAAGTTGGGCGTCGTCAGGATTGAGGTGTTGGCGGAGCCTTTGGATTGTGTCGCTCACCGCGTCGAGAACACGTCCCTTTCGCCGGAACAAAGTAGTTAGGGCTAGTCGAGCAGCTTGTTCACTGTTGTGAGCAAACTGCATATGAAGTGTAACGGCACCCTTGGTTTCGAATGCAATCGAATCCATGGCCATGTAAGCATGTTTCTGATTCTCCGTGCCGGTGGAACTAGTAAGGACGCTGTTAATCGTCCGTTCACTAATTTCAGTGCCCCTTGTGAGAGCTTCGATCGCTCGTGGAACATCACCCTTCGCGCCGTAGAAGTACGCGATGCTCAACAGAGTTTCAGCAAGACTTGGGTGTAAACTACCTTTTACTCTTTCTTCAATTTGCAGCGTGCGTTCGAATAACGGTTCTGCCTTCGCAAAGGAACCTTGGGCCGTATAGAGCAAGGCTAGGTGATGAAGGTCTACCGCAATGGAAGTGTCCTCTGGACCCAACGCCTTTTCGTCAATGGCGAGTGCTCGCTTGTAACAGGACTCTGCTTTTTCAAAGTTACCGATGGCGCGATAGGTAAGCCCAAGCAAATCAAGTGGGACGCCAACGTCAGGATGTTCTGGTCCGCTCACTTCCTCCGCAATCGAGAGTGACCGCTTCACCAGTGGCTCCGCTCTAGCGTACTCGTCACCGTCAAGGAGTAAACTTCCAAGACTGTTTAATGAAAAACCCACGTATCGGTGTCGTGGTCCAAGAGTGTTTTCATTTATCGACAATGCCTGCTCATAAAGCCCTTTGGCGTTTTCATAGTCGCCAATTGAGCGATAGATGTTGGCAAGACTATTCAGTGAAGGAACAACTTGGATGTTCTCAGCTCCGAAGCGGTCTTGCCGGATTTCAAGAGCGCGACGAAATAGTGGCTCAGCTTTCCCATATTCTCCCTCGGCGACATATAACCAGGCGAGACCATCAAGTGGGAATGTCACATCTAGGTGTCTTGGCCCCAGGGCCGTCTCACGTATTACCAAAGCACGCCGATAAAACGACTCTGCCAGTTGATACTCCCCTCGCGCCAAAGATATTTCACCGAGCCCCATGAGAGCCGACACTGATTCCAGGTGATCACGATTGACCTTTTCTGTGATGGCGAGAGAGCTCTTGTATATAGATTCGGCTCGCGAAAGATCCTTCGTCCTTCGATACAGAACTGCCAATCCGTTGAGATGGATCGCGTAGATGGGACTTTCTTTGCCCAGAGCTTTCTCAGAAACATCAACGGCGCGCTTGAAGAATGGCTCCGCTTTATCGAATTCGCTCTTTTGTAGGTGTAGCCATCCGAGTTGGCCGGCCGTGTAAGCGAGATTCTGTTCTGACCCTTCAGTCTGTTCGAATATCTTCAGCGACCGCAAATAGATTGGTTCGGACTTGTCATATTCAAGCTTCCGGTCGTACATGCCCGCGAGGTTATTTAGTTCGGATGCCGTATAAGGATGATTCGGGCCATGAGTTTGTTCAGTAAGGCTCAGCGTGTGCTTGTAAGCGACCTCGGCTTTTTCATAGTCACCGCCCGCTTCATGTGTCTTGGCGAGCTGCAACCAGCGCATTGCAAGATCAGGATATGTAGACCCTCCTGCTCTTTCCGATTCTTCAATTGCTTGCAGGACCAACGCAATTGCTAGGTCATACTTACCTTGGTCTGAACAGACTGTTGAAAGATATCCGAAAGCTGCCTCAAGGTGGCTTTGCGCCTCCAAGCTCGTTGAGCTTTGGAGAATGCGTTTCAAACGGGCAATTTCCTGTACGGCGAGCTCGTACTTTCGCTGCTTAATAAGGATTTGAGACAACGTGAATAAGAATCTTGCCACGTCGTCGTGCTCCGGACCCAGAGTTCTTTCTCCTGAAACAATGGCGCGCCGAATAAGGCTTTCAGCCAACTCGAAATTTTCTTGGGCCAGAAAGATATGTGAGAGGCGATTCCGTGCGGCGATGGCGCCTTCATAGTCTTGTCCCCCTAGCTTCTCCCAGATTGCCAGAGCCCTTTCGTATAGCGGTTTCGCTTTTTCGTTAGCTTTTTCCTTGTAGTACAAATCCGCCAAGCCCTGCGACGCCGCCGCGATCATGCCTTCGTCAGCCGTGTTTTCGGCGAAAAGTATCGACTGCTTATACAAATCCTCTGCTCGAGACTGCTCGCCCTTCCCCGCGTACACAATCGCAAGTTGATAGAAGCAGGACGTGAGTGCTTGGTCCTGTGATCCGGAGAGTTCCCGAGTTATTACCAATGCCTGTTCGGCAAGTGGCAATGCATCATCGTACTTGTCTTTTTGAGTGAGTTCGTATGACTGGCTAAGGAGAGAGCGAATTGACTCAAGCTTTTGCCCGTCCTGATCATTACTGAAAGAAGGGATCTGAGTAGACACGCATACCATGATACCGACAACTAGGTTTACAACAATAGTGATGATTCAATAGCGCTAACAGACTTCGGTAGCGTCCAGTGGATTTCACCAAGTTTGAGAGTGGCGTCCGAAAAAAGAATGTTATGCACTTTGTCGTCCAGCATCACTCCCTCATCTGTTCAGCTCATCATTGACCTTAGCTAACGCACGTGCGTTTACAAAAATATTCGCTTCAGCTTGGTCCAGGATCCATTCTGGTGACATCATCTTGTGGGTTGTAAGCACCGCGTACGACGGACGCACAGGCCTCTGGGGGCATTCTCTTCTTCTGCGAAATTCCCGATAACTATCGAACGCCAAGGCATCTGCTGCTTGTAATGGAATGTAGTCCTTCGCTGAACCGAAGATTATGTTGGCGAATCTGTCTTTCCCGTCCCAATTTTCTCCAACAATCTCGTTAAATCGCTCAAGTGCAGTTCTGCGAAATTGATCTTGTCGATCAAAAATTAGAGAGACCTTTTCATGAGGCGAAAACTGGTTCATTACTAAGTGGATCGCTGCCATCATTCCTTTCATGCAGACGTAATAAGCATGACCCGCACCGGCATGTACCTGCCGATGGGCTGTATCGGGAAAGTCCGTCACGACTACACCCAGATTGAGGGCCAGAATTCTCCGACGGGTGCTGATCGTCGCCAGCAGCTCCTTGACGAAGTCATCCCGTAATTCCTTGTTACCCTTAAATCGCTCAAATTCGCCTCTATTACTATTGCAGTCGCTCGCATGGAAGGCGTCAATACCGTACTTGCAGAGTACCGATTGCCACTTTTTGATAAATCGATCCCATTCGCGCACCGGAGCGAGATAACCGGCTAAGACAAACATATCCGAGCTCGCATGAATCCCACTTTCATCGATATAGGCTTTGAACATTCAGAACACCATCTTCCAGACAACTCGGCACCAACAAGACGGGCGTCGCTTACTCATTCACGTTATCGGTTAGACAATGCCAACAAACGCGTAGCGCAGCTGGTCAAAGATTTTCCAGCGAACCCTTACTATTTAATGGCCGCGACTGAGATTATCTTCCAAGCGGCAGGCAGCAACGTCTTAACAACCCCGTTCGATCTAAATTAATAGGCCAATCATACTCCCGTCGAGAGATTCCAATATCCCACTCAACAAGACCTTGGAACAACGCCGGAACAAAGCTAGACGGGAAAGATCAAATCCCTTCCAAAGATTTCTGCGCCTGAGGAACAATGGGACGCTAGCGAAAAGCTTATAACCCAATGTCAGGATCGTTAACACCTGACTAGCACATTAGCAGACTCAACCCCAAAGAACCGACGCGATTCCCATACTCGCCAGAATACTCACTAATATCGAATTATTTACCGCCTTGACGCCTCTAATCGCGCCCACATTCGACCAGATATCCCACCATCTACCGGACCGCCGACGACTCGGTAAACGGTAAACGAATATCCGCAATGCCTGTCTAAGCCGTGGAACGCCGCTTGCCAAACTACCATTCGCGTTCCTAAGAAACGCCTTCCCTGGCCGCTCCCTAAATATGCCAGGAGCATTCTCAGGGTGAAGAAGAAGCCGATGAAACCTAGCTATCCCATTACCGTCGATCGTTTCCGTCGCCAACGCGGCATGAGCCTGGTCGAATCCCTAATAGGACTTTTAGTCCTAACGATCGTGTTTCTTTCCGGCGCCCAGATGCTGCGTGTCAACGTCCTGCACCTGGCTTTGTCAGAACACGCACGGATCGCTGAGACTAAAGGAACCGATACCCTCAGTTCTCTGGCTGCCTACAATCAGTCTTCGCTCCCAGACGTCAATCCAATAAACGGCAAGAGCCCCACGGACAACATCGCCGACGGTGAACCAGTCTCTATCAACGCAAACACTTGTGCCACTTCCTACGGTTGCGATCGGGTCGTCAAAATTCCGCAAACAATCGGCGGGACCGGCTATGACTACGTGGCATACGATTGGAACCAAACCCTACCAACGAACGGAACAGTTGCTTATTACAGAGCGTGGCGCGTTACCACTCTCGATGCTCTCCGGCATCTGCGACGAATAACCGTCGTAGTCCTTCCGGCCGATCAAGGTAATAACCCCGGCGATTCCGTCACCCCACTAGCCCTGCGCATCTCGGACGTAGTGCAACGACAGTAAACCCATAACCAGAAGGAACGCCGCGATGACTTCAAATTCCCTGCAACCCAGAAACGCGCCGCACGTCGCCCCGCCCAGGATCCTTATCGTTGATGACGATCCTGACATTCTCAACGTTGCTGGCCTGGCGCTCACGCAAAAGCACTGCGAATGCACCAAAGCATCATCGGCCGTGCAAGCGCTTATAGTTTTGCGAAACGCACCGAAGTCGTTCGACTTGATGATCACCGATGTGCGTATGCCCGGCATGAACGGGTTCGACATTACTCGGCGCGCTCTTGAACTCAACCCGGATCTCTCGGTGATAACGATGAGCGCACTGACCGAATTGCACAATCCGGTCGAAGCCATCCGCGCAGGGTCAGCCGACTACCTGCAGAAACCCTTCCACGTTCCGGACCTGGTTGCTTCCGTTGAGCGGTTAGTCAGTAAACGCCACGCAGCTTTTGAACGGAAGCGAATAGAGGCTCAGGTGGAAAACTGGGATTCCGCGGCGCGCGCCCTGTCACTTTCACTCAATGCTCGAGACAAAGAGACCGAAGGACACGCCGAACGGGTGCTGGCATACAGCATCAGACTGGGCCGCGAATTGGGACTTTCAAACGACCAGATGATCGCACTCGAGTTCGGCGCCCGCCTTCACGATGTGGGAAAGATTGCTGTTCCGGATAGCGTCCTCAAGAAGCCAGGCAAGCTTAACGATGAAGAGTGGCTGATCATGGAAAAGCATCCGACCATCGGACAGCAGATGGTCCTGAGCGTGGGCCTGCCGGCAGACGCCGCCACGATCGTCGCACAACATCATGAGCGATGGGACGGAAGTGGATATCCACACAAGCTTCGCGGCGAACAGATCCATATCGGCGCCCGCTTATTCTCTGTCGTCGACGCCTTCGACGCTATCACTTCCGATCGCTGCTACCGCAAAGCCCAATCATACGAGGCCGCCCTCGCCGAACTTCGCAAGTACGCCGGTATCCAATTCGATCCCGACGTAGTGAAGGCCTTCGCCTCCGTCGAGCCCGACGTCTGGCTTGAGATCCGCTCACGCTGCCCCGCCGACGCTTTTCCCGAAGCGTCCGTCGCCTAGGTAAAGGTTCTTTTATGACAACACCGATTACCGATTACATCACCCCCGCGCCGAAACTGTCCGAGCTGCTCAAACTGCAGATTAAGCTCGGCGGTTCGGATCTGCACCTCATTACCAATAACAAACCCCGAATCCGCATCCACGGCAACCTTGACCCCCTCGAAGACTACGAGCCGCTCACGGCTGAAGGCACGAGGGAATATGCAGACAGCATTCTCAATGAAACCCAAGCGGAGGTACTCAAAACACAACTGCAGGTAGACTTTTCGATTTCAATGCCGGGGCTCGCGCGCTTTCGCGTCAACATTTGCGATCAGCGTGGCGGTCTCGGCCTCGTCTTTCGCGCCATCCCTTACGAGGTCATGCCGTTTGACAAACTTGGCATCCCGCAAATCATGGTTGAACTCTGCAGTCGCTCGCACGGCTTGGTCCTAATCACCGGTCCGACCGGCTCAGGCAAGTCAACTACCTGCGCCGCTTTCATCGATAAGATAAATCGCGAACGCGCCGGCAAGATTCTTACCCTCGAGGATCCGGTTGAATACCTCCACTCATCAAAAAGATCGCTCGTGACCCAGCGCGAGGTTTTCAAAAATACCCTCAGCTTCGAAAGCGGATCGAAGAACCTCGTGCGCGAGGACCCCGATACAGTTCTCATAGGTGAACTCCGGGATCGCTCCACAATCGAAGAAGCCCTACGCACCGCCGAGAAGGGCCACCTCACCTTCGCTACGCTGCACACTAATACCGCACCCTCAACGATTACTCGCATCATCGACGTCTTCCCCGCCATGCAGCAAGCGCAGATTCGTACCCAACTCGCGGAAGTACTTGCCGGCGTCCTCTCCCAACAGCTTGTACCTACCAGAAATGGTAAGGGCCGGGTGATGGCCCTCGAAGCCTTGATTCCCACCAACGGCATTAAGAATCTCATCCGCGAAGATAAGGTCCATCAAATCAAAGCCGCTATGGCAACCGGACAGGATAAGCACCAGATGGTGACGATGAACCAATCGCTTGCCAGGCTGATCGCTGAAGACATCGTTTCATTGGAAGACGCGGCCCTGCGCTCTCCTGATGTCACGGACTTAAAAGAGCGGCTCGGAAATATCAAGACAACCCAACACACCCGACTTGCCCCGGCTCCGCCCCAACGAAGAGCCAGCTAAGAAAGCCCGAAGAGTGGAACGCCATAAAGGATCCTTTAGCCATTAACGCACAGCCCAAAGAGAGACAAAAATGCGAGACTGCAAGGAACCAATAGCCAATACCACCACTTCAAAGAGCCGCGAGAATGAAAAGGGCTCTACCCTTTTGGTCGCGTTGCTCTGCATGCTTGCGCTTTTTGCGATCACTATAGCTGCCACTTCGAACAGGGTCAGGAATGCAAGCGACATTGAAGATAAGAACGCCCAGGCAGTCCAGTATTGGCAAGCCCGTTCAGCCGCCGCCAATGTTCAGGCCTCCCTCATCGTAGACATACCCCAGGCCTTCGACGCCGATCTGCAGCGCGCGCAGGTAGCCGCTAATGGATATCCACTTCCCGCTTTCGACCAACCCAACATCACCGCACAAAACACCCGCCCCTTCTTAAACGCCGATGGATCTGTCTCCTCGACTCCGGCCAGCCAATGCACCAGCCTTCTTGGAAATCTCGACAGCTGGGCACAGCGCAAGGCCTCAATCCCCGAAAGCTTCGCCGCGGCCCAGGGATTCGGCACTGATAAAGCGCGCGTGGCCGTGCTGCGAGAATATCAACGACAACAGCTTGTCGGCGTCGGAAATAGCGAGCCGGCCTATGTCCTGCAATACCTGATCGACGCTGCCGTCGGAGATAACGGGAACGCCCGCGGTCGCGTGCGTTCTTCCGGGAGTATTCTGCTTGGTCCGTCACAGCCGGCCTGCAACACTACGGTCGCTTTAACAGCCAACCCAAACGCAGTGAGTCTCGGCAGCTCTACTACTCTTACTGTCACTTACACCAACGCCAATCACGTTTGGATCACGGACCAGACCGGCGTCGTCGTTCCCGGAACAGACAAGCCCGGACTCGCCGAAACCAATTCTCCCCAGACAGTTTCTTTCACTGTTTCCCCGACCGATGACACCAGCTACCGAGCTGTAGGCCAAGGCGCGAGCAGTTGCCAGGCAATCTCTGCCTTCGTCACGGTGTCAGTGACTTTTCCCCCTCCACTCATTCTGTCATTCACCGCGAATCCTACCTGCATCAATCGCGGCGAGAGCACGACCCTGAGCTTCCAGGCCCAATACGCGACCTCGATTACCATTACTGGCGGCGGCGTGAGTCAGGCGTTCCCCGGTAACTCCGGAGCCTCGATCACTTCCGGCTCGCTCACCGTGAGCCCAACCGTCGATACCACTTACACCGCTACAGCTACCGGCAAAGGAGGCACGGTCTCACAAAATGTCTCTGTTACCGTCAAGCAGTCTTTAACGATCGATCAGTTTTCAGCCGACAATAGCTGTTTGGTAGCGCCGGCCAATACGGTAAATCTAACCTGGGCCGCTTCAAACGCAGACACCGTTACGATCACCGATAACTCGACGGAAATAGTGACTGGCGTAAGCCCCTCAGGAGGAACGCGCAGCTTCCCGGTAAATAATGCAACCACCTTTACTCTCACCGCGTCGAGAACGGGCTGCAACGGCCCTGACTATGCAACCCGCGATATAAGCGTTAATACGACGGCGATCCCTACCGCCAGCTTTTCGGCGAATCCGAGTACCGTCGTGCTCGGCAGCGGCACAGTCCTTCAATGGAACACGACGAATACGACTTCGGTAACAATCAGCGCGTCGCCGGCGGCAGGCTCCGGAGTGCCGTCGCCCCAGACAGTTACGCCCACCGGAACTCTCACTATTCAACCCACTGCCATCAATACGAGCCCCGGCTACACCTACACGCTGACCGCTACCAACGCCGCCTGCAGTACTCAAACTGTTACTAGCACGGCGATCGTCTCTGTGACCGCCGCGCCGGCAGCCCCTCCCTGCCCGAACGTGTCCTCGTTCAATGGCGATGCTTGCGTCATGGCCGGCAATTCCGCCACGTTACGATGGAACGTCTCCAACGCGGACTTCATTGACATCACCGGCCCCGGAGTGAACCAAACTTTCTCCGGAAATCCTGTCGGCACCGGATCTATGACGGTCAGTCCGTCAGTGGACGCGACCTATACGCTGACCGCACGACAAACAACACCGAGCGGAGGCACCGCTCCCACCTCTGGACTTATCGCTTACTGGAACTTTGACGAAGGCTCTGGCAACAACGCCAACGATAGCTCGGGAAATAACCACACTGCGTTTCTCTTTAACGGCACGAGCTGGGCGACCGGAAAAGTTGGACCATCCGCCGTCAGTTTCGACGGCGCCACCAACCTCGTCGGCATGAACATCGACGACTACAACCTCACTAATACTTTCAGCTACTCGTTCTGGGCCAACCCCACGCTAACCCACAAAATAGATCCTGAAAGCACAAGCGGCTATGCCGGCCAGGCTGGGTGTCCCGATAACTGCGGCGAACGCTGGGTGCTCAGTCCAAGCTGGTATGAGTCGGGAGAAGTTGGAGCCGGAATTTCAGTGGGAACGAACGGCGTGAGCGTTTATGAAAACGGCGACAGCGGCATGCCCGCAGTCCTAGTTTACAACGCACCTATTTCAGGCTGGACGCAAATCACGGTCGTCTATCAGAACAAGCAGCCAAAGCTTTACATCAATGGCACCGCAGTGAGGACCGGGCTAACGAGTAGACAAGGCGCCGTCCACTTAACTCCCGATTACATCGGTGGAGGATTTTACGGATACTACGGCGGCTCTGTTGATGATCTACGAGTCTATAACCGAGCACTCACCGATAATGAAATCACAGCCATTTTCAGCACGATTCCCCCACAGAGTTGCACGGCCGCATCACCCCCTAATCCGACTACGGCATCGTTTACTGTTCACATTGGCCAACGCCCAGCAATCACAAGTCTGTCAGTAAGCCCAGGATCAATAGACGCCGGACAGTCAACGACCGTTAATTGGACCACCGCCGACGCAAGCCCGTCGACCACCAAAATAGTCGGCAGCGGCGGCGACACCAACACTTATATCGTCGCTGCCCAAGGCTCGCTCGTCGTCAGGCCTCCAGCAACGTCCACCTACACACTCGTCACTACCAGTAACGACTGCGCTGCACAATCCACTAACCAATCAACGACCGTCAACGTATCGGCCTGCCCCTCTATAACAAATCCCTTCAGCGCTTCGCCAACGACGATCATGCAGGGCTCGAGCAGCACCCTGCAATGGGGAATCGCTAACGCTGCCCAAGTGTTTCTAAATGGAAGCCCGGTGGCCGCCACTGGGAGTACCACCGTCACTCCACCACCAGGCTCTACCACCTACAGACTTACGGCCGTCAGCACCAACGGGTCTTGTAATTTCGACCAGACCGTCACAGTCAACGTTACGGCCTGCCCGCTTCCGGTAGTAAATTCTTTCGGATCGTCGCCGAGCTCAGTCGTCAACGGCGGGAATCAAATGGTCCGGCTGTCATGGAATGTTACCGACAGCTCCGGAACCGCAGTGACCGTTACCATCAACGGAGTCGGCACGTTCGGCGCCAGCGGCTTTGTCGATATCACGCAGCCACAGAGCACCACTACTTATCTTCTCACCGCCAGGAATGGCTGCGGAAATCAAAGCACGGCGCAGACGACGGTGACGGTCACATCATGCCCGCCCCCACAAATAAATTCATTCAGCGCCAGCCCGAGCAGCGTCTTTATCGGGGGCAGCGCCTCTCTCCGCCTGTCGTGGTCCGTAAGCGATCCGTCCCTCACAGGTCTCAACCTTTCAATTCCCGGAGTCGGGACCTTCGCCAGCCCGACCGGCTTTGTTGATATCGCTCAGCCCCAATCGACAACCACGTACACATTGAACGCGAACGTAGGTTGCGGATCGACGGCATCAGCGCAAACAACCGTGACGGCGTCAACTTGTCCGGCACCAAACGTAAATAGCTTCACTGCGTCGCCGTCGGCAGTAACGATCGGCGGAGGCCAGACCGTTCGTCTTTCATGGAGTGTCAGCGACAGTTCGGGAACCGGTCTAACGGTCACGATCGCGGGAATAGGGACGTACGGAGCCAGCGGCTTTGTAGACATTCCACAACCTCAATCAACGAGTACATACACACTCACGGCAACCGTGGGCTGTGGCGCCCAGGCAACCGCGCAGACGACAGTTACCGCCTCAGCTTGCCCGGCGCCGACGATAAATTCTTTTACGGCGACCCCGTCAGCGGTAACGATCGGCGGCAGCCAATCCGTCCGGCTCGCCTGGACAGTAACAGACAACTCCGGAACCGGGGCCGGCGTCTCGATCCAGGGTATCGGCACGTTTCCCGCCAACGGTTTCACCGATATCCCGCAGCCACAAGCGACTACCACATACAACCTCACGGCAACAAACGGTTGCGGAGAAAGCAGCACCGCCCAAGCAACGGTTTCTATCAAACTAGGACCGTGCCCAATACCACCCCCTGGCACTCCAGAAGCAACTTCAGGCGGCGGCGCGGGCGGCGCCTTCTCAATACCCGGCTTTGTTACGACCCAAACTCGATACATCTATTACGCCAACTTCTACTTAGACGGCAGTATGAGGTTCAACATACAACTGCAAATCTCAAACAGAAGCGACGGAACAGGCCTCAGCGGCCACGGCATAATAGGGATAGTTTCAAGGCCTGCTTACGTCGGCTTCCTTGGCAACTTAAAATTCAACTTCAATCCAAGCACTTACCAAGGCGGTGAATTCGTAGGATTCGCGAGCATTCAATTCTACGATTCAAGCAACAACCTTGTCGCCACCATACCATTCGACGAAATCGTAAATAGCGGTAACTCGAACATCTATACGCTATCCGGCACACAGGGCTCCTTTGGCAGCAGCTCCGCGCTAATACCATATGCGAACTTTGATTTCGTCAACGACACAGTAGGCCTCAGCAACTCCACAGTGAACGCCGGCAACGTCTTCTCCCCAGGGTTCGACAGCCAGACCTACAACACCGGAATGGGCGCATCTTCAAACCCGTTCAAATGTGCAAACTAAAACGCCTGTGGGAAGTCTGGCCGTAAAAACAACAGACAGAAAGGGTAAATAAACGACGAATAATAAAGCGGGAAGAAACCAAAGTGAGAGACCAAGCCCAAGACCATCAAAGAGGACAACAGAGCATAATGAAACGACACAGTCAAACGCTAATCCTGGTATTAGTCATAATCCTAGTCGCAACTAGCAACATCGCCTACGCGAGCCAGACAAACGAAAAGCCGCTCTATGACGAAGCCATCAAACTCGTCAATATCGGAACCGACGAAGAAATCTTCGAGCTTTTCTTAAAACAACGTCCAACCCCACTATCACCCGACCGACGGGCTTTTTACAAAAAGGAATTATTCAACAGACCAGAATTGGCCCACACCAGACTTCTGGATTCCAACACACAGGAAGCCCAAGCCGTACTTGAAATCGTAAAACCAGTTCTGGGCGTTCTGGGCCGTTACCGTTGGCAAGATGCTGTAGACATTGTAGTACTAGATCAGAAGGCCCCCTTCATCGGCCTGTATAGAGAATCAATCTTCATCGTCACTACCAGCGTTATCAAACTACTAACGCCCGACCAACTTCGAGCGTCCCTTGCGCACGAACTCGCCCACGAATGTTTTATTGAAGAATTAATTGCCGCCGATCGCGCTCAAGATGTTGCCGCCCACCATCTTGTAGAATACAAATGCGACCTCATAGCCACCATTGCCCTAAATGGCTTAGGGCAAGATCCGTTCACATTGGTAGAAGGGATCGCGCGCATCGAGCAGTACTACAAAAGCAACGGAGCCGCACCAGACACTTCCAGTCACCCGGAGTCCGCCGATCGAAAAAATTGCCTTAAAGAATTCCTGTCCGTGCATCAATCCACTTCGGCAAAAATTAACAGAAACTGCCACTAAGCAGCCCGGCCGTACAGCAAACCCATGACGATTCGTAGTATTTTGCAACCACTTCCTTGGTTTCTCTCATGGGCAATTATCTGCCATGCAGGGAGGAACCATAAATGGCGTCGAACACTTCGTTACGGAAACACGAAAGCATTTCAACTCTGCGAGCAATGCGCAACAGATAGAAACATCTAATCGCACCTACCGGCTCTTCTCCCGTCCTAAAGCTTTAGTCATCTCCTCATCTCCCAATAGTCAAAAACAAAATAAAAAAGGCGGTACTCGACAAACCACCACCACGAGCAACAAAGCACGTCAGGAAATAGATCAATTTAAGGACACCAGCAGCGCCATGATAACCGCCATCGAAAACAACACCGAGCCCATCGGGCTAAACGGCGAGAGAGTCGCTTCCAAGCGCTACTCGTTAAAGGACGCAAACGGCAACCCCACCGAGGACTGGCCAGCAATAGTAAATCGCGTAGTAACACACGTCTCTCCCGCCGAAACGAACGACGACGAAAGAGAGTCCTTCTACCAGGCCATGATCAAAATTATGACCGAACGATTGTTCCTTCCCAACACCCCCTGTTTAGTTAATGCCGGTCGACCAGACGGACAGCTCGCCGCCTGTTTCGTTCTCGACGTTCCCGACTCGATCTCCGGCATCATGGACCACGCCACGGCTACCGCCAGGATTCACCAGACCGGCGGCGGCACCGGCATGACCTACGAACATCTCCGGCCGGCAGGCTCGCTCGTCACCTCCACTCACGGCGACGCTTCAGGTCCCGTCTCGTTTATGACTGTCGTCAACCAGGTCACTGAGGTTGTTAAGCAGGGCGGCGTTCGACGTGGCGCCAACATGGGCATGATGCGCGTCACGCATCCGGACATTCTTCGCTTCATTCACGCCAAAAACGATCAAACGTCTCTGGTCAACTTTAATATCTCTGTCAATGTCACCGACGACTTCCTTGCGACCGTCGACGAAGAAGAATGGTTTCAACTTTCTTTCAATAACCAGCCCTGGTCCAATCCCATCTTCGATCCGGTCACGCAAACTGACTATGCACTCTATTACGATCGTAAAGACTACGAGACGGCTAATGCCGGCACTTCCCTCAACCCGGTCACGTTCTGCGACCGCGCGGCCTTCCAAAGTTACTGCGCGGATGAACTCGTCAAAGTAGATCCTCCGCAGCCAGGCATGGTCTACGCTCCTGACGTCTGGAACCGGATCGTGGCCTCAACTCACAAGTATGCCGAGCCGGGTGTTGCTTTCATTGATCAAGTCAATCGTCACAATCACATGATGCAGTCGATGGGCGAGATCTTCAGCTGTAACCCTTGTGGAGAACAATTCCTCCACGCTAATAATAGTTGCAATCTCGGCTCGATCGACGTCAGCAAGTTTCACGATCCGGAACACCGTGGCCAGCGCAAGATTAACTGGAACCATCTGCGCCACGTCACACACCGCAGCCTTCAATTCTTGGACAATGTAATCGACACCTGCACGTGGCCACTGCCTGAAATAGAGAACACCGTCAAGCGCACCAGGCCTGTTGGCCTGGGCATTATGGGCTTCGCCGATCTGTGCTTGAAACTGCAGATCACCTACGGCTCTCCGGAGTCATGCGGACTGATGGACGAGCTGATGGGCTTTATCCGGAAGGAAGCTTGGATCCGTTCTCTCGAGCTCGGCGCCGCCAAGGGCACCTTCCCGGAATTCGATCCCAACCGCGAGGCCTACAGCCGCTTTATCTATGAAGAGATCGGCATACCCAGCACCACGCCGCTCACTCCGCGCAACTATGAAACCACCACTTGCGCCCCCACCGGAACGATCTCTTTGGTCGCCGAAACCTCGTCAGGTATTGAGCCCAACTTCTCCTGGGCCTATGTCCGTCAGGACACCGTTAGCACTCGCACCTACGTTCACAGCCTTGCCGCACAGGCTCTCGGCATCGACGTTGACCAGACTGACCAGGACTCGATTGAAGCGGCAGCCGCTTACGTCGTCGAACATCAACACAAATTGCCCTCTTACTTTGTCTCGGCCATGGCAGTCCCGGCCGACCGGCACGTGAATGTGCTCGCTGCCTGCCAGCGCCAGGTTGATAATTCAGTTTCCAAGACCTGTAACGGCGCGGCCACTGATACCGTCGCCGACGTCGCCCAGCTCTATCAACTGGCCCGGCAGCTGGGCTGCAAAGCGGTCAGCTACTACCGCGACGGCTCTCGCGAGAACCAGGTTCTCACCACCATGAAGTCCGAACCCGTAGCATCCCCTGAGACGATCGCTCCGGGCACTACGATCGAACTTCCGATCGACGCGCCCCCGGAACCGCCCATTGCTGTCTTTGATTCCGAACGCGCTCCCGATCGCGAAGACCGGCCCAAGGAGCTTACCGGCGCCACTTGGCAAATTAAGTTCGACGCCGGCAACCTGTACGTCACTGTCAACCGCGACGACCGGCACATCATGGAAGTCTTTGTCACCGGTCCTATCTCCAGCAGTGTCGGCAAGCTGGCTTCGAAGATGCTCCGCGGTGGCTTTCACGCGATGGAAGTAGCCCGCACCCTTGACGCCACCACTGGTACTCACGCCGTCTGGTTCAACCAACGCTTGCTCACTTCCCCTGAGCAGGCCGTTTCTGAATGCATCATGATCATGCAAAGACGGCTCTCCAAACAGCCCGATTCCGCTAAAGCAGCGATCGTAGCCACTAACAACACTCAGCCGGCAGGTTCCTTCGTCACTACCAAGAAATGTCCCGACTGCGGCGGCCCTACCGAACATCTTTCCGGATGCGACAGGTGCATTTGCGGTTGGGCTAAATGCTGAGGAGGAATCAAAGCGGCAAGCAGCGAATCAACTCATGACCAACACCGAATCTAACACATGCTCAAACTGCGCACGTTCAACCGAGTCGTCCCCGTGCCCGAGTTGCCAGAACGAGCAGTTTTGCCAGTTCTGTAACCAGTGCAACATCTGCGGCCCGAAACCGCGCGAGCGAATGCGCCGGGAGACATAGGCACGCCGGCCTCAGAAAGGTTGAACGATGAAAATGAGGATTCCTGTACCGTTCCAATGGAAGATTTATTCAGCAAGCTATCGGTGGGGTTTTAGTGAAGCGTTGAAAGGCAAACAAGAGCGAAAGCCAGGACAGATCGGAACAAAGATGGCGATTGAAGCGTATCGTGCAGGCTATAACGCCGGCACTGCCCAACGACAAAAACAAGATCACGTCTCATCAAGAGTCACAGAAGAATTTGTCTGATGGCAATCCTTCGCTGCAGACGACAAGTAATCCGGCAGAAGCTTGGTCTGTGCATCGAATGCGGCGAACCGGCAACCACGAAATATTACTGCGCGCATCACGCAAAGCGACATCAACGAACTGCAGATCGCAGCATGAGGCGAGTGGTTCGCGCTAAACGGTGCCGTATGTGCCGCGGCCCCGAGGAAAGAACGGTACGAAACAGTATTGCCGGCCATGCGCTGACAAGCGCGCGACATATACCGCGACCTGCCGAGCCAACCGATCAGCGAAAAAACTGTGCCCAACCCACGGAGTATCAGTCGGACGGTTCAAATATTGTTTCAAATGCCGTATGAGAGAGTCAGAGCCCACCACCAGATTAGCCGCTTAATCACCCACAGCTTAACGAGGAACTAGCCATGACTAAGAAACACCCGAAACAGCGCGGTATGAGCCCTCAAGAAAGCCGAGAAGTTAAGCCCACCGACCGCGTAGGGTTCATAATCATATCGGCCAAGCCGCCTGGACCACCGATCGATTTCGGACCGTGTTAGCAAACAACAAACATGCTGTTCAAATTCAGTGGATGACGTAGAAGGCTCTGGCTGTACAAACGGCATTGGCTGGATCGATCACAACGATGCCGCCTGTCTTACAAAAGAATTGGCGTAATGAACCTTTGCCGCCGTTAATAGCATCCCCCCACATCGTTTAAGCTCACACAAAACTCTCTGCAAGAATTAAGCGGAAACCGGCACGGCAATGCCGGCAATTACCAGCCATCGAGAGCCCTCTCGTCCACGAACATTAGTATCAGGTGGATTTACCACAGTCTCTCCCAAGCGTCCTTGTCGCATTTGCCGCAGAGATGATTGGTGTGGATTCAGCCGCGATGAGCGTGTCTCTATCTGCATGCGCGTCAGCGACGGCGCCAGGCGTTCTTCCAAGAACGGCGGCAACATCCACGTCCACGACGACGTTGCCCCAACCTTCACTTGCCAACCACCGGTCCGCTCCGCTCCGCAAATTGAACTCGCCCCCATCCAAGTTCGCGATGCCATCTATCGCGAATTGATCCGCATCTCGCCGGCCAGCCGTTATCAGCAACAGTTGATCGACGATCAAGAGAGCGGACTCATTTCCCGCGGCCTCCTTAGAAAGGAAACTATCAACTACGGCGCTTTGCCGGCCACACAAAAAGAACGCGCCAAACTAGCACGTTCGGTTCGCTCTTTTGCCAAGGCTCACTTCCCTCGGAACGCCAATCTAATCGGCATCCCTGGAGTCTGGCAGGACCACGAGGGCTTTACTCATATCTGGAAGTCTCACGACTACCGCATGCCCATGCTCTTGATTCCTTATAAGGACGAGCATGGCCGCATCCAGGCCTGCCAGCTGCGTCTGCACCCTTTGGATATCCGCGACGACAATCCCAAGAAGTATCGCTGGCTCTCTTCGCCCAAGGACCCAAAGGGCACCAGCTCCGGAACTCCCATCCACTTTACGTTTAATCCCAATTCACTGCCGGCAGGATCCGATGTGGTCATTACTGAAGGCGCGCTCAAAGCTGAAACTCTCGTCAGTCTCCGGCCCGACGTCCGCGCGATCGCAACCTCCGGAGTGAGCTGCGCGCAAGACGAACTCGTCAATGCTGCTCGTCCTTACAACGTGCTCATAGGCTTTGACTCGGACTATAAAACTAATCCGGCCGTCTGCCGGCAGCTCGCTCGTCTCATCGCCTCGAGGGAACTCGACCGCCAAAGCCGACAACTTCCTACAACCACCCGGATCCTTTCCTGGGAAGGCTCCAAGGGCATCGATGAAGCTGCCTACGCCAACGAGTCAATCAAGATTGTCTCGATCTCCAAGTGGCAATCTGGTCTCTCTGGCCTGCCCCTCGAAGAAGTAATCAAGGTCTGGCAAGAAGCCGGCTATGCCCCAGCTCAGTAACCCTTCTCCAGGCTTCGGTTCGGCATGACAACTGCATTAACAAGCAAGCATGCACACACGTTTTAACCGGAAACCGTGAGCCCGTCGCAATCCCTTCTAATAAGCTCTCGCTTTGCAGCTTATTCAGTCCCCTTCCGAGCATCCCTTCCCCAAATCCAAATAGGACGGCTGGCCCGGTTAAGCCAGCTGTCCCATCCTCCCTCCGCCACTGTCCCGTAGTCCCCCACTACCCTTCCCAACCCGAAACACACCAACGCCCGTAGAGAGTTTCCTCTCTCCCAAGCTCTTAGGCTGTAAACGCCTTTAATTAAAGGTCAAATTTCTTGATTCGGCCGATTAGCCACTGGCGGGAAATCCCAAGAAAAGCTGCCGCGTGAGTCCTGTTCCCACTACAGTAATTGAGCGCATACGTGACGTGCTTTCTCTCTTCAGAATCGATACGTGTCTCAAGGGTTTCACCATTCCGCAAGGGCACGAATTCACCGCCGGCGCCGCCGTTACTTCCAACCACGACCGCAGCTCCATCCTCTACTGCCGAACGCTGGAACACATCGACAGTAAGATCTGCAGGTTCTCGGCCCGCGCAGGACCGCTCGATTACATTCTGCAACTGCCGGACGTTCCCGGGCCAGTCCAATCTTTCGAGAAACGACAGCACAGCTTCAGGCAAAACAAATCCGCACTCCTCGGCAGATTTTTCAGCCAAGCGCCTAATATCGCCACGTCGTTCCCTCAGAGGCGGTACACGCAGCACCAGGAACCGATCCTTCAAATCTCGCTTAATCGCCGCACTCTCTATATCAACAACGTTCGTCGCCGCCACAAAACGAACGTTTGATTTATGCTCCGTTGGATCTCCAATAATGCTGTAGGTCCCGAATTGAACTAGCCTTTTCAACATCGCCTGAACAGCATCATTAGCCTCATCAAGCTCGTCCAGAAAAAGCGTCCCATTTTCAGCTTCCTGAATAAAACCAGTTCGACTATTAACGGACCCGGTATAAGCACCTCGCTTCGCCCCAAACAATTCGGCTGCAGCCAGATCCTTGCCGACAGTCCCAAAGCTAACTGCCCTGAACGGCCCTTGCGCGCGACCCGACCACTTGTGAATTTGCTGCGCCAATAAGTCTTTCCCCGTTCCGCGTTCACCAACCAGTAGCACCCCCTTCAACTTTCGCTTTTCGCTCGTACCGTCAAGCGCCGCCAAATCCCGCAACGTAGTCAGTAACGCTTGTGTGACAGGATCCGCAGCCACAAACTCCGGAGTGTCGACGCGCCCCGTAAAGACCGCGCCAGACATGATTCGCACACGCTGCGCAGCTGCGTTTAAGATCGTCTTTGCCGCGTCAGGACAATTCACCGAACGCCCCTGCTCTAACAACAGCTGGACAGACACAGCGCCCGAGCAGCATTCGTCGACCACTACAAGACCACTCAAATCTACAGGGCTCTCGAGCAAAGAACCGTTGGCCCCAGCTACCCGGATATCGACAAACGCCTTAGCAATTCCGAGAGCTGAAAAACAGTCGCGCGCTAACTCAGAAATCTTAGCTACATTGGTGGCTTCCAGCATCTTCGCCAGCAGCCGCACGAAGACTTGATCAGCGCCAATCTCTGCGTCACTCACGCCCTCGAGTAAAACCGTATCAGCGTTAGCAGCGACCGTCTGAGCCGCGTCCGGAAGCCACCTATCAAACATCGCATCAAGGTCCTCGTCTTCCGCTTCGACGATGCCTGACCGCAAATGATCGAGCTTCTTCATTAGCTCGATATTTACTTTATTTGGGCGCAAATTAACGACTTCCGGCACCCTGGCGGCTAACGCTCCGGACTGTGGCTGATAGCCAAACGCACCAGGTAGGCGGGTCATGCTAAGCCGAAATAATTCATAGATGGTTTCCAAAACAGCGCCGCCCCGTTCAGCCATTTCCACGCCTTCGAACTCTGCGTTCACATAGGCGCCGTTGTTGAAATAGATCGTGCCACGCTCACATTCGCCGGCGCGCGGCGAGATCGCCCCGGATGAAATAGCCTCGCGTAAAACTGATTTGTCGCAAGCCGACCAATCGATAACCAACGGACCTGTATCAAGGTTAAAATCGAACATCGAGGTAATCTTTTCCAAACCGAATGACTCAAACAGAAAAGCTAACGGCACAGTGATCGGCGCCACTCGTTCCGCCGCGTCCCGCGCGATAGGCATTCGCTGAACGCGCGTCACTTCCGTAACCTGACCGGCCCCGACAATTTGCACAGGCAGCATTCGCTTTAATAAATCCGACGGAGGCACGACCCCTTCACCTTCCCCCAGGTATCCCTCAATCATCGACCGGTCCGGACCGCTACTGCGCCACCTCGCCGCCTCGTTAGCACTCAGGCCCGCGGTCCGCTCCATGTCACCATAAGCAGCCGCGATACGAGCCTGGATAGCAGCGTCAATTCCGGAATCCAAAACCACATGGACTCGATAAAGATAGGCTAACGCAGGGACTCCCTCACCATCCCCGGAAACAAAACAAGACAGCGCTGACAACAACTCAAACATCACTGCCTCTTCAGCCGATTGGCCGTCACGCTGCATACACGCAAACCCTTCTCTCAGCGCCTGAATAGCAGCGCGAGGGTTGCCTTCGGCCAGGCACACTTCTGCAGTCAGTAACCACGTCGCCAACGTCACCGACGACGTATCAGCATCGATAGTTTCTTTCGTGTCGCCAAATGCACCATCACTGCGGAGCACCAATCGATCAATACTCGTTACCTCAGCCCTCGCCTCTCCAACCTGTCCGACGTTCAATAGAAGCCGCGTCCGGAATCTTCGCAGATCGACATAGATATCCTTCGGCAACGTGTCCACATCAGCGACCAATAGCCCGGCAAATCGAAACGCTCTTTTGGTCTGGCCGGCGCCTTCCAAAAACTGTGCGGCCAATAAAAGGAGTTCTCGTTCGACTTCCCTGGTTAAGTATCCCTGCTTGACCAGCTCTTCAATTCGACTAACCCGAGCTTCCACATGTGAAAACAGGCCGCGCCGCATTTCATCACGCACCATCTGACCAACCATCTGCGCTGAGCTTTCAGCCTGAGTAACCACAAACCTATTGTTTCTATTCTCTCTCTGAGAGACGGTTAAGAAAGTCATCGTTTTCTACCTAAAAGGAACAGGATTTCAAGAAAGAGCTGCCGGCGAGGGGCAAGGTCTCCGGCACTTGACTCTTGCATGCGCCGTGCCGCGACCCGGAAAGCCGGAAGCCTTCAAGAGATAATGCCAATTACGAAGTCACGCGCCGAAGCCGCCGCCCAGGTCACCCTTAACGCGGCCTACGACGAATGCCGACGCGCAAACTTCGACTCCTTCGCATATCTCGGAGAGTTGACGGATTCGTCAGCCAGGCTGTGAGAGACGCCGTACAGGAAATAAGTGTTGACCAAAAGACAGCAGATCCCGGATTCGTCATCCACCTCGCCGCTCCCGCCACCCAAAATATCTACTTCGCTGACGGAGGCCGGCGCGCGGCACAGGCGTTGCTCAGGCAGCTAAACGTCCGTCACGATCTTTTGAGTAGTCAACACTCAACGGGAACTTTAAGCAGCAGCACCACGAACAAAGGAAAAAGAGGCGGCGATTAATAGATGCCTAACGATCATAATTCCTTCAGGAGACCCGCATGAAATTCACCATCGCCAAGGAAGACCTTCAAAGAGAACTAGCTTTCGTACAAAGCGTTGTCGAACGTCGAAACATGATCCCGGTACTCGCGAATGTCTTGATCGAATCAGTCACCTCCGATTCCATCAGAATCAATGGCACAGATCTCGACGTTACCATCCGCGCCGATGTCCAGGTAGAAACTATGCCAACCCAAGGGGCAATCTGCGTTCAAGCACGCAAGCTCTTTGATATCGTGCGACTTCTCCCAAATGGCTCGGTAACATTCACGAAAGAAGAAAACCAGTGGGTGACCGTCAAATCAGACAGGTCGACGTTTCGCTTGCCCGGCATCGCCAGGGAAACTTTCCCGGACCTGCCGACCTTCAAAGCAACGCCATTTTCGATAAACGCAGGCCTTCTCTCGACGCTCATTGAAAAAACCATTTTCGCCATTACGCAGGAGGAAGGCCGGTACACACTCTCCGGCGCGAAGTTCGAGATCACCAAAGAGGCCACGAAAGTCATTACTACCGATGGGCACCGGCTTGCTTTGATCGAAACCAAGAACGGTATTCGATCAGCCACTGACGAAGCGCTTGACGTGCTGATTCCAAAGAAAACGCTTTCCGAATTGCTTAAATTGGCCAGCGGCTTCGACGGAGAGGTACAACTCGGAGTCGATGACAATCATGTGTATTTCCAAATCGGAACTCGCGCACTCGTCTCGCGCCTGCTCTCTGGACAATTTCCGAATTACGAGATGGTGCTTCCGAAAAACAATGAATACTCTGCCACTTTCGATACCAGCGATCTTAGCAAGGCACTAAAGCGGGTAGCCTTAATGGCAGACGATCGCTCTCAAGCCGTCACGCTTAATGTTACGAAAGAGCAAACCACCATCACCGCACATTCGCCCGACGAAGGCGAAGGACTCGAGGTCATAGCTTCGAAGCTAAACGGAGACGAGCTCAGAATCGGATTCAATGCGCAATACATCCAGGATTTTCTGAGCGTCATCAACTCCAAAGAAGTGCTTTTCAGCTTCAAGGACGCAAACAGCCAAGCCGAGTTTCGTCCGGTCACTGATGAAACCGAACTTCGCTTTTTTGCAATCATAATGCCGATGAGAGTGGACTAGCCCCTCCGACACGATCAGCAGCAGCAGTTCACATCCTCCCGCGAACAAAACTCTGAAGGCAAATAATCCCATGCCATCTTACAGACCGGATTCCTTTCAACAACGCGTCAATTACGCCGCTCAATGCATTCTCGACCAAGACACAAGGAGCCGCGAATTTGATTCTTGCTTTGAAATGCATGACGGTGACGTAGTAGCCGCCGCGCTCGTAAGACGCGCTCAGCAAAACGCCGAGCTTTACGCAGCTATGGTTCTGTGGCAAACAAAAGGACGCAGCTCTGACTTACCCGCGGAGTGGCTCGAAGCCGCCACTAAGTATCAAACCGTACGCAGGCTCGCCCGCAAAGCCCGCAGCATTCGCAGAATCCGCGAAAAGGAAAGCGACCGAATCATAAAAGCCATCCAGCGCGAGCAAGAATCTGACGATGAGTTAATGAGAGGCTTGCGCGACTTTGCCACCAAGATCAATAACGCCCGCTTCTACATCAACCTCAAAGGCGAAGACACCAGCTCAGGATTCTACGCCGAGGCCCAAACCCGCCGCGCGGCCCTGGCCGAAGCCCGCAACCATCTCCGTCGATATCCAGCCTGGCAAACAGCAACTGTCCGGAGAGCCCATCAATGACCAGACACTCAAGACAATGAAGCGCCGAGAACGCGAGACTGGGGCGAGCGCGTAGTCAAAGAAATAATTCTGGGCCATTCCGAAAGGATCGACCATTACGCTACTCTTGGGAAACGATTGCTGCGAGCCCATCGAAACCAAGCTCAAGCAAAACGGCTTTTCCGTAAACCGTCCACTCAAAGGCCTCGGGATCGGACAGCAACAACAAAGACCCAGCGAATTCACTCGTTGACGCTCTTAACCCTTCGCACCGTAACCGGCTATGAAAGACGACGCTTGCCAGCTCTTAACGGCGATCGACGACGGAGAGGCGGCTGCCGCCAAACTCCTCGACGATAATTACGCCGCTCAGCAAAAATTCGACGGCAAGCGCATCATTCTGGCTGTCGACCGCTCCTCGATTACCGCCCACAATCGCAGCGGCTTAGTCTGCGAGATCTCGCGCAACATTCTTGACCAGGCCAAACAGCTTCAGGGCATTGCCCCTCTAATTCTTGACGGCGAGTGGCTAAACCGCACCAAGGCATTCCATGCCTTCGATCTGCTCGAAGTAGACGGAACAGACATAAAGCGGCTTCCGTTCTCTGAACGACAAAACCAACTCGATCGCATCCTCTCAATCGCCGGTTTATCCAGTATTAAGTCCGTAAGAACTGAGTACCGACAGGCCGGCAAACTGACGCTCCTGCAAACAATCCACGATCACAATCTCGAAGGCATTGTCCTGAAGGCCAGGCACTCTCCATACAAAGTGGGACGGCAGCCAGATCAATTCAAATACAAATTCACAGCGGTCAGTTCATTTGTGATTACCGGATTAAATGAAAAGCAGTCTGTCTCATTAGGCGCATTTGACGAGAACCACCGTCTGGTTAACTGCGGAGACGTGAAGATCAGAAACCGGTACTTCAAGGTTAGTGAAGGCATGATCATCGACGTTCGATATATGCACGCTTTTCGACAATCTCACCTGGTCTACCAACCCCGCATGATCGCCATACGCGATGATCTACAACCCGAGGCCTGCACTCTTTCCCAATTACGTTACAAAGGCACGGAGATAACCGTCGTTGCCTAATCGACTCTACTCCGAGGAGCACAACTCATGGCACTCCGATCAGTCTGGAAAGGCAACATAACCTTCTTACTTGTCTCCGTTGCGATCAAGGTTTACACCGCAGTCGAATCCGCACAAAAGATCTCTTTCAATCAATTGCACGGCGAAACATGCCGAGGACCAGTCGGCCATCAACAGCAGTGCAAGAAGTGCAATGAGGTTGTCGACAAAGAAGAGATCGTCAAAGGCTACAAGCACGGCGACGACCAGTTCGTGATCATTTCACAAGACGAAATCGACGCGATTAAACCGGAATCCAGCAAGACAATTGAAATTCTTGGTTTCGTTGACCGCAGCGAGATCCCAACCACCTTCTTTGACTCACCTTACCTCGCGGTCGCGGACGGTCCCGCATCAGGCAAGCCTTACGCGTTGTTAAAAGCGGTCATGCGACGGACCAACCGAGTCGCAATCGGGAAAGTCATCCTGCGTGAACGCGAAGACCTGGTTTCAATCTCAGCAACAGACGAAGGCCTCATCATTCAAACCTTACGGTATCCTCGCGAAGTCAGAACCTTCGCCGCGCTCCCGCAAGCTAAGGAAGAGCCAGTAAGCGATGAGGAACTCGAACTCGCCACAGCGCTGGTCGAACGAATGCAAACAACCTTCACCGAGATCGAAACTACTGACCATTACTACGAAGCGTTGCGCGCAATGCTTGACAACAGGATCGCCGGTAAACAGATCGAGAAAGTCGAAAAGCCGGCTACGACCGGCAAGGTCGTCGACATAATGCAAGCGCTCCGCGCCAGCCTCACCGTGAAGGATGCGCCAGGAGTTGAAGCCCCCGCTGAAGCCGAAGAGCCCATCATCAACCAGCCGGCAGAGACCGCCCCAACGCAACCACAACTTACACTTGTCGCACCGATCCAAACAGAGTCGAGGAAGACTCGCCGGCGAAACGCCGCCTAGCACCTGGTCGCTCGCAATTCATTACTGCCACTCCCACGCAGTCTAACCAAAACCCAAATAGGAAGCGGTAAACAACCCCCGCTCTCGATCAAAAACTCAATCCAGCGTTAACACGTGTCACTGACAGCCATGAAACCTGACTTCCAACTGCTCCCTGGCACGACCGACCTCATCGAGAATCTTCGCGCCAGCCTCGACTTCGGGCACACTCTTAAAACAAAGACACTTCTTACGCGCGCCGAACACTATCTGAAGCAGCCGGTTAATTCCGGACAGTACGACTTCCGCTATCTCTACGACGTAATCGAAACGGCGCTTCACCTGATTATTGAGAAGCGCGCCGCCACACTTCGAGATATGGACTCTTCCGAAGCTTTCCAACAAATTGAAAGGCTTCTATCGCAACTGCCAACTCAGCGCGTCCGAACCATCGAACAAACGCTCTATCAACAATTCTCGTCTCCGGCCCCGCTGGCCTTCGTCGCCGCTTATCTCGCCCTTGACGGCTTCATCAATCCGGTTCTACTCGAGCCCTCTGCTGGCACTGGCGCGCTTGCCTGCATAGCGCGCGCGTTCGGTGCCCAGGTTTTCACCAACGACCTCTCGACGCGTCGCAAAGCATTCCTTCGCTTTCTCGGTTTTCCTGCTCACTCCTTCGACGCCGAAAAGATAAACGATCTTCTGCCACTTGAAATCGTCCCAAACGTTGTTCTGATGAACCCTCCCTTCAGTTCCACCGCAGGCCGTCTCTCACAGAACAACAATATGTTCGGCGCCCGTCACGTAGAATCTGCACTCTGTCGCCTTGCGGATAACGGCCGCCTCGTTGCAATAACCGGATGCGGCCTCGCCCTGGACAGACAAAAGGCCAGCAACTTTTGGCAACGCATCGCAGCCCAATACACGATCAAGATCAATCTCTCATTGCCGGCCCCGACCTTCACCAAGTTCGGAACTGCGTGGGAGACTCAATTAATCGTAATAGAAAAGACCGGCCCCACGCCCGGCTGCAACTGGAGCGAGCAAGTCAGCAACATCCGATACGGCGAAGCTACATTGCCCGAAATTCTGACGTTAGCGAAAGACCACAAACTCTATATTGAAGCCCGGCAAGCTGAAGTTACCGATTTAACAGCCGCAACGAAAACCCCTCCCACCGTCAAGACCGATACCACTCCGCCTGAAACCTCTATCACAACGGCCCAACCCTCCGTCGACGGCGCCGCCGCGGAAGAAAGTACGGAAACACAGGAAGATGAGCAAGGATTCGTCCCTTATATCTCTGGAAGGCTAACTGGCGGCATTCCCCACCCAGCGGCGCTGGTAGAAACCGCAGCAATGGCCGCAGTCGTTTCTCCTCCGATCACCTATCGGCCAATGCTGGATCCTGGGCTCATAACCGAAGGCGCCCTATCCAACGTCCAACTCGAGAGAATCTGCTACGCTGGGCAACGGCACTCACAAAGACTTTCTTCCGGCGCTCGCGCTGCTTACCTCATCGGCGACGGCACCGGGTTTGGCAAAGGCCGTTGCCTTGCCGGCATCATCGTCGATAACTACAACCAGGGACGAACCCGCACTCTCTGGCTCAGCATTAGCAACCAGTTGCTGGAATCCACCCGCCGCGATCTAACGGATCTTAGTTCTGCCCACATACCACTGCACCAGTTAAACGAATGGGAGGTTAACGAAAGTATCAACTTTGGCGAGGGCGTAATCTTTTGCAGTTACAGCACCCTGATCGCCAAGAGTAAGACGACCGCAAATACCAGGCTCCAACAGTTAATAAACTGGCTCGGTGAAGACGGAGTAGTAATCTTTGATGAATGCCAGCGCGCCCAGCATGCTCTAGCAACCGAGAACGGAAACGCAACTCAAACAGGCCTCGCTGTCCTCGACCTCCAAAGCCACGAAGAACGGCCAAACCTTCGCTTTGTCTACTCTTCAGCCACGTCAGTGGTTGAAGTTTCACACATGGCTTATATGGATCGCCTTGGCCTCTGGGGTCCCGGCACGTCGTTCCCTGACGGCTTCCCTGAATTCATGAGTGAGATAAACGCAGGAGGCCTCGGCGCTCTGGAAATGGTCACCAGATCAATGAAGGCGTTCGGCATGTCTCACTCCAGCACCCTCAGCTATGGACGCGATCCCATATCCGGTCTCGCAGTCGAATACGCCGAAGTCTTCCATGAACTCACCACCCAACAACGCGAGATATACGACAACGCTGCGGCAGCCTGGCAAGTTGTTCTTCAAAACATCGAAGCCGCAATAGAAATAACGTCCGCTGGCAACCGCAAACGGGCCTTTGCCCTCTCTCACTTTTGGGCACAACACCTCGCCTTTTTCCAACAAGTCATTACCGCCTTCAAAGTCCCGGAGTGTGTCAGCCAGATTCAAGCCGCCCTCGAAAGAGACGAAGCCGCAGTCATCGCGATCATCGGCACAGCCGAAACCAAGAGCAAAGCGCTCGTTGCCCGCGCCACCGTCCAAGGCGAACGCCTTGAGGATCTCGACTTCTCGCCCCGCGCCACTCTCTGCGCTTTAGTCGAACGTGCTTTTCCCGTCGACCTCTATGAAGAAAAAGAAGACGCGGCAACAGGAACCAAGATAAGCGTACCCGTAACCGACGAGTCAGGTAATCCCGTCCAAAGCCAAGTCGCGCTAAAAATGCGCGCCGACCTGCTCGAAAAGTTATCTGACCTGGTTCTCCCTGAAAACCCGCTCGACCAAATCATCAACCACTTCGGTACTGAAAACGTCGCCGAGATTTCCGGCCGCCGTAAACGACTCATACGCGATCCACGCAGCGGCAAAGTCAGTTACGTCTCGCGCGCCCCCAAGGGCGTGCCTATGAGTAAAATTAACGTCTGGGAAGTTGAACAATTCCAGAGCGGCAAAAAGAATATCGCCATAACAACCGCAGCCGGCTCTACCGGAATTTCACTCCACGCCTCCTTGAACGCCCTTAACCAAAAACGCCGCTGCCATATCACCCTACAATTAGCATGGAGCGCGGTCCTTCAATTTCAGTTTTTCGGCCGCGTACATCGTAGTTTTCAAAAATCCCAACCACGGTATCTTCTACTGTCAACGAACCTCGGCGGTGAAAGAAGATTCTCATCCACGATCGCTCGCCGCCTCGGTTCGCTCGGGGCCCTATGTAAAGGTGACCGCAACGCTGCCGACGGCGGTTCGCAACTGTCTCGCTATACTTTCGAGAGCGCACTCGGCCGCGGCACGCTTGACCTTCTCTACCGTCGTATCTTTGAAGGAGTCGAAATCCCGAATCTCCGCAATCCTCGCGAAGCGCTGGAAGACATGGGACTCTTAAATAACGAAGGCCAAATCAACGACCGAGATCGTTACCATGTTCCGCGCTTTCTCAATCGCCTCCTTAGCCTCGATTGCGATCGTCAAAACGCGATCTTTAACTATTACTCAAAGCTGTTCGATCAATGCGTAGCCCACGCCCGCGCCTCGGGTACGTTTGACGATGGTGTCCAGGATATCCGTGCGCTCTCAATCAATCTCGCTCAAGAACCCGAAACCGTCTACGTTGATGAAACCACCAAAGCCGAAACCCTCCATTACACGTTGGCGGTAGAAACCAAGTCCACCCGAGTCACAGCCGACCTGGCTTCCGGCATCCTTGAAGCCAATAACGGCCAATTTTATCGCCAGCCAAAAGGCAACATCGTTTTGATTACGAAGTCCGGCACTCATACCGAACATGAGTCGGGCAGAACTTATCAAACTTATTCAGTTACCAAGCCAGAGGAAGCACGGGCCTATTACATCAACGATACCGAACTGACCAAGTACAAGAAGGTCATTAAAACGTCAGCGCTCGCTTGGTGGGATCTCTACTGCCGCAACGTCCCGGAAACGACGATCGGAGAACTCCACTTAATTGCCGGCGCCGTCCTGCCGCTTTGGCAGCGCCTCAAGACAACCCAGGACGCCCAACTAAAAGTTGTCCGTGTTATCACTGAGGACAATCAGAGAATTGTCGGCGTCAAGATCCCCGGAAACCGCGTCAATCAGGTTCTACGCGCACTCGGCATCGTTACGGCCATTTCCGATCCCGCCGACGTCTATCATGCCATCATCAAAAACGATGATCAGATCGCCCTGCTTGAAGGACTTTCCCTTTGCCGCAGCCGACTCTACGGCGCCGCTTATGTCGAGCTCAAAGGGATCTCTCACCATAAGTTCAAAGAGCTTCGCGAGCTTGGCTTAGTTAACATGCGCATCGAGTACCGCGAACGATTCGTTCTGCCGTCGACTGAAACCGAAGCGATCGAGACCCTGACAGCGCTGCTTTCTAAATACCCCGTTGAGCAACCGGCAGATGAGGCGCAGCCGGTCGCTGTCCCATTGCCAACAACCGAACTTAGAGCACTCGCAAAAGCCTCGAGTGCAAATATCTTCGACCTGCTCAATACGCCGCCCACTTCTAAACCCGAGCCTCTTCCTGCCCCTTCAGAACCTCTACATTATCCCGCCCTGACGCTACCTGAATTTGGGCAACTATCAAATCAGATGAGTCTTTGGGACAGTTTCAGCAACGCTGTCTAACCTCCCGTAAGTAAGCAGTCGCTCCCACTTTCACTGTCCGTACTCTGACACCCAAGCACTGTCCAACAAACTACAGCAGATTTTGTTGAGCTTTCTCTGCGATTTAACTGTCATAAAATCCCACACTCAAACACTGGCATACTTCAAAGCCCAAAAGGGCCAAAAGATTGAACCCAAATCCATTGATAGAATCTCGCGAGTCTTCTTCCTTTAGCTCCCGTTTCTACCCCGACCCGCCTACTTACCACCTTTAGCCCTCCGTCTCGACTTTGACAACCAGTAGACCCGCTTTCATGGCAGTCTTAATCCGATTCAAGTTGCGAGCCACCAGCGCCGGAACTTGAATCCCCGCGCCGACAACGATCGTTTACACTTGCCTGTTCCGTTTACAGCTAGACCGCTTTTTATCCTGCACGGCTCTCGCCAAGTCCAATCTTCCACGGTTGCAATTAATCCCTGCGCCATAAGGCAATTACGCCAACATGCCCCCTGAACTTTCTCCCTCCGACCCCATTGGCACAGACCTTGTAATGAGCCTCCGCACGACGCACGCATTAGTTATCGCTAAGCGTCCTGAATCAGAAGAAAGAAAAGCCAACTACTCTCAGGGAAAATCAAATGAACACCACCCAGCAAAACAACTCGCACGATAAGAGCCTAAACGTAATCCCTTTCAAGCCACAGTCGGAGGACGAGTTCCAAGCCGCCAGGAGCATTCGCATGATGCTCCATTACTGGATTCTCCGTACGAAACTCGGGATTGACGACGACTCCCCAACGATGTCCGAAGGGCAGAGAAAGCTTATCAAACGTCAAGGCCAGGCGATCCGGCTACAAGGCTTTCGCGATGAACGCGACTCGGACCTCCAGCTCGCCCACGGCATGACTCTTTTCGACGATGAGATACTGCAACAGGCCGCCACCAAGATCGCCTACAAGCTTCCCAGCGTCGAAAACTCTTTCCGTGTTGGCGATGCCGACCGCGCCTGCGCCCTGCTGTCCGACGCGCTCAACGTGGAAGAAGAAATCATTACCCTCTCAGTCAATCGCGCCCTCTACGGCATCGACCTGGAAAAAGTCAGCATCGCCGCCTGACCCTCTCGACTGACAGCGACCTGAAACCCGAGGAAACTAAATCATGCAATCCGCGACCGCCAAGATGCCAACGCTATTCCCTATTTCGGCACCCACCATCGCCGAGGGCCTGCGCGACCTCGTGTCTGCCTTCGAAGCACGCCAGGTGACAGTTGCCAGCATCACTCTCAACCGCGCCGGCAAGTCATACCGCCACGTGGTTGATGACACGCAGCAAGGCGTCCAACGCCCGGTCGAAGGCTGCTATATCGACACGACGATCGTTGTAACAGTCCTGTCTCCCATGGAGGCCTCTATTAACGCAGAATTGCAAATAGCTACCACCGCAGCTGCAACCGCGGCCGTCAAATGGCTCGACGAGGACGAGACCACGGACCTCGCCCTCAACACCGCTCGTACTCCGATAGTAGCTTCGAGCCCAACCATGATTCGCCTCGACCGCGAAATCTCTCGCGTTGCAGCTTCGAGTCATATTGTGCTCGTCACCGGAGAGTCCGGCACCGGCAAAACCACCGCCGCCCAACTCGTACACGACCGCAGCTCCCGCTCCAAAGGTCCGTTCATCGATATTAACTGCGCCGCGCTTCCCGACACTCTGGTAGAAAGCGAACTCTTCGGTTACGAAAGGGGCGCATTCACCGGCGCCGCCGAGAGGAAGCAAGGTCTCTTCGAAGTCGCCGCTGGCGGCACCCTTTTCCTCGATGAGATCGGCGAACTAAAACTTGAACTCCAAGCCAAACTTCTTAAGGCCATCGAACAACAAAAGATCCGCCGACTCGGAGGCACTAAGGACATTCGCTGCAACGTGCGAATACTCGCCGCTTCGTCTCGTAACCTACAACGCATGGTCAAAGCCGGGACCTTCCGCGAAGACCTTTACTACCGTCTGGCTGTGCTCGAGATCTGCATTCCACCGCTACGTGAACGCCAAGACGATATTCGCCAGCTCGTCGAACAGCAACTCAAGACCGAACAACGCAACGCCAAACAGCCGCACCCCTTCAAAATCGAAACCCGCGGCGTTAGCGAACTCGTCGCCTATAGCTGGCCAGGCAATATTCGGCAGCTGCATAACGTCATTGCCCGACTCACCTGTAACGCGAACCCAGGACAAACCATAACCGCCGTCAACGTCCGAGCTGAAATCTCACGCTTCCAGGAACTCGATGGCGATACCCTTTCACTGCCCGATTCCTGTAGCACCCTTCTATCCGGAGAGTCACTCGATGACTTCTCAACCCGAGTACGACGCGCCGCTATCGAATGCGTCAAAGCCAGGACCAACGGCAACATGAGCCGCGTCGCCCAACGCCTGAAAGTCGATCGCTCGTCTCTCCTACGAATAGTTCAGCGGATCAATAACCGCCGCGAAGGTTCGGAACTTACTGAAGCGAATGACATCGCCGCGTGAGCGACCGGAGGACAAAAGCGGTAGCCAAACCGAGCGAACTGATTACACTGTTTACTATAATAAGGACGCTATGGCAGAGCTAACCAACATCAACGGCGAGACCCTGGGCGTGGATGAGTACGGCGCATACGGTACGCTGCTTCAGCCGGAAAGTGATTTTGCTATTCCCGAGCCGCTCGAGCTGATACCACCCAATCCGGATCCCGACGCCAACGAAGCTGAATAACGCTTTTCAGCGACGGCCCCGCCCATTCCCACGTTTGCCACCCACCCCAGACGACAATGAGCGTGTGTGATTAACAAGGCTATGAATTGGCGCTGGATCCTACTCGGATTCCATTTGCATAGACGGCCAACTATTCGACGACGACAATTGTGACGATCAAGGAGATCTCTACGAGTACATTCCGTGGATAGTGGGGTATTTCTATGTTGCGCATCAAAAGTAAACAAAAGCGGGGCCTTCGCGCGGGCGCTAAGCTGATTGGAGCTTGTCGACAGAACAAACAGCCAGCGTACCCTTGCGCTCACTGCCACCGAGGCGTTGAACCAAAGCGGTAGCGCCGTTCTGAGACACGATCTTTACTTTCTGGCCGTTTGGTAGACGAACATGGTTGGGGTTTGGATCGCGCTTCTTTCTCATGAGAGCGATCCTAAACCCAGCGTCAAGTAATGATTTTTATCAAGGAAGCTTTTTGATCTTGATTACCGGGTGAATCTCAAGCCAGCCGTGGTCGTTGTCGAGCATGTGAATGCCGGTAACCTCCACATGATCGCCTACGTTTGGCAAGTTAATCTTCTGTTTGAAGTTCTTGCAGGCTTTCTTGGCGCTTGCCTGAGTCATGGGATTGACGCAGATTGGCTCAAACACAAGGAAGCCGCCCTGGCCTGATTTGTTCTTGTCATTGATTAGGTCAGAGGGTTGATCGGAGTCGAGTAATAGCCTTACGTGAAAGTCGCCATCACCTTCTTTGATCTTCTTCTTGATTATGCCTCTGACAGTCACGCATCCCTTTTGAGGTATTAGCCGCGCGGGATGGTAAACGTGTTTCATCAGCGTCTCGGAACCACTGCAATCTTGGCCGTAGGCGGCAATTGAAGCGAGCGAAATTAGAAGCGCGAGGAGTAGTAGCCTTTTCATAGCGTGAGTCTCCTTGGGGTTAGAGATTGAGAACGCGAGGACAAGAAGCTTATATCACCGAATCGAAACGCCCCGCCCCCAATCTTGCTTACCTCGCAAGAAGCAAGAATAGAGCGGCCAGCATCGCCCGACTATCACGACCGTCCAAAGGTGAATCAAATTGAGTACTCATCAATGGCGATCTGAATTAATTCGATTTCCTCTCCCAGTAAACGACCTCCCTCCCTTAATTATGTTGCGGAGACTCGACTAATCATGCGAAAGAAACAACGCCCTCAGAAATTACTGCCAAAAGGCTTGGTCAAATACCCGCCCCTCGCTGTATTACCGAATTCCAATGTGACCACTTGCGACCACAACGTACTGGTTGAAACCGGCGATCCAGCACATCCCTTCAAATGCGCTCAACCTGATTGCGGTTATGTGTACGGCAAAACCAAGCGACAACCCTAAACCTTCCCGAGCATGCTACCGTCACACAAACAATTACCGTTGCCGGTCGCGCAACGTTCTATCGACAGCGCGTTGCAGCAACTGGTAATACCCATTCGCCTGAAGCTAAAGAAGGGTCGCTCATCAAACCCCAATCGCTGAGACCTGAAACCATGATCACCGCCGCAACGAACGACCAACAGCAGCTTTTTGCGCCGCCACCGCCGCCGCCGAACACCGAGCCACCTAATCCACAGCCCGAGGCCCCCGACCAGCCGGCGGCGGCAAAGCTTGAAACCGTTACCACTGAAGAACTGCTACAACTCATCTTTCAGAGCATGTGCAGCTTCCGTCGCTTCGAACGTGAACTGCTATTCGGCGCGAGCGACGAAGAACTTGGGAAGATCTTCGGCTACTGCTTTTGCATGGGGCAAGGATCAGTGGATTTAGAATTCAGGCCTGAAGGCGAACCCACCCTGATAGTCCGCGACTGCACCTTCAAGGTCGAAGTAACAACGCTCACCGCACAGGAGATCTCTCAGTATGTTCGCCGCATAACCGGCATTCCTTATCAAAAACCAGCCGAAGACAGAACCGCTCTGCTCGCTACCTTCCTAAACGAGGAACGAACCCGCCAACGAGCCAGCATCCTCCCGTATGTTCGAAGCCTTATGGGCGAAAAGAATCCTCGCGGCGGCCGCTCAAAGAAATCTAAGAACCAACCTTCCCAACCGCCCCAACCTACACTTGGTGAGCGCATAGCCAATCTCCTGTTCGAAAATGACTGCCTCACCGAAGCTTCCGATCGTAGGCTGCTCCTTCAGATCGTACGTCTCCTTATAAGAGAACAAAATCTTAACGCCCTTAAGGCCGTAAACCTTGCCAGCTCGATTGTAGATTCCGCACGTGGCCACTGGCGATCAATGGCGTGTTACTGGCTCGGCATTGACGCGATAAGTGACGACCATGTCCATTACCAGCCGGCGTCAGCACCACCACCATAAACCTAAGCTCGCTTTCTCCTCACTCCCTTGAATGATTTCTCCGTCCTTCAGTAAACTCATTGGAAAGTTATGTGTAAGACACGAGTCAATGTCAACGAGTTGAAGGCTTGATTCGACTTCGTCTCGATGAATGACTAACCGTTCGAGGCATTTCAAGCTTATCGTCGATGAGGACTTCCATGTTCACTTTGGCGACCCTAGCATACTTTAATAAGACCGAAAGCGACGGCTCACGCATACCTCGTTCATACTTCGAGATATCATTCCGGGTCAGTTTCGCTGATAAACCCAACATCCTGACTAATCCATCCTGTGAAACCCCAAGATAAGTTCGAATCTGCGCCAGCTTCTTACCCAGCTTGTTCGGTCTGTCGCGCGATCCTCTGCCCATCAGGGTTGACCTCCTGATGAAGCTTCGCCGTTACAACTTCTCTTGCAATATGGGCTATTTGCCCCAACTATGCTCTCGAAAGATTCGCTCGCGGAGAGTAGAAGAATTCGCAACTCCCCCGCGGCTCTCATAGTTAGGGTTGAGAAGCCTCTTGGCCCATAGCGTCTCGGATGATTTCAAGGATCGAGCGACACAAAACATATCAGAGAATAGTTGTCCTCGCCACCAAGATTCCGATCATCAGCCAAGGCGATGACTAACACACTCTGTTTTCCTCAGGGGAATAAGTAAGGGGGTACCCCATGCTGACTCGTTTTACCTGGCCTTCGCAATCGGCCCTTCGCGGTGTCCGCGTGTCGGACATTTATCCCATTGCTCACAAATACAACCTTCCCTACCACAGCCAAATTGTTTACAATGGCGGGCTCTCTGTGCCGATTAAGTCGGAAAGGCCCGGGATTCCACATCCCTGCAAAGTATCAAACTTAACGAGTCGGAGCCTACACCCATGACGGACTCTCATGCGCGTAAACGGCTGCTCTTCGTCGAGGCATCGGACCTCGTACAAGGGGCTCTAGTCCCGCGAATTAGCAGCGTCTTTAATTGTTCCGTAGAACAGGCGTCGAATCTAACAGACGCCCTAGCAACACTGAAATCGGATCCGCCACTCGACTTGATTTTACTCGGAGACCTGACCAGACCATCGCAACTGACCGACAACGGGCCAGAAGCTGAACTCACTGTTATCAAAACTGCTCGTGAAGGAAATCCTGATATCCCAATTCTTCTCTTCACATCGCAAAACTATTTGGACCGCGCCTACGCAGCTGGCGCCACTTCTTACTTAATTAAGCCAGTTGGAGCAGACGACGTGATAGATTTCATCAGCCCATTTCTACGACGACGTGTGAGTTCGAGCATAAAGTGAGATTCGTGGAGCATAAAATGAGATTTGGTCGAGCATAAAATGGGTAGGGTAGGCTGTTACTATTTCCGTTGTAGGTAAGCGCCAATAATTGGAACAAGGTCTAATACATCTTTACCATCAACGCCATCAAATGTTGTTTCTGGAGTAGCTGCCATGATGGATGCATTCAGAAATTTCGAAAGCTCACGTGCCTGGATAGAAAGCATTTGACAGAAGTTCGCGATCTCAATGAGGCCTTCGTTGCTACTCGTATCGAACCGTTGAGTGAGATGGTGAGTAAAGATGTTTCGTGATTCCACGAACGTCACGAATAGTGCTTCAAGATCCTCGTCGATGTAAGCTCGCCTGCGCAATTTCTCCAAAAGAGCGCCCAGCGTCTTCTTTCGGTTGGCTTTCACATCGGAATCTAATTCCTCGAGGGCGAAGGGAGCGTTCAGCGCTGACCGGAGGGAAAACTCAACCGATTGAATATTGAGCAGGCAGTATCCCATCATGAAGAACGTGGTTTTGATCTCGACCGGAACATCCAGTTCATCTAGGAAGGACGCGATCCTATCGTTTGTCGATTTCATTTCTTGGCTCACAGGTTGATTTTATTTATGGTACACCTACGGACCTCAGCAGAAACTCACCCACAGTCCGTGAGATAATCCTGCCATTGTCGTTCCTTGCATTTTGTTCAGTCATCGATTAAAAATCGCAAACGCCTGGGTCAACTCAACCTTCGACAGCCGACCGTCTTCGGCCTGCCGATTCGATCAATCAAAGCACTAATCCGATCAATAGGGGAACAGACATGCGGCTGGCCGACTTTATCCTTCGTAACATGGAAGCCAGCTCCCGCCCAAAATTCCCATCTAAATTGCCTTGAAAAATGCATGGTTTGGAAAATCTCATGTTGGTCGAAATCTGTAGGAACTAATCATTTTATGCTCGACTCTTTTTTCACTTAATGGTCGAACCGTGCCTGTAAGTTATTGATTCTGCTAAGAGGCAGTTTCACTTAATGATCGAACCCATACTACGTGTGGGTTCGGTCATAAAATGAGATTGGTAGGACATAAAGTGACGCACATTCGATCATAATGTGAACGAGTCGTCCCAAGTGCTTTAGCTCAGGCCGCATGGCCATGCCCACCCAAACCTGAAAGAACTCCCTCCAAAAACTAACAGCCGACCCGGTACATGGTATCTCGCTTGTATGCGCCGGCATCGCTATGCCCGCCGCACTCCACTGAAACTTGCCAGTTATCCAACTGGCCCGCCGTTTCCAGTCAACGAATTCAAAAAGATCAAGCGGTTATTACGCGCGTCGAACTAATCGACAATCCAGGAGACCGCTTGACCGTGAATCCAACATCACAGACCACGCCTCCAGAATTCAAAGAGCCTTGTTTCCACGTTCCAGGCTCCCGCACGATCATCGATACCGCCGAACTCGGCTCCGACGGTGTTTTCCGATCGACAATCAAAAACGAAACTCTCGCTCAGATTCGTATCAGATATCCAGAAGCAGAAATCGGCGAGTGGGAAGACATTTATCGCGCCGCTGAGAATTCCTGCAAGACAGAACCGCAGGAGATCACCGAAGCTCAATACATCTATGCACTCGAGGTATTGCCACCTGTCTGCTGGAAGAACGCCAAAGGCGTCGAGTCTTTCAAAATGTCCGAGCGTTTCTATGGAAACGTTACAGCGATCTACGTCCGGCTCGGAAAGCGCTATTTCACCTTCAGCGATTTAATTTCTCTTACGCCCGATGAAATTGCTGATCGCATTGCCGGCAGCGCTGCCTTCAACCGCAGTCCCGTGCAGTTTATGACTCTTGAGGAATTCCGCAGTCTCAATCCCGGATTTCACCGGTCCGACAAAGACCTTGAACGTGATTTCGATATCCTCACAGCGCGCATTAAGAAACTGAATGAACGTCAGGGACAACCTCGCATCGGTGACTTTGTAATTTACCCTGACAACTCCGAGCGACGATTTACCTATGACTGGTCCGATGTCGGAGGAGGACTTCAAACTACGTGCCCCACCATCAAGGACGCCAGCTTCTACTTCACCAGGTCAGGCCACTGTGATTTTTCAGGCGCACTCGATAATCCTTTGCCATTAAACGAGCTCGAGGAAACGGACGAGCAGCGCCTCGGCACGGTCTGGTTCTTTTCCAATGATCACGCAAAGGCCCATAACGGCGTTCGCGCAAAAATCCCGTTCAGAGTGTATCGCTACAAACCCGCGTCCCAAGAGTCTTAGGAGCAGCCCAACCCATGAGCACTGGAAAACAAACCACCGCCCCGATCGTAACCGCCTGTCCGCAATGCGGCGCTGAACTTCTAAACGCGATCGTCAGACTCAGCCTGTACGGCGTCGCCATTCAAGATGGATTGGTTGTGGACTACGACGGCGGGCCGCAACCGGAGTCTGAGGCCGATATCATCGAACTCTGCGCAGATGACAACACAATCATCTTCTGCGAGGCCGGACACATTGTCGGTGCTTCCGAACCTCAACCCGATCCGCTCCAGATCCTCGAGCGAATTGCTTGCTGGCCGGCTAACTCCAATAGCGAACTCGACGCCATGGGAAAAGCCCTCGACGAAATAACCGCCCTCGCCGGCGAGACGCTGCGAAACCTTCTCCCTAAACAGGCTCTGCGATTCAAAGAAGGCCACGGCTATAACAGCACGCAGACCGGCGACTATTACATCTTTGCTGGATACAGCAACGGCCTCTACACCTTCTATCGACCCTTCAGCGGAAACGGCCATCGCCTGACCGAAGAAGAAGCCGCCGCCTGCTTTGACCATAACCGCAGCAAAGGCAAAGCCGACAGGAGCGAAGCACAAGAAGCGTCTGACTGGCACAACTCCGACATCACAATCTAATCCCTAGCCATGGCCCACGATCACGCACACCGCGACTTTATTTGCCGCGACTGCGGCGCTCTCGTCACGTGCCTCTCGTGTCTGGAAATTCACGCCGCACAGTTGCCGCGTGGTCCGGCCTTTAGATCAGACCGCAGCCTCCAACCCCCTGCGCAAACTGCCGTATTCGAAACAATCGGCGTAACAAACGAATTTGAAACGATCGAACCCGGTGCGCTTGGACTCACTAACCAGACTGACGTAAGGCAACACTCACTGTTCAACTGACAGTGAACCCAGGATCTAGCCCTAAATAGGATCTCTCTATGCATAGAAGAACAACAACACAACCAACAAAACCCGCCGCCCCAAACTTCAGCGAATTACTTATCGACGCGATCAAAAGACCAGGCTCCGTCATGCAAGCCTATTCCGCGTTTTACAACTACTCCGTTGGTAACCAATTGCTTGCCCTGTTTCAATGCATGTTCCGCGGATTAGAGCCTGGCCCGATCAAGACATTTCCCGGCTGGAAGGACTGCGGCCGCAACGTCAAAAGAGGCGAGAAGGCCCTGATGCTTTGCATGCCAATAACATTCAAACGGGGCAGCGACGGCGGCACTGAGAGCAACGGCGAACTCGATTCAGACGAATGTTTCACTACCGGCTTCATGTACAGATCCAGATGGTTCGTAATCTCTCAAACCGAAGGACCTGAGATTGAATTACCAGCAATCCCGAGCTGGAACGCTGCACAAGCTTTACGCAATCTTGACATCACTCAAGCCCCCTTCACCTCGCTCGACGGCAATATCCAAGGCTATGCCCGCAACCGGGAGATCGCGATTAACCCCGTAGCCCAGCTACCACAAAAAACTTTCTTCCATGAATCCGCGCACATTCTCCTGGGGCACTGTGCCGAGGCTGACTTCCAGGACGGTGAGAAGACTCCTAAAAACCTCCGCGAAGTCGAAGCCGAAGCAGTTGCACTTTTATGCTGCGAGGCGTTAGGCCTCGAAGGCCCTGAATTCTGCAGAGGGTACATCCAGGGCTGGGCCAACGACGAACCAATCCCCGAACCCAGCGCTAAGAAAATAATCGGCGCCGCCGACAAGATACTCCGAGCCGGCAGACCAGCCGAAACGAAAACAGAAACCGCCCACTAAAGAACAGCGGTAAACAGACATAACGCCATGCCATACTTAAAACTTGCGCTCAAACGTGACCCTGGGATACCGGCCGGACAGGCCTCTCCCATGCACATGGACTGTCCTTGCGGCCAGCAAGTCCCGATCAGCGACAACGTCAACCCGTGCGCCTGCGGAGCCGAGTACAACGCACGCGGCTACGTAATCACTGAAACTCTAGCCGAGTGGATTCAACGTAACCCCGTCGAAGCTCGCAATCATGGCTTGTCGCCAGCGGACGGCAATTCATAAGCAAAGAGAGCAAACCGCTCTCTCGATTTCCTTTAACATGCGCCGTGCCCCACTCATAACCACCTTCCTCGATTACCTAAGGATCGAGAAAGGACTTGCCAGTACCACAATCAAAAGCTATGCCCTCGATCTAACTCGCCTGCAGGAATGGACCAGCAGCAACAGCAAAACCCTCCGAGGCCTTAACGGTCGCGATATTGATCGGCACATAGGAAGCCTGTCTCGAAAGCAGCTCGCCGCGACTTCAATCGCCCGGGCCCTGAGCACGATCAGAACTTTTTACGAATTCCTGTTTAACGAAGGCGAAGTCCCTAGCAATCCAACGGACGACATTCCTGCACCCAAGAAAGCCCAGCCCCTTCCGCACGTCTTAACTACAGAACAGATCTCCCAGCTTCTACAAGCGGCCGACCAGGTCAGCGCCGAAGGTTTGCGTGACCGGGCGCTACTTGAAGTTCTTTACGCAACCGGTCTCCGCGTAACGGAAGCTATAACCCTGAGACACCGCGACCTCGACCTCAACTCTCGTTTCGTGACCTGCCATGGTAAAGGCAACCGCGAACGCCAGGTCCCGATCTCCCTACAAGCAATAAACTGGATCAAGCGTTACTCATCAACAAAATCTCCGCGCGAAGCGCAACGGAACGAAATCCTCTTTCTGAATCAAGGAGAGCCGCTAACCCGTCAGTTTGCCTGGGCAATAGTCAATGACTACGCAACTAAAGCCGGCCTCACTGACGTCACTCCCCACACCCTACGTCATTCCTTCGCCACTCACCTTCTCGAAAACGACGTTCCGACTAGCCTTGTCCAAAGACTTCTCGGCCACGAATATATAAACACGACTGAGCTTTACCTCACCGTGACCCCCAAACGGCGCAGAGCCACCTACGACAAGCATCATCCCCGAGCGCGCGCGCACGCGCGATAACGAACACTTGTCAAATACAAGCGGCCAGTAAGTAATGTTCTGCCGCAGTCCGCAAACTTCTAACTAACAACTAGCCTTCTGCTTCAACGTTCACACTATGACAAACAATCCCCAACTTCCGCCCTTGTCCGAGCGCGCTTCCACCCTCAGCGTCCTCGTTAATCACGATCGCATTCGTTCCAGCATTAAACGGATGTTTCGTAACCGCATCGATGAGTCGCTCGCAGAATTGATGGGCGTCGGAATTGTGAGCTTGTTAACGCACGATCAGATCACTGAAGTCACCTTCAGCTCCGGATGCGTGGAACTAAACATTGATATAAAACTCTGGTGGAGCGAGCCTGATTACTATTCGGTATGGTTTGAAAGAATAGTCACACTCGACCAGCCGGTAGCAGGCCTCCGCATTGCCGTCTCATGTTCGCCGGAACTCGTTAAGGCCCTTCAAAGCTCGCTAACGCCAAAAGATCAGATTTACAGCTTCACCGATCACATCTATCAAAGTGCCAGCCCCGCCCAAGGCTACGAAGGCATCCTCACCGTAACCCTCAACTCTCAGAAAGTCAGAACGTCACTGCCAGCATGGGCCCGACTGAGCGACCGATTGATTTCAACGACCTACAAAGGCAACAAACTCGAAATCGGCTACAACGAGACAGCCCTCCGCTCGAGCGTACTTTGGTACGGTCAACTCATACTTCAACGAGGACTCGGAAATTACTTTGATTTCCACCTGCAGGTGACGACCGGACGCCCGGTAAACCCACTCTCTCCATCGCGCGCAGGCATCATCGAGGATGCCGCCTACAATGAGTTGCTCGCCTTCATCAAATCCGAAATCTTCGCCTTCATCTTTAACCCCAAGAACCGTTCGCGAATCAAGGCCGCCCACGTTGAGG
>WNFR01000133.1_pt1 | contig 72092 bp, 113 predicted proteins | sample 5400221 | NCBI WGS metagenome assembly WNFR01 (sample SAMN13153357, study PRJNA577476) | soil metagenome | isolation source: 40 cm soil under Madrone tree | place: USA:California | collected 2016-06-14
TAGATCGCCTCTTCTCTCTTAAAGAAGACTACCGGAGCGATGTGCCCCAGAGGCATTGTGTGGCCCACAGAACATCCAGTAAATGCTATTCGTGTCTTGCCAGTTTTGCAGCATCTCGCGGGTCACTAATACGCATCGTTCTTGCCACTGAGTATTGTCATATTCAATTCTGGCAATTGCGCACAGTGCTGTTTTGTCTGCATAGAACTCGTCAATATTCGCCTTGGATGGGACGACTGTTGCGCTGAAGAACGACGGCTGATCCGGCTCCTCCTCAGAGCCCTTACGCCCTTGCTCATAGGTATTAGTAATTTCTTGGTAAAGAGGTTTGAACAGTTCCTCAACCTCGCGGTCTTGTTCCGTTCCTGGCTCCCTTCGAACAAAACCGGCAACTCGAAAATAGTGCAGGTTTTGAGCGGCGACCGAACCTTGATTCTTGATGCCGAAATTCACATAGATTGGCTTTCCCAATTCAAACCTTATAACTGGGCCTTCTGACAACCAAAGGAGATCGTCCTCCGGCTTAAGCACTAAGCCAAATTTGGTAATTCGAACGAATGATCCCGGCGGTCTAGGGGTTCTCGGAATCAAAGCCATCCACGTCACTGCTAAGAAGACTCCCACGACGGTACATACAAGCCCATTCCAATACTCTTGTGCTCTGCGGGGCTTATTCGCAAAGAAGCGGTGCCGATAAATTGAAATCGAAATGATTAGCCACGCGATTACAAGCAATAGCAAACCAAACCGGGACGCATTACTGATGAGAAAGGCGTAAGAGGCTAAAGCCACGCCGACACCTCCTCCCATAAAGAAATTACTTTCGGTAAGCGAAGAAAGTTTGTCGCCGAAAGATTTGGGAGTGCGCATGTAGAGAAGCCTGCCTTTCGGCAAGCAAGACTATCACCAATCGAGCTAGATTTGACCCATAAGTCAGTTTTCTAACTCATAAGTCACCCCGCTTCCCGACTTTTGAGGCAAAGCCGCCGTACCGCCGTACCGGGCTTTGCACCAAAAGTCCAAGTTGACTCATAAGTCGGAGAGTTGACCCAAAAGTGGAGGGGGCACGGCTTGGCTTAAAGTGTCGCAGTTGCCCAAAAAGCCTTCTGGTGTGGGCCACGACCGCCGCCCTTTTGAATATTGCGCGGTTCGCGAAGGTGCTCCGAAGTGAATCTCTAGTCTTTAGAGGATTTTTAGAAAAAGTGAACGCATTAGCGGCACGGTCGTCTGCCACTGAGTAAGCCAAGTTTTGAACTTCGTTTGAGGATAGCTTGTCAGGAGTTGCCACGTCACAGTATTCGCCGATTTGAGTTCGTAGAGAGCGAAATAGTTCGGAACTCTCCAGTTGGCTCTTTACCTGTAGGAAGGCAGGCGAAATGCCTTTCATTCCTTCTTCACCTTTGACTAGTTGCTGAGCCGCTCCGGCTTGTACCACTTCGTGAGGATTATGCTCTTCTTCATTGACCCGATTATGCGGCTTTCGCAGTTTTTGGTCGCGCCACCAAGTTTTAGCTCCGTTTACAATCCTCACAACGATCAGACTCCAAAAACGGCCACCAAAACCTTGTACCGCATAACCAGCTACATAACTCGCGCCAATGAACAGTGCCAGCTTAGTATTGTTCTCGATTTTGGTAAGGGGTTCGACGAAATGACGTATTACAGCAAAGGACGATTCTCGAAGAACCAGCAGTAATGCAGCACCTGGTAGAAACAAACCGACGATGTCGTAGAGAATCGCACGAAAAATATCTACGACCGGGGAGATGAAAGATTTTTCGTCCACGACGAATTACTCATACCGCGACGGCAAGGGAAGAATGAGGAACGAGCTGAACGAGTCGGCGAAGAGCCGTCGCTGTAATTCTCGCATCCTCTAAACCTGAGTGGGCCTTCGAAAAGAACTGGGAAATGGACCATACATCCAATCTATGGTAGTCGATTACATCGAACGCATCAGTATGGCCCGTGTGCCGGAGCAAAGCCCTGAGGAATTGAACGTCGAATCCTATGTTCCACCCAGTGAGCAAATAGTCCGTTCCAAACATATCAAAGAACTCTTCTACCGCCTGCCTTGCGTCTTTGCCAGTGCTCTTAATGTTGTCCAGCGATCGCCCATGAAGCGCCATTGATCGAGGATTCGTGCCGTTCCTTTCCTGTCGCTTAATAACAGCCGACCATGCTTTGACCTCTTCCAATGTGTGGCGGTCCAGCAATACTGCCCCGATTTCAATGGTCGAGTGAAGCACCGGATCGGTGCCTGTCGTCTCCAAGTCAAGGACTAGCAGGTCTTTTGGAAAAGGCGTCTTCAATGGTGAAGCCAAACCGCTAAATGCAGACATATGCAAATCACCAACCCACTTGCACTCATTTCGGCCCTCTACCCTTGCGTGACTCGTCTCGATTTCGCATTGCTTTATGTCACTTGTTGGCATGGTGGGTTAAGTTCTCCGATGGATACAGCGTCCAGTTGTTCGTTTTAGCAAGTTTCCGTTTTAGAATCTTTTCCGCTTGTCGAATTGAATTAGCTTGCGGCGTCCACTCTGGCCAGTCAAACTTCAGAGGATCGCCGCCTTGAAGTTCTACGATCTCGCTCTGGGCACCATTCAGGTCTTTACAGAGTTGCTCGATCAGGCTTAACAACTCTGCGTTTTCTGGCAAATCTTCTATATCCGACTGCGCGGACATTAACAATTCTTCACAATGCCCACATAGACCAACAGGACAATTCCGGATTTCTTGTAACTTGTTATAGATAGTTTCAGCCATCTCTCTCACTCCCCTTTCATCGCCGCATCCAGCGCTGCGGCTAAGCTAGTCGTCTTCTCGTTCGCGAAGCTGAGCAACGAACTCCCGCGTCATAGGACAGATATGACTTGCCATTGTCGCGTTTGTTCCTTCTTCACCGCAGCTATGACACGTCGCGGGATAATCGGGCGCGTCCAATTTATCAAACATCTCGTCAAAGGCCGATTTAATCATTCGCGCGACTTTAGGATCAGTTGCGTTGTTGTATTCAGTTTGATTTGTCATTACCCTTTACCTCTTCTGTTGTGTGCAATTTAGGTTGTCATCACGTGTAGAATCGTTACAGCATCCAGTGTTCGCAGCGATGTTCCTATCTCGCATAGAATAGCCGGCGCCTCTCCGTCAGCCCTGGCCACCTCTGCGACGATAGTTGCAATCCGCTCCGCTGCTCGTCTCGCTCTCGCTTTAATAGTGCTGGTGGTCATTGGTTCAACCTCCGTCCTAGGATTTCATTAATAACTACACTAATGCGGTCAAGCGCCATCGCTTGAGCAATCGCGGCTCTTGCTTTGGCCTCTTCAATGTCAACTTGGAATAGTTTGCCGCCGCTGGATGCCGTTGGTTCTAAGCATTTCTGTGCAGCTTGAATTTGCTCATCAATAGTCATTCACTCACTCCTTTCGTGCCGCTTCAAGTGCAGCGACCGTTCTTGTGTAAACTGGGCATTCGTTGTGATGGTGCTGAAATCCTGAAGCGACTCGATTACCCACCGCGCAGCAATTACAAGACGGCAATTCAATAAACGCCAGCGTGGAATTGAGGTTGTCAGTTGCGTCCAAGGGCCACTTTTGAGCGATGATAGCTTGCTGGATTCGCTTGCGTTCTACTATGGCCGCTTCATCGGTAGCGGTGGCGATGGCGACAGTAATATCTCGCAACGATACTTTCCATACTTCCGGGCCGTGTGCTCCACGTCCAAGGGATAAGGCCAAGTCCCGGGCAATCTCTTCGTTGGTGCGGGTGGTGGGTGAGGCGTCGGCCTGCGCGTCGGCCTTACCTTGTTCTATTGCTATCCGCCGGAGCGACGCGATGCCGTCATGCACTTCCGCTTCACGGGGAAGGCCACAAGTTGAATAACCCGCGCCATTAGAAACCATCTTCACGCAGATGTTGTCAGGGCCAGCAAGGGACTCGGTGAACCCGTGCCGCTCTGCCTCACGAGGAGCGAAGGTACACTCACAGCCGCATCCAGGAACACAGAATGTGCTATATTCGTCGGAGCCTCTTCTCCAGGGATCGCGCTCGGCGTGTCCACACTTCAAACACTTGCGCTCATCACCAGCACTGCGCTCAGAGGGGAGGACGGGTGACAAGCTATAGTTTGGATGGAGGCGCAAAGAACAGTCTGGGCCATGGAATTCAGGTTCGCGACACTCACAACATCCCTGCTTGCTGCCGGTTGGTATGGTCATTTTGATTCTGCCTTTCCAATACAACGCGAACACTAACTTCCCGCACAGCATTCTTTTTTTGAACATTGGAAACTCGACGTGGAGTGCTGGTTGGTTTACTGGTTGGGTCATAACTTCTCCGTCTGCGCGATCTTGCGATACCTCAAGTGCGCCGACTGAACGGCTGTTATCAATAGGACGCATCGTGCCATTTTCCATTTTCAATATTAGAATTGGCAAATAAAACAAAGAGGATTGCCGTGATACAGCATCCAGTCCTTGCCCCAGACGTATTCCGCTGCTGCTCTCACTGTCCCATTGAACTGTATCGCCTCTTCGCATTCGTGACAGGCAATGACGTGCTCGCTCAGGTGTACGATGGCATTGTTCAGTACCATGCAAGCGAAGGCGTTGACTGCGTCGGCGTTAAGGTTGCTGAGCATCGCGAGCGCATCGGGATCGGGCGCTTCGTAGTTGTCGGCAATCATGGACGCGAGGGCGGAGATCTCCTCCTCTTCCCGTTCACGAAGCCGGGCAACGTTATCGTCGTGGTCAATCATATCTTCTGTTCCTCGCAAAACGCTTCCCACGCCTTCTGGATAATGTCTGCAAACTCCCATATCAAATCTACCTGAATATCTTCACGAAGCGCATTGAATCTATCGCCGCTTATCTCAAGTAGCGTTTGCGCTGCGTCGTACGCTCGCGGGTCTACTGATGGTCGTTGTTTAGGCATTGTGTTTGGTTCCCTTTGGTTATCGTCGTGGAATTGGTTAAGCCCGTGGTCGATCATGTCAGATTATCCTTTCCGTGCATCGCGCCCCGCGCGCCAGGCTTGATTAGAATGGCGGTTCCACTAAACTCCGTGCCGCATTGCGGACAATAATCAGGAAACCCGATAGAAGGGAACTCCTCTTTGCACCGTCCGCACTCCATTGTCTGCACGTCGGCTTCGTGGAAGTTTTCTACCTTTATAACTTCGGTTGTGATGGCCGTATGAGCCATGATTCATCCCTCCTCAATCAACTTCGCGATGCGGATGGCGGCTTGCTTTGGAGTCTTGATTTTATAATCCATGAAAAGGTCGTTGCGAATGCCCGTTAACCCTAGAAGCTTCGTGGCCTCCGCTTGACAATCGCGCCTCAAAACCCTGCCGCTTGGTTTAATAAAATCAAAGTCCAGAAACCCGTTTTGGTCGGCAGACGCCTTCAGCCTCATCTTGTAGCCACACAAATCAAGCACATGCCCAATCATGCACAACGCTGCGCCGCAGTCGGTTTTAGCGGCAATCACTTTCATGTTAAAATGCTCAGGGTGCCGCATTCGCAGAAACCTCATCCTCAGCCGTTTCAATAGTGCAATATTTTTCGGGGTCATTTCGATTCTCCTGCGCGATGGTTTATTTCAGCGTCTAATTTTCTTTGTAAATTGTCAGCTTTCGCGCGTAGTCCGGCAATCTGATTTCGATAAAAGTCCATTGCTTGTTTGAGTGTAGGAAAGTAGCGATAGAATGCTGACTTCTTGGACTCGCGCGATGCGGTGGCTCCGCTCTTAATTAAGAGCGACGTTTCGGTTTCTTTCAAAACCCGAACTTGTTGAACGCCGAACGAATATTCAGAGTAGGAATCCACGCGATACCAAGTAGTCGTTTTGCCTTCCGCGAACTTTTCAGCATGTTGATGGCAATATTTTTCATCAGGCCCAAAACCCGACTTGCGAGCGCACTGCGCACTTCGGCCCCAGTTCCCCTCACTATGATAAACACTCTCAGCGCATCGCTCTTTTGTTGCCATCGCCCCTACCCCTTCTCTTTGATGTTTACGTTGTGGTGTTCTTAACAATGTCGCCTTCAATGAACATACCAATGACGTTTAGTTTTTCACCGGCAAGAATTGCTATAATCTGCCTGCGAACCCCATCTTCGGTTAAGGTTGAATAGCCGAATTGCCGTAAGTCCCGCGTCTTGCTCTTGATGTATTGTTCGGTATCCACGTCGCCTTCACGGCCTGTGTTTCGGTCTTGTATGCGTAAAGTGGCTGGTAGCATCATCGTCTCCCGTTCCCTTTGGTAGTGGGCCTACTTCTTTGGCTTATTCCAATCGGTTCGATGGCATCGCGGACACTGCACGGGAAGTTCGCCGGTCTTTTCAAACTTGCGTGAATGCCAGTCTGCTTCGCATTGATGACAGTGACAGAGTTTCTTTTTCATGCTGCCTTCACTTTCTTTTCCGTTGGAAGGTAAAGGCCCGAAGGATTGCGATCTGTCAGCATTCCGAGCATATCAATAGGCACAAGAGCCGAGAGCTGCTTTGTATCGTCCATTGCTGCAAAGATTTCCCCTGCGGGCCATCCTCGCGCCGGGGCACTAGAAAGCCGCGCCCATCCAATGTAGTCAAGCGGCTCAACCATCAATAGAAATTGTTTTGCGGCGTTTGATAGTTTGAATTTCGGGGTTAGCCTGATGCGAGCACTGTTACCCGCAACGGGTCGGCCCCAATCCCAGATTGAGCCATTACCATGAGGTATATGGCCCCACTCCGCGACGGTTCCGACAAAGATGCCCTTCATTTCTGGAATATACGACCATAGTGTTGCGTCGATAATTAGCGCGGTCGAGTCATAGCAATCATCACCCACCACAACCCACGAATGTTGACTACCAACGCCGGGGCAAAAACCACGCGCAACGCGAGTGCCAATTCTAGCGTTAACGAGAGCGATGCTCGCACTGTGACAGTCTTTTGCCCATCGCTTGAGCGGGGTGAGCGCCTTCACTGCGGATGCTTTTAACTTTGAAGATTCCATGCGGGAAGATTAAGCTAATAATAATAATAAGTCAACCACCCATTTCGTATAGACAAAGAAATACCCAAAGGAGTTACTTGTTGGATTTGCGTGGTTGCCTTACCCGTAATGGCGGCACTGCTGGCTTGTCAGGATGGCAGAGGCAGTTACAATAGGCATGGTCGCCACCAACTAAAGAGTTAATGACGCATCCTAAACTATGAGACGGCTTACCATCGTCTAGAATGATGTGTGAGACTCGTCGCCTTTGTGAATTTTCATGTTTCGCTGTCATGGGTGATGGCCTTACCTTTTAAACCTCATACCCGTCTTCGTCACTTTGGTACATCCGGGCTTCGATAAATGGAATCAGGCGTTCGGTCATAATCCGCGCAGCGGCTTGAGTAGAGTCTGCTTCAAATGCGATGTGGTGACCTGAGCCGCCGTCTTGAATACGTTCGGCCTCGTGCCACATTGATTCCCATGAATCGTCTAAGTTGAATCCGAAGTATCGCTTCATCTCGTCCCTCGCAATCTCCTAATCACCCTTCTCACCCATCCCGGCTTACTCTCGGCAATCAACGCATACTTCGTCGGCCCGGTACGGGTAAGGATCTCATCGACGTTCAGCCGTTGGCCGTTTGCGACGGGACTTATCTCATGGTCGCCCCGTACTCTGCGTTGCTCAATTTCCGCATAGGCTAGTTCCCGGCGGTCGGGCCGGCTCACAGGAGTAACTTTTAAGTTGGTTTGAGGGTTCATGGCGACACATTCCTTACTTGGATCGGGTAACTTAGAAAGTCATTCCGCACGCAGTCTTTGCAGAATCCCCGCGTGCCATGTCCGCCGCACGTATCAAACTGAAGAAGCGCTTCTAATACGCCCATCGTTGCGTGATACGTTGCTCGTTCGGCATCGGTCATATTACCCGTGCCAAGCGCGGCCTTGTCTCTATGTTCTTCTGGTGTCATGGCAATCCTCCTCCATTCCCTCTCACATAGCCCTATTTGCCTCTCACGTTCGCTGTACGCCCTCCAATGGCCCCGAAGCACCTTCCCGCCGGGCAGGATTGGATAGAGGGCGGCTAATCGCCTGATTCGTCGTTATTGTCTTCCCATTCAATCTCAGGCCATATCTGCCGTCGATCTTCGCCATGCGTCGAGCAGTATCCCAGCAAGTCCCTTTTGCGTTTGACTACTTCGCTAACACAGCCACAGCGATAGTCTTCAAAGTAACCGACGATGCGCGGTTGGGCCTTATTCGTCATAATAGCCCTCAGATTTCAGTCGTTTGTAGCGGGCGCGATCTTCTCTTCTGTTGGCGAAGATTTCTTGTTTCAACTTATCGAAAGCGGCTAATGCTTGGCGTTTAGTTTTGCAAATGGCTAGTACTCCCGGCGCTGCGCCGTATCCGTCTTTAGCAGGCGCATAGGCAAGCTCCCACGGCCAGTGGTCGCTAGTCCTCACCGTGCCGCTTGAGCCTGTGGGTTGAATATGAAATGTACCTGGATAGTTTCTAATTCGTCTAATTTCAACGTCCATGTGAACTCCTTTTTTAATACAACCACCACACTAACGCCCACACCACTACAAACAGTAGACAGGCGAGGGCGGCGTAGAGCATGGAGGGGTCACGGTTGATCATGGTAGCGTCTCCTCAAAAGTGCCGTGCTGTTCGCCTGTCAGCCAAATTTCCTTCCGGTTCTCACATGTCAGCATTCTGATTCGGAGCCTGATATTGTTGCCGTCTCCGATTTGGTTCATCAGCCATCCGAGACAATGAGATTCGTGATCTTCGTGGCAAGCCATAACGTGCGTTTCTGGCGTCCCTAAGAATGACAAGTCGCCGGGTTCGGCAATCGTAGACTTGAGTGCTCGGTGTTTCAGTTCACAATATCCGTTCGGAATATCGCGCGGGTTGATATCTTTACGCCACGGGCATTTTGCGCATTGCTTAGTTCGCTTAAGCTTCCAAGTCATCTCTCGCCCCTTTCCTTCGCCAGTGCGGCACGTAATGAACGCTCACCGAAGTGTTGGTGATACTTTAAGCCAATACGTTCCGTTTCCCGCTTGCTGACATCCCATGATCCTACGACCACCTGTGCGGCCTCTATCACTTCCCCCTGCGCTGCGATGGTGGCAGCGGCAGCGCCGCAACCTACGTCATAGCCTGAGTGGAAAAAGTGTCGCCGTGGAGACAAAATGTGACGGTCGCTTGCCGACATGCTATCCCATGCCGTTAACGTCTCTTGGAATGCGACCTCTTCCGCTTCTCGCTCAAAATCGTTCATACAACTAACTCCATTTCCGGCATTCCCATTCCCAGCCTAGATTTTAGGGACGCAATTCCTTCGTCAAGTGAAGCGCAGGGGATCGATATCTGTCCGTCGGCGCACCAGATTTTCATTGTGACGTTTGGATAGTCAACGTTGTACTGATAAGTCGTGACTTCCAACTCAAATGACACATGGCGACCTGGAAACTCATCCCGCAGCCGTTCAAAGATTTGTAGTGGAGTCATGACGGTCATTGGTTGGCCCTCCGCTTCGCTCGGCGCCGTTCCCGCCTCGCCTCAGCCTCCGCAAGTATCTTCGTTATTCGTTCTGGTTCACTTGGTTGGTTAATCGCCAAATAGTCAGCTGAACCGCCTTGCGTGGCCCGTTGATAAATCAGTATCACTGCCGCAGCATTGGCATCGTATCGTGCGTGTTTCTTCTTGCGTGTCATTTTGCGAATCATAAGTTACTCACTTTCTTCGATCCCAATTTCATCCAACGCCTCGGCCAAGTGCTCATCAGAATCAATGATTACGACGGCACCGAGCGCTTCCATTTCGTGAATGATTTCAATGATGCTCATGGCTGTTTTTTCCTTCCGCCAGCTTCTCAATTTCGTATCCTTCGATCCGGCACTTGATGCCCGATTCCACGAACCGACCAAATATCGCTTGGCCGCTGGTATACGGAACGCATCCGAAACCGTTCTCGCATAGAAAGGTTCGATCCGCTTCAGACGATCCAACATTATACAAACCGTCTTTAACTACGATCCGCTTGCCGGTAACATCTATCTTTAATTTGTTGCCCATCAGTCATCCTCCTCATCAAGTTCATCACCGTACTCATTGACAATTTCTTTAGCGAGAGCGATCATCCCTCCACGATATTTAGTTTCGCTCTGGCTCAAGTCTGTATCGCTTGTAAATCGCGATATGTGTTTTCGAATCTGCAATAGCTCATGTTGCCCATTAGCCTTCGTCCTCCTCATCGTCAAGGTCGTCAAAGTCAGTGCCGCCGCATTTAGGGTAATGTCCCGCATTGGTTGCATCAGGATCGCCAATCCACCCGCAAGGCACTCATCGTTTCAGTCCATGCGTTGCAAATGTCCGGCGTAACCAGCACATTCCACTCTTCTGGGCGTGTATCACGAGCATTACGTAGCGCGGTCATCATGCGTTTAGCCGCCGCAACCAAATCGCCATGGGCCGCTACGAGTGAATCGTGGGCATTGACCGCCTTAAAAATCTCTTGTGCTCGCTCAGGCGTATCGCAGAAGGCGATTGCATGAACCGTGTGCCCAGTCGTTGCGTCGCACTGCTCAACCACGTGGTTGCGTACTTGGTAATGAGTTTCCATTTTCATTCTCCTTTTGAACTAACGCCGGCCGTGTCAGTGACGCCGATAGCATTAGCAAATTCAATGTGTGAGTTGACAACTTTCTCTATGCGCCACGGTGTCTCTGTATGTTTTGTCATCGGGTTTGTCCTTTTTCTTGGTCACTGTCCTGTAGTTTCTCAAAAGAAGTCATTGCCGTTTTCTCCCTTTTCAAAGTAAGTAAAAGCATCGAACTCGCTCATACTAATCCTCATTGTTTCACTTGTCAAGCATTGTTTCACTTGCCAAGCAGTTATTTTCATGCTAGGATCAGGGTCAATGGAAATGGGTGAATTGATTACGATTAATGAAGCGGCGAAGCTGAAAGGGGTTTCACGACAGGCTATTCATGCGGCAATCGCCTCGGGAAAGATTACGGTAGTCGAGCGCAGGCAGTCTACCGTGCGCAAGTATATTGCTCCGGCAGTGTTAGCGGCCTTTCATCCTAATCCTAAGATGAAACGAGCGGGACGGTCCGTGAAAGCGAAAAGGAGAATTGAATAATGAGCGCAGGGCCAATATCTCTTGAAAACGTGAGCGCCAACCGCGTGGCATGATTCGCAAAGATTACCGTGCCCATATTCTGCTAGATGGCAAGTCGAAGTATTTGACGCGCCGCACGCGCAACCAAAGATAGCGCGATATTAGACGCTCGCTCGGCCTAAGAAGCGTCCTTTGATGGAGAGGAAGGGTTGAACCGACGGGTGGATGAATACTCATTACGCAATACACAGCAATGGAGGGGCAAGGGTCGCCGGGACGGAGTGTCATGTGTCCTGTAACTCTTTCTGTGACAAGGATTCAAGGATTGAGCAGTCGAAGGTGTTTCACTCGTCGTTAGTGCAATCCTCAGTAACAGAAGGATCGGTTGTGGTGGGTAGTCAGCTTAGTCGATGTCTGGTGATAGCGAGTATCATAGACGGGGCGATAGTCGATGGCCCAACGCTTAGAGATGTAGTGATTGAGAACTGCGAGCTATATGGAGCGTGGAAGCTTGAGAATGCGTTTGTATCACATGGGATATGGCACCGAGCACCGTGCTCGTTAATTATCAGTGGCGAGTCGGCAATAGAAGGCTATGAGGTTTACGCGACGTTGACCGAATCGACCGATGGGTATGCTTTAATTGGAAGCAAGAGGAAGCCAATTAGCCAATGGATTAGAGTCGGAGAGCATATGGGAAAGCGATTAGGGTGGAAGCCTGAACAGGTAAGACAGGGGATTGACTTCTTTGTAATGTTACGGGATTGCCCTCTACAGGTTTAACTTGCATGGCCTCCTACACGTCTGTTATTGTTTCTACATGCCAAAGATTCTACCTGAAAACGAAAAGCGAGTTCCCTTGAATTGTCTGATTGCTCCGGCGACGCGGGAGGCTATCGAGCGAATACGAGGTGAACTTTCTCAGGGTGAAATAGTGGACGCGGGGATTGCTGCGTTGAATACTCCGCTAATTGAAATCTCGCAGAAGCTTTCGCGCGTAGCGAGAGTTGCTGTACAGACCAAAGCGCGTCCGTTCAAAGAGCCACTACTCAAACCTAGTCAGAGAAAGTAGAGTGGAGCTATGGAGTTACCGGATTGGTTTGCAGAAGAAATCCATGCTATGACGGATTCTCAGATTGCGTGGTATGTGGAAAGATTACTTTTCGATGCCGTTGTGGCAACGATTTAAAGTACGAGTTGGGCTATTAAGCTTCCGAGGTCGCAATTCGACCTCATGCTGAACGGCAACGACACAGTAAGGCTACTCTCTGCTGAACGCTGAAAACTATGCTTTGCGGAACCTGTTACGGCAGAAGGATATGGTGTCGAACCTGCAAGACACGGCATTGTTCCTGGGTTAACTGTCCGAAAAGGAAGAAAATGCTAGACGGAACCAAAATAATGAGACGGCACAAATTTCAATCGAGATTATCAACGATGATCCGAGCGGCACTCAAGGGCTAAAGGTGTACCATCGCAAGAATAGTGATACGTCAAGATCGCTGTGCGAGGTGTTTCAATGGCTACCATAACCCCGTGCCAACTGGCCGTGACTATCGCTTACCGCTACTTTCAAATACCTTTTGACGGCGATCCTGACACCTTGGCGCAGATCGCGGATGACGTAATACGAGCATGTGCAGAGCCAGCGGACTATTGCGGACTGGCTGGAGATTGCGATCAATGCTTGAATCCTCGCCACTGCATATGCGAACACCATTGTCCTGACACTTGCAAGGCGAAGCGCGACAAGTGCGAGCCTCCGTGTGTATGTCTTCTATGTGATTTGGTTTGCGAAAGGTAAGAACGACGATGGCTACCGATAACGATATACCGTGCTCAGTCTGCGGACGCGACCTGTTTGATTCTTCTCATTTCTTCCCAACGAAAGCCTTGACGGGCAACTATAAATTCTGCTAGCACTCAAGGAAGTAAATCTTTCTTCTCTTAAATCCCAAACTCAGCGTATAGTGTCGAGGCATGGCTACCCTAAATCTCGACAACTATTTGCCAAGCATATTCCGCAAACGTCCCGTCCCTCTTTCTGGCGATATCCCGATTGACGATCCGTCTAATGTCTTAGCGCCCATGCGAGGGGATGCGCCGGCTAGTGTGAACACTACCGATGCAGGAACAAACCTTGCGGCACCTGTTGACCTAGGCACTGCCGACACGGGAACGACGCGACCTCGACGAGTTGAGACTGACGACAAAGGCCGTCCCATAGCCAATACGACGATGACCGGCGATGCTCAGGCCATCGATCTGAATCAACGTGTTCACGCTTACCATCCGCAAGCCTCACAAGGTTGGTGGGACAAGTGGGGTAAGGAGATGGTCACTGGAGCGGTCAAGGGACTACGCTATGGGCCGGGAGGAGCATTAGGCGGGGCGATAGCTGGGGGAGTGCGAGGGGCGACTAATCCTGAGTTGGCAGATGAGCAGTGGAAGGACGAGCAGATCGCATCGTCTGATGCCGATGTTAAGAGGATTGCTACTGGGCAACAACTCAAGACGAAGATGGCCCAAGAGGCGGCGGCGACCGATCTAGTTAAGGCCCGAACCGACGCACTGAAACACCCCGTACCTAAACCGGGCCATCCAATTCTAACAGACCAAGGCTGGGCACTCCTCGACCCTGTAAGCGGAGTGATGAAGCCGGTAGTCGATCCTAAAACCGGACAGCAAGCCAAGGGAAAGCCATCTAACGCTAAGGAAGAATGGGTGCATGATCCTCAAGGTATCGCCCACAAGTATGAGAACGGTAAAGACACCGGCCAACTCGATTCGGGGCGTAACCTGAAAGTCGTACCGGGTTATGGATTGGTTCAGCCGGGGCAGGCGATGAATGCTGACGCTCTTGCCGTTCAACGTGAAGAAGCCCGAACCGAAAAGGCCGGTCAAGCGAATCTGACTAACGCTCAGTTGGATGCAAATATTAAGTCTGCTCAGGATGAACAGGGCCGGTTAGGGGCTGCTCCTCCAATGACGGTCGATAAGGTTGACGCACTTGGTAATACGGTCAAAGAACGTAACCCATTTTATGAAGACTGGTCACATCGTTATAACGAGTTGGAAGATCAGAAGCGAAGATGGGCGGCAGAGAAGAAGGCCGCACCGACTCTTAAATCTAACGTCTCGCCAACTCCGTCTACGCATCAATTAGTAAAATCTGAATGGCTTAAGTCTCATCCTGAAAGTGATTGGCCCAAAGCGGTAAGGACAGCCAAGACCGCAGGCTACACAATTGTTGAATGAGCACTCAAGAGCAGGATATTCGTCCGTCTCTAACTCCGCCGCCGTCTGTAGCGGATGGCGATATTCTTTCTGGCGGGTTAATGTCAAAAATACCCGACATCCTCTCCGGTGGTTTGACACCAAAGCAATCAGACGCATCGACGGCATGGAACCTCGATCAGTCTGCTTCAAAGGTGAAAGACTGGTATCGCCAGCAATTTAATGAAGACCTGCCTATTCATGTTTATGGTCTTGATGCGGGCCATAAAGCGATGGGATTTAAATATCACGATGCTGTGGACGTAGGACTAGCACCAAGTAGTCCGCGTGGTCGGGCACTCAAAAGTTATCTACAGTCTGAGGGAATGCCGTTTAGTGCGTGGGATGGCCCGGCTAAGAACAAGGCCGGTCAAGTAATTTCAACTGGGACGCATTTTCATATTGGGCCACCTGGATCGCGAACGCGCACAGGGCCGATAGCTCAACCTGATTCAATTCTTAGTGGTGGATTGGTTGCTAAACAAGCATCTGCCGTACTGTCTGAGCCTGACGTTCTACCTGCTCCGGCGAATCAAGGCGGAACCATTAGACCGCGCACCGTTACGCAACAGCCTAAGTCTTACGATACTCCGTTGTCATCACAAGAAGAGGCGGCATTCCAGCAATGGAAACAGCAATACGCGCCAAACGATACAGGTGAAGACTACGATCTTCGCGGCGCATTCAAAGCGGGCTTGACGCCTGATCCCAAAACGAGCCACTGGCCTGATACTTTTAAGAAGCCAAACCATCCGACGTTTAGCAATGAAAGTCAGTATGCGACCGGGCCCGATGCTGCGAAGGCAGGACGATGGGAAGGCGACAAGTTTGTTCCGCCGCTTGCAACCGCTCAACCAAATGACATGGAATTCGGCGGCATGTCACCCGCCGAGAAGATGGCTTACACTCGGGCTCAAAACACTCCCAACGCAATAGACAACTTTTCTCGCATTGCAATGGCCTCGATGGCCGCACAGAGACAGCAAGCGGCGCGTAGGGCGGCACTACAACAGAAGGTTGCCCAAGCACGGACGGCGATGGCAAAAACTAACCCTTTAGGTAATGTTACTGCCGGCGCGAAAGGTGAAAGCACGCTTGTGCCTGGAATGGGCGGCCCTCCGGTTCTGCAAACTCCGCATGTGGTGGCGAGGCAGGCAGCGCAGTCACGGCAGACTAAAGCCGAGCAGCAGTTCAATCAGATTATCAGTGAAGAGCAGAACCGTACGGTACTACCAGGCGATCCATCGCTTGAAGAGAGGATCGCGACCAGGACAGGTCAGCGCGTGCTGACTGTGCGCGATCAGGTACGCCGTCAACTCAAAAATGAAGGTACACTTGGGAGAATCGAAACGTGGATGGCCGATCCGTTTGGCCCGTTTACCAAGTCTCGCGAACAGATGACGGAAGAGGATATCAACCGCCGAGTTGACGCTATTGCTCAAGCGGGTACGCCTGAAATGCTGGCTGAGCGTAAGGATTGGGGCACACAGCCTGCCGGACTTAGGGCCGTTTTACAACCGGCAGCACGCGCAGGAGCGGGCCTCATCAGGACAATAGCAGGATTGAGTGCTTTTGGTGGATTAGCACCGAATGAGGGCAGTGATTATTTGAACGAGCGCGCGCAATTTCTTGAGCAAGGTACGATTAACAGCCCATTGACACCTGAAGGCAAGGAAATCGTTCGCGGACTGCCTGAAAAGGGTGTAGCTGCGGCCTTGGATCTGGGTTTCACCGTTACAGAGATTATTGCCCTCAAAAAAGCGACAGGGTTGCCACTCGGACAACTGTTAGCTGCCGAAACCGTACTGAAGACAAACAATCTACCAGCGAGCGAGCGAGCACCCAAGGTAGCGTTAGCGTATTTGAATGGCAAAGTCTTAGATACCGAACTATCCCGTCCCGCAAGTGCCGCAATCTTTGGTGGCCCGACTGCGATACAAAGCGGACTATCTGTTGCTCAAGGTCACATGACGGTTGCGGATGCTCTGCTACAAACCGGAGTCCAGGCCGGAGCGGGCGCGATTCTCGGTGGTGGCGGTGCTCGTGAACTATCTCGCGGCGCTTTGGAGTATACGGTTAAGAGTCCGCTAACTCCTGAGCCCGTCCGAGACGTAGTTGCGAACGTAATGGACTATGGCAAGGGATTAGTGAAGTCTGAGGATGGCCGGAATCTTTCCCTGTACGTTGATAAGGACACGGGAAGAGTCTTTGGCAATGAACTCACCCCAGATCAGGCTAAGAATTACGATCCAAGTATCGTTACCGGCGAGAAGCGACCAGTTAGAAATACCAACACAGTTTCAGGGACTGAATACGATCAGTTAGCACGAGCGTTGAATATCGAGACGAAGACGCCAGCGAAACAGATTGAGGGGCCGCAAGTTGAAACGGCGGTTGAAAAGAATGTAACGCCATTAGCACAGAGAGGTAGAGATGAAGCACAAATTAACCGCGCGACAGATCAAGAAGATGCGTCCGCTGGTAGTGGAGCGCCGAGAAACGCGGCAGGCATACAAGAACCTAACGCGAATCAACCAAATGTGCTACGAGCGAGAAGTGGACAGGGAGATGTTGAGCCAACTGTTTGGGTTGCCCCAGAAGCTGTCGCTAGTGCAGCGGATATATCCGAACCCGTTCGGCATGTAGACCTTCAACCCCGAACCCCAGAAGGCCAGTTCGACGAAGAAACTCCCGCACAGGCCGAAGCGCGAAGACAACAAGTAGCGTCTAGTGCCGTCCCTCAGCCTGATCTAAGCACTCAGGCTTCCCAGTCCGGGGCTTCTATTCCTTTTATGGTAACTCGCTCTATGCGAGCACGTTTACGCGAGCGCGGGTATTCAGAATCAGACATTAATAGAATGTCTCCGCGGCAAGCCAACAATATGCTTGCTTCTCCTGCTATACCCGATGCAAATTTCACACCCCAAGGGGCGGCAGGTGTCGCCGTAACGGGGTTTACCACGGCTAAAGGTAGCACTTACACCGTGGAAGGTGACACCACTACTCGGTTCAAAAAAGCAACGGGTAAGCAATACGGTGCGTCCGGTCAAACCATCTATGTTAATCCTCAAACAGCGATGGATGTTCAAAGCGCAATGCAGGCCACGTCGTTTGAAACAGGAACACCAAACGGCGCAATTCTGCGTAATGAAAAGGACGGACAGCTCTACGCCGTTGATAGAGCGAAAGATGGAACTATCGTTGGAACGCCTACGCTTTTGAAGTACGAAACTACTCCGCAAGTTGGATTGCATCCTATTGAAATCGGTGGCAAGGTTGGCATTCACGTTGGGCATCCAATAACCGAAGTTCGTCAAGCGTCCGGGGCCGTTTCAGAAGTGGCTCCCATGCCTGAAAGAACTATTGAGCAACGGTTTCCCAAAGGCAGTCAGGTTGAATACGCCAAACCGGGTGAAACATCGCGGAGGGGAGGTGAAGTTGCAGGACAGGGTGAAGTGGTTGGTTATCGTCGCGATCCGACAACGGGCGATATCTTTGTCGAGGTAAAAACACCCTCTGGCCGGTCGGAGTTTGTGGGTGATGTGAATAACGTCCGCATGGCTCAACCTGATATACCCGATGCCACTAATCTGCCTACGGTTCCGCCGGTCGGGGCCGTTTCAGAAGTGGCTCCCATGCCTGAACCAATAGAAGCGTTTCATGGCACACGGAAAGGTTTTGATAGTTTTGCAATCCCTGAAGGTGATACGAAATCGCCACGTGGCTTGGGCGCATGGTTCAGCGCTAAATCGGATAGCCCAGCATACGAAGAAGGCAACGCAGAATATACAGCCGAAGTTTTTGCAGGCGAGAAATCGTCTGGTCAATTTCCCGAAGGTGCGAACGTTCGCAAAGTACGACTTTCTATTAAGAATCCAAAAGAGTTTGAAGATTACGATGATCTTCGAGAGGCGATGGTTGGTAAGACCGCGAAACAGTATCGTGCTGAACTGCAAGCAGAGGGGCATGATGGAATTGTTATTCGTGGCAGCACCACCGATGGAGGTCAATATCGGGACGATTGGATCGCTTTCGATTCCAATCAGGCCCAACCATTCTCTGCAGCCCAACTCGCCCCACCTGTACCTGAAGGGAAACCAAGTGAGGGCGTGGAGCCGCCTGAGCAAGCTAAATCCGCTCAAGGAGCAAGTGAACCTCCTAATCCTTTTAATACTATTCCCGAAGGCCAGAAAGCCCGCTCCCTGCCCAAAACCTTCGCCGCTGCCGAAATGGAAACGGGCGAGAACTTTCACTACGCGCCCGAATCAATCAAAGACGGTGTAACACTCGGTAAACAGTTAGTCGCCGACAAAGGCGTCGATGGGGCCATTGAGTTTGTCAAAACTGGAGATGGAATCGAATGGGCATCGACTGGGTATGAGGTTCTGAGCAAACTAAGGGACGAAGAAGCCAGCTTGAGAGCAGATAATTCAGAAGCTGCAGACCTTGTTGCTCAAAAACGGCTGGAATTTCTTAATGACTTTACCGAAGGCGCAACCAAGCGAGGGCAATCAAGTGCAGGTATTCGGGCAATCGAAGAGTTCGCGCCGGATCGTGCCGTATACGTCTTTAATCGAACTGCAATGAAGCGTCGCGGTCGCGGACTCTCGCAGGATGAAGAGGCGAGAGTAGCAGCACGCGGACAAGAGACGGTTGATCGCCTGGATCGTGATAAAGCGCTCAGTGACGCCTTGGCTGAAATTGCGCGACTCAAGGCACGGAAAGCTAAGTCTTCTTCGGGAATCGCGAAACCCCGCGCGCCAAAGACGGATTACCAATCAAAGTTGAATGAACAGTCAGCGGCGATACTCGAAGCGCTGAAGCCGAAGATCGGCCAATTCGAGTTTGGAAGTCTGACACCCGAAGCATCCCGATTCTCCGGACAGGCCGGGAAGATTGGCGCGGATATTGGGAAGTTACCAGGGGACGCGGAAGCGCTTGCGCAGTATGCCGCTGGACAGTTAGGCGCGCTTAATACCGTTGCCGAACTGAACGCGCACATGATTAAGGAGTTTGGTGCAGAGATAGAGCCACACCTGTCAGCAATTCGCCAACGAGCCTTCCAGGTTCGCGCAGACGCTCGCGTTGCCGAAATAGAAACCAGAGATACTTTGCCCGAGCGTCGGCGCACGATCTTACAAGAAATCCAGACAGAGATTAGAGACGCGGGAGCCGAAAAGAAGGCGTGGGAGCGGTACGTTGAATTGGGTAAACGCACCGAGGTGATAAGGACGCGTCAAGTCGAACGCGCGCAACGGCAGGCAGAAACGTCAGTGCAAAAGCAGGAGCGTCTGTCAAGGGAAAAGGCTGATCGTTCCGTTGCTCGTCAAGTAGAACAGGAAGAAGCCCGCAGAAAACAATTAGAAGATAGAACCGCGCAAGCGCTTCGTTCGCAGGAAGGCCAGCGTTTTGATCGCGAACAACGGAAGAAGGCTCGCGAATCCGCAAAGGACGCTTGGCGCGGGGAAGCCGCAGCCAAGAATCGCCTAGCTGCTGACGCGCGGCAGCGTCTAAAAGATGCGCGACGTGAATATCAGGAAGCGTCCGAGGCTGAAACCAAGGGCTATCGGGCTAGCATTGCCGCTCAGAAAGAAGCCAAGCGCACTGCCGCGCTTTGGGATACCCCGATACGCACCGCAGCAACGGAAGCTCGTACACGACTCGTAGCAGCCACGAACGCTAAAGATCCTGAGGTGATGGGCGACCTGATTAGCGTCGCAGCGGAGAAGCTGCTGCCAGAGAAGCCCGGTGGCGCGCCGCGCGCGGGGCCAATTCCGCCGGCGAAGTTCTATGTCGAGATGAAAGACGAGTTTCCAAGTCTTGTCTCGAATAAGAACAAGGGCAAGATTTATAAGCAGGCGAGACTTCGAATTCAGGATATGACTAAAGCGGCCAGAGAAGCCGCCGCGATGCGTAACGCCGGAGCTGAAGCTCAAAGATTCTGGGATAAAGAAGGCGTGGATATTGATGCTCAGGGGGTGTTGATTCAGAAAGCAGAAAACCAGCGGCTATTGAATGAAGTTCGTAGACAACAAACCGCAGAACTGACACGCGTGAGTCGTGGGCCGATTCGTCGCGTCGCGTCGGAAATTGAGAATATCCCGCGTGCCTTACAGACCACCCTAAACATGCACCAAGGCCGGCAGGGTTTATTCTACATTATGACGCATCCCCTGAAAGTCACAGCACGTGCGGGTATCCCCGGCACGTTCAAGGGCTACGGAGCGTTACGACGCGCGACCTATCGCGAACGAGTGTCGGAACTAATGCAGCATCCGAGTGCACAGAGATTTAAGCGTTTGGGTGGAAATATTTCAGAGCTTCCCGGCACGACCGAGGATGCGCGGGTCGCGGTTGAGGAAGACGAATTACAAAGCACGGTTGCGATGAATCTGCCTTGGGTGCGATTAAGTAATCAAGGGTTCGCATTGGGGATGAACTCGGAACGTATCGAGGGTGCGCACATTCTTTATGGTATCGGGGATGCCCTTGGCCTTACTGAAAGAGCCGATCCAAAGTTTTATCGGCAAGCAACCGAGTTTGTCAATACGGTTACGGGCCGTACCACGATGGGCAAGAAGATGAATGCCTTGGCATCGCTTAGTAATCATCTGTTTTATGCAACGCGCCTTAACATGTCGCGCGTAAGAACGATCAACGATCTTTTCAACCCCCTCAAATATTTGCCCGCAGATTGGAACCCTGCAGACCGGAGTAGCGGCGGACGCTCAGATGGTACAGGATGGAATGATAGCTATCACGAGAAGCTGCGCTGGCCAATAATGAAAGAAGCTATCAAGGTTACGATGGTCATTTCCGCACTAGCGGCAGCGGCAAAGATTCTTCTTCATAAAGAACTCGATAACCCTGAAGACCCGGATGAGTTTAAGTTGGTGTTCGGACATACCCACTATGATATATCTGGCGGTATCGGCACGGACATTCGGTTTGCCTATCACATGATCAAGACGGCAGCACTGGAGGCGACTGGTCATAAGGTTTCGGAGAATCAGCAATTACTATTGTCGGCAGATCGATTCCTGCGGCAGAAGTACGGGCCGTGGCCCTCTGCTATACGAGATTGGTTTGAGGGCAAAAACGCCGTAGGAGAGCCAGCCAATTTCAAGGTGGATGTTCATCACAAAATGGACACCGCAGAGCAGAACATCATCGTACGAATGCTATTTCCGATTGTGGCGCACGATTTCATCAAAGGATTCTCTGATGATGGTTGGACGGGCGGAGCCAAAGAGCTTCCAGTGCTCGCAGGTTTTGGAGCGCAGACTTATGTACCAAAACATCAGAAGCCTGAAGCCCTAATACCGAAAGAGCCGACTATCCCGGCGGCCGTAAAGGACAAGGTGGACAAAGAATTCAAACGTCTCGACATCAAAACTGGCACAGTCCAAGGCTCCGTTGATCTACTCACCGAGTTAGAACAGAAGGATGCCGTCAGAAAGATCATGGAAAGTGACAAGGTTGATCGTAAGGCCGCAACTGAACTACTGAGAGAGAAAAATCTCCTGCCTCAAGATGAACTGGACAGGTTCAATCAATCGTATCAAGAGAACCTTTACCGCTTAGCAAACCAACTGATTACCAACGACCAGTTCTATTCTCGATTGAAAGACTTTGAGAAAGAAGATAGGCTTGACCGGGTGAAAAAGATTGCCCGTACAATCGCCCGACGTGAAATCAAAACGGAGTTGAGAACAAAATGAAAAAGAATAGTCGTGCCGAACGAACCGTAACGAATATCCTTAATGGTGAGGTTTTTGAGCATGCCGGAGTCCACGCAGGGTACTCCAAGGGTTACATGCGTGGGCCTATTTATGGTAATCCCACGGCCCAATGGATCAAGGATGAAGTAGCGCGGCGGCAGTCAATCGCAATGGAGCGGGCTGGGATGCACACCGACGTTATCGTAGGCAGCTTGGCTGAAATTGCCACGGCGTCACTAGGAGATGTGTTGGATGAACACGGCGATTTTAGTATGGCTAAGGCGCGGAAAAATGGCGTGGATCATCTGATTAAGCGGCTGGAAAAAACTGTTCGGTTTACTAAGAGCGGGGAGAAGATTGAAACATATAAGTTTGAGATGTATTCGCGCCTTGAGGCGCTAAATCAGTTACGCGACAACTACGGGATGAAGCAAGAGCCTCGTGCGAACGCATACGAAGAGACGCGAATCATGGAAGTCGAGAAATCTATTCGAGCAATCATGGCGAGAGAGCAAACCACGATGCCGGAGGCAGCGAGGATGCTTTTGGCGGAACTGGGTAATGGTGCTCCCGATCTGATTCCCGTTGTAAATAAGTTTCTAAATTAAGTGCAAAACACCTCCGTTATAGCCGAATCTTTGCGCTTGCGAACGATGTTTTCCTTGCACGCTAAGCCCACAGCACTGCCGTTGGCGATTCGTTCAGCGACCCTGCAAACTTCACTGGACACATGCGTAGAAGCCCGCAATCTCATCGCGGAAGAACAATCAAAGCTATTACCTTTAATCAGTGCAGCTCCGAACGATATAGAACGCCTTGCCCGTGAATATCAATACGATTTAATTGAGCTGCAACTAACCCGCGCGGCTGATATTGCAGAGGAGAGGCTCCGCTACATGGATTCGTTACTCGACTTCGAGGCAGAGCAAACAAAGTGTAAAGCTGATATCTTCCATTGGTTTCGATATTACGCTTGGGGTTACGATCCGCGCCCTGATTCGTCCCTAGCGGTGATGCCGTTAGAGCCCTTTGATTTTCAGAAAAACTATTTAACCTGGCTTGATGACTTAGTTTTTACCCGAAGATCGTCAGGGGTGGCTAAGAAACCTAGAGATGTAGGGTGGACGGTTCTCGCTTTGGGTTGGTGCGTGTATCACTGGCTTTATACTCCTTACTTTGCCCCGATGCTTGCTTCAGCCACTGAAGACCTAGTTGACTCTAAACAAGATTCTGACACTCTCTTTGAAAAAGTCCGCTTCATTCTTCGATTATTACCAGAGTGGATGCTTCCCAAAGGATTTAACTTAGTCCGCGACTTGTTTTACATGAGTGTTACGAACCCTGAGAATGGTTCTCAGATCATCGGTGTTGCTCCCACGACGAAAGTTGGCAGGCAGCGCCGGCGCACAGTAGTGATCTGTGATGAGTTTCAGGCATGGCCGCAAGGAGGCTTTCCTCAACACCAGGCTTTGTCTCAAACGGCAAAGTCTTTGATAGCTATCGGCACGCCAGAGGGCCGGTTTAATAAATATTCCGATCTTGTTCATGACAACGTTACGCCAACATTTGAAATTGATTGGCGTGAGCATCCTTGGAAAGATGAGCGATGGTACAACTCTCTTCCGTTTGGAATCCTCTGCCCGGCAATGACCCCGGAAGATATCGCGCAAGAGATTGACCAAAGCTTTGATGCGTCTCAGCCGGGCCGAGTGATTAAGAACTGTCAAGAGGAATACTGTTTTATTACATGGAGTGAACTGGTCGCAGGTTTTGAGGCTTACAATCTAGGGCATCATTTCAGATCGGCGGATGGCCGCTATAAGATTCCCGATGAGTGGAACTGGGGCCGCGTGGCGGATTACGGTGAGAGTGCTCGTGCCGAAAACGATACCCATATTTGGGCTTATTGTATCTTAGGGCGACCACAGCAAGCATTTCCATTCACTGATTCAATCTTTTTCTTTGGCGCATTGCCAATAATGCCTATCGGGGCTACCGAGCTAGAGGGGTTTGCGTTTTACAGCCAACTCGAACGGGAATTGGGGGTTCGCGGAGATCGTGCATTCCGTCGCTTGCCCACTTTGAACGATATGTCTCATGAGGCGACCGATCCTAAAGAAGTGCTAAGAGACAAGTGCGGTGATAACTGGAATATTCCAGATTTGGATTTTGATAAAGGCCGTCGCAAACTTATCTTTCACTTCGCCATCGTGGATCAGCATCTTCAGAATCCTTTCCGCCCACAACTGATGGGCCGCAGCCGGATTTACTTCGTTGCGCCGAACTCAGAATATTTCATGGCGCATAATGAACGGACGGATTCCTATTTTGTTACGCCATCGCAAACCCAGCGCGGATTCAAGCGATTACGAGCCGAGATTCCTGCATGGCACTATCCGCCAGAAGAGAGAGGCAAACCAGTTCCAAAGATGCGTCCCAAGGCGATCTTTGATGATGTGATTACTACTGTCCGGTACGCATTAGCGCGATGGGGCGTAACCGCCGCTCCGTTGAATGAAGCACAGAAGGTAGAAAAAGCATTGCCAGTGCCGTTAAAGAGCATTACAATCGCGGCTGAGATCGATCCAATGAAGAAGGCTAAACTTCTAACCGCGCAGCAAATCAAGATCAAGGGCATTCAGAAGCAAATGAACAAACCCAAGACCCGCAACGTGATGAGTCGTTATCGACAGTTTAGACAAGGAAACTAAGTTGCCAACTGCAAATCAAGTACATTGTCACGATAACGGGGTCTGTCACCGACACCCCAATGATGGCAAGGACTATGGTTGAGGATTGAAACATGAATCCCGTGAGGATAAGCAAATGCCAAGTGTAAGCCGCTCGCAAAGAATCGCTACCGCCATAGCCGAACATCATCCCGAAGACCTCTACGCGCGAAATAAAGGATTGCTCGGTATGTCTAATTCTCAATTACACGATTTTGCTTCTACTTCTGAAAAGGGATTGCCGTACAAGAAGAAAAAGAAGAAACCGCAACCTCAGATGTCCGATGGCGCGATGTCGAACATACTTGATGGGCGGATGAGGAAGATTAAAGCGTGATCTGGCAACCCTTAATCATCACCCTCTGCATGTTCGCCGTCTACGAACTTGCACTATGGCGAGAACGCAAGAATTGGAAAATAGTCGAGCGCAGTCTCTTAATCTATATTGAAAGTCTCAAGGCGGACAAAAAGGAAGCATGGGACAGACTGTATCAGTCCAAAGGGTACGCGCCAACCGGAATTGACGTTACTGAGCAGTACGTCGAGAAGCAAGCAGAGAAAGCTGACCATGCCGATGATGTGAGGAAGAACGGTAAACCACCAATAGGCCCACTGGAAAAGTGGCAAGACAAGATGAAGAGAAAAGATCGCATTGATGCTAGTAAAGGCGTTGACCTGACGAGCACCAAGACCCATTAATAATGGAACTAAATATGAGTCCAAGTTACCCGCCGGATTATTTCCCCTATCGATGTTTGCGAAACCTTGAAAATGGCTCCGATCTCCGCTTGCGTCAGTTTATGACCACTATACAATCGGCGAATCTCTTGTACGTTACTTTCAGTAAGCTTGGCTCCGGCACGAGCAGAGCCTTTAGCCATCTTATCAGGATGCTCTTTGAACCATCGCCCAATGTTGTAGCGACGATGGCGATAATCAGGATCGGTATAAAGAGCGTGGCGTTTCTTCGCGACCATGTCTGTCATGTTGTCTGCGTGACTACCAGCGAACAGGTGATCAGGGTTACAACAAGGCGGATTATCGCATCTGTGGCACGCGTTAGCGGGAGCCCACACACCTGTAGCGAGATAGAGCGCAAGGCGATGCGCCTTGACCAGTCGGGTTTTGCTGACTTGGAATTTCGGGTAGTTCTTCTTTGGATCTGTTTTAGGGTTAAGTTTTCGCCAGAAATATACCCATTCCCAGCAATCACCATTCGGGCCTTGGCCCAGCGACCTGTTTATGTGGCTCTGAAAACGAACGATGTCTTGTTTTGTGAGAACGGGCGGTATAGGATCTGGATTAGGCATGTCGTGAAAGAGTTCCTTTCCGATGTGATTAGGCTCGAACGAACGTTTACGCGTCTGTTCGAGCCGTCTTGTATTATAGCATAGTAGCATAGCTATGAATTCACCCAAACCGGCACTTGAGTTTGAGCAGTGGCTCCTAAAACTGGCCCGTGACTACGCCGCGATCTCTAAACGTGGCGAGGACTTGAGAACGCAAACTAGCATATCCTTGCATCGTAGGTTTCGGGGGATCTCACTTGCCGATCAAGTAGGTTTCTTTGTTCCGCAAGGTACCGGTGCCTGGCGTGGAGACAATCCTGACGATGAAGTGCCGCCACTTAAATTCATTAATATCGTCAAGCCCACGGTCAAAAATAACATGTCGGCTTTATCCTCTGCACGGGTGGCGGTAAAGAACGAAGCGGCAAATAAACAGCCCACACTCCGAGGTGCTGCAAATGTCTGTGATGGATTAGTCAGATACTTTGACGAAGACGAGTCTCATTGGTCAGGGACGTTACAGTCTCGCATCTTCCAGATGGGCCAAACGGGTTACGGTTATTTTGTTCAATCTCGCCATAACCCTGACAAACCATCCGATCAGGTTCACACTCACGAATGGAGTGAGGCACAGGAACCGATGCCGGGTGAGTACGCCTGTCAATGTGGGGCGGGTGGGCCATTCGATCACAAAATGAATGAAGGCGATGAACCGCCGGAGCAAATACCTTGTCCGAAATGTGGTAAGCCAGCGGAGATCATCAAACCCACTGAACTAGCTACGATCCCTCGCCCCGGCCAAGCCGAATCATTTAATCCCGGTGATAGCGAGACGAATGTATCGTCCTGTTTTGAGCACCGAATTGATGAACGGAAGAGCCAGGCTGGCAACCTTCGCGCGGCGCAGTGGTTTGAGCATCATTATCTAATTACCGAAGAAGAAAAAGATCGAGACTTTCCGGGGATCGAATTCGGAGCAGCCGGAGAGTGGTGTTATGCGCTGAAATGGAAGTGGGCACTGGAAAGTGGTGAAGATTGCTTTGCTCGTGGCTATCAGATTTCGGAAGATTGGCGTACTCGCTACGAGCGTCGGGATATTTACGTTTTACCCGACGAGTACAGCACTCGCGTTGAACCACAAGATTATGAAATGAAGGACGCGGATGGGAAGGTGGTTTTCTCGATCAAGCGGGGCGAGAAGATGGCCGATAAGTGTCCGCAGGGGTTTTGTTTCACGGTCATCGGAGAAAAGATTGCCCCTTATCATCGCAAGGTGGATTTTAGAGATGAATGGTCGTATGGATGTTACATGCCCGATGCTCATTCATTCTGGGGCCAGCCATTAGTTGAGTTGCTTCAAATTCAAGACGATTGGACAACGCTCTACACGGTACAAATCCAGCATCTTGAGCGCAATTCGATTAACCAGATTACCTACAACAATCAGATGTACGATGCAAACGCTTGGGAGCAAGATTTAGTCCCGACGGCTGAAGGCGTTACGCAGGAACAAGACATTGGTTGGTATTTCAAAGAGGTTCAAGCGTTACCGCTTACCGGCGTCACCCAAGGCTTAGAATTTCTATTCAAACTACTTCCCTACACCGGCGGTGCTCCCCCTGAATCTATTGGTACACGACCACCGGGCTCCGATCCCTACCACGCCCAACTTCTAAGGAAGCAGCAAGCGTTAGGCCAGCTTCAGCCGCCCGCGGAATCGGGAGCTAACTGTAAAGTCTCATACATGCGGAATCATTTTAAGATCGCTCAGAAGACATGGCCCGAAGAAAGGTTTGAATATCTCCGTACTCGTTATGGAGAAGAGTGGAAGGATGATGATATTGACGCATTTCTTGAGTGCAATATTGACCGTGATGTAATAACCAGCTTTGAAGAAGGGTCTGAGGTTCCCACCGATCTAATTGAACGACGGATCGAGATGGAAAACGTGATTAATAAATACTTTGAGGCGAAAATGCCTCCTCCTCCTGAAGTCATGCGACAGTATTTTGAGGTCATGGGAATTGATTACGACATGGGCGGAATTGAGTCAGACGAAAGACTGGCGGATGCTCGCTATGAAAAGATTCGTACAGGTCTAAAGATATTTACTAAACAAGGTGTGTCGAATCAGCCTACTATTTCCGTTGACCCTGAAACTCAACAACCCGTACCGGGGCCGTCCATGTTAATCCAAAGAGTCATGTCGCATCCGGGGTTAGAAGTGAAGGACGGAGAAAGCCATCAAGTTCATATTGATTATTACGTTGCTAAAGAAAAGGCTTTGATGGCCGACGAAATGCCGAACATGGACTTGATCCAGTGTCTTGATATTGAGATAGATCGCCATAAGAAGGCTTTGGTATCCTCTGAACAGGAAAAGAGCGCCATGACTGTGGCCGCGCAAGCTCCAGCATTAGCAGCGCAGCAGGCGGCCCAGACTACACAGAGCGGTCAATCGCAGGCCGATCCTCAAGCCGAAGCCGCACAGGCTCAGCAACAACAGCAAACGGAGGCCGAGAATCAGTCTCGCCAAGCCGCTGACGAGCATGGACGGGCTCTTCAGTTAGAAGCATTGAAACAGGCTCATGAGCATTCCAAGATCGACAAAGAGCATAACCACAAATCCTCGCTTGAGGCGATGAAGCTTGCTTCTCAGGAGCGGCTTGCGATTCATGCTGCCGCTCAACAAGCACTTGCCGCCAAGGATGCCGCAAAGCAAAAACCGACACAATCCAAAGCCGCGTAGTTTCAATCTGACATTTTCTCTTGACGTATAGGATACACATACTTATAGTATGTCCCGATGAGTCAAGAACTCGAAAGCTCGGCACCTGCATCTGTGTCGAGCGATACAGCACCCGCCGCAGTAAGTGACACAGCCGCCGCCGCTTCGCCGTCTACGGACGCCGCAGAGACGCTGCCTGATCGATCTACTGAGGCCGCTGCTTCTGGTGATGCAAACGCAGATATTCGTCGTTTGGATCAAGAGCTTGATGATAACATTCTGAAAGCTCATGAACCCGACGAACCGCCTGAACCTGTAAAACCTGAACCCGTAAAACCTACAGACGACGCACTTGTTGAGGTCGAAGAGGAGACTGAAGAGGCCGATCTGCTGGCCGAACAAAGCGCGCCGCGTACTCTTGAAGATTTCAGCAAATTGTATCCCCGTGTTCCGGCTCCAGCTCGAGAGGAACTTGCTCGAATTGAAGCGGAAGCGTGGAAACAGAAGGCTGAGATTGAATCAATTGGTGGAACGGTTGGAGTCGAGATTGCCAAAACGATGATACCGGCACTCTTGAATGCTAACCCTGGCGAGAAGGAAGCAAACGACACTTTTCAAACCTTGACGGACACAAATCCGGTCTTGGCTCTGGGAATGTCGCGCAGCTTACTTTTCCACGCCATCGAGGAAGAGGCAATTGATCCGGCAACGGGACTACCTACAAACATTGCAACTGGAAATGCTTTAATTCAGTCACGATGGGAAGGGTATGACGTTGAAAAGCTCGACAAGCTTGTGAAGTACGATCAGGCCGGGCTGTTGGATCATGAAGAACTCGAAAAAGAGTCGCAACTGTATATGAATGCCAATCCTCAAGTCTTGAAAGAATTAGAAGAGACGAAGGGGCGGCTGGCTGCTATCGAGGAACGGGACAAGGCTACTCAGGCTGAGGCGCAAACGAACGCTCGCGCAGAAGAACAAAAGCACCTTGACCGCGCTACTGATCACGTATCAAAGCAAGTCATGTCCGCTGTTATTCCTATCGCTGAGCATTATGGTTGGACTGCAACTACGGAAGAATTAAACTCGAAAGACCCTGCAGTAAAACAACTGGCAGAGTCTAAGATCGCAATGGGGAAAATGCTGACCGCTTACATGAATTCTGAGATGAAGAAACTGCCCGAATGGTCGGCGGTCGAACATCTTGGCAAGACTAAGCAGGCGTTTACCGAAGACGGCCAACTTCGCCACATCTTCACCGATAACAGCGGGAGACTTGTTACCAAGCTTCTCGCTGACTTCAAAGGGATGGTGCGAATTTTGAATCCGACCTTTGCGAAATCGTTCGGTTCTACCCGTGCAGCCAAACTAAAAGAAACCACCAGAAGCGGCCACGCCGAAACTCAGATTCCTGCTGTCAAGAAAACTGAAGAGAACGGAAAGAAGGGCGACTTCAATGCCGCTATTGCCGATCTCGACAGTGAATACGACAAATCGATGACGCAGGCGCGAGCCTAAGCCCAAGGCCGATAGGAGACACCTATCATGCCGTTAGATGCTGCCAATCAGGTAGTCAAAGCCCAACGTGTGTATACCGAAGGGATTTATGACGCCTACGCAAAGAAACCCGACTTCCTCAAGTTCTTCGAGACAAAGACTGAGGATGTTCCTGTCAATTATCTTGGCCGTCAAGTAACCGTCGAAACTGGCCCTAACCCATCATTCGCAATGGGTAATCCTGATGGTGGCGACTTCGCCACTCCGGGCAACCCGACTCTCGATAACCTGACCCTTACTTATCAATGGGCCAACGGAGGTTTCGAGCAGACGCTTGCCGCGATGATGAACAACAACAAGGAGACCGTTGACGATCCGTTCAAGCGGGCCGTGAAGTCTTCTGCTAAGCAGTTTTCTCAGTGGTTGAATTACTACGTCTCGGCAGGAAACGGTATTAGCGGCTTGGCTACTGCCAGTGCGAGCTACTCCGGTGGTTCACCGACTGTATTTGTTGCTAACGGAGCAACGGACAGTTTTGGGGCCACGCGCGTTGTGCCTTTGCAGTATGGATTCATCTACGATCCGACCGGCACGACCCAAAGGGTAGGCACCGTCGGTACGGGTGTCTTGAGAATTGCCAGCAAGACCAAAACCACCATCACGTTCACGACTAACTTGCCTTCCGATTACGTCACAGGCGACATCTTCGTTCCTGAAGGTGGCAATCAGGTAGGTTTCAAAGGTCTACCTTACCTGACTCGTAATTCAGGTAGCTTGTTCAACAAGTCCCTGACTTCAGTGCCGTCGCTTCAGTCGCAGGTGATTACGGTTTCGGGCGCGCTGACGGCGGCGTCCATCCTTCAACTGTACGCACAGATGGCACAGGTCACGAACGCGGATGACTCAGGGGCGACAGATTGGATCACAATCTGCTTCGCAATGGCCCAGTGGTATAACTACGTTTCACTGACTACTGTGTCTCCAACGTTCATGCACACTTCGGCGGGGCGGCCCGGCGCTGATGTTGGCGCGCAGAGTCTTCAGTCAACGTGGTTCGGCGCGCCAATGCGCCGGTTCCTGCAACTGCGAGGGGATGAGCTGTACATGCTCTCGTTGACCAACCCTGAAGATGGCGGGAAGGCGTTCGCATCCGCTGTACTCAAGAAGGTGGGCCAGATACTTCCGGGAATGCCTGCGAGTGATTGGGTGCAAGCGATCAACGGCACGACTTCGAGTTACCGCACGGCGAGGCAGCAATTTCTTGATTTTGCTGGTGACTTCTATTGCCGCACACCCTTTTCTCAGGGGGTGTTGCGGGCGCTTTCGATGCCGACGGCGATGCAGAAGAGCTAACAATCGGCCTTGTCTCCTACGAGACTTGGTTGCCATAGGGTTGGGGCGGTGAGTCCCCCCTCGCTGCCCTGACCGCAACTTTTATGGATAACTTCACTCAACCAAAGTACGTCAAGGCCAGATCGCCCGCGCCTAGTAAGCCTGACTTCTTTGATCGGTCTTTGACGTTAATGGTAGGGACGAATCTCTACGCCGATCCGTTATTGCAAGTCGGATGGAGCCATGACTTACGGATGTTCCGTAATGGTAATCCAGAGGCGATCAAATACCCAGGATGGGCATGTTGGGTGCTAGAGAAATATGTTCCGCCCTCGTTCTTTGAACCCAAATTGGAGTGGGAGAACCGCCGCTATCGCAGAGTCAATGGGAAAAAGATTGACATGCTTGGCGAGTTTCCAAACGGACGTACCTCGGCAAACTACATCATGGCGACCCCTTTAGCGAATCCTGACGGTACGGCGGTAACACTTGGAAGCGATGTGTTGCTATGGATTGACATACACAAGGATCAGCTTCTCCATCGCGTTCCGAGCGCCTATGAAAGCCTCGCAGCCTACAGCGATCTTCAAGATGCAATGCTGAAAGAAGAAGAGAAGATGTGGGCCGAAATGGACGAGGAGACGGCTGATTGGGATGACTACATTTCAACCCATGAAGATCAAATTAATCGCAATCCCGAATTCACATTTCCAACGGGAATTGTAAAACCACATTCGTCGCTTTGGACGCCCGATGGGGAGCGGCCAATCTAAGGAAGGGACAAACACATGCAGGAAATTTACGAAGGTTCATTAGCGCAAAGTGTCGCAGCATCGGGAGTGACGGGCATCGATCCAAGGCGCAGACGGTTTGGTTATTCGCCTGGTATTTTCCAGATGCAACTCGATCCAATTCAATCAGGTCAACAACAAGCCGTAATGCCTGCTGGCGTGCCAATTCCATTTCGTACCGTTGTCGGTAAAATGGAGGAGAATTTCGATATCGCCGTTTCAGTTGATGAATACCAGAAGCAAGTGTACCGAGACGCGCTGGCGACGTTCTTCATTGCTAACGTCAAGACTAGCTATGAGGAGTTTGGGTTTCGAGAACTAAGCTCTCTGACGATGTTGGATGATCCTGAGCGCGAGCCGTCAAAGGAAAAGAGAGATGGAACGGTCGTGCCAGGTAATATCATTCCTGCAAGTTACGCCAAAAGTGCGCAGAGGTATTTCAACGCCTTGCATCCGTCGTTTGCGGAGGTCAGCTATGAATGTTCTCAAGGACTCGATCAGTGCTGCACTTGTCGAGCGTGGTTACTTGGAATCGAATTCAATGCGAGCGGCGAGACTTCAGAAGTTGAAATGTCGGAAGTAATGCAAGCACGCATTGCTAAGCTTCCTGATCAGAAGATCGCTGAACGGTTAAGACAGCAACTTATTGAATCCAACATTGCTTATCACCAATTCTGCATGTGGAAGTGGGCGTTGGTTACAGGTGAGTTGGAAAAGAAGCACACCACGGGTGAAGCAGGGATTTCTCACTTGTCGGTTGCGGAACATCACGTGCGCCGACACATTCATGCAGTTGCACCGTCTGAGCAGGCTGCGTTGGCCGCGTCGAACTTTGGCGCTGAAGTGGCCGAAGCTAATAGTAAGGGTATGAGCGAACTGGCCCAAGCGTTTCGTGAAAGCAAGCCCGGTGCAAATGACGACGTACTGAAAGCTGTTGTAGAAACCCAGCGCCAGCAAGCTGAAATTCTCAGTAAAATTGCCGATGCGGTCTTAAAAGATAAGACCACCGATTAACTTAGACTTGTGCCTGAAAAGAGAGGAGAGCACAAAATGAAATTCACTTGTAAAGATGGAAGTCTTCGTCTGTGGTTTGGCAACTATCCGGTTGTCGTTCCACAAGGTACGGAGGTTGAATTTGAAACGGTTACGTCTGTTGATGCGTTAGCCGAGGTGTTGGCTACCAACGTCGCGGCCTACGCAACACATCGAGACTCGTTAGCCCATGAGGAAGATGGGACTGACGATGGTAAGCCTATCAAGGTTCACGTTTCTTACGGTGCTGGCGGGGCGCGGGTTGAGCAAAAACCGGAACACGTGGCCGAACTAGCCGAGACTCAGGCCGCGAACGTGGCAGAGGCGGATGCTCAGGCTGAAACAGAGGAGAAGGCTCAAGCAAAGGCCGAAGAAGACGCTAAGGCACGGCTTGCTGCGAATGAACAAGGTGCCGATGCGGCGCAAGCAACACAACCATCTACTGTCATTGAAAGCAAGGAGGCGTAACCGATGTCACAAGCGATTACACTCCAAGCTGCTTTCGTTATTACAGACAAAAACGGAAACCGATGGTCAGTGCCCAGCGGAACGGTATTGACCGATCCTGACGCTATCGCAACCGGCACGTTCAATCTTGCGCTTGATGCCGTTGCGGATCACATGGCCGTAATGTCACGGGCTGCACTTCTGGCAAGTATCAACCAATTCAATCGGGAAGTTGTGATTGGCGGGATTGCCTACCAGATTACTTACGGCCCGGATGGGCAGGCCACTTACACAGCCCAGGGAGCGCCGCCGGTACTTCTCTCCGCGACTATTGAAAATGCCGCACCGACTATTTTAGTGATGACGTTTGACCAAGACGTTGTCAGTCCAAGCACCGACTACAAGACGGGATTCTCATGCAAGGTGGCTACGGTAGCGAGAACAATCAGTTCTTCGGCAAGGCAGTCTAACCATGCGATTATCTGGCACACGCTGGCAAGTGCTGTGACGGCAGGACAAGCAGTAACCGCTTCTTATAACATTGCCACTGGGGATTTGGAAGATACCGCAGGAGCCGAACTTCAGTCATTTACCGACACGTCGGCAACAAACAACACCGTCTAGAGGGGTAATGCAAATTGCCCTGTACTACACTGGCTCAATTAACCACAGAGACCTTGGCTGGGATCGGCTTCCCGGCCAAGGAGCTCTGTGAAGTCGAAGATGCGGCGCGGGCCGTCACTCACTCACTTGCACTTGCCAAGCAAGTCACAACTTTTTCCTCTCAAAACTTAGACTTCCGTAAGTATGAATGGAGTCCGTCAAGTAGAGATGAATCTCTCTTAAGCGCTCCTGATATCTCCGTTCCTGCGTGGGTGGAGAGGCAAGTTAGTACGGATGATTTCTGGAAGTTTGTGCCGACGTGTAATCTTGCGACACTGGAAGAGGCGAGAACGAGGGGAGAGTTTCGATGTGCGTTCTACGTTGAGAACGGACAACTGCGAATTCGGTTCTCTTATGACCCTCAAGATTTGGCGTATCCAAGCCATAGACTTTTTTATGATCCGAACCCGTGGCTAGCTGAAACATTGAACGACACCGCGCTAGATTCTCAGGCCACAGGCCTACCTGCCAATTTCTTTCCGATGATTTCCGGCATGGCTGAATTAGAGTTAATTCCAACCATGCGAATCAGAGCGGCAATGAACACCGAGAATCCGGCAAGTCAGCAATTAATCGCCGCATGGACGGCGCGGGAGTCCTACTTACAAGGAAAGGTGGCCGCGTGGCGAGATCGGTTCCAGCACTATGCTTATGGTTCGCGGGGAGCACGGAGAGGGCGGCGGAGACGTAACGTGTTAAGCAGAGGAGGAGCTAGCTGGTAGATGGGCGTTGTATTAATTGCCAATGTAAAAGCGCGAGTGATTAGTGCTTTGTTTGCTAATCGCTTAGCTCCGTTTTCAGGGACAATCCCGACGCCGGCCACGAACTCTCGCTATCAGGATGTCAATGAATTCAACGTGGCGATCCTTGAAGTGGACGCAATGATCGTTAATGCGCGAATTAGTAATCCGGGTGATGAGTTCCGTCCGACTTTTATTACCGCTACAGGAAACCTCGCCAACGGAGATTTCATTCCGGGCCATATCGGGGCGAACGGCAGCCTTGATATTGACAGCGGATCGGGATTCAAACCCGCACGTTACACGAAGTCACGAGCTGAGTTGATTGCAATACGGGCGCATCCCGCGCTTTACCCTGACGCTAAAGAATGGGGATTTATAGAAGACGGACAGGTCTACCATAATGGCAATGCTGGACGCATCTGGCGCTCGACGTTCACCAAGACTTCTGCTTGCCAAGCGCCGGACGTGGACGAATTGGCCGAAGTAATGGGAACACTAGGTTCAATCCCGAAGGACGGCGCGACTCAACCTGAGATTTACAGCACGGGAGCATCGTACTTTGCGGCTTATTTGCAATTTCTTCGGGGCGAGCAGGTGGTATTGCCCGTCGTGGAATCCGTTGAAAGGAGCCTCGCTGCGTGAGTTCACTTTCAGTCTCAGACGTGTGCGAGATGGTACGCCGTCGCTTTGGCTTACCGGAAGGCGAGGCTTTGCGCTTTCAGCCATTGGTCAATCCCGGCCTACGTCGGCTAGCTTACGATGTTGCAAAAGACCCGAACTTGCGTAGCTGGCTCCTAACCGATCCGGCCACGACAACTGCCGTACTCGATGCGAACGGAGTGGCCGATCTCGCTCCGTTGATCACTTCGCCACGAATACTCTTAGAAGCCCTCAAGTATGGCGATATCTACCCTCCTGTTGATCCTAATTACCCTACGCAACCATTTCGGTTGATGGAAAACACTGGACAGGGATTATTGTCCGGCGCTTACGACGCACTAATTCTTAAAGCATGGGTGAATGGCACGAAACTGCAAACGAAGTCGGCGGATAATAATGCTACGCCGGTGGTAGGGACGATTTCATTCCAGACCCCTTACTGGCCGACACTTTTGCAAACGCCGGAACCCTTAATTGAAAAGCTTGTAGATGGCCCTTATTGGATGGAGCCGATGATTGAGAGAGAAAATGCAGCCTAGTGACACCGAGCGTTGGGAGTTACCCGAACGCCTGCGGATTACTGATCCTGATGTTTTAGCGCAGAGTGAGCAGATGCGCGCCGATCTATCCAAACGCGTACAATCGCCGTTTGCCCATCTAAGTCAAGATGAAACTGAGCGTCATAATGCAGGGATAATGGCTACGCATTTAGAAGGCGAGCGCCAGCACCTACAGGAGCAAATCAACGAAGTGTTCAACGGGCAATTGCCTGGTGAACTTTATGAATTCACTGCAGCGCATCATGCGACCAGTTCACGACTTGCAGAAACTTACGCCACTCTCGGACGATACGATCTTGCCGCCGAAACAACACCCGATGAAGCACGGCGCGCAGAATACATTGAGATTCTTGAAGCGATTAATCGGCCTGATGATGAATGGAATTGTCAGTGCGCTCCGGGGAAGGATTTTATCAAACGGGACATCGTTACGCCTGACGGGCAACGTAAAGTATTACGATCTTGTTCTGGCTGTGGTGAGTTGAATATTGTACCCATACCAAAACACTTGGCCCAGCAACGCGCTCACAGAACAAACGCAAGACAGATGACAATCGGGATGAGCAAAGAAGACGCTACGGCACATTTGCGATCCATCGGCCACACGACTCAACGGTTACTTAAACGATAAATGCAACGTATTCCCATCTCTGATCATAACTTCAATGGGGCATTTCATGTTCCCACGAACATTTACAATGCCCCAGCGGGAACGCACGCCGATGGTAGTCGGAACCAAATTTACGATGGGCTGGGTTTTACCCCGTGGCTAGGACTGACTTCGTTAGGGGCAAATACCGGCGCTCGTTTGATGCGGCAAGTTGGCGGATCATGGGGTGGGTTAAAAGATTACGTTGTAGGAATGACTACGATTCAGGGTAAGGGTAGTTTCTTTGAAGACGTGGGGCGCTCACGTTGGTTCATAGGTTCCGGTCAAGCCTCATACGAGGGCACGAACATGACCGGAATTACCGCCTCAACCTTGCTTCAGGTCGCAATAGCAGTCAATGGGGTCTACGATGCGGCGCATACGTTTACCGCAGGCTTGCCCCAACCCTCAGCCCCAGACATAGGAATACCAGCGAGCATTGGCCTTGGATACACCGGAGAGATTAACGGGCCAGTCTCAGTCCAAATTGGCAGAGAACGCCTGTCTACGGGCGCACGGTCGCGCGCATCGACTACCTCAGCAGTTATCAGTCCTGCAAATCAGACTATTCGTATCACTTTCCCTTTGGCTTCAACGGGTCAGGATAACTGGCGCGTCTTTGCGACTCAATCGGGGTTTGGGGGGGTAGGGTTGTCCTATGCTCTTGCCTATCTTGGTTCACTCGATATCCCTGAATCGGTAGTTGCGGCGGGAACTGTGGACGGAATCGCTCGGACATTGGAATTCGACTATAAGGACGGCGATCTTATCCCTGAGTTAGCCTACATTGACGACTACGTTCCACCAGCAGGAACTCACGCCGTTCGACTCCAAAACGTAATGTGCGTTTTAGGATGTTACGGTGACTCAACCGCAGCAGTATCAAGTACAAATCCCGGCACAGTTGGGGCGATTTCACTGCCAAACTTCTACGAGTCATATAAACCTCGACATCTTAATTTCTTCCCTGAGCAGATTATTGATGTGATGGCCCGGCCTACTGATGAATATGCTTATGTTGGGCATCAGGACTGTGTGACGGCCATGCAGTACGTTGGGGTGAGAGATGGCCCAGCAACGGCCGTGACGATGGTTTGGCCGGACGTGGGAATCAAGCATCCGTGTAATTGGACTCAGGTTCATGGGCTTCTGTATGTGATGTCCGCGACAGGCGGGCCGGTGAGGATGAGACCGGACGGATCGGTGGATTATGATTTTGCGATCCCGGTTAGCAAGTTCATGTCTAACTGGACACAGGACGACACCGCTGTAGGTTGGCAACCAAACAGTTTGAGCGTTGTTTATTTCAACAAGACTCTTGGTATTGGTCTTTCATTCTCACTTGCAGGCGAAGGTTGGTCAGACCCATGTTACTTTGGCGATATCTCCGTTTCAGGTGGAGTGCTGTCCTGCACAAACACGGTAGGGCGACTAATCGTTACCATAGACAATGGAAGTACCCACGTTGCTTATGCGTGGAATGAAGGGGCTACGTCAATGCCGGTCTCCACCTTTACCAACTGGAAGCGAACAACGCGGGCTGCGACATTAAACGAACTTGACGTAGGGTTTGAGACGGATAGTATTGCCAACCCTCTAATTCTTTCACTTCATCGCAATACACGGAAGAAATATGTGCGGGACGCGACGACAACCAACGCCTCTAACGTTATCGGATCAGCGACCGCAAAGTTTGACACAAATCATACCGGAGATATGGCACTCATCTTTGGGGCAGGAATTGGCGGGGCGGCAAATTACCTGATTGGTCGAATAACTTATGTTTCAGCCACTTCATTTACATTGTCCGATCCGGTTACGGGTACGGCCTTAAACGCTCAAGCATCGCGATCTGGATGTTTCATGGTGTTGGCTTCTCAAATCTTTACCTACACAACCACTCGAACAGGTGAGCAGGAAACCGGGCCACTAACCGAGCCTCAAGTTGATGAGGCAATTTCTCATTGCTTAGGATTTCATTTACTGACCAATGCGACGATGGGACAGATATTCGCCGCGAACGCTTTAGGGACTATGGCGCAAACAGCAACGGCGCTAACGACGTAATGGACGATCAAGAGCGATTAAGAGCAGACGTTAGGCGGCTTCAGCTTGAGCTGAACGATCTTGGTGGAAGACTGTCTACCGATCAAGCTCCTACTATTAGCTCGCCATTAACAAGTTTTCATCCTATTCCTGTGGTTGCGGCACCATCGGCTGTGAATCAAGTTCGCAATGGCGAGGCGAGCCACTCAAATAATACATGGTACGAAACCGTTGCCGCGCCCACAGCAGATAAGGGAAAAGAGTGTGCCATATGGTTTTCCAATGACGCACCAGTAGCGGGACAGGTCTTAGACTTCACGACCGGGATTACAAACTCAACCAATAAAACCCTCAAGGCGTTTATAAACGACGGCGGGGTTCACTCTACTTATAGTGCGAGTTATTGTGATTGGGATCGCAGTAAGGGAGTCATTAGGCTTACCGGAACAAAGTCACTTGATCAACCTCTAGGCAACAATCGAATCGTATCTCCTAACCGAGCAGTGCAATACATAGGGATGCTCATTGCGCTACGAAATACAACAATCATTATTCCCTCCGATCTTCATATTTACGCTGGCATCTGGGACAACACGAACTCTGCTCCTCGGCCTGATTGGATTAGAGGGACGGCATTCGCTCTTACGGGATCAGTACGGGGAACTCCCGCGACTACTACTGAACGTCGATATAAAGTATTAGCCTTTACGGATCGAGGGTTTACTTATCTCTCAACAGAAGTGACTTTAGTTAGCGCTCCTTCAGATGCTGGATTCTCTACGTCTGACGTTGAGTTGACGTGGAAAGTCGTACCGGGGATTCTCAGGTATTCGGTCTATCGCCATGACATCACGGCAGCAAAGTATCGGCTTTTGCGAACAGATGTTATTGGCGGGACGTATGTTGATAACGGAGCCTTGGTTGATGACGATGTGGGTAGCTATCCGTCGGCCACCGATACGTTACTAAAATCCTATACCGCAACCCGAACTGCCGCACCTCCGCTCTCAGGCGATCTTGATAATCTTCCCGTGGACGGCCAACCATGGGCGGCGTTATTTCTCAATCCCGCCACTCCTTCGGATTATGATCAAAGCACAACCACAGCCGAACAAGTATTACGGATCGGTATGACTAAAGCTTTGGATCGAAAGATGGTTGATGCGACCTCCACGGCAGGGAGTAAGACAGTAGGATCGGTTTCCGGGGCGTTTACCGCATCAGACACAGGACGCACGGCAACCTTGTACGCTGCTGATGGCACGACTATATTACATGGCCCGGAAGCTCTCACTTTCAACGACGCAACCCATATCGATTTTGCTACTAACGTAGCGACTAATCAGTCCAATGTGGTTCTTTATATTGCCGAAGGGGGCGATCATGGACTACTTGTTGACGCAATCCACATGTCCTATGTATCCGGGGCCGCGTTTGCTCCAAGCTCCGAAGACGACCGACTAACAAAAGGGGGGCAGAATCCGGTCTCTGCCCCAAGCAGTTCTAGTCAGGGCGGGGCTGGCGGAGGCGGGGGAAGTGAAGGCGGAGGCGGAGGCATTGTACGTGATGACGGCCCTAGAAGGATTCTCACTGCATAGACTGAGTTCGGTGTTATAGTGAGGCAAGCATGAGTCATAAACAGAAAATCGACCCCGCGCAGCAACAGCTTCAATCACTGCAAGCTGTTCGCGCGCCATCGGTAGGTGAGGCAGCGTTGACCAGTGATGCTACCAGTCTGATGGATGCTATCCACTCCGGGGATTATACGACCAGACCTAAAAACGTCTTTTTCAATTTCAGCGACCCGGCCCAACGAAATGAACAGCGCCGTATGCAACTTAATGCGGGCGCTCAAGGCGTTTCGGCTCTCGGCGCTCCTGACGTAAATCTTCTGGCAATGAATAATCAGAATCTCAATGATGAATGGGCCAGAGACACAGCTGGACAATATGAACAAGATTGGTCTAATGCGGGAGTAAGAGCGGCGGGAGAATTGGGAGACGTTGCAGGGTTGTCAAATGCTCGTAATCTTGGCGCGTTAAGTTCTACCACGTCGATGTATAACAATCGACCGGCCCCCTGGTGGAAAACAATTTTAGATGCTAGTGCTCGCGGAGCAAGCACGGCGGCCATGGCAGCATAGGAGGGAACCATGAAACGACTACTTCCTTTTATTTTTTCAATTGCGGCATTTGCAATGGCGATCTCGGTTTTCGCCGCAGAGTACACCGTCAATGTATCGGTTACAGGAGGAAGCCCGCAAAGGCTTTCTACTCTACTAAACAATGCGGGATATTCAGGCACGATGACACTAGATAGTTTAACTACGTGCAACCCCGACACAAACACCGTGGACTTATATCGAGGCCAAGCAAATGTGAATTCCACTAATTCTCTCGTATTACATCCCGGTGATTGCTTTACCGATCCGCCGGGTGCTTATGCGGTTGATGCAAGTCAAATCTACCTACGAACATCTTCTACTCAGCCTGCTACGGTAATTCTGAGGTCGAGATAATGATCCGAAAACTTATCTTGTCTGCTCTTCTGGTTCTCGTTTGCGCGGTCGGGGCGTTCGCTACAAATATTACCGTGGGGGGCTACCAGATTAACAGCTGGCAACGTCCGGGCACGACTGCGCAGATAAGGATCTGGTACAGCCAGAACTTTGTCGATTCGCTGGGTCAACCGGTTTTAGGTGGGGCGGTTTTATCCTCAAGTGTTTACAAGATCGTGAACTGCACGGTCAGCGGAAACACAGTTACGGTGCCATCGTTTGTGTTGGTGAGCACTAATGATAGCTCGGTGCCCAATGCTCGCGCGACGGGCTTGATCTTTGATTCATCCGGGGCACGAATTGCCTACCTGTTTACTAATTGGATTATCCCTTATCAACTCGGAGCGAATCCAACTTTCGCACAGCTTAATACCTATAACGCGGCGAGTCCGATTCAGCCTGCACCTGCTTACCCCACGACGGATCAAGTTTTAGTTTTGATTAATGCGGCAGTAGGAACATTGAGCGATGCTTCAATTACCGTAAAAGGCCGCACAAAACTCTCCGTTGCTCCCGTCTCGCCAAGCAATCCAATAGCAGTAGGAGACAACGATTCCCGTGTCACCGCAGACCAAGCAGCAAACGTAGCGTCAATCCGAAAGATAGGTACAGGGCCATTAGACGCAGCGGCGGGTAACGATTCGCGGATTGGAAAGATCGGCGGTGTTTCTGTTTCTGGCACTCCTTCAGTTGGTCAGGCACCAATCGCAACCGGCAGCACGACGGCAACATGGCAAACAGTCGGAGGTGGCGGCATACCATGTCCGGCGGGCTCTGTTGACATTACGGCCCCTCCCTACAACGCCGATAACACCGGAGTCACGGACGCCAGTTCTCCATTTCAGGACGCCCTAAACGCAGGTGTGAAGAACGTCTGTTTTCCAGCGCGCACTCAAGGAACCGAAGGAGTCTATCTTTTTGATCCGGCGGCGCGAGGGCATGGCGGCGCGTTTGATATGACGACGGCCCAAGGCGATGACGTGAATATTTTTGCCTCCGGGCCGGTGCGTCTAAAACTTCCTGCGAATGTTACGTTAGCTAACAACATCAATTTCATTGCACTAGTAAATGGAAAGAGCCAATCCGTTCACGGATTTAACTTCGATGGCAACACGAGCGTTTCAGGAGGAGCGTTCAGCGTCAGCGGAGTGGCGATAGGTACGAAGTCGTACAACAGCAGAGTCTACGACAATAGGTTCTTCCACTTCATTGGCCTCAACACCGCTGGGTCTGGGTTGGTCACAACCTACAATGGCGGCGATTCAGCAACCAACATTAGTACCACGCTAGGTACCATTGTCACCGCTGGGAGTCGAACAGTAACTCCCGCCTCTATGGACGGAATCTATATCGGAAGGCAACTAACAATAGATGGCGGCACCGGAAGCTCGGAACTGATCTTTGTTACCGACATAACGCGTGCAACCTTCACCGCACCATTCGCCAATTCACACCCCGGTACGGCCACGGTGACGGCTCGCGCAGCTTACTGGCAGGAAGCGACCATTGAAAATAACTATTTCTATGACAACTACGGAGCCACGGCTTTAGTTATCAACTCCAGAGGAAACCGCATTCTTAATAACACTGTCGTTAAGATTGGGCTGAACGGCAATCAACATGGAATTTACGTTCAAGGCGGCGACAACCTGATTCAAGGAAACTGGCTTGAAGGTGTTTACGGATATACGTTTCACCAGTACTCAACCGGGGATGGGGCTACCGACATGAGCGGTAACAAGTACATCGGGAACTGGTCAATCGATCCTACGTCTCAGCACATGATCGTTGAGACGGCCCAAACTAACGCCGGAGGCAACCCTTTATTTCCAGTAAATTCCTCTTTGGATCGTTACGTCACGGTGACAGGTAATCATTTTATTAAGCGCAGTGGAAATTTTTCCACCACGGGAACCGCCGGAGTCGAACTCCGCGTTCCAGCAATTGTCACGGACAATGTGTTTTTTGACACGACTACCAACAACGCGGGTACTGGAAGCCCTGCCTACGAATACCTCACCGTCTTTTCATACTCCACCGTCACTGGGAATATCTTTGGGAGCGTCGCGGATCTAACCAACAACATCGCAGCCGAGATTATAAATGGCCGCGACCCTGCTGGAGGAACGTGCGAAAAAGCCTGCAACGTCACCGTCACCGGAAATACCTTCAACCATCTGAATGCCAGTGTACTTATCTTCTTAGGGTTGAACGCTTCTATAACAAACAACACCGTCAACGATATTCCCAACGACCCAGCATCGTTGCCAACCTTTGCATTTGGAGCCAACTCCGTAGTTACTGGAAATGTCGGTAGGAATATGGGCAAGCGGTTTTTCGTGGCCGCCAACAATTACAATATTGCCGGGACGTACATTTTTGCCAATCCTACAGACGGCCCGGATGGAATAAACAATCTGCTAACAAATTCTATAAACTTTACGACAGCCGGAACGGGGACAATTGTAAAATCTCCCGACGGACTGACGTGTAAGAAGATTGGAATTGATAATGCTGGCGCTTTGCTGTTAAGCGCAGCAATCTGTCCATAGGGAGAGTGAGGTAATAGGGAGAAATTAAAATGAAACGTAGACTTATATTCGTAACGGTGTTGATGGTGCTAGCGGGCTTGCTTATAGGAGCCAAACGAGATTGCATTACCGTGCTGAGCAATCAAGAAGTGGTCGGCAACTGTATCGTCTCGACTTACCAAACTTGCTGTCCTGATACGAAGTGTTTTCAATGGACACAGACTGATTGCTACTGAGGGGCGAATCAATGAAACAAATATTCTTATCCCTCCTTTTCCTCTTTGCCTTTACTGTCTGCGTACAGGGACAGGCTGGTGGAAGCGCACTATCCAGAAAAGATGTAGTGTCCAACTCCGCCGATCCGTCTACGTGTATAATTGGCAAGCTTTACATCAACACTACTAGTCCCGGTAAGGTTTGGGCAAGGATCGCAGGTGGCTGTGTCAGGATAGATGGTATTGGAGATTCATATGCCCCAGCTACCGCGACCTACATTGTTCAGACTCCTGATGCCACATTAACCGCAGAGCAAGCCCTGAGCGTCTTAGCCTCTGGTCTGCTCAAGAACCATACAGGAGACGGCGTACTGAGCATTGCAACGTCGGGAACGGATTATGTAGCACCAGGCGCAGTCCCGATTAGCGCTTCTCTCTTCTGCTCTGACGCTGGCTCAACCGATGCCTATGCTTGTAGTCTCTCTCCGACCCCAACTCTCGTTACGGGCACTCACTATCGGTTCAAAGCGAACACTGCGAATACCGGGGCCGCAACGATCAACTTCAACTCTCTTGGTGCGGTGACAATTAAAAAGGTCGCGGGAGGGATAACTACCGATCTAGCAGATAATGATATTCGATCTGGACAATGGGTAGATCTGATCTATGACGGCGCGAATATGCAGATGCAGAGTACGTTGGGAAATGCAGCGGGTGGAGGCGGCTTGCCGACTGGCCTTTCTTATGTCTCGCCGGACTTCAAAGCCGGAACCAATGTCACGAATCAAGCGGTACTGTCGGCGGGATCAGGCCCGGGAGATCCAATAATACTAGGAGCCGCGGGAAGTGCAGATGTTGCCATCTCCTTCGCTTCAAGGGGCGACCCCTCTTATGCTTATCAGTTTAACCCTGGCACTAGTCCAGCAAACTTGAGATTTGATCCTTTTATGCTGGGCACCCGAAACGTAGGCGTTGGAAACGTACCGGGACTTACGATGGGGCGTACTCAAGGCATTGGATGGAGCAGTGGTTCATCATGGACCTCTTCTGCATCGGAAACGGTAATATCCAGTCTGGCAACTAATACGCTCGGGATCGGTAATGCCATAGGAGATTTCAGCGGTACAGTTAAGACCACGACCGGTATATTTGTCGGCCCTGTTACCGTAGGAAATGGTACGCCAATTCTCAAGCATCTCTCCGCAACCGCGACGTTGGATTTTGGGAGTCTCGTAGCTATTGGCTGTGAGGATTTAACTGTAACCGTGACTGGTGCGACCGATGGTGATACCGTAGCGTTAGGCGTGCCAAACGGATCGGTCGTGGCTAACGGAACTTATACAGCTTGGATTTCAGCAGCGGACACGGCGACGGTACGATTTTGCACCCTAGCCACTGGCAACCCCGCAAGCGGAACTTTTCGAGTAGACGTTTGGAAACATTGAGACAGTGGGATGACCTCCAAACACTAAGCCACAAAACACGGGAGAACGATCATGGCAATTGAATTCAGTCAGGACTTAGACAATTTGACCTACAGAGCCATCATCACGGATGAGCACGGTAACGAGACAACGGAGGGCGTGGAGATTCCATACTGGCAATCTTCCAACCCTAACTTGATGTCAGTCATTTCCAACGGGCTTGAGGTCACATTAGGACACGCGGTACGTACAGGCACCGGCACTTGCCAGCTTTCATTCCACTGCCAACTGAACGGAACTGTCGTTAACCATACCGCAGACGTGAATGTGACGGCGGGTAGTGGAATTAGTGTTGAGTTTCAGCCGGTTTAGGTACTCAGCATTGACAACCAACCCCGATGGGGAGTAGGCTCTCTGGCGTGAGATGGCTCGGCTAACCACGGGTTTCATCTCCGTGAAAACTGAGACTTCTTACGCAAGAGGGTGGCGGATCGGCGGTTAGGCTGATTCGGCGCTCTCTTTGCTTTAGGGAGAGACATTAAATGCAGAAAGCTTACACCAATTATGAATGCGCAAGTGGAAACGCGGGCCTCGGTCATAGCGGTTGTTACACGGGAGCGCATCCCGGTGAGGATATGACTTGCATCTGCGGACAGCCGCTGATTGAAGAAGTAAAGGACGGCAATCGCTACAAAGTCACGTTTGAAACCATCAGTCCACATGTTGCTGCCGAGATGGAAACGCGACACGGGCGCGGTGTGTGGCCTACCTTGAGTGATGACGAATGGAATGCACTTGAATGGCATCCAGTAACTAGCGATCAAGGAAGCGTTAACGTGCTCCGCGATCAATACCATAGACTATTTCAGCATTCGCAAGACCACGAGCAGCCGATCCGCAACGCGAAGATGTTTCAATCTTCGGCTGGTGACTGGCAACCGTTACCCGCTCCGCAGGAAGGGAGCGCACAATGAAATCTCTACTACTCATTCTCGCTCTCGCCCTCACCACAACCGCCCAAACCTTCCCCCGCTGGCCTGATAATCAAACAGTGAAAGTGTTCCCAATGTCATTTAACATGCTTCCACGAATCTCGATTTACGATATGATGAACATTAGTACGGCTAGTCTTAAACTTTTGGGCAATGATGGTTGGGCGGACGCCTTTAGCCGAAAGGGCACGGATAGCTCTTACTTCATTCTCGGTCAGCTTAGACATAGTAACAGCCTCACCTCGCAGGCTCACTTTGCGGCCTTTGGCGATCATGTCATCCATATTGTCTTGCTGAGTGCCCAGAAATAAATGTTCAGGATTCACGCAGGCCATTACGTCACAGCGATGCAATACCAGCAACCCTTCAGGGATTTGACCGCAGTACAATTGCCACGCAGCGCGATGTGCGCTCATGGGTTGGCCGTCGTTGTTATAAATCTGCTTATAGCGATGTCTAATCTTTTGATTTCCAAATATTTGGCAACCACGAGAATCAGGCTGTCCAGTGTTTTCCGTAAAGCGGACAGCGAGAGGGCGCCTTTGGCCGTCAAATCCACATTGCCGGGAACAGTACTTTGCCTTTCCCCGGTTAACCTCGCCCGTTCTGGCCATAAAAGGCTTGCTGCACTGTCCGCAAATGCGTGGTATGCTCCGTTTGATCATGAATTGAATCTCCTTAACTCGGTCTTCAGTTTGTGGTCGAGAGCTTCGTTGCTGCCAAAACAGCTTCGAGGCTCGCTTATTTTATCACAGTTAATTTTCGGGTTGGTTATATTGTTGACGGGTAGCCAGCCTCTAATATCCGCACAAACTTTTCCTCATTGGCCATTAAATACAGAGGTGAAAATATATTTTCTTACTAACGCCTTCACCGACAAGGAGCAATCGAGAATCAACGCAGCCGTGGGGTCATGGCGACCTTTTCTACCCGCTGGTATTACGCTGACAATCGCTGGTGAGACTTCTCAAACCCAAGAGCGCCAGGGATGCGTCACCCTTAATCGTGAAGCGGTCGCAAAGGCGCGATGGGCTGAATGCGAGTCGCACACGAATGACAATGGACTGACCAAGTATGCGATTATCCGCATCGATCCCCGTGCGGGATCGGGAGATAAGTTTCAGCGTCGGGTTGAGCATGAAATTGGACATGCCCTTGGTTTGGATCACCGGCTTGATTCCATTATGACTGAGCGGCCACATGGGAAGCCGGGGGAAGGGGATGCGGCGATACTGAGGATGATTTACGCGCCGAACGCGGTAACGAATCAAACGAGGGAGAAGAAAGATGAGCATGGGACAAGAAAGGAATCACAAGTTAAACGTGCTGGCCTTTTGGGTCTGGTCGATAGCAATGATCTTACTCGGAGTGCTGATTCATCGGTTGATGTAAGTGCAACTGGAAAACTTGAAGCGATGATTTATATGTCGAAAGGAGAATCGAATGGACTGGGCGATATTTCTAATGCTGCCATTGATCGGATTAATAGTGGGCCTGATCGAAGATCGAAACAGCCGTTGGTAGGTATGAAAGGAGAATCTAATGTTAGTAAAGCTACTCGTACTGATGATCGGGATTTGGTTTTGTCTAGTTTGCACAAAGGACTTGAGTCGCCGCTGGTGGATATCAGCACAATCGAAAAGATTGAAACCGCCAACACCGAAGCCCTGAAAACACATCAATGGACACTCACCGTCTCAATCCAAACACTTGATGAGGATGGCAAGCCAAACGGTGACTACAGCCGCATCTCTCGCGTCGTACTTGACGATCAGGGCCATCGCTTTGAAACGGTACTGAGCAAACATTCGCATCTCAAGGGAATGCGGATAACCAAGGCCGATGAATTTGACTTCTTGGGGCCACAGATGGGCCTGATTGATTTCACAAACTCCCAATTCACTCAGGGCAGCAACGGCGCGATCCACGTTGAACCTATCTCACTTGATAAGCGGGGATTCTCAGGGGATATCTGGGTAGGTGAAAAAGGGATCGAGAAGTTCATCGGTACGACACTACCAGAAGGCTCCGAACGCTTTCCGATGTTCACTGCTACGCGGAAGGAAGTTGAAGGACATTTATTTCCATCGGAAATGTCGAGTGAAGGTGTGTTACAGTTCAAGAGTGGGGCCGTGCGGTATCAGTGGAAGGTGACTGTATCAGAGTATCAGAAGTTTGGGAGTCAGGTGACGGTGAGGGAGGTTGAGCAATGAAAGACAGTGGCTACACTGGGGGATGTGCTCCCCTCAACGCACTATTGCTTGTGATATTTCTGCTAGTGATACTTGGCGCGTATTTCTTTTTTAAGTCGTTTTGAGCAGGGAGGTTGAGCGGTGAAAGTTTTCTTAGGTGGAACATGCAATGGTTCGGCATGGCGCGACGAGTTAATTCCGATGTTGACTTTTGACTACTTTAACCCAGTAGTTGAGGACTGGACTCCTGAATGCCAAGCGCAAGAAATCCACGAGCGGGAGACGGCAGATTTCGTTCTCTATGCTATCACTCCAAAGATGACAGGCGTATATGCGATTGCCGAAGCTGTTGATGATAGCAATAAACGACCTGACAAGACAATTCTCTGCGTGTTAAGCGAGGATGGCCCTGATTCCTTCACTCCCGCCCAAAAGAAATCTCTTGATGCTATAGCAAGCATGGTTCTGAAAAATGGCGGCTATGCCACAAGCACGTTGAAAGATGTAGCACGACACTTAAACGCGAGGACTATCGAATGACCCGCAACACCAAAAGAATTCTTGTATTCACTGTCTGCTTGGCTCCGACCCACCAAGCAATCAGCCATTGATGATGGCGGACAGTAATTAAAAGTGCGTGAATGCCGTTCCGATTGATTTCTCTTTCCTCTCTTTCACCGGTGGCCGCTGTTGTTGTCGCGGCAACATTAGCAATCGTCGTAAAGATATTGGCGATCTTTCAAGGCAACGGAAGTAGTACGGCGTATTTAATTGCCGCCATTACTGCATTGGTTGCAGTCATCGGAGCACTTGCACGGTACGTTCAAAAACAAACCTCTACTAACCAAGAATTCTTTTCAAAGCAATTGGAGCAAAGCAGTGAAAATCTAAAGTCGGAACGGACATCTCGAACGGAAGAAACCAAAGCTTTCATAGGCCAACTAGATTCGCTAGCAAGGCAAACGCGTGAGGCCCACGAAAGGGAAATGAATCAAGTGCTCACCCGACTCGAACAAAGTGATAAGATAGCTACTCGTCAGACCGAGATTCTTTCAGAGTTACCACGGAGGAAAAGGTGAATCTTGTAGATCTTCTTTGGATTGGCTCAATTGGCGCGGCCTCCATAATCCTATTGATTGTCGCTATCGTTTTTTTCGCACAGGAAGGCCGAGCACGGCTTCACCTGGCGCGCCTTCTATTTGCCCTAACACTACTCGCCGCCACTTCGCTTTTTACTGCTATTGAATCAGGAACCGCGATCCTCTTCTGGTTTAAACTGCCGCGAGCTATCGCTTGGTTAATTGTTGCCATTGCAGGGGCATTCCTTCTGCTATTTCAGCTTGGCATTGTGAACGGACAAAAGGCGAAATAGCAGAACTATATCATTGTACCGTCCCGTGAATTTTTGTTTACTTCTATAGGATACGCGGTACAATGAGCCGTGGGACTAATCATTCAACTGGCAACGCTGGCCGTGGCCCTTGCGACACTGGGAACGGTTATCAAGTACGGCGTTGCTTCATCACGAAAGGAAACAAAGACAATGGCGAATATTTCAGATCTGCAAACCGAAGTAACGGCACTAACTACGGTCGAATCAAGTGCCGTCGCGCTAATCAACGGGCTCGCTCAGCAACTCAAAGACGCGAAGAATGATCCAGTGGCTATCCAGGGCGTGATTGACAGTTTGGAAGCTGGTAAGACTCAATTGGCTAGTGCTGTAGCAGCTAACACGCCAGCAGCAGCCTAACCCATGAACTGCCCAACCTTACCCTGTTACCAGCATGAAACTTCCTATCGACGGAAGCTATCGAGTACTTGAAGCGCCGCGCTTGCGGTAAGAGGAGCCAAATGCACTATAAAAACGGCAGAGAAGCCAAAGAGGGCGACAAGGTTATTTCACCTTATGGAATGGGAATACTTCACAGCGTCAGCGCACAGTCAGACACGTGCAATGGGCGGGTCGCCGTGATATCGCAGAACGATCCATACGTGACGCTGAAAGAATGCTTGCACTTTGATGATGTGATGGCAGCAGATATACCAGACGCCAGCACCCTAACCGTCACGTAAACTTAACCTGAGCGCAACCTAAGTTCCCCTGTCAGAGACAAAATGGGGTCTATGCAGACAGCAACAAATGTCAGACACATCCGCACCCCTGAGACAATCAGCGCCGATGATGGGATGCAAGGCTTTCTGCACCGATGGTTCATGCCAAAACAGGAGACGCAGATGGTAGCAACCCAAGCCAAAGGCGTCTTTCTGCCTTATCCTCTGCTTGCGATCTTGATGTCGATTGCTATGTTACTTTTGGGCGGCGTCATCACATTAGAAGTCCAAGTCAATAACCTCAGCGTGACAATGCTACTACGTGATGCAGATTCGCGAGCGATAGCTCATGACATGCAAGAAAAGATGGGACAGCTCGAGGTTTACATTCACGATGACAGGGAAAAGTTGATTCGGCTACAAACTCAGGCCGAACAGGATAAAGGGAAACGGAGATAATTCCATGGGAGATCCCCCGCCTTTGTGCGACCTTGCTTGTACCACGAAAATTATTATCGACGGCGATCTTGCTGGCTCCATTTTCACTTCTACGTGCGAAGGAATTGACAAGTTTCTCGCGGCGGGAGGTAAATTCAAGAACGGTCAGCGTGTTCTTGAACAGCTTATTAAAGCTGAGGATGAAGCTTTCAAGTTTCAACGAACAGCGCTTGAAGAGATGGGATTCAATGGGCCATGGCCGAAGTGTCTGAGCTGAACGGCGTCGTCATTGCTCGCTCTACTGACCATCCCCGACGGAACCGCGTATTCAATGAATGCGGACTAGCCCCAAGCTCTAACGCCCAGTCCGTTGCTGTTTGTGTACGATTATTCCATTCTACCAGTCGGTTCCGCCGCGTATTTCTTGTCTGCTCCCTGTCTGTAGCCCAGTAGCAATTCTTAGGTGAGTAACCCTTTTCATTATCACGGCGCTCCAAAGAATGCTTGGCGGTTGGACGATCTCCCATATCGGCATAGAAGGCGCGGAAGTCTAGCCATTCATCACAAACCCCAATGCCGCGCCCGCCCCATTCTGAATAAGCCGGGCAATTCGTGTTAGTAGTTCGCTGAATCATGTGCGCCCATGCGGTATATTCAGGCGTGGCAATGCCGCCGTGTTTCGTATGGCCATGCTTACATTTTCTTGTGGTAGGATAGTTATTGGACATCTGAACCTCCGAAACAGGTTTGGAGTTGAGTCGTCAGGGCCGGTTCGTTACACCGGCCCAACTGGAAAGATGCTACAATAACCTCGCTTTACCAAACACAAAAGCTAAAGGAGACCTAACCAAACATGGGAGACCCTAACACAGGTGATATTTATCAGGACGCAATTCGCAAAGCTACCGACGTGGGCCTAAGCCACGAAACCGCCAACGAACTCAAGCAACAATCAATCGAGGAACGAATGAAGCAACTTCAGGAAATGGCTTCAGCGCGAGACGCTTCAAAGCCCGATCTTCGGACACTCGCGGGCGCTGTTTATTTCCTCGACTATCATGCGCCGAATGGTGACACTCTGCCGCGTCATAGCGCGGTCAACAAGGCATTTCAGGAATTAATCAATCAAATCTGGAACGTACTGCCGGATGGGCCGGGAAAGACGGTCACAATACGCGCTATTGGCCGCGCCCGAATGGAATGCAATTCCTGCATTGCCAACGGCGGACAATAGAACTACAATAACCCTGCGAGCCAAAGGCCCAAAAGGCAAAGATGTAATGGGCCTCTAAAAGCCTTAGTTGCCGATGGGGTATAAAGTCCAGCTCTTTGGTTTCGCTTCACTTAAGAAGAGGTCGGCTACGGCTGGCCTCTTCTGTGTTATATTCCCTAACGTGCTGACGTACCTACCAGACGCTCCGCTTCCTAGTAACAAGTTTGGGTTTTCGTATTCAGAACTACGCGATGACTATCTGCGCTATCGGTTGATGTCAGATGAAGAGTTCGTGGGCCACGCTCTCGATATTCTGCATTTTGCCTGCTATGTCTGTTACATCAAAGAGAGTGGATCACAACATACACTTTCCGATACTGGCATCATTCATCAGTTGGTGCATTTACTATCACCAGACACCCGTCCCGATGCTCTCAATGAATTAGAAGCTATCCGGGATCGCTTCAACCATGATTGTTGTTTGGCTTAAAAAGGGCCAGCCTTTCGGGGTTGGCTCTTTTGTGCTTCAAATAACGTGAACCTCGTCTGGATCGATCCTAACGCCGCAAAATAGTTCGCGCTCTATACCGCACCAATAAGGAATCGGCGCGCAGGGGATGTCCACTAGTGGCTCCTTGCCGTCTCGCTTGTTTAGTGCGATCTGACCTTGCATCGTCAACCTGAATCGCGCCAGAGCTTCTTGCTCATCATTACCTTGTGCAGCTATGTCGTATTCAAGACACTGCGCGGCCCATATTTCACCCTCTCTTACTAATCGAACGTGGACTAACATTACTCTATCTCCATTCCATTGATGCTGCCATATTTTTAAGTTTTTCGGCTTGCAAGTAAGCCTGCCGCGTTGCGTTGTCTAACGACTCAAGCAGCCTCTTCCGCTCGTATTTAAGTGCCCTTGGTATTTGAGAGATTATTTCCAGTTCGGCGTGTTGAATAATCGCTGTCCAGCGGTAGCATCGGAGACATACAGCCCCTATGGACACGCCTCCGCACTTCTTACACGTTTGAGAATTAGCTTGTTTCCACTTCCGCGCCGCACATGCACGGCATCTATTAGCAAGCCCATCTCCGCGTGAGCGGTCAACGCTGAATTCTGAACGTAGCTTTTCAGTGTCGCATTGGTAGCACCATTTCATATCAGGCAAAGATAGAGGCTTGGCGATTCCACGCTTGGCGGCGGCCTTTGGTAAGTGGCTGTGTTTTTCTTTCCAGATAGCAAACGATTCAGCGCTCCACGTCTCGCCGTCTATTTCGCCGTTACACACTTTTTCCCACAACCAAAACCGCATAATAGCGGCTCGCGTTCGCAAGCTCGGAACCGCCCCTATGCAGCCTTCTAACGCCATCACTTAAACTCCGCTTGCTAGTGTAACGACTTTTTCCGGCAATTGATCGTCTTCCGGTCTGCCGTATCGGTGTTGCATCTCAACAATCTTGAGAAGTTTACCGCCTGCGTTACAGACGGCGTTCGCTGCTTGCGGCGTAACCTTGCCGCTGATAATGTCAGACATCAAAGCCGACATCACGTTAGCAAAGTCTGCGCTCGTTTTAATCCCCTTAGCTGAAAAACTCAGGCTTTGGGCATTGGAATCTTCTGCCATGATTTATCCCTTTCAGAAATTGAGAAGGCGTGTAATTCGCTCCGTCTAGGGAAACGATTCACACGCCTGAACTCTGTGGTGATTCGGTTGTAGTCGGCGATTCGGCCCTAGACTCCGAACCACCACTTTCTTGAGCGTTAGCTTACTACAAGCATCTTATTGTTTCAATTAACGATTTGGTATGCCCTAGAAGCCTCTATACTTTTCACCCTGGCTGGTCTAAAGTGGCAGCGTTCTACAAATCACACTCTATGGAGAAAGGTGCATACCTATGAGACTTCTAACCACCCATCTAACTAAAAACGTTGAAATTCACGCGGTTGACGAACCGGGACAGGGCGGGGCTTGTCATAAATACCGTGTTGATTTTTACACCGGGACGGACAAGGCGAACGCCACAACCGGCGGACATCGCGACATCGACTTCCAGAATGGCCCAATTCAAGAGTTTGGCGTCAACGGCATTCCTGATGAGGCTCTGTACGCGATTCTGATCGACCGCTTGCAGGGATTCCAAAAAGGGCAATACAGTTGCCGAGAGAATGCAATCGCTCTGACGCATCTCGAAACCGCTCTCATGTGGGCACAGAAGCGTACCCATGAACGAGAGGCGCGAGGCGTCGAGGGCACGTCAGCAGCGTAAGCACGACATTTCAGGCTCAGTCTTAACGGATTGGGCCTGATTCGTTTCAACAGTAAATAGTTTGCCTTTTTACCCAATGAGGAGTAAGATAGCCGACAAGCTAACTCACAGTAATTGTTTACACGGAATCGCCGTCCGGCACAAACGCCTAAAAACGTCGGGCGGCTTTCGTGTAAATACCCTCTTGCATAAACCCGAACGGTGGTATACTAGGCGGCGATGGCTACTACCTCAATTTCCGACGCTGAAATGGACAACCTAAACGCCGCAGCCGTTTCAACAGTGAAGCGGGATTGTGCATGTTGGCCTCCGAACCTGTCCTAGCAAAAGAATGGAACACGCCAGAAGAAGATGAGGCGTGGGCACATCTAAGTGTTGGTTGGATCAAGCCGACAGAGGACATAACATGGTAGACGTAGTTGCAACTGTGCGCGGCTGGGGCATCGGATCGCTGATCGCTCTGGTTGTGTTCCTTCTCGCGGTAGTCTTGCTCATCATCGGGCACGCGCTAACGCCGACAATGGTATTGGTCTTTATCGCGGCGCTCGCCTTGGCGATGCTGCTTTGATTTGTAACACTAACAGTTACAGATTCACCCTTTCAACGCATTCTCATACGCCGCCGTTATCCCTGGATTCCAATTCTTCCGCCCATGTTCAAGGTCTGAAATGTATCCAATACTGCGGTTCATTCGCTTGGCGATTTCGGTGAGAGTGAGCGAGCCTCGACGTTTACGGCAGGCCGCGCCAACGGCAACTTGGTCTTGCTCACGGCCTGTGCCTTTGCAGTGGCGGCAGGGTTTAGTTAGTTTCTTCATTCAACGCTCACCACTTCATAGTTAAAGGCTTTCATTATTCGTTCGAGCGCAATTCCGATAGCCTCAAGGCTAGTGGTAGTAACTCTGAATTTCGGACTATCCTGCCGTGCATTACGGTGCAAGATGTTCTGGTTGCCCGCGAACTCCCAGAGCGCGCTAACGACTTCTTCTTGCGCTTCTAAGTTGATTTGATTGTTGTAGACAGCTGCGCAGAGAGGCTTCTTTTCTTTTTTGCCAAGACCGTCTAGCCAGACGCGCATTGAATTAGCGCAAGCTACGGCCTCATCGACCTTGCTTTGACTCTCGCCGTCGATTGCCCTGCTTGCGGCCCATTCGTCAACAAGCGCAGGCGCGAACGGATCGCGCCCAAGCAGTACAAACATCGGCTCGTCTGGATCGGCATTGGCATAGCAATCAAAGTCGCCGGGCCCGTTTTTGGTTCCCATAAGATTCTCTCCTTTCGGCGTAGAAGTATCCCATAATAATTAGTTTGCGTCAACGCCTAAATTAGCGTAGAGTTTGCCATAGAAAGGTTTTCGGTAGACGGGGAAAGGTGGTCGATATGAACAAGTCCGATTCGTTTTGTTGGACGGTTGACGAAGTGCCGGATTGGTGGAAGGAGACAAAGGGAATACAGATCGACGTAGCCCGGTGTGGCGCGATCATCCCTTCGGCGGTTGGGTCTGGAATTGCATATCCGGGCGATCATATTATTCGTGACACGACAGGACGCATTTCGGTTCGCAAGGCGAACCCTGCCGATCCCAGCAAGCGCAGTTTCGTGCGGTTAGCGGGCATTGGGGCCGCTTGGATGGCCGTAGGTGGGGTCATTGCCCCTATCAGCCTTCCGGGCGCTCCTGAGCCTGCCTGTAGCGTAAAAGACCTATCTGGCTGGGTAGTGACAATCGCCGCCGACTATGGCGAGATCAAGACATTATTGCCTCAACTTGGGCTGAGCAAGATGACAGTGGATCGCATCTCTGGGTTAATCGATAAGGCGCTGACAGTTGCCCGAGACTTCGATGCTGCGTACAAAGCCGGGAAACTGGCAGACGTGAAGACCACCTTTCTCAATCTAGGCACGCTCATTACCCAGATCGCGGGAGAATTGGGCGTCGTCAAAAACCGCTTATTGTCCCTACTGATTGTCGGCATTCAAATCGCCCGCATTACCCTTGCATCGCTCATCGACAAAATGATCGTTGTGGCACCTGCGTCGATGACTATGAACATGAGCGCGGATGACGTGGCAGCGGTCGCAGAGGTTAAGCGGCTGGCGTCTATTGACGTGTCAAAGGTGTTGGCGGTGATTCAATGACCCTAGAACGAACCAAGCAAATCGAAAGCCGCATCGCTGAACTCGAAACTAATGACTATCATGTTTCCGCTCAGGGACGCTTGGCGGCGCTATACGAGATTGCCGGGTTGAGGAAGGCGTTGGGGGGAAAGGGATACGGAAGCGTAGTTAAGGCACGGTCTTACTTGTTAAGCGGGAACGCCGTGCCTATTCCCGCGCTCGTACCGCAGTCGAATAACGGCATGATTCACAGTTGCAATGAACGCTGTGTTGTTGCGACTTCACTTTAATCACCTCCTTTCCTATTCAAGCGAGCGAACCCAAATCACCACCGCACAACCTCTAGGAAACGTAATCTGCCCTTCAATGGATTCACGCTTACCATCGCCTTGGTGAACAAGATTCCATGAAATATCCCCAACGACGTACTCAACACCAGAGTTATCACAGTCTATCCGCTCTTTGGGCCAGGCACCTTGAATGCGATACCAAGCTACTTGACGGCGGCAAAGTTCCTTAAAGTCGTCTTTTACAGAAGAGCGATTCATACGGCATAGGCTCCGTGCTCGCCTACTGGGACTATTTCAGGGTGAAGGGTCATGGGTGACGGCAGCAGAAGGCTGGGCGGCATTGGAGGAGCAGGCCAGTGAAGGTCGAGGGGTGGACGTAGACGTTTAGGGCCGAAGATTGTCATTTAATTAAATTAAATAAACTGTTTTGTCTTTGCACGGCCCGTCGAACGGCCAACTCGCAATACTCCAATTCCTTTTCAATTAAGATTGCTTTCATTCCTTCCAATTGACAAGCTTTAGCGGTGCTACCCGATCCGCCGAAAGGGTCAAGAACAATTCCATCGGGCAGCGTAATCAGGCGAACTAGATAGCGCATCAATCGAGTTGGCTTGACTGTAGGGTGATGATTACGTGATCCGTTTGTGCGTCCGGCTCCCGCTCGCGGTGAGTTCAAACCATCACTGCCGTCTTTGCGATCTGTTACTTGTCCTGCGGAGCGATGCGGCAAATCCTCTAGCCCTTCATCGCGATCATCTTGCGAGGCTTTGGCGCAATAGAAGAACCGAGCGGCTGAGCCAAAGTCTTGCCGAGGCTCGTTTGATGGACGCGGCCCAAAATCTCCATAGATGCCGCGAGAGGGCCGGTCGCCATGTTCAGGGCCGACATATCGTTGTTGTCCCGGTGCGTCTGGGAACGCTGTTAAGACTTCATCTGATCCATCATGGATTACGTTGGCGGGCCAGCGGCCTTTTGTCGCGTCGTAAGCAGTACGATCCATCGTTTCACCGCCGCCATATTTCCCATTGCCGCCAATGCTCTGAGTTTGATTAAATCCGCCAATCCGTTCGTTAATATAATTCTGATCAGCTTGACTTGTTTCAATTCGACAAGCATCAATATTCAGCCCGCCCGTACCATGCTCTAAAACATTCTCCGCGACCGTGCCGCTCAATGGTCTTCTTGCTAGCACAATCGGCTCGTGGGCGGGTTTTAATGCCGTGCCCCAACCATCCCATTGCTTTGCGGCGCTGGACGACGGGGGAAGCGAAGCCGTACTGCCAGATTGAAAGCGAAAGCCGGTATCTACGCGGACATGCGGCGCAGGGTTTCGGTCAATACCCACTGCCGCGTCAATCGCCTTACTCACATCCAAACTCTTCGGAAACCCTGATCCGTAAATCCATTGAATCTGATCGCGAATCTCAAATCCGGCATCTTCAATCGCACAAGCTAATCGGTGATAAGTGCGTGAGCCTCCAAAGGCCAATAAGTGCCCGCCGGGTTTCAGGACTCGCAAACATTCGCGCCAAACAGTTACATCGTAGGCAATGCCAGATCGATCCCATCCCTTACCCATGAATCCAAGCTCATAGGGCGGATCACAAACGCAAGAATCAATCGACTCTGATGCGAGCGACGGTAGCACTTCCCGGTTATCGCCGTGGAAGATATCAAGCTCCGGATCGGAGTAGTAAGGTTTCATACTTTGGCTTTGCGGGTGATCAGTACATCTCCAGTTCTGGCTCCGACTCTGGCGGCGCACATCCGTCACAGTAATGGCCTACATCCTCGACGTAGTGCCCATCAGAATAGGTATCGATCAAGGCGTGGCACTCAAGACATTGGTCGATCTCATCGGGCAGCACTTCTAATTGCTCCTGAAGGAAATAGATTACCGAGAACGCTTCCTTGTCGGTCAAGTGGGGCATCGGGTTTGCGGTGATACCCTCAACTTCATTACCTTGCAAAAAACCGTAGAACTCTTCTATTCGTTCAAGCATTATCAGCTTCCCTGTCGCGTCTTTGATTCGACTTCGCCCCATATCTTTACAGCGTCACCTTCGGATGGTGGTCACAGCGGATGCACAATCAAACTCACTTCTCTCGCTGTTTGGATTGATAGCCTACCCTCGTCACTCTTGCGCCACACGATTTTCGCGAACAACCTCCATCGCATTAAGAACCAATACCAACGAGGCCGAACTTTTGCTGATATGTAGAGCGCCTGCCGCCCATCATGCCCGGCATATTGTTGTCGCCTTCCCCAAATCACAGCGCCACCCTCATCTCTATCGGAAACTTCGACCCATCCTTCCGATTCTGCCATCCACTATATTCCCCTGCTCCGCGCCTTACGATGCCCTCAATGGTCGTTGTGCCCCAATGCGGCCCATCGTGGAGCCAGCCAGCATGTGACCAGAAGCCTCCGGGGAAGCGGACTAAGACGGTACGTTCAGGTATGCCATTGCCGTGGAGTAGGGCATGGTCGATGGCAGCGCGCATGGTTGGGGTAAAATGGTCTTTAGTCATCGGTGCTCAATCGCCACTCCGTAAGGCCACCATCTTCGGTTACGAGAACTACGTCAATATCTTCAATCTTTAATTCAGGATGACGTGTCCAAGTGATAGTCCTTGTCTCCGCATTGTAAACCTGTTCGTTACTTGAACCTTCAAATGCGATGTATCGGGCATCGTTAATCGGCATGGGTATCATCCGCTCCATTGGACTTGCTACTCTCCCGTGCCTTCCCTGCGTCACTACGGAGCTTGCGGGGCGGCTTTGTTGACGATGTGAACCGTGCGTCACGGATAGCGATCAGCGATTCAATAGCCGCATTCAGCGCGTCCAGAGTTGCGGCCATGCCGAAGGCAATTAGCTTCTGTGTGTCGGTGAGTTTACGTTTACTCATAGCTGCTCCTCATCCTCGAACTCAAAATGTACGTCCGCGCTAGTTGGCCGCTCACCTTTTGGTACGCGAATCTCAATAAACCACTCGCCTTCCTGAGCGTAGTAGCGATCCCAATGTTCACCACGGGATGCCGGTTCAAGGGCAAGGTTAATCTGTAGACTCATAGTTGCTGTCCTTTCGATGGCTAATCGCCCCTGATAACATCGCGGATCTTGCTGTGTGCGCTTCTTAGCCGATCTTCGATGTCCTTAAGCATTGCGTCTATGGTTTCAAGTCCGTCAAAGTCTCCGGCCCCATCGATTACCTCGTAGGTTGTAAACCGAGCGCATTTCTTCTTCGGATTCAAGCAAGAGCGTCGTCGTCGGATACGGTTGCGCGTAGTGCTTCGGCTGTCGATAACCTGAGTGTCGCCGCCGCATTCAGGACAGGGCATTCCGTTTCTGAGACTTAATTTCATTCTCGCTCGCAAACTTTCCGCAGCGGACGCTCTTCTCCGCGTCCTTTCACGCCGGTCGCCCGGTAGCTACCTAGCCGGGCCGTCCGCTGCGATACTGGGGTGAACGGTCGGAATTGAACCGACTAGAGAGGCTATCTCCGTCGCCGTAGGCTTACTGGCAACCTGCCCGCCCCGCATATTTTGGAGCGCGAGGGACTCGAACCCTCAACCATCGTTCACCATAACTTCAAATATCAGTGATCGCCTGCCGGACTGATTACCGGCCAGCGGGAAGGCTAGCAATTTTCACACGTACAGCTATATCGAGTTTCGGTGGCACCTTGATAGCCCTCTTTTGTGACCATTGTATGATTGTGCTCGCCATTCAAGCCGTGAACAGGGCGACCGCAATAATAGCACCCGTCCATAATCGGCTGCTGCTCGGCGGGGATTTGACAGAACTCCGGCCCCCACCATCTTCCACGTTCAGGATTTTTAGTTTCAGTGCTCATTGTCCCTTCCCGCGGGTTTGCTCGGCGACCATAAAAGTGCGCACGACTTCGGCTCACAACAACTGTACGCAGTCAGCGCATTGCGATACCGCGCGGCTCTAGCCAAAGCATTGACCACGCCACCCTCACCTTGCGGCGGGCGAGACAATTGAATTGCAGCAGCCGCGACTTTTCCTTTGGCTTGCTCAAGCTTAGTGCTCAAATATACCCTTCACCGCTCCCACACAATGAAGGGTGCGCCGGCTTGCCGGGCTTAAACCTCATCCTCGCTATCAATGACTTTTTGAATCGGCCCTGCCAGCTTAGTCTTCTTCAGAAGTTCCGCATACCGCTCTTTGACTTCCGCTCGTTTTACTGCGAACCGATCCCGCGCCCCGTCGCCTACGATATTTTCAATTGCCTCGCGACATAGATCGCGAGCTTCATCAGGTGTAGTGACAATCGCGTTAGCTTCACACTTACGCGGGCCAATAGTGCTCAGATAATTTTGCACATAAGGAAGCTTGAAGTTTGGATGTTGAGGGCTGGCTAGATTCTTCCCAGAACCTGTAATTAGATTATCGATCCAGGTATAGCCGTTCTCTGTAATAAAATCATAGTTCAAACCGAAGCGAGTTATTTCCAGATCAGCAGGATCGTAACCTCCGTCGCCGTTTTCCCACTCAACTTCTGCGACTTGCTCAAGATTCTTGCGGATGGTATCGGAAATTCGTAAACCGTCGGGATCGTGATCGCCACAATAAAGCAGGACGCATTTCAGGCCGCGCTGTTCTGCCTCTCGGAACCGTTTGGCGTATTCCGCTCGCTGTAGAATCGAAGACCAGCCTTTAGAGTTTGCAATCGGTATGTGATAATCGCGAGTAACGTCTTCAAACAGAGTTACGAGGTCAATCTTTTCAACCAACATCTGCACATAATAATCTTCGCCGCCCCACCAGTCGGGCGTGAAATAGCGATGTCCTGTAAGCACGTCGCCTAACATCCACTTGAGTACACTCTTAACCGAGCCTTCAGTAGGGATTGAAATACCGGAAAACTCTCGCGCCTTTTCCTCTGCAACAAAGTCAACCGGCAATAACCCCTCGCGGCGACACCGATTAATCACGCCTTCAACTTTGTCGAATTGATCCTTATTGCAGAGACGGGACTGCTCAAGTAGGTAGCACCAGCCACGGGCCGACACCTTAAACCCGATCCGGCGACTGATACGCTGAAGCTCGGAGGCAAAGTCAGCAAGCTTGCTGCGGGTTACTTTTTGCGCGAAATCCACGTCTACTCATCCCTCCCAATATCAATCGTCTCGTCTAGCCGACATTACTTTCAACGCCTCTTCGGTCGTTTCAATTACCGCGACTTGTCCGGCCACCAACCAGAAGGCGTGCCATTGCTTTTCTTTGGGCGTTAGGCGTCTTTTAGAGGGCGGTTGCCGCCAGTCCTTTATCTCGAATAACCAATTGCGTCCACGGTACGCTACGAGAATATCCGGCACCCCGTCGCCTAAGTCTGCAATGCTTTGAACTACCGCTCCGGCCTGACGGAGTTCCCGTACTACGCGACTATGGTTGCCGTCCACCCGTTTCATTTGTTGCCCCACCGCTTATTCGCCGCGTTTGTGGCGATTTCTTTGCGCCGTTTCTTGGTCAGTTTTTTAGCACGGGCGTTCCCGCCTCTCTCTGCACCGTCAACCAACCGCTCAAGGCTGTCTGCTATCGCGCCTATCTCAGGATACTTTTTCAAGTCAACTTGTTCCCGCAGTTTGCGAATCCCAGCCCGTGCTTGTCCTTCTGCTGCTTTCATGGACACCAAGCATAGCATGGTGGGCAAGTAAGAGTCAAGCGGCAACATACTCCCGCCGTCTCAATGCCGATATGTTCAACCGATTTTCGGCGTACAGATCTGCCAGTGCGTCCGTCATGTCCGTCTACAGGAAGCCGAGTCAGCGCCCTGATTTCTCTCTGCGTTTTTGCACCGCGCTCGATAGCTGCCATCACTGATTCTTTTGGCTTTAGCTTCATGCACCAGATTGATAGTGAACGCGCACACGATTTACGGGTCGTCCCTCTGATCTTGAGGTAGTCGCGCCTAACTTTTCCGGCTATTAGCGATCTTTTCTCGGATACATACCTTACAGTAAAGGTTCATGCCGTCAGGCCACGCACGACAAACTCCAAATTCATCCAGCGCCAGATCGCGTTCGCATCGCGGACATCGCTTTAATTCGCTCATTAGTCTTTCTACTCTGACTGTTTTATATCCTCACAGACCAAAGGAACATAGCCAGCGCAATAGTTACTTTGAACCAGATTAACTCCATGATCGGCGTTCACTGCCAGCAAAGGGAACTTGCCGGATACTCTATTCGGCGGCTCGCTATCAGTCGCGTGGATCACGTTGACCTCCGCATCGCTATAGCCGAGATCGCGGGCCTTTTCTAATTCTCGAATCAGATCGCTTACAATCATTTTTCTCCTTTGGATTCAATTAGTCATAAACAGGTAGGTATTCTTTCAATTCCGATTGCTCGGTCGCATCCTTCACATCGCGGCACACCAGAGACAGAAATCCAGGTAACCCATTCATCTAGTCCAACCGTTTTCCCTTTCAAGTAAAACCGGCACTCTGGATTCTGACATTCTCCCCTGATTCCGTTCGGGAAAGCCTTCCGCCCGATGAACTCTGCCGTCTTTTTGCTGAATCGCATTTTTCAATTCAACCAATCGCCCGTAATCGTCTAACATGGCCTTGATGCCTAAAGGATTTTTCTTGCGCTTCTTGCCCTTAGTGTCCATGTACCACCAGTCCCGAATAACTGTTTTCCATAAATCTAAGTCTTGAACAGTTATAGCAATGTCTCTGCGAAAGCCGACTGAGGGGCAAAATTTAAACTTGTCACGGTATGCTTTGACGGCAGGGTTATCCATGAACTCGCAACGCGGTTTCATCTGGCAATCACCCTTGGACGATAACTAGAACGTGGGCGGTTGTTGAATCTTCGCGCTTGCCTCTCCGCTTCGTCGGCTAGTTGGCTATCGGTCTGCCAATAATCGGAATGCTCTAAATTCAACCGTGCGAGTTCAAGTCTAGTTCTTTTGGTAGTGCCAGCGAATCTTGCTCGATCGCACATAAAGATTCCTTGCCAGCATGAAGCTTGGAAGCATGAACCACAGACGGTTATGAGTTCGTTGTCACTTGGCATTTTCAAATCCTTTCGACCTCTGCGCTGAGCACTGATTCAGGAATTTATATTCATCTGAATTGAAGATACTTATCTAAAGCGTCGCGTAGGGCCATTGCTTCTGGTTCCGTGAGGTAGACATCATCACCATTGGGCCGGAGCGCGAGCAGATTGTCGTGCCCTGCTACCTCAAATGTGATTTTGGCGTCTCCGTCTATTGCTTCATAGATAATGTCCGTCATTTTATTTACCCCTCGACACCAAGAAAATCTATGCGTTCAATTGTAGTCAGAGACTTAACCTCTCTATAGGGAACGTCTTGTAGTTTGCATTTTGGGTTTCCCATGCAATAGATAACTCGACCGGCAAAAGTCATTGATTGATGACAGTTAGGGCACTTGATCGCCTTGTCAGTTAGCAGAGATTGTGCCACGTATTTCTTAGCGATGTACTTTTCGCTCATTCCATTACCCTCTCAAAACGGAGTCCCTTTGGTTTGTCGGCCTGCGTCAAATGTCCAGGTTTGTTAATAGCGCGATCAAGGGCTTCGTCTAGTTCCCTTGCGGCGATTCTCTGCGGACTGTAGTAGCTGCGGTCTTCTCGGTAGCCGCGATCTTTCAATGGCTTAGTAGACAAAGCGTCCGCTTCCTCGTTCTCAGCACGCGGAATCCAGGTAAAAGTTATTTGACTGTTTAGTTGTAAATCGAGAAGTCTGCGCGCTTCGTGATAGTAAAGTAGATAGCGCCGGGGCTTGATTGGAGATTTGCCGTTTCGTTCTTTTCTTGTGAGCGTTCCGGCTCTCCAAACTCCGCTCATTTGCTTTACGACCATATCGGAATCGCCGTAAATCTTCATTTCGCACTGACCTAATTCAAGTGCGAATTTCAGAACTGCAATTACTCCGCAGTATTCAGCAACGTTGTTCGTCGTGTTCTCGGTTCCGATGTACTCTGCGTGTTCAAACACTATCAAGCCGTCGAGTTTCACGATCGCGCCAGATGCCGCATGACCGTTAGGGTTCGGCCAACACGCCCCATCAAACCACGCTTCATATTGTCTCAAGCCTCGCGCCTCCTAACATCTAACGAGCATCGAAGTAGCACAACGTTACTAGATTCGAGTGAGCAGAGTAAATCCACCGCTTTTTAACGGCAGATTCACACAAAAGTCGCCACTGAGTTCTCGTTTCGCTTTCGTGTTTATCCGAACCGGGTTTATCAGGAAACCAGCTTGACTCGCCAAGCGCCCGTTACCTTACCTGATATGGCCGACTCAGGGGACGTGTTCAGGTTCCGCTGAATTAACGTGCTGTCGTTCGGAGCCTATGTATTAGACTGAAAGCGATGCCTAGCGGCTGTTTGTCCGCTTCCTCTCGCCTACAGGCTGGCTTTACGCAGCTTCGTCGGCGAGGGCTTCAAACGGCCTAATACAATAAGCCACCCACGCACGGACGAGCTAGAATTTCGGTAACTCTCGTCATATTTCAATTTGAAAGTTTGAGAGGGATTCTTTGGTAGGAATCTCAGACAAACTTTGAACGTGGGCACTATGCGCTCAAACGACTTGACTTGTCAACGAAATTCTGTGGTATACTTTCATCCTCAGTCGGCGGGGCCAACCCGAAACTTTGAACACACCGAAAGGCCGTTAGGGAAACTTAACGGCCCGACGTGTCTAAGGGCTGAGCTTCTACCGCGCATCCGAGTCGCGCCCTTGCTTCTTGTCTTGTCGGGCCTCCGGGCTTCGCCTTGCATCCTTTAGCGAAGATCGGTTCTTTACCTTGACATCTTCCGCAGAGCACAGCATCGGGTTTTGGTAGTTCGCAGACGGCGGCTCTAGCGGCCCTCTGTTTCGCGTATTTACTTTCTGGATCGGCTCCAAAGAAAAATATTCCACAGCGAGTTTGAAAATGGACGCGTGGAGATTTCATGCGTATCCAATAGCGCCCGTTATCGCCAAGCTGCCACCATTGAAGCTCCATTATCAGAACTTCGTGAAGTAGCGTTCCATGTCTACGCCCGTAAACATATTTCGGATACTTCTTAGCGACCGTTCGCGCCCAATCCATGCCCTCACCTTGAAAGTCGGGACGCCCGACTGTGCGAATCTCACCGCCGATTTCGATAGTTTCAATCATGTCGCTAGAAAATATCGCTTCACTCTTTTCCCTGAAGGCAGCTTAAGCCACTCATCTTGTATCTTGTACCCAGCTTCTTTCAATTCAAAGATTCTGCCTCCGAGTCTCATGCAGCCAAAATCGTTCAAAGCTTCCATTGGGGTAATCTTTCGACCACTCTGCATGTACCTTAAGATTTGTTCATTCTGTGAATTTTGAGATTCCATAGGTTCATCCTTTCAAAAAGGAATTAAACTGAAACCGTTTGTCCGTGTTCGGACTCTCGGTGATGTTTGAAGCACAGCCAGTCTACGTCAAGCGGCCTGCTGTAATCTCTATGATGCGCCTGCCCTTTTCGTTCGCACGGTTGTATCCGACACGGCAAGCGAATTAACCGGCCACCGCGGATCGCATTCCCTACTGCCATGCGAGCGGCATAGCGTTCTGGGTGCTTAGCTCGATGTGTTGCTTGATAGCGCATTTTAGCAGCCCGTCTATGTGGAGTTTTATTTCGTTTGTGTTCATAGTGGCTTTTTTCTTCCCGGTTATCCGCATAGTTTTGAGCCACATCCGCCTTAGCACAGTCCTTACACTTTCCCAGATGCCCATCGGCCATGCGAGGATGAGCATAGAATCTTGAAAGAGTCTTGCGCCGCTTGCACTTAAAACACCGCTTGCGTTTCATTCGGATATTTTAGCACAAGCGGCGCGAAGTTAAAAGGGTCTATCAGAAAGGGATCGTGTCATCATCTGAAAAGTCGGAAACGTCTTGCGTCCGCTGTTCTTCGGGTGACGATCCGCCGCTCTGTATGTAAGCCCACTCTTCCGACTTTTCGACTATCTTCTTGATCCCGTCGCTCAGTTCGTCAAACTTATTGACATCGAAGTCATCGTCCAACCAGAACGAAAAAGATGGATTTACCTGGGGCGGACATTCCGTTCGCTTTGGTAGTCCGCTAACGCTCGCAACTTTTGTCTTGCCGTTTTCTCCTCCTACGATTGTGAGCATACAAGGCTTTCCGAGTATGTTCATCAGATCGAACCGTTGAAGCTCATCTTCGGTAAACGCCTTGCCGCGCCATCCTTCGAGGTCGCGCCGAAGGTTCGCCTTTTCACCTAATGAGTTTGTGTAGAACCGGCTAGTGGTTACAGGTACTTCTTTTCCTTCAATTTCGATCATCTCGTCGGGAAGTTCCCATGTAATGAGAACTTGATTTCGTCGGGTTGGCTGACCCTTGTATTCGCCGTGCTGTGTTCCTAAATCCGTCAAACGAACACAGCGAGCTACGTGAGTTCCTACAGGGGCCGGGATAAACGAACCGCCTCCACTGTCTGAGCTAAAACGTCCCATGATTGCTACTTTCTCCTTTTGCTTCTACTAAGGTTTGTGTTGCTTGTTGATTAGCCATTCTTCCCGAAGATTGGCACCTATTGATTGGCACGCGCTTAATTGTTCGCGCGTGGTATCTAGTACGGTTTTCAGGTATTTGTATCGAATCTCCGCTGATAGAAACCGTTTATATTCATCTTTGCAGTTAATGTCTGCTTGCGCCTTTTTCTCTTGAACGGTTCCTTCTTGCTGATTAAGAATCTCGCGTGCGTGTCTGTCATCATATTCCGCGTGACTTGTAGCGTACTCGTCCCCGGCCTTGTAAATCTCCGTGATGACCTCATCGCAGCGTTGAACGAAACGCCAGATTTCGGCGTTGACGTTTGCCGGGGTAACGGGTAGTTGTTTACGATTGTGAGCTTTCATCTTGCATTCGCTTCCATTGCCGACAAAAAGGCGCGACAGAACAATATGCCGCGCATCGGATTGATTCTCCCGGCCTAGCAACCACAGACAGGCCCGTACCGGCCTCTGCGTGACGCTCCGCTGGTTCTGGCGCGTCGTACAGTCTGACGGCTTTCTTTTGCCCGGACTTCATCACGGCCCACTTTGCAGGCTTGGCCCATCGCTCCTCTGCCGTGCAATCATCGTAATGGCCGTGCTCAGCTTTTTGATGCAAGGCAACGCGATCTTCTAAGAATGCGCTTGCTTGCTCTGGTGTCCATAAAGGAACGGACATCACTTTGACTTGCTGCTGAGGATAGCTAGAATCATATTGTGCTTTTGACTTCGACCAGTCCCGGCCAATGGCTACGATCTGAATTTGATTAACTGTCCGTCCGGCGCGGCGAATTAGCTCCGCGTAGGAATTTAACTGACTTTCCCATTCTGGTTTGACGCCATCCTTCACGGCCCAGACACTAGTCAGTTTCCAGTCAGTCAAGCATTCTCCGTCGAGAATCATTTCGCTCAAATCATAGTGGCCTACCACTGTCCACCCTAAAACCTCCATCTCAAGCTGTTCTTCGGCGATGGTATCTTTTAATCCTTGAGCGTTGCGCTCTAAGACGCCGTGTAAGAGAGTTCCGAGTAGCGCCCATATTCTATCTCCGGCGTCTTCTGAGATTTCACCTTCATGGACGATAGATAACGCACGAATTTGTGCGGGCTGAATCAGTTCGGTGACGCTAATCCGTCCGCGCATACGCTCGCGGGGATGGCGCGTTACGGCCTTAACCAAAGGCTCTGGCAGATTATTCTGATTCGTTATTTTCATTTTGTTGTGCTTCCCATTGTGCGGCCATCTGGTCTAACTCTTCGTCGGCTGGTTCCCATGGTTGACGGCACTCTTCATACCCTCGCTCAAAACCATCCGGGTTGGCATAGTCGACATTAAGCTTAGTTAGGCTCATTTCGGTTCATCCCATCTGTAGTGTTTACACTTTGGGCAAACTACGGGGCGTTTCAGCCAGCTAAACCAACCGTGTCCGCAGCGTAGACACTTAAGCCATCGCTGAACTCGTCGTTGTTCTTTCATGGGTTGCTATTTTATTACTACGGCGTAGTAAAAGTCAAGACTGAATTTCGCGGGAGGCGATCATGTTCTTCCGGGCGGCTTCATAGGTTTCGGTGCTTAAGAGCCCTAGCCTTATCGCCTCTGCTCTGTTTAGCGGAATCCAATTGTGGTGTGCTCTGCACAAAGCAATTCCATTATTAACATCGAATTTTAAGTCGGGCCTTAAACTTCGTTCGGCAATATGATGGGCATCAAGTGGCCCTCCACATGGAAGCATAGTGAACTCGTAAGCGCCCGTGAACTGTTGCACTTGGCATTCATTGTTATCTCGCTCTTTAACGTCTTTCGACCACGCGATCATCTTCGGATCAATCCGAACTTTCATCCTTGTGCGCTTCATGTTCCCCGCTCGGCGCAAATCTCTGCGGCCTTTTCCCTCTCGGTCGGGACGGATTGTGATTCTTTGACCGCCCTCTCCATCCTTGTCGCGTGTCCCTGTAAGCACGATGCACAGTCAGGTTTCATAACGCTGTGATAACAGTTGCCGACGTTGAAAAATGACGCGGCGTAGGTTTCAGCCGGGACGGTGGTACGGGCGTCAAGCAACTCCTTCGCTTCAATTAAGACATCAATGCAGTGCGTGCACATAGCACTTTGGCATTCAAGAATCTCGTCGATCTTTTGTAGCGTCGGTGCCGGCGCCAGTCCCTCCGCTTCCCCGTGTGACGAAGTGACGCGGCGTTCAGCAAGCCTTGCTAGTAGCTCATCCCGGCACTCGTTGGCCCGATCATGTTGTACTTTGCTTTGGGGATACATCATGGCCCGCGCATGGCTTTCCAGTGCCAGCTCTACAAGTTCGCGGTCAATCATGTCGGTTGCGGGTAGTGGTTTAGTGGTCATCGTTTCTCCAATCGCTTAATTAGTTCTTTCGCGGCGTCATCTTCATTTGGGTCGTAGCCACGATTAGCGAGCACATCCAAGATCCCTTCCATGGTTTCCGATGAACTTGGCCCTGGTTCCCAGCCTTCACGATGGCCTGAGTGATAAGCGCGCAAGAGCCAGTAGATAAGAGTCTCGCGGTCGTCAAGTGTTTCTTCTTTCCCGTGCTTTCGACCTACGGCGTAGTTTTCATTCGCCACTTTTACCAAGTCGGCATCGCTGATAGGATGAATGCGAAATGGACGATCAACTGCGCATCCTTCCCCTAGTGGTTGTTCAAAGTTGCTGTTATCTGTGGTCATTGGTGGGCCTCCACTATCGGTATTCTTTGAAGGATTCAAGTTCGCTGCGCATTTGTCGCAGTCCTTCTACCGCGCCATTGCGAGCGGCAGGATGTGGGCCATAAATGATCGCCGCATCAACATCGGGCAAGCTCTTAACTCCCTCAGAAGCTATTTTGCCAAAGGAAAGAATCACGGTAGGCTTATGCTTATTGATAACGCTCATCATGTGCTGCCGATTGGCTGCGAATAACGAGCGCGAGTGTCCGCCGATTTCGCTGCTAGCTTCTTCCCAGATGATCGCCCCGCATAGTTTTTCACCAAAGACTTGCCGCAATCGCTTCCCGGTCAAACAGCCCATAAACAGGAATGCGGAGATGTATCGCTCGCGGCGCTCCGGGTTCTCCGCAAACATCGCTCGAATACTATCTGGGTCTTTGAACCATTGGTTTTGTAAGAAGGCAACTATTTTCATTTCCCCTCCGTCTCGGTGGTGGTGGTAGTGGTAATAACTTGCGCCTCCACGTCTGCAATGTACTGTAAGTTTGAACCGACCGGATGCGCGACGGCGTAGCCTTTTGCCATCGGTAAAATCAGCCTTAGAGAAGTTATTAATTGTTCATTCTCGTCCCGTAGGGCGGTGAGTTCAGTGACTAGCTTAGCTCTTTGCTCTGAGTGCTCGTCTTGATCCTCCGCATTGCGAACATTGGCATCCTCAACCCATTTTGTGAGCCGCTTAACCTCACCCTGCGCCTCGCGGAGTTGGGAGTGGAGAAACTGATTATCTAAATCTACCTGAGCCACGGGGCCGGTCAGCAGAACATCGCCACGTACAACTCTTGCCTTACTTGCGGCTGCCACGATCACCTTCGGTGTGATGGGTGGTGAGCCGCACAGCACGCAGGCAGATGGCTGGCCTAAACTTACGTCGCCATCAGCGCAAATATGCGTACCGCGATTTGGATCGGACGTGATTGGTTCGTTGGGTTTCATTGGTTACTCCTTAGCGGCGATTTTCTTTAGTTGCGACAGCTACAAGGAAGACGAAGAACATTCCATGCGGCTTTCGCAGTTTTTGGTCGCGCCACCAAGTTTTAGCTCCGTTTACAATCCTCACACCTGGTAGAAACAAACCGACGATGTCGTAGAGAATCGCACGAAAAATATCTACGACCGGGGGAGATGAAAGATTTTTCGTCCACGACGAATTACTCATACCGCGACGGCAAGGGAAGAATGAGGAACGAGCTGAACGAGTCGGCGAAGAGCCGTCGCTGTAATTCTCGCATCCTCTAAACCTGAGTGGGCCTTCGAA
>WNFR01000423.1_pt1 | contig 71944 bp, 67 predicted proteins | sample 5400221 | NCBI WGS metagenome assembly WNFR01 (sample SAMN13153357, study PRJNA577476) | soil metagenome | isolation source: 40 cm soil under Madrone tree | place: USA:California | collected 2016-06-14
GGCAAATTGAATCCTTGCAGAGACGCCGGCTCTTCGCCAAACTTGCCACGAAGATCTCCAGCGGCCGCGCCGAGCGCATGCAGTGCTTGGCGTTTGTCCGCAGCATCGCTCTTCGCGACGGCTACACCCTCGTCGCCGGAGCACCGGGAAGCATCCAGCCTCAAGGAATATCCGCTCCCATCCTTAGCAACGCTTCCTGTCAAGTACACCGTCGCACCGAGCAGCGGGCAAAGCTTGGGAGCAATTTCCCTCGTGACCCGCGTGCCGGCAGGGCGGCCCAGGGACCGCAGCGCTTCGGCGACTTTTTCCACGGAGATCAGATTCAGCGAAGGCGATTGGGCCAGGCCAACGGCCAGGGCTTCCCGCAGCGTGCCCTCAAAAGCGGGATCGCCGGTAGCATTCGTAAAATCGCCGATCAGGATGCTATCGGTTTCGGAGAGTTTGGTGCCGCGTTCGGAATACCAGTAGAATCCCGCGGCTACAAGGACGAGCAACAAAGCGGCGAAAGCGAGCTTGGCCCTCATGAAGAAAGACCTCTCTTCTTACTAGAGTTAGCCGCCGCATCTTGCGGGCGCGCTACGAGCCTGCTTCCTCGCTTGCATCGTGCTGGAATTACATCGGGGGATCAAGGCTTGGAACAATAGTAGGCACCGCGGTGAAACTCCGTCAACGAAAGCGACACCCAGAGTTTACGGAGCGCCAATAGCTTTCACGACAGCGACCCGGCCTGACTCAATCCAATAGACGCCGCCAAGCGCGAGAGCCCCACCCAGGACTTGTCCCCAGGAGCCCTTTTCGCCAAGCCATAGAATTCCGAGAACCGTCGCCACGACCGGCAGAATATATGTGAAGGCGCTCAATTGCGAGGCCTCCAGATAACGCAGCAACCAGAAGTAAAAGACGTAGGCCACCGCCGAGCTGAAGATGGCCATGTACAACATGGCGGCCCATCCGGTCCAGGCAATGGCGCGGCAGTTTGCGGCGGAGACGAGCATGACAGCCCGATAGGTCGCGACTGGCAAGACAATCAGCGCTCCAGCGTAATGGCTGAAAGCAGTCATGGTCAACGGGTCATAGCGCCCCGCCAGACGTTTGCCAAGCACAACGTACATCGCGAAGCCGATCGACCCGGTCATCGTGATGGCGTCGCCTAGCACCGATGGCGAGTGCGCGGAAATTCCATTCTCCGAGGCCAGCACGGCAATGCCTGCTAACGCAATGACCATGCCTATCGCCTTTCGCCAGGTGGCTGTTTCAAGTTTGAAGAGCACCGCCAGGATCAGCGTATAAATCGGTCCCATCCCCACAAGTACCGCCGCATGGCTGACGGATGTATATCGTAGACCGACCGTGAAGCACACCTGGTTCATCACTACGCCGAAGAACCCCATGTATAGGAAAGTCCACAGGTCCCGAAGCGTAAAGCCGCGCCGCCGAGTTTCGGCCGTTCTGGCAAAAGCTGGTAGCCGCGAACAGAACAAATAGAAAGGAAGCATCGCCAAGCCGGCCAGCACCAGGCGGAACGATGCCAGCGTCGCGGCTGGCAACGACCGAAGTCCGATTTTTGCCGCGATGAAATTAACCGCCCAAATAAGAATGACGAAACCGATGGATGCCGCGAGAACGATACGGCTTGGCGCTCGTCCGCTAGAGGTATCGATTCTCACCGCTCAGGCCAGTCGTTCTTTTCGTACGGTTAGTTTATCGATGCGATCCAGGCGCGGCTCAAAACCGATGCCCGGGCAGGTAGGCACTCGAATCGTGCCTTGCGGTGTCACGATGACTTCAGGATGGATAATATCTTCTTCCCAATAACGTTTGCTGGCGGCCACGTCACCCGGAAGTGTGAAACTGGGAAGCGTCGAAAGCGCGATATTGTGCGCCCTCCCGATGCCCGATTCGAGCATCCCGCCGCACCAGACCGGAATGCTGTGCCGCTGGCAGAGATCGTGGATGCGCCGTGCCACCGTGTGCCCCCCGACCCGGCCAAGTTTGATGTTGATGATGCACTCATCAAGACAGATTGGCGTGTCCAGTTTTTTCTGCAATTCGATATGGCTGTAGAGGTCGTCCCAGCCGAGCGGCTGCTCGATCATCATCAAGTAGAAGCCTTCGAGTTGCTTGAGCAGTGGCCAATCATTCAGCGTATACGCGGAGTTGGCGTCCACCATCAGCTTGATGCGCGGAAAATCCTGGCGCAGGCGGCGCACCAGTTCCAAATCCTTCCCCGGCTTGATTTTTATCTTGATGCGCTGGTACCCCGCAGCAAGTTCTCTTTGCACCGTGGCGGAGAGTTCGTCCAGCGATTCTTTGATCCCCACTGAAACGCCGCAAGCAATCTCTTCGCGAACGCCTCCAATGAGTTTTGAAAGGGGCACGCCCTTTTGTTTGGCTTCGGCATCCCAGACGGCTGCTTCCAGTGCAGCTTTGGCCATGTTGTGCCCGCGGACACGCGCGACCAACTCCCACACCTCTCCGGCGTTGGCGAACTCCTTTCCTTTGACCATCGGCCAAAGGAAATCCCGAAGCATGAGCCACGCCGTGTCGGTCGTTTCCGGACTGTAAGAAGGAGTTTCACCGGCGACGCATTCGCCCCAGCCGATAACGCCGTCCACATCGGCCTGCGCCAGCACGATGCGACGCATTTCCGTGCACTCCATGCTGGTTTCGAATGGGGCCACCAGTTTCATGCGTATTTCCAGGAGCGTGATCTCACGTATTCGCATTTTTTCGGCTGAACTGCCTTTCCTAGAAATCGCTCCAGGGAGTGAGCAGATACGCCCGGTTTCCGCCTGCTGTGCGCAACGCCACTGCCGCGTAGCCTTTGGCAAACCACTTTGTAAACTCCTCGCGCACGCGAGTTTGCACATCGCCGACCTGCGAGGAATCCTCGCGCAGCCAGCGCTCGAGCTCCGCGGGTAACTCGATGATCGCCGGCGCTTCGGCCGGATCTTTGACGAGATTTTCGATCGCCGCTACCACGCGCGCCGAATCGAGATGCCACTCGACCAGCAGGCGATCCGTCGCCAGCCCTCGGTGAAGCGGGCTGGTCGTAACACCGTATAAATTCGGCTGATATTCACGGCAAATGGCGCCCAGCCGGTTCAAATTGAAATGTGCGTTGCGCAATTCGAGCGGATCGAATGTCCATTGAATGAGCCGGATTCCACGGCCCAGGGCTTCGCCGCGTTGAAAAAGTTTGAGCGTGCGGCCCACTCCGCGGTCGCGGTATTCGCTGTGAACCCCGGTCATGTGGGAATGCAGGTATGGCAAACGGTCGCGCAAGCCAACCACCGCCAGCGTGTAGCCCACTAGACGGTCGCCGTCAAATGCACCCAGCACTTGGCCCCCCGTATGCGCGGCGACCACAAACAGAGTGCTCGGCTCGACTTCCAGGTCAGCTTCTCCCCAAATCGCGCGTTGCAGTTCCACGCACCGATGGAAATCATCAAGGCTCTCGCATTTCCGAACGATGATTTCCTGGCTCATTGTTTTGTTTGCGTCCCGCTCATTTCCGGCAACCGCCCCTTCCCTTCCGCTTTCTTGGCCGCTTCCCAGAGCGCTTCCATTTCTTCGCGTGGCAGGTCTTTGAACTCTCGGCCATTTTTCCGGGCCAGCCTCTCCATCTCGCGGAAGCGGCACGAGAATTTTGCGTTAGCTTTCTTGAGCGCGATTTCAGGATCGATCTTCAAGAAACGTGAAAGGTTCACGGCGGCGAAAAGCAAATCGCCCAGCTCCTCTTCCGTTTTCAAAGGATCTGTTTCCTTCAACGCTTTATTCAGCTCTTCGATTTCTTCCTGCATTTTCTCGAAAACACCGTTTGCATCTTCCCAGTCAAACCCGATGCGCGATGCCTTACGCGTGAGCTGAAATCCCTCAAGTGTTGCCGGTAACGCGCGGGAGACGCCGTCCAGCAGTGAAGTTTCCTTCGGGACGTTTTCCTTGCTTTTTGAGTCACTCTGGTCACTGCCGGAGCGCCGCTCTTCCGCTTTGATCTGTTCCCAGTTTCTCAACACTTCGGCGGAATCCTTCGCGCGTGTCTTTCCGAAAACATGCGGATGCCGCCGGATCATCTTGTCATGAATCTCGCGAATCACCTCGGCTACCGTGAAGCGTCCTTCTTCGCGCGCGATCTGCGAGTGAAAAACAATCTGCAAAAGCAAATCCCCCATCTCTTCCGCGAACTTCGCGTCGCTTTCACTTCCGAGGGCTTCGACGACTTCGTAGGCTTCTTCGATTAGGTACGTTCGCAGCGATTGATGCGTTTGCTCGCGGTCCCAGGGACAGCCGTCTGGAGCGCGCAATCTGGCCTGCACGGCCACGAGCTTTTCAAACCACTGCCCCGGCGTCAATTGTTTCTGCTTTGTATGCCTGCTGTTGCTGCGAAGTTCTTTTCTCTTCTTTGCTTTCTTCCGGCGCGTAGGCATGCTTTCCTGACTATTTCCGTTCTGAATCAAGCGTTCCACTTTACGGTGCAACCGCGGCTTTGACAAGGCGAAGCGCTCTCAAATACCCCCTGCAGCGACCCCGGCTGGCAACCCGTGATAAACTGCAAGTGATACAAATCACTAAGGAAAGTACTGTGTCCGACCACAAACCGGAAGAAGCATTTCGCGTAATCGACCGCCGCCCGTTCACCGCCGAGGGAGAATTACGCAAAGAAGTCGTCGAGGAAGAAGAGCGGGAAGCCAAGCGGGAGGCGGCGAAGGTTCCGGCCGCGCCGCCTGAGGAAGCCAAAACACTTGCTCCTCCCCCTCCCGCGGAAACTCCTAAGCGCGTCGCTGCCTTCGAGAATCTCGTCCGCATGCTTGGGAGCAACGCCGCCATGGTCCTTGGCGCCTACGCTGACCCGCGCACCGGCCAGCCCATGATCGATCCCGAGGCCGCGCGCGAGCTGATTGACATGCTCGACGCTTTGCACGAAAAGACCAAAGGCAATCTCGCGCCCGAAGAAGATACCTTGCTCCTGGATCTGCTGGGCAAATTGAAAATGACCTATCTGGAGATCAATCAGGCGGTTGCGGCCGAAGCCGCTAAAGCCAAGGCAAAGGGCCGCCCCTAGGCGGCGCCCGGCGGTCTTATCCGGCTCCGCGTGACGATTGACTCCAACGCTTTCACCATGCCTCCTGCTCCGCTAAAAGTTACTGTTCTCGGATCCGGCACCTCCATGGGTGTTCCCACGCTCGGCTGTCACTGCCGCGTATGCAAGTCCGCCGATCCGCACGATAAAAGGTTGCGCCCCTCCCTGTTGATCTCCCGCGGCGGCCAAGACATCGTGATTGATACCACTCCGGACTTCCGCCAGCAGGCGCTGCGTGTTGGACTCGACCGCCTCGACGCCATTTTGCTGACGCACGGTCACGCCGACCACATTCTCGGCTTCGATGACATTCGTCCCTTCAATATCCGCCAGCGGTCGGCGCTGCCCGTCTATAGCAATGAAGAGACATTTCGCATCATACGGCGGGTGTTTGCCTACGTCTTCGATGACAAGCCCACGCTCAGCACCGTGCCAAGCGTCACCTTGATCTCCATGGAGCGCCCCGTTGAACTTCTTGGTGTCCCGTTTATCCCTGTGCCTCTGCTCCACGGCGATATGGAAGTTCTCGGCTTCCGCTTTGGGCGCGCCGCCTATCTCACCGACTTCAGCAGAATTCCGGACTCTTCCATGGCGCTGCTCGAAGGTCTCGATGAACTCGTGTTGGACGCCCTCCGGGATATTCCACATCCCATGCACCAGACCGTCGAACAAGCTCTTGCATTGATTCAAGAGCTCAAACCGCGCCGCGCCTGGTTCACGCATATTGCTCACGACCTGCCCCACGCCGCTACGAATGAGCGCCTCGTAAAAATGGGCCTCTCACATGTCCAATTGGCCTACGATGGCCTCGAATTTGATGTGCAAGTGGACCCAGCCGATAACTTGTCTCGCGAGCGCGCGCGTTCACAGGAATCGCGAACAGCAGTCCCACAATCAAGGTCCACGAGACTATCCGCCTTCTCGACTTCGCAAGCCTGGGCCTCGCGCTATGCCACGTTTGGCCACACCAGCGTGCTGGCCATCGGCAACTTCGATGGCATTCATTTAGGCCATCAGGCGATTCTTCGCGCCACCGTCGAGCGCGCTCGTGACCTCAATGCTGTGTCCACTGTTCTCACCTTTGACCCCTCGCCGCGCAAAGTGCTTCGCCCGGAAACCGCTCCTCTGCAGCTCTCCACCAACGCGCAGCGCATGGAGTGGTTCAACGCGCTTGGGCTCGAAGCCGTTGTGGTTCTCCCGTTCACACTCGATCTTGCGCGGCTCTCTCCCGAAAAGTTTGTCGAGCAAATTCTCCTCCGTGATCTGCGCATAAAGGCCGTTCTGGTCGGTGAAAATTTTCGTTTCGGGCATCAGCAGGCGGGCAACGTGAAGCTGCTCTCTGAACTTGGCGCAAAACACGGATTCAACGTCGTCATCGTTCCGCCGGTCGTCTATCGCGGAGAAGTCGTCTCCAGCACCATCATTCGCCGCGAAGTTGCTGCGGGCGACGTGTCCCACGCCGCGCGCCTTCTGGGCCGGCCCTTCGTTCTCACCGGCGAAGTGGTCAGCGGCACCGGGACGGGCCGCCGCTTCACCTTCCCCACCCTGAACCTCGCAACGGAACAGGAACTGCTTCCCGCGCGGGGTGTCTACATCACGCGCACCTGCCTCGATGGAGAAACGCGCAGTCACCGCTCGGTCACGAATATCGGTATGCGTCCGACCTTCAACGGCTCGGCGCTCAGCATCGAAACACACTTGCTCGACGTGCAACTTCCATCGACACCGAAGCGCATGGAAGTGCGATTTTGGAAGCGTCTTCGCGAAGAAAAAAAATTCAGCGGCCCCGAAGAGTTGCGCGCCCAAATCGCCACCGATATCGCCCGCGCCAATAAATTCTTCTCACGCCTACGCCATTCCCGCGCCATCCGCCAGCCGACCACCGCTAGCGGTTGACAGTAGGCCGTGGGCGTAAGGCCTGTCACTCGCCCCCCTCGGCTTGCGTCTAGCGGATTTATGAGGTTGCAGGTATTGTTATGTTGAAATCTGGATGGATGAGCCATGCCGAACTCCGTGCGTTACTGCCAAACCTGCCGGTTCCAACTTGACAAACGCGGTTTTAAGCGGCACACGCTTTCCGTTGTTCACAGAAAGGCTAAACTCATCCGCGCTATGTTGGAGCGGAATTGCATCACCCATGCCGAAATTGCCAGACGCATCGGGCTAACGCGGGAGCGCGTGCGTCAACTAGCTCTGCAAATGGGTTTCGCCGACGGGAGATCGCGGCACGCCATTTGCCGAATGGAGCGCCGTAGGAAACAAATGGCGGAGTTTTTTGTGCAAGCGCAAAAACGCGGGTTTGAAGTCGAACTGCTCGGGACGAGGAATGGTTACATAAACGGGAAACTTTGTATTCAACGGAAAGCGTGCTGGCACGACGTAGGGAAAAGCGAACACAAATATACTTACCTTAGTATTCGTCAGCCCAGAGGCCGGTTTGATATCTGCGGGTGGAAACTGCCGGATGGCCGCTTTCTGATTCTGCCTAAGAAGCTAACAGGTTTCAGGCAAACAACCTTCAACCCGGAAGAAAGCGAGCACCAGGGTACTGCCAGCTCGTCGCACTACTATCGACAACATATAGAAAGATGGAGCCTGCTCGGGCGACCCCGCCGCTCGAAATGAGGCTCGGGCAATCCCCGCAAGGGTGCTCCTCCCGCCATCTGGAGTAGACTTGCCCCATGCTCCGTCAGATTGCGCCTGTGTTCTTCACCATGGACATTCCCGCAACGCTCGCCTATTACACAAGCAAGCTTGGTTTCGAATGTCTGGGGACGTGGCAGGATCCGCCGGTCTACGCCATCGTGGCGCGCAACCAGCAGGTGATTCATTTCCGCTGCGCCGAGCCGCCCACAGCCAATCCGGACAAATACCGGGACGAATTGCTCGACGCGTACCTGTTCGTTGAAAATGCCGACGCACTTTATGCCGAGTACGCAGCTCAAGGCGTAGAATTCAGTCGGGGACTTGGCAACATGCCATGGCAAAAGCGGGAGTTCGTGGTGAAGGACTGCGATGGCCGTCTGCTAGCTTTCGGCGCGAACCTGTAGTCTTGTTCCGTCGTCCCCTTGCTTTTCCTGGTGTGTGTCATCCCGAACCCAGTTGCGCTTGTCCGCGGTAAGCGGCGCAAACGCTGTCGCAAAATGGCGGTGAGGGATCTGCTTTCCCTTTTCTCGTCACTCGCCACTGTTCTTGTATGGAGTGGCTACACCCACCCCAAATTCCCCTTTGTAGGGGCCGGGTTTAAAGCCCGGCCTCCACAAATACCAACCGTTCGCCGCACCTCAATCCACGGGCAGGCTATTCTTTTGTCTTTTGCAGGCACTCTTCGCAGTAGCCGCCGACTTCCGTGCGGGAAACCGTAACTTTCATGTGGAAGTCCCGGGCAATCTGTTCCTTCAACTGTTCGTATAACCGGCTCTCGAACTCGCGCACCTTGCCGCAGCGCAGGCAGGCCACATGGATATGATCCCGCGGCCCGTGCGTTTCGTAGTAGTGCCGGTCGCCGCGCAGATGCAACAAGTCCAGTTCGTCAATCAAGCCCTGTTTTTTGAGAAGATCAATCGTGCGGTAAACGGTGACGAGGTGCACTCCAGAGTCGATTTTCTGCGCGCGCGCAAGAATTTGATCCACGTCCAAATGCTGCTCGGCGTCATCCATCACCTGCAGAATCACCCGCCGCTGCCGCGTCATGCGGATGCCACGAGCCGCCGTCGCCTGCTGAAGCTTGCCGGTTGTTTCTGCGGTGTTGAGCCGCTCACCCGTGGATACCCGGTGGGATGGCGATGCAGCCATTCATTGTTCTCCGAAATCGTGGCGAGTAGCCCGAGCTAGGTGTGAAATGGAAAGTAGCTCGCGACGTCATTGTACATAACCACAGCAAATAGCACCAAGAGGAACACCAGCCCTACTTGTACGAAGCGCTCCTTGAATGCCAGGCTGAAGTCGCGCCGCCACAGACTCTCGAGAGTGAGTAGCAGGATGTTCCCGCCGTCCAGGATAGGAATGGGCAGTAGGTTCAGAATTCCCAGGTTCAAGCTGATCATGGCCATCAGGTTCACCACTTCGGACGGCCCTTCATGGACGGCCTGCCCTGCTTGACCTGCAATGCGCACAACCCCTTGCAATTGATTGACAGAAACTCTTCCTGAGAAAAGTTTGCCGACGATTCCCAGCAGTTGCTGGGTGCCGAACCACGTTGCTGCGCTTGCATTTTCTACCGAAGCAATAAAAGTCGCCTTCTTATAGGCATAAACCGGTTTGGGGCCTAGCACCCCAATCCGATAGGTGGGCTTGCCATCTTCGCCAGGTCCGCTTTCGGGTTGCAGCACCACGGATACCAGTTTGCCGCTGCGATTCACCACCGTATTCAGCACCGCACCGTTGGAGTGCTTGATGCTGTCCACGAAGAGCGTCCAGTTTTCGACGGCCTTTCCATTTACAGACACAATCTGATCATCAACCTTGAGACCCGCTCGGTTCGCAGGGAGCCCCTTAGTGACAAGGCCAACAATGGGAGGCACCGGCAGATACCACAATGGTGCATCCACTTGCGCAAGAACACTTCCCGGAGCGTCAACCTTGCGACTCATCCCCTCATGCTCAATGGTGAAATGAACCTGAGCTTGGCTTTTCAAGCCGGCAAGTTGTTCTTCCGCTTTCTCCCACGTCGGCGTCGCCACACCGTTAACCGCAACGATCTTGTCGCCAGCCACCACTCCCGCATTTCGCAGGGGATCCGCCTCATTCAGCCCCGCAATAATCGCAGGTTGATCCATGTAGGCTGGATAAGGGATACCCTTAACGGCGAAAACACCTGTCAGCAGCAGAATCGGCATGATCAGGTTTACCGCAGGTCCGGCAAACGAGATCAACACCCGCTGCCAGCGCGGCTTGCTCATCAATTCATCAGGAGCACCCGTCGGCGCCACGTCATTCGAATCAACCTCAGACAAATCCTGGCCTGCCATGCGCACATACCCGCCGAGCGGCAATGCGCTGACGCGGTAATCCGTCGCTCCGCGCTTCCATCCAAACAACCGGGGTCCAAAGCCGATCGAGAATACGTCCACGCGCACGCCGAAGAAACGCGCCACGATGAAATGTCCCCATTCGTGGACGAGAATCATCACCCCGAGTACCAGGATTGTTCCAATTAAGACGTCTAACGCCATAAGTGCTTTTGTTCCCTTCGTCTGATCTTTACGATGCGCCGACTGCGGTCGCGGTCAGCTTCCCTACTTCTTCCCTTGCCATTCGACGCGCTTCGCTATCGGCCGAAAGCACATCGTCCATCTTCTCAAACTTTACCCGCGGCGTCCGCCCAAGCACCCGCTCAATCACTTCCGCTATTCCCAGGAACGGCAGCCGCCGCTCCAAAAACGCCGCCACGGCAACTTCATCCGCGGCATTCAACGCGCACGGCAACGCCCCGCCCTTTTTCATTGCTTCTCGCGCTAGTCGCAGGCAGGGAAACCTCCGCGTCGAAGCCTTCTGAAAATCCAGCCTCTTTAGCCTGGTCCAATCGAGGGCTACTTGATTAGATGCCACCCGCTCTGGATAGGTTAACGCATATTGAATCGGCATGCGCATGTCCGTTGGTCCCAGTTGCGCCAAAATAGAACCATCCACGAATTCCACCATGGAATGAACAGTGGATTGCGGATGCACTATCACATCGATTTGATCCGGGCGCATGCCAAACAGCCAGCGCGCCTCGATGACCTCGAATCCCTTATTCATCATCGTCGCCGAATCAATGGTGATGCGGTTCCCCATCTGCCAGTTGGGGTGGGCCAGCGCTTGTTCGGTTGTGACGTTCGCCAGCGCTGCCAGCGGCGTCTTTCGAAACGGCCCGCCCGACGCTGTCAGCACCAGCCGCCGCACTTCTCCGTGCGTCCCGCCGCGCAAGCATTGATGCACCGCGTTGTGTTCGCTATCCACAGGAAGCAGTTCGCGCCCAGCCTTCTTCGCCGCGGCCATCACCAACTCGCCCGCCGCCACAAGAACCTCTTTGTTCGAAAGTGCCACCGTCTTTCCCAGCTTTACCGCTTCGTAAGTCGCTTCCAGTCCCACCACGCCCACCGCCGCCGATACCACGATGTCCGCTTTCGAATGCGTCCCAGCCGCCAGCATCCCTTCGCGCCCGTGATGAATCTCCGGTAGCGGTGAAATTCCCTTCTCCCGCAGCATCCGCGACAATTCATCGGCCCGCTTGGCATCTCCAACCGAAACAACTTCTGGCCGATGCCGCTCGATCTGCCCAATTAACTCTTCGAGGTTGCCTCCCGCCGCCAGCGCAACCACACCAAACCGCCCAGGCAAAGCCTCCACCACCGAAAGGCACTGCCGCCCAATCGAACCGGTCGAACCCAAAATAGATAGCGGTTTCAAGGAATCCTTCTTGAAGCGCGAGAGCTTGCTCCCGCTTTTCCTACAGCTAAGCCGCCGCTAGAAGACTTTCTGACCTACGACCGAGGAAGCGTCAATCAAGATCCAATAATACCAGACAACCGGAATCGCGAGGATAAGCGCGTCGATTCGGTCAAGCACTCCGCCATGCCCCGGCAGCAGACTCCCCGAATCCTTAATCCCCGCGCTTCGTTTATATGCCGATTCCAGCAGATCCCCCACTTGCCCCGCCACGTTCCCCACCGCCGCCATTCCCAGCAAATGCCCCACCGGTACCGTCATAAACCGCCCAAAAACGAGTGCCACGATCAAGGACCCGGCAAAACTTGCGATCGTTCCCTCCCAAGTTTTCTTAGGACTCAAATGCGGTGCCAGTTTGTACTTGCCAAACGACCGCCCCACAAAATACGCCGCCGTGTCTCCCACCCAGGTGAGGATCAGTACGAAAAGAAGTAAAAGAGGCCCGCGCGCAATTCCATGAAGCCTGACAGCAAACGACACGGGAAACGCGACGAGAATGAGGCCGCTGGCGCTCATGCCGGCGGAGGGCAGCGATTCCACAAAGGGGCGCTTGGTCCACAGCGTAAGCACCGCGACTCCAACCACGAACAGAAAAAACACCGCTTCGAGCGAAGGAAGTCCGTTGGCGAACCACCACATTCTCTGAAGAGCAATTAAATCGTCCGAAAGCCTGTAAGTCGGCACATGCCCCATGTACCATTGCACAAAAATGAGCAGCAGCGCACAAGTAGCCGTCCAAAACCGATACGCCCGATGGCCAATCGCTTCGCCCAGTGCGAAATATTCGAACAGCGCGAGCATCGTCACCAATCCAACCGCCAACGCCACAATCGCCGTCGATCCCCACAAAACAATCCCCACGGCAAACGGAATCAGTACCGCGGCCGTAGCCACCCGTTTCCAAGTCATAGAAAAGGATTCCCCTGACAATTCGCGGTCTTCATCTCATCACATCGCTCGAAATAAATCACGCAACAGATGGTTCTATCCCATCGAAACTGAGCTTTTCTGTCATTCCGAGCGCAGCGAGGGATCTGCTTTTTGTGAAAGAGACCAAAATGATCCGAATTTCTCGATGTCTGAAAGTACTGAATTGAGTCAACGCTCCAGAATTTCCTTGTAAGCGTTGATCACTACCTTCTTAGGTTTGCGATCCAGGATGAAAGCAACCGTCCGCGTGGAATTCCCGGCAATGGCCACCTGCCCTATCCGCACCATTCCGTTTCCAAAATCGGCGAAGACCGGAACGAACATCGCGAAGTTCCCATCCACTTCGCTCTGGGTGATTTCCGTTTGAACTCTGAATTTCCCGCCTTCCTCCGGCTGCACGTCATACTTGAAGCTGTAGCGCGGCACCTGCGTGCCCCATAGCCACTCTCGAAAAAACCAATCCAGGCGCCCATTCTGTTGCAGGTCCATTTTCTTGGTCATGTGCTTTTCAGCAACGGCTTTGAACGATTCGCTGGATGCGGGAGCCTCCCGGTGATGTTCCATGAAATCGTGCATCATGTCGATGAAAGCCTGATCCGGGTTTCCGCCAGGGCTGTTGTCCGCGTACATCAGTGACCTCAGCATCGACAGCACGTACGCGCCCTTCGAGTAAGTTACGCCCTGATACGCTTGTCCCGACTTCGGCGAAATAAGCCGCAATCCCAGCCACAGCGGGCCCGCCTCGTTTGGCGAAACTCCAAAACTGTTTTTGTCGAGGATGCGGACGCGCTGGCGCTCCCAGAAGTCGATGTAATCCTTCTGCCACTTTGGCCCCATGGCCTGCTGCAGAAACAATCCCGCGGCAAACTCCGCGAAACCTTCGGAGAGCCATTGGTCATGATACGAAGCCCATCCGACTCCGTGGCCAAACCACTGATGCGCCACCTCATGCGGCGTAACTTCCTGCACGAATCCCGTGAATCTTGAATTGATTTGTCCGAACAGCATCCAACGCTGCGTCGAATCGATGTACGCAGAAATCGGCAAGTACACCAGATTGGGCCACGATTGGCCAAAGCTGAAATTGGGCTGTTCCGTGATGTAGATGTTGTCATAAGGAGCCTTCCCAAAATACAGTGTGCACACCTGCATCTGGGCGCGCGCTTGATCCAGCGCGTACTTGGTCATTGCACCTGGCGCCATGCCACCCAGCGCCCCGTTTGAAAAACGCCTCAAGTTGTCCGGCAATTCCGTCAAGTAGTACCCGGAAATCTCGTAATGAGTGATGGAGTCCGGCCAATCCATCTTCTTGTACTGCCCGTAGTTGAAACCCGCCACGGCCACCGGCACCGGCGTTACCCAGTGCGTAACCGCAAAACCGGCCTCGGTCCTTTGGCTTTCGAGCTTGCCAACGCTGATCAACACATTCGACGGAGGAATCTTAAACGTGAGGTCGTACAGTGCCTTTTCACCGAAGCCGTTCAAGTTGGGATACCACGATTGCCGCGCTCCGATGTAATAACTTCCGCTCCCTGCGCTGGTTAGCACTTTGTCGCCGCCGTATTCCACGGTGACCGAGTGGACTTGGCCCATTGCTGGGGCTTCGTCGAGGACCGCGTAGAAAGAGCCGTCTTCCTTCCTGTTTTCCTGAATGAAATGCAGGTCTTGTCCCTTCTCGCCGGTTACTCGCGTGACCCGCAAGTTGGGAAGCAGCCCGAATTTCAAGACGCGTTCGCCGGCTACTAGCGGCTCAAACTTGATCGTGGCGCGGCTGAACAGATGATCGTTCTTCCCGATTACCGTTTCGATGTCGTAGTGGCGCGTGACGAACAGTCGCTTGTCCTCTTGCGAACTTGCGGTATGCGCCGCAAGTTCGGATTTCAAGTGTTGCGAATACCAGATGCCGTCGTTCATTCCCCCGCCGTCGCAGTTTACCAACCCCACTTCTTCGGGCGAATCCAGCTGCGGAATCGCGCCCACCCGGGCGCGTTCGAAGAATCGCAGGTCTTTGTGCGGTGCGCCGTGCATGTAGGCGTTAAAAAACGGAGGATGTTTCGGATTGTAAATGGCCGCAAGCACATCCGCGTCCACGTTGTCGATCGTTTCGCTCTCCAGGAATGCTTGCGTCAATCCTTCCGGCACTTCGTGGCGGTGGCGAAGTTTATCCTTCCAGCGTTGCCACGCGCCGGAGGCTTCGGCCGGTGTCCCCGTTCTGGATCCAAGCACCGGGCCGAATTGTGAATACTGGTCGGGCGTGAAACGAAACACAACTTCGGTGAAGTCTTCCTCGGCGGTCGGACCTCCGGAACGCCGCGCCATCTCGTTGATGTCCACGGTGACCACGGGTTTAAGCGTGAAGTGTCCCTGCCCGACGAAGACCGCTCCCGTTTCCAATTTGTTCACCGGGCTCAGGAACGTAAGCGTTCCGGTTTTCAACTCGAATGTCCCTACGTCCATGGCAAACGCGAAATTTTCGCAGCGGTACGTGTCCCCTAACCCGACGTCGCGCAGTTGCCGGTAGGCCGCGTCTGAATTCGCAAACGCCGTGCTTTTTTCGCTGACGGTGATGCGTATCTCCGGCGCGGTGATCTTCAAGCTAAGCGCGAGATCAGCCGTCCCGTGTAGGTCGACCGTGGTAACGAGGTCGTCGAATCCCTCTTTGCCAACACGGATGGAATAATTCCCAGCAGTCAAGTTGGGCGCAACAAACTTGCCAGATTCATCGGAGGTGAGCAGCACCGGCTGCAACAGGTTGCCGCCACTGATTTCGATGCGCGCCCCGAGGACGACTCCACCCGACTGGTCTTTGACCATGCCGGAAATGGTGTCCGCCCAACCCTGAGGAGTTAGTAGCAGACAGACCAGCGCCAAGATCAGTAAGTAGAACAACTTAAACCGGTCCATGGCCCGAATCGTCCCATTTCGGCACTCTCTTTGCAACACTTCTCCTAGCCCACCCAGTCGAGCCATTACCGACGGATGGTTAACATCAGGTGAAAACCAGAGCCTCAATGCGAGCCTTTGCCCAGTTGTGAAACCCCGTTCTTTCAGTAACTTGTGCTATGAGGAGGAATACCATGCTTGCAAGGCGCGCTGTAAGAACAGATCCCGCTCAGCCCGTAGAACAGTTCATGACCGCGCTATTCGAAGGTGCAGTGGGCACGAATGCTAACGCGCGAGTCGTGGAGTTCATCGCCAAGCCGAACAAAACCGACGAATTGCGGGGCCTCCTCCGCCAGTCCGTGAGGTCGTTCGTTGGTGATCAAACCGGGCTTATTGGCTTGGTCATTTTGACGTTTAGCGAAGAACCGCGTCGCGTCCTGGTGATGACGTTTTGGCGCACGGAAGAGCTTGCCGGGCGCGGTTCTTGGGACGAGACTCCCATGGTTCGTGAATTATTGTCACCGTTGATTGACTCTTGGTCGAGAATTCGCGCCTACAACGTAGATCTTCCCGAGTCGACAGATGCCCGCTGCCACACGATAGGTTTTTCGCCACAGGCCTCGGGCGGGTCGAATCTCGTCTGTGGAACGGCGCAGTCCCGAGTGGTGGCCGTCTTGGAATGATTCATTTCGCGGAAAGGAATCGCAGGATTTCCCGCATTACTCGCTGTCCCTGGTCTGTCTGGAAGAGAAACTGTGCATGCGCGGAGCCCTCGAGAATAATCAACTCTTTCGGCTCAGGTGCTTTCTCATGCTGCGCGCGAATTCCGGGGAGCCGCAGCCCGTCCGCGCTGGCGTCATCGCGAGCCACAATGAACAGTGAAGGTGCTTTGAGCTTTTCGGCAGGGCCGTTTGGTGCGGCGCCCAGGAACACCAGCCGATCAATCTCACCAGGCTCAGACAGGATCGATGCGTCACCTGCCGCGCCGCCGCCCATGCTGGCCCCGACCACCGCTACCGTCTTCGCGCCGCCCTTCCGCAGGTACCGCACTGCTGCCAAAACGTCCATGTGCAGCGGCGCACTCATGGGGTCGGAGTCGCCTGGCCCTCTTGACTGGCCGTAGCCGCGAAAGTCGATCGCCAACACGCGAAATCTCGCCGCTGCCAGGGCTTTCGCTTGCTTCTCCCAGCTCCCTTTGTTGAAACGACCCCCATGAGCCAATACCACGCCTTGCTCGCCGACACCGTAAGAGTCAGCCGAGACCACCCCGCCGTCCGCAGTTGGAAAGGAGACCGTCTTTTGCCCGTAGCTGACCGCCGCAAGAACCAGCGTGACCAGGATCACAGAAAAAGCACGCATACAGGAAGTTCTTTGGCCATCATTTGAAACTAGCAGCTGACAACTCATCTAGAGGCTAATGCCCAGCCGCACGCGCTGGCTTTTCGTCGGAAGGCTCGCCTTCGCCGATGCCGCCGTAGCGGCGCTCGCGCTTCTGAAATTCCAGCAACGCTTCCAGCAGACGCGCGCGGTTAAAGTCCGGCCAGAGTGTTTCTGTCACGAAGATCTCGGCATAAGCAATTTGCCACAACAGAAAATTACTCACGCGCATTTCGCCACTGGTGCGGATCAACAGGTCCGGGTCGGGCAATCCTTGCGTGTACAAATGCCGCGAAAGCTGTTCCTCGGTGACCTTATGGGGAATGCCGTGCCCGTTGCGCTCGGAAAGAATCGCGTTCATGGCATCCACAATTTCCGCGCGCCCTCCATAATTGAGCGCCACGCAGAGTTCCATGCCCTTGTTCCCTGCGGTCTTCTCCATCGCCTCGCGCGCGTCTTTCTGCACGGCAGCGGGAAGTTCATCCAGCCGGCCAAGAAAGCGCATGCGGATCTCATTTTTCTGGAGGAGCGGCATCTCCTTGCGCAGATATTCGCGCAGGAGCGCCATCAGGAAGTCGATTTCCGTTTTGGGCCGCCGCCAATTTTCCACCGAGAACGCGTACAGCGTCAGCGCTTCAATCTTCAATCGCGCGCAAGTCTCGATCGTTGTGCGCGCCGATTGCGTTCCCGACCGGTGCCCCGCAATCCGTGGAAGGTGCCGCTTCTGCGCCCAGCGCCCGTTACCGTCCATGATCACCGCCAGGTGCCGGGGCAGCCGCGTCAAGTCCAGCTTTTCCCACAGAAAAGCTTCTTCGGCGGTCATCGCCCCGAGCGGGTGCGACGAGGCCACACGTAGGTTTTTGTTTAGCTTATTGTTGAGCACAAAAGTCCTGAGGACGCTTCCCTTTGCGCCACAAAGTTATCATACGCGGCAAAGGGCGCGCAACGATTTAGCTTCTCCGTGTCTCATCAGTGAATCCACGATGGCCCTGCGGGGCAACTCTCAATGAAATAGTTCGCGGAGCGACGTGTAAGCCACGACCAACGTAAGCACGATCACCGCCACCGTGGAAATCCACGCCACCCAATTGAACCCGCGCGAATTGACCTTGTCGCCCACGAGGTCGCGCCGGTTGACCAGAATCAGTATGAAAATCATTACCACTGGCAGCAGAAATCCGTTTAACACCTGCGACCACAACAGAATCGCATTCGCATGAGAGCCCAAAAACAGCACCAGCCCCGCGCCTAGGATAATTATGGCCGTATACAGCCCGTAGAAGATCTTCGCTTCGCCAAGCTTTCGGTCGATCCCGGACTCGAACCCCAGGGCTTCGCAAACGACGTAAGCTGTCGAAAGTGGCAGAATCGACGCGGCGAAGATCGATGCATTCAAAAGGCCGATCGCGAACAACACGCTGGCGCCTTTTCCCGCCAGAGGCTTCAAGGCCAGCGCCGCGGTCCCCGCGTTGTCGATCTGGTGGATGCCGTTGACGTACAGCGTCGCAGCTGTGCAGACGATGATGAAAAAAACGATCACCATGCAGCTGATGCTTCCCACCAGCACGTCATTGCGGGTGTGCGCGTACTGGCGGGGTCCCACGCGCTTCTCTACCACGGCGGCCTGCAGATAAAAATGCTGCCACGGCGCGATGGTCGTGCCCACCAGCCCGGCGATGATCACCGCATAAGTCGCGTTAAACTTCGGCACCTGCACGAATGGCCTGATGGTTGGGACGAACTGCGTCAAATGCGGCGGGAGCAAATGTAGTAGCGCGATCAGCCAATCCGGCTTTGCCAGGAAAGCGGAAATCACATAAGAAAAATACACCAGGCAGATGGTCAGAAAAATCCGCTCCACCCACTTTGCCGACCCGTGAACAACCAATATCCAAACCAGAATCGCGGCCAGCGGTACCGACACAAACTTATTGATTCCCAGAACATCCGTGGCCCAGAACACTCCAGTGAATTCCGCCATGACATTGCCGAGGTTCACAACCAGAACGACGGCCATCAGAAAAAACGTTACGCGAAACCCAAACTCCTCGCGTATCAAGTCGGACAGCCCTTTGCCACTATACGCGCCCAAACGAGAGCACATCTCCAAGGAGATGTAGAGCACCAGTGTCATTGGAATTAGAGTCCACAGGATGGTATTGCCGAATTGCGCCCCGGACTGCGCATAGGTGTAGATCCCGCCCGCATCGTTGTCCACGTTGGAGACAATCAGCCCAGGACCCACAATCGCAAAGAACATGGCGATGCGTTTCCGGAACGGCCGGATCACACCCCGGATCCGGTTCAACCGCTCATCCCAATCCGCCCATCGGGCGGTGATGTCCGCTCGGTTCCACATTTTGTTGAGCTATTTAGTTCCTTATTTCAGCAGATGTGAAACCACATCATCCACTGTGATGGCGCCAATCGGCCGTTTTTCTTTATCAATTACCGTCAACATCCGCAGGTTGTATTTATCAAACAGCTCGAAGACTTCCTTGTCATCGGCATTCGGGGGCAGACTGAGCAAAGGCTCCATTCTCAGCTCCGTCATGCGCTGATCGCTCGCTGCCAGCAGGAGTCGCGCAACCGGGACGGCGCCCGAAAACTTCGCGGCGCTGTCCAGGAGAACAATCGTGTCCAGCTGGTCGAGGTTGAACTCCTGCCCGCGCATCCACGCCAGCACCTCTTCCCGCGTGGAGGCTTCGCCCACGAACACGAAATCCGTATTCATCATGCCGCCGGCGGTCGCGGGGTCAAATTCCAGTAGTTCACGAACTTCGTCTGCTTCCTGGCCCGGCATTTCATGCAAAAGTTCTTCGGAAGTCTCCTTGGACAAATCACCCAGAAGGTCGGCTGCCGCATCCGGAGCCATTTCTTCCAGGATGTCTGCCGCCTTCTCCGGATCGAGTTTTTCCACGATTTGCGTGGTGAGCCGTTCGTCCAATTCGGCGAGGACCGCTGCAGCAGTTTCCTCATCCAGCGAGGCGATAATTCCCTGCCGCTCCGCCGCGGACAAATCTTCCATGATTTCGGCAATGTCCGCGGGGTGCAAGTCCTCCAGTTTTTCGTGGGTGATGCGCAGCTTCAGCCGGCGCATGGGATCTGGTTCGACGAGGTTCACAAATTCCCAGCGAATCCCGCTCTGGGGCAATTTGCTCTGCAGCTTGCGAACCACCCCCGAAGGCACCACTCCTTGGAGCAGTCTTCGGACAGCTCCGGGAAGTCCCACATCCACCTGTGCCAGGCGCAACTCCACGTTTCCATTGGTTCGAAGAGGGGTCAGGTCGACGTCATTTACACGCACAACCTTGCGGCCACTGGTATCAATGATCTGTTGATCCAGCAAATCTTTTTGGACTGCCAGCCACGACTCATTCGGCCGGTAGAGTTCCAGGGCCCGCTCACTGACGCTTAACTCCATCCTCCCTGCCGCTACCGACGCAACCTGATTGTGTTTGGCCACCAGCGGTTGGAAGTGTCCGCGCGACAACAGGTAATGCGAGACGCGGTTGGGCGCCTCCGCAGGCTCAATAAAAAATTCGCGCACGCGCCCCACGTAATTGCCGGTCACGTCGTAAGTTTTGGCGCCTATCAATTCTGTGGCGTAAATATCCATGCGTTTTCCCTTCTCCAGTGGCGGCGGACTTGTTCGAGCGTGTTTACCTTCGAACTCATCTCGGCAACAAAAAACCCGCGCACCGAAAGACTTCGGCCGCGGGCAAGTACCTCACACCAATGGACTTACCTTTAGCCGCCAGGGGACCCTCCCCACCCGACCGCTCGCGCGGTGGCTTGCACCTCGCGCGACCTCATCAGGACGCCCGGCCGAAACAACATTTTTGGGCCGCTCTCCTGCCCGCACCAGCCAGGGCCAGGTTCGAGTTCCCTTCCCGCACTCATTGAGAGGAAATTCACTCCGTTTTGTGACGAATTGCAGTCACCATTTCATTCATAAGCTGCGTGCTTCGCGAAGTCAAGAAAAGAATGACTTTTGAAGCAATTTTTTTATTCGAAGGAGAACGAAGAGGAGTCACTTGCGGTTCGGAAAAAGCATGTGACTGGGCTGTTCGCCCTTACGGCGGCAGTCTTCCATGTACAAGCGAAGATAGTTCTTCAAAACATAGTCGTGCTTCGAATAGCCCAGCTCCTCGGCGGCGCGATCGATCGCCGCGGCCGGCCCCTCCAATTCCACAAAGGTTCCTATGGGCGTTTCGTCGAGCTCAATCAAAAGGCCCTTGGCCCAGGTCCTCGAAACAGGCAATCGAAATGTGGTGCGGTACTTTTCATAGCGAAACCTGCCGTTCATTCCCAGCCCTTCAAAGATTCTGGTCAGAACTCCCGCGTCGGCGACCTCGACTTCAATCTCCTCGCGGACTTTGTATTCCCATTCCGACGCACTTTCCATCTCCGCGCCGGATGGCGGCGCGATGGGCTGCTTGAAGGTCAAGACCACGCGCTGTTTCGGTCCACCCTTGTTCGACTTGCTTGCCGTTTGCGGGGCCTCGGTTCGAATGCGCAGCAATTGGCCGTGCTTCGCCAGGCCACCCTGGGGCGTATCGAAAATCACGTTTTCTTCGTGAACTCTGGAGGTTCCGGGGCCGGCGGGACGCGCGCCGATGCGCTTCAATGTGCGATGAAACGCGGGCACATCGGTGATCTTCAACTTGATTTCAGTCTCTCTGGCCATGGCGTCACTAATGTCAGACCCGGGCCGCTTTCTCCTGTCGCCGAGTTCCGATAGTATAGCGGACGAGCATGAACCCGGAAGCCAACGCCGCAACGTCCACGCCAGCCCAGGAAAACTCAGAAGCGACAGTTCCCAAGCCGCCGGTCGCCCGGCGCGAGCCTGTCGAACATACTTTGCACGGTGACCGCCGTATCGACCATTACGCTTGGCTGCGCCACAAAGAAAACCCTGAAGTCATTTCCTACCTGGAAGCCGAAAACGCCTACACCGACGCTATTTTGAAGCCCACGGAACCGTTTCAGGAGAAGCTCTATCAGGAAATGCTGGGACGCATCCAGCAAACGGATCTTTCCGTTCCCTACCGTCTCCGCGGATATCTCTATTTCACGCGGACGGAGGAAGGAAAACAGTACGCGGTTCATTGCCGTCGGCGCGACACGGAAGGCTCGGCGGAAGAACTGTTGCTCGAGCTGAATCTACTCGCGGAAGGCCATTCGTTTCTTGGGCTGGATTCTTTTGAAGTAAGTGAGGACAACCATCTGCTCGCGTATTCAACTGATACGACGGGTTTCCGGCAATACGTGCTGCAAATCAAAGACCTGCGTGACGGGAAAACCTTCCCGGAGCGGTTCGAACGTGTCACCAGTGTCGCCTGGGCTTCCGACAATCGCACGCTCTTCTACTGCGTTGAAGACGAAACGACGAAGCGTTCGCACCGGCTTTATCGGCACGTTCTGGGCTCGGCGGAGCCGGACCAACTCTTATATGAGGAGGCCGACGAGCGGTTTCGCATTGAAGTGGAACGCACCCGTAGCGGAGCTTTTCTCCTCCTGACTGTCGCGAGTCATACGGCCAGCGAGGTCCGGTATTTACGCGCCGACCAACCCGGCGGAGAATTCCGGCTCATCGCTCCTCGGGAAGAAAACCACGAATACTATGCTGATCATCACCCGGGCGCGCTTACCGCGGAACATCCTGGCCTGGCCCCGAACCCGAGCGGCGGGCTGTTTTATATTCGGACCAACTCCGGCGGGCGCACCTTCCGCCTTGCGACCGCCCCGGCGAACGATCCTCGCCGGGAATTCTGGCGCGAGATCATTCCCAATCGTCCAGAAGTCATGCTTGATGCCGCGGAAGTTTTCCATACGCATGTCGTGCTTTTGGAACGCGAAGGCGGTCTGCCTTACCTTCGCATCGTGGATTTGGCCGCGGATGACTTCAGAACCCTTGCAGCCTCGAATCGCATTGAATTTAGGGAACCGGCGTACAACGCTTCTATCGGTGAAAACCGGGAGTTTGGCGCTTCCCACTTACGATTCCAGTATGAATCGTTCGTGACCCCTCGCTCGGTCTTTGACTACGACGTTCGTACGCGAGAACGAACCCTTCGCAAACAACAACCCGTTCTTGGCGGCTACGATCCAGCGCAATATACCAGCGAGCGCCTGCATGCTACCGCTTCCGACGGCACGCGTGTGCCTCTATCGATCGTCCACCGCCGCGATACGCCGCTCGATGGTTCTGCCCCGCTCCTTCTCTATGGATACGGCAGCTACGGAATTTCCGTACCCGTCAATTTCAGTTCGAACCGGCTCAGCTTGCTGGACCGTGGTGTGATCTACGCGATTGCGCACATTCGAGGTGGCGGCGAACTCGGAAAGCCGTGGCACGACGCCGGCCGCATGAAAAACAAGAGCAACACGTTCACGGACTCCATCGCCGCGGCCGAACACCTCATCGCGCAGCGCTACACAGCGCCGAAAAGGCTCGTCATTCAAGGAGGCAGCGCCGGCGGTCTTTTGCTGGGCGCCGTGACAAACTTGCGCCCCGATCTTTTTCGGATTGTCATCAGCCAGGTTCCCTTCGTCGACGTTTTGAACACCATGCTCGACGCGTCGCTTCCGCTGACCGTGGGCGAATATGAGGAATGGGGCAATCCGCAAATCGCGGAAGATTATTTCTCCATGAAGTCGTATTGTCCTTACACCAACCTGGGGCGCAAGGCTTATCCTGCGATACTGGCGAGAACGGGACTGAACGACAGTCAGGTGATGTATTGGGAACCGGCGAAATACGTCGCGAAAATGCGCACGTTGAAAACCGACGCGAATCCGTTGCTGCTGAAAGTCAATATGGGTGCGGGACACGGCGGCGCTTCCGGCCGCTATGATTATTTGCGAGAGATTGCTCTGGATTATGCTTTCTTGCTGACGCAACTGGGCTTCAAGGAATGAGCCGGAAGTTGCCTTCTTACAAATGAGCGAGCCCACAACACCGCTGATGCAGCAGTATCACGCCATCAAGGCGCGCTATCCGCACGCGCTGCTGCTCTTCCGCCTCGGCGACTTCTACGAACTTTTCTACGAAGATGCGATCACCGCCGCGCGCGAACTGCAAATCACGCTCACTTCGCGCAACCGCGAAAAGGGGCAGCCCATTCCCATGTGCGGAGTTCCCTACCACGCCGCGGAAGGCTACCTCGCGCGGCTGATTCGTAGCGGATTCAAAATCGCGATTTGCGATCAGATGGAGCAGCCCGGACCCGGCAAGAAGCTGGTCCGCCGCGAAGTCGTGCGCGTCCTCACGCCGGGTACCGCAACGGACGGCGCGCTCCTCGACGCTCGCGAAAACAGTTATCTCGCGTCCGTCGCCAAACATGCGTCGGGTTCACCCATCGGACTTGCGTTCGTCGATCTCTCCACTGGTGAATTTCAAGCCACCGAGTTCTCCGGCAGTGGCGCCGATGACGATCTGCGCGACGAGCTTCAGTTGCTGCGCCCAAGGGAAACTTTGCTTCCCCGGCCACAGCAACTCTTCGAAACGGCGAAGACATCGCTCCTCGAAGGTGTTGGCGGAGTGGAATCGCGCCTCGAAGATTGGATCTTTCAGCGTGACTATGCCGAGCGCATCCTGCGTGAGCAGTTCGGCGTCGCCGAACTTACGGGCTTCGGGCTTGACGATCACTCGCAGGCGTTGGCAGCCGCCGGCGCTATCGTCCACTATCTACGCGAAAACGCCGCGCGCGGAGACCGCTCCGTTCCCTCAAATGAAAGCGTGGACGCGTCGGGCATCGAAGCACTGCGGCATCTCGACCGCGTCCGCTATTACGAGCAGCACGATGCCCTTGTGCTCGATCCAGTAAGTGTCCGCAATCTCGAACTGCTGACTCCTATTTTCACTGAAGAATCCGGCCGCACTAGCGCTCCCACGACTCTTATCGCGGCGCTGGACGTCACCGTCACGGGCATGGGTGCGCGGCTCTTGCGTTCGTGGGTTCTTCGACCGCTCATCGAGAGTGAGGCCATCGAGGCTCGACTCGGGGCGGTCGCACACCTCGTCCAGCAAACTGTTGTTCGCGGCGAAATCCGCAAGGAACTAAAAGGCATCCTGGACCTCGAGCGGCTGACCAGCCGCATTACCCTTGGGCTTGCGACTCCGCGGGAACTCGCGGCGCTGCGTAAGTCTCTTGTACAGCTCCCGGTGCTCAGAAATTTCCTCACGCCGCCACCCGTCGGAGGCAGCGAGCTTCTAAGGCATCTGCACCAGGAAATCGACGAACTGGCCGACGTTCGCGAGCGGCTGGAACGCGCCATCGCCGACGAGCCCCCCGCCCTGGCCACCGATCCGGGGATGATTCGCAGTGGTTACCACGCGGAGCTGGACGAATTGCGCAACCTCAGCCAGCACAGCAAACAGATCATCGCGGCGATGGAAGAGCGCGAGCGCAAACGCACCAACATCAACTCGCTGAAGATTCGCTTCAATCAGATTTTTGGCTATTACATTGAAATCTCGAAACCAAACCTGCATCTTGCTCCGGCGGACTACGAACGCAAGCAAACGCTGGTGAACGCCGAACGGTTTACTTCCACCGAGCTGAAAGAATACGAGAGGAAAATCCTCGCCGCTGATGAACGCATTTTGGAAATTGAGCGGCAACTTTTTATCGATGTGCGTTCGTCGGTGGCCGCTAAAGCCGCGCGCCTGCGCCGCACCGCCGCAGCCGTCGCGCAGATGGACGTGCTCACAGCGTTCGCAAAACTGGCGGCTGATCGCGGCTATGCACGCCCGGAGTTTAATTCCACCGGCGAACTCCTGATCATCGGCGGCCGTCATCCGGTGATTGAAGAACTGCTTCGCCAAAAGGGTGAGCGCTTTGTTCCCAACGACCTTTGCTTCGAGCCCGGCCGGCAGCAATTGCTCTTAATTACTGGGCCCAACATGGGCGGCAAGTCAACGTATCTGCGCCAGTCCGCGCTGATTGTGCTGATGGCGCAGATGGGCTCCTTCGTTCCCGCGCGGCAGGCGAAGCTGCCGATCACCGACCGCATCTTCACGCGCATCGGCGCCAGCGACAATCTGGCGCGAGGGCGCTCAACTTTTCTCGTGGAAATGAGCGAAGTCGCCGCTATTTTGAATCACGCCACTCCCGCGAGTCTGGTGCTGCTTGATGAAGTCGGCCGCGGCACCGCCACGTTTGATGGGCTGTCCATCGCCTGGGCCGTCGTCGAACATCTACAGAAGCACACGCGCGCGCGGACGCTTTTCGCCACGCATTATCATGAGCTGACGGAGCTGGGCGATCTGCTCCCGGCGGTGAAGAATGTTCACGTGTCGGTGAAAGAAACGCCCAGCGAGATTATTTTCCTGCGCCGCGTCGAGCCTGGCAGCGCGGACAAAAGCTATGGCATTGAAGTGGCCCGTCTCGCTGGCCTTCCTCGTAGCGTGATTGAACGCGCCCGTGAAGTTTTGAAGCGGCATGAGCAGAGGGAGCACGAGCTTAGCGAAACGCTTTCCCCGGGCGCTTCCGACATGGCGCACAAGAACGGCAATCAGCAGGTGCTTTTCACCGCTCTCGACCGCGAGGTTCTGGAAAAGCTGCGCGGTGCCGACCTCGATCAGCTCAAGCCGATCGACGCCCTCAATCTCCTTTCCGAACTAAAGAAACAAATTTCATAACGTAATCCAACTCACGGCGCTGAAATGTTAAGGTAACCGTATGAAGGGAAGGCGCGTCACGTTTTCGATCGCAGTATTTCTGGCGTTCGTTTTTGTTAACGCCGCCGAGGCTCAACGGCCGGCGTCCAAGTCGCCGCAGAGATATCCTCTTTGGGACTTCGATGAGAATGGCTGCCGCGCGAAGGGGCGTTTGCAAGACCTGGATTATTGCGCATCGCATCTGATGGAGCGGATCATCAAGGACGGAAAAGGCGCGATTCCCGTGCTCATTTCGCAACTTCGAGAGACACGCGTCACCCCAAGACCAATTTACGACTACTCGGCCCTGACGACGTCAGGCGACATTGCCTATTTCATCCTGAACGATCTCTTTACTGATGCCGATTGGAAGGCCTTCAACATGCCGGGGTTGGAGGCGCTCTACGACAAGGACTGTCACAGCTACGCGGAGGATTGCTGGCGGACGTTCTTGAAGAAGCACGGAAGAAAATTCGTTCAAGATCGGTGGATGGCCGCGTGGAACAAGAACAAAGATTGCATCTACTGGGACGACAAGGCCCGCTGTTATCGCCTGTCCTCGCAACCGAAACAGAACAAGTTGCCTGAAAAGCATTGAGACATCGACACATGCTCGTGCTTGGCCTAATGTCGGGCACATCCGCTGATGCCATTGACGTGGCGCTGGCGCGCATCTCCGGCGCGCCGCCAAGCCTGAACGCCAAGCTGCTTGGCCACACGTCCGTCAAGTTTCCCCGCGCGCTTCGGGCAGAAATTCTTCGGGTCGCCGAACAGCAGGCCATCTCTGCGGGCCAACTAAGTCAGTTGAATTTTCGTTTGGGAGGGCTCTTCGCTGACGCCGTCCTGGCCGCGTGCCGCAAGTTCAAGGTTTCACTCAAAAGAATTGCGCTCATTGGGAGCCATGGCCAGACCATCTTTCATCAAGGGCGCTCCGTTCCGTATTTCGGTTCGCCAACGACATCGACGCTTCAGATTGGCGAGCCATCCGTGATCGCCGCACGCGCGGGAATCACAACAATCGGCGATTTTCGTCCCGCTGACATGGCACTCGGCGGCCAGGGCGCTCCGCTCGTGCCTTTTGCCGATTACGCGCTCTATCGCCATCCGAAACTCGGCCGCGTTTCGCTGAATATCGGCGGAATCGCCAACATCACCGTTATTCCGGCAGGAGCGCAGCCCGAACAGGTGTTCGCATTCGACACTGGTCCCGGCAACATGCTGATTGATGGTCTTGTCCAGCATTTCACACGCGGCCGCCAGAGTTTCGACGAAGATGCGCGGCTCGCAAAGAGTGGCCGTATCAACCACTTCCTAATTCACAGGCTTTTGCGTGATCCGTACCTAAAGAAGGCACCGCCCAAATCCACCGGCCGCGAGTACTACGGTTCGGCCTATGTGCAAGATCTTGTCGCCCTTTGCCGGCGCAATAAAATCAGGTCAAGCGACCTCATTTACACTGCGACCGCGTTCACAGCACTTTCGATCATCAACGCGCTTCATCGCTTTGTATTTCCGAAGCACAAGGTCGACGAGATCATCATCTCTGGTGGCGGAGCTCACAATCCTCTCATCTTCGAGCAACTCATTGCATTTGCAATGTCCGGTGCCGATCCACTCGAATATTACTCAGAGCCAAGAAAGCTTGTCATAGCAATGCGCGTACCCGCTCGCTCCAAGACTGCTCGACCTGAAACAACTGAGTCTTTACCAGAGCATTCGCTGATCTCGGTTGTGCCTTCTTCGCAACTCGGGGTTCCTGAAGACGCCAAGGAAGCTTTCGCTTTTGCGTTGCTAGCCTACGAGACATTTCACCAGCGTCCCGCGAACCTTCCCTCCGCAACCGGCGCGCGCGGTCCCGCAATCCTCGGTAAAATATCCCATGCTCCGCCGCGCTAACGGCACTCGTTCGAGGCCACTGCTTCATTACTTCCTTACTTCATAGCATCGTTCTGCCTCTTTTCGTGTTCCCATTCATCTCACAGCGATCCCTTTTTACTGACGTTCCTCATCGAATCCAGCCCACCAATCTCGACCCGCGCTTTGCCACTGATTCGCAATCGCAGCGCGTCGATGGACTCCTGTTCAGCGGCTTGCTTGAGCGCGACAATCAGATGAATTTCCGCGGCGACCTCGCCGAATCTTAGGAAACGCCGAATCTGGTCACTTATGTGTTCCACCTGCATCGTGGTGTTTGCTTCCACGATGGCCGCCCGCTCACTTCGGCTGACGTGAAAAGCACGCTCGACTTCATCGCCAATCCCGCAAACAAATCGCCCAAGCGCGGCGCCCTTCTCCTGCTGTCGTCCATTGAAACTCCCGATGCCGCTACTGTGATCATGCACCTCACCGAACCGTACGCTTCTTTTCCAGTGAATCTGATTGGCACGGCCATCGGCATCATTCCCGCCAATGCCGGTGCGGACTTTTCGCGTCATCCCATTGGCTCCGGCCCGTTTCGCTTCGTTCAGCAGTCGCAGGACGAGGAAGTGCTCGTGGAAGGCAATCCGGCATACTTTCGAGGCACACCGTTGCTAAGTCGCGTCCGCTTTCGAGTTGTCCCGGAGGCTGTCGTTCGCGCCCTCGAACTTCGCAAAGGCTCTGCCGATCTGGAGATGAGAGTACTGCCGCCGGACCACTGGGCATCCGAAAGGAATGTAGCGCAGTATTCGTACGATCCCGCGCGCCGCGCAAGTTCCTGATGCTGCGGCTTCCTGCGCAAGCAGGACGGCGTGCGTTTGCATCTCACGTTGAAGTGCTCTACGGAGGAGCAAGCGCGCATTATTGGCGCCGCGCTTCAGGAGCAATGGCGTGGCGTCGGCATTCAACTGGAAGTCCGGCCGCTCGAACTCGCAACACTATTCGCTGACGTCGCCAAAGGGAATTTTCAGATGACCCACCAGCGCTGGGTCGGCAACACTGATCCCGACTTTTTTGAATATGCTTTCTCGTCGAAGCGCTTTCCGCCGGACGGAGCCAATCGCGGACACTACCGCAGCGCGCGGATCGACGCGCTGACGGATCAGATTCGCTTGGAAATGAATCAGGAAAAAAGGCAAGCTCTATGCAGTGAAGTTCAGAAAATTCTAGCGAAAGATCTTCCCCACCTGCCGATGTGGTTCAATGACCTTGTTTCCGTCCACCGCCGCTCGTTCGGCGCGCTCAATCTTCCCTCGACTGGTAACTACAATTTCCTCACCACCCTTCAAGCTACGGAAAAATAGCAGATCAGAACTGTCATCCTGAGACCATCCGATAAGGATGGGCGAAGGATCTCAACTTGTACAGAATTCTCGAATGCAATTCTCGAATGCAAATTCTCGAATGCAAACTTGTGCGCTACTCGAGCGCCTTTTCGATTTCCGCCACCGGGATGGCCCCTTCCCGGCCAACCCTCCAGGTGTCGCCCGTCAATTCCACGATGGTCGAGGCCAGCGTCCCGCCGGTTTCACCGGTATCCAAAACGAGCGGCACGCGCGTCCCAAGCTGCTTCATCACCTGGTCCGCGTTCGAGCACGACGGAAAGCCGGAAATGTTAGCGCTGGTTCCCGTCACTGGACCCTCGAATTCATCGATCAAGCGCCGCACCAAGGTGCTATTTGGCCAGCGCAATGCGACACGCCCCGTGCCCGCCGTCACCTTCAGGGGGATGCGCTGCGCCGCGTTCACGACCAGCGTCAACCCTCCCGGCCAGAACGCCTGCGCCAGCCTCAAGAACTTCCGCGGCGCTTCCCGCGCGAGCAAAATGGCTTGTTCGATCGAGTTTACGAGGATGGGCAGCGCTCTGGTCTCCGGGCGCCCCTTCACACGATAAATTTCATCTACCGCAGCTAAATTGAACGGATCGGCCGCCAGCCCATAGAAAGTGTCCGTGGGGATGGCAATCACACTTCCGCGCGTTATAAAGTCCGCCGCATAACGCAGCAGGTCCGCCTCAGGGGACTGTGCATTGACTCGCAGCAGTTCAGCTGGCAATTTTTTGGCCTTTGGCGAAGTCGTGACGCCACCCTGCAGCGCCCCGCCGGTGCTGCCCTTATTTGGGCGACGCTACCACACCCCTTTAAGCCACGCAATATCAGTCTGCTGCCTCCAGAGATTTCGAAGTGTGCATGTTCTCTTGCGCTAGGAGCGCATTGACCCAGTCTGCGCCTGGACCTACAATTGCCGCCATCGGGTTACTCCCCTTGCTCAAGAGCCTTCTTAGCGGCCATCCATTTCCGCGGGGAACCCTTTGTGCCTTTGTCGGGTTTGCGTTCATCGCCCTCTACTATCGCCATGCATGGCGCAAGCTCGTAAAAGTTGCACAAGCGCCAAGCGAACCTGTTCGCTCGGAATTTCCTGACGGCCAGTCCTGGCCGGAGCTTCGCTACTTGCAAATCGGAGCGGCTTTATCCGTAGCAGTTTTTGTCCTGGCTGGGGCCGCGGACATGGGAAAGGAATGGTTGGATCAGCTTCGCGGCGCTCTCCTCGGTTTCTGTGGCGCTATAATGGTTGGCATACTCGGGTTCGGATTTGTTTCTTTGATGAATCTGTGGAAGGAATTGATTTTGCAACTGAGGAAAGCCAGTGTCGGTTCTCTGCTAGTCTCCATCCCACTGGCTATCCTATGGCTGGCAATGGGATTTGGAGTGCTCATAGGTGCGGGAATGGTGGCAGACAGATTTGCTCATTACATCGGAGCGCTTCTCAGGCCATTGCTGTGGCTTGTGATTACCCTACTTTTCTGGGGAGTCTGGAGAGGTCGTAGCCGCGCTCTCTTGGTATTACGGCTGATTTTGATGCTTTCTTTTTCTGCGATTATCCTGTCTGCGGCAGTTTTCATGTGTTGGTGGGTATCTTCTGAAACGGCGTCAGTGTTGGTCTTTTTCCTCGCTGTGATTGCTTCCCTCAACGTTTTGTTCTACTCGCGCTTTGTGCGCGATACCGCCTTGAAGGACAATTTGGTAGACACTCGAATCTGAGTTGTCCAGGCTTTCCGGCGCCAAACTAGCGAGTCACCGCACATGACGAGACAGTTGGTTTCTCTGGCAGGAAATTTGCTACGCTCGACGGTGATGGCAACGGCAGGCAAATCCGCTCGTACCGCTCGCGCAGCTGTCGAGGCTGCGCTTCTGACCAGCCGCGACAATCGCTGGCTCAAGGAGTTCCGCGTCGCCCTGCGCGGTGGCCTGCCCACTGAGAGCGGCTTCGTCGGCGTCGAAGGGGTGCGGCTCGTCGAGGAAGCGCTCCGTTCCGGCTGCCGCATGCAAGCCGTGCTCTTCAGCGAATCCGGCGAACGCCACCACGGACGTCTCTCTTCGTTGATCGATCGGCCTGAGATGGCTTTCCCGGTCCTACGCACTACCGACCGCCTCTTTGAAGGCCTTGCCGACACCGAGCACCCGCAAGGCGTCGCCGCGCTGGTTCATCCTCGTGAGACTTCGTTCGATGATTTCGTACGCGCGCCGCTTTCTGCTTGCGCGCCCCTGCTCGTCGTGCTGGCCGGCGTCCAGGATCCCGGCAACGTGGGCACGATCCTGCGCACTGCTGCCGCTTTCGGCGGCACTGGCGCCGCTACCGTCGCTTCCGGCATCAGCGGCACCGCAAATCCCTTCTCTCCGAAAGCGCTGCGTGCTTCCGCGGGCGCTGCTCTGCATCTTCCGATCCTCGCGGGCATGTCGCTTTCAATTCTCCTCGCGCAACTGAAGGTCGCTGGCGTTCGCGCGCTCGCTTCCAGCGTTCACGAACCGCGCGACGGCGAGCAGCCTCTCCTCGCTCCTTGGGAAGTCGATTGGTGCCAGTCCGTGGCCCTCCTCGTCGGCAACGAGGGCGCCGGCCTTCCCGAAGAAATCGAGTGCCGCGCCGACGCGCGCATTCGCATTCCCATGGCCAGCGGCGTCGAATCTTTGAATGCTGCAGCCGCCGCGGCCGTCGTTTTCTATGAAGCTGCTCGTCAAAGGAACTCTGTGCCGTCGTCGCACATCCAAAAATAACGTGAGCCTCTTCTCAAAATTGCCGCCACCGGCCCCCGAGCCCGACGTTCCCGCCACCAACCAGCCGCTCGCCGAACGCATGCGCCCGCGCACGCTCGATGAATTCATCGGCCAGGAAAAGCTTCTCGGTCCCGGCAAGTCGCTTCGCGTTCAGATCGAAAACGACAATCTGGGCTCCATGCTCTTCTGGGGACCGCCCGGCTGCGGTAAAACCACGCTCGCGCGACTCATCGCGCGTCTGACCAGCTCCGAGTTCGTTTCCTTCAGCGCCGTTCTCGCGGGCATCAAGGAAATCAAGGAAGTCATGGCCGTCGCCGAACACAAATCCCGCTCCGGCCATCGCACCATCGTCTTCGTTGACGAAGTGCACCGCTTCAATAAAGCCCAGCAGGATGCCTTTCTCCCTCATGTCGAAGCCGGCCACATCATCTTCATCGGCGCGACCACCGAGAATCCTTCCTTCGAGGTCATCTCCCCGCTGCTCTCCCGCACCAAAGTCTACGTCCTCGATCCCCTCACCACCCCACAAATCGCCGAGCTTCTCCGCCGCGCCCTGAACGACAAAGAACACGGCTTCGGGAATGAATCGGTCAACGTTCCCGACGACATCCTCTTCCGCATCGCCTCCTTCGCGAATGGCGACGCCCGCGCCGCTTACAACACCCTAGAGCTAGCCGTCCGAAGTGCGGCCTCGAACGAAACTGGCACGCGCGTCATCACCCCGGAACTCCTCGAAGACGTCCTGCAAAGGAAATTCCTCCGCTACGACAAAGCCGGCGAAGAACATTTCAACCTGATCTCCGCGCTGCACAAATCCGTCCGCAACTCCGATCCCGACGCGGCTCTCTACTGGCTCGCGCGCATGCTCGAATCCGGCGAAGATCCGCTCTATCTCGCGCGCCGCATGGTGCGCATGGCCAGTGAAGACATCGGCCTTGCCGAGCCCGGCGCTCTCGCTGTCACCCTTGCCGCCAAGGACGCTTTCGATTTCCTCGGCGCGCCCGAAGGCCATCTCGCCCTCGCCCAAGCCGCTGTGTACCTCTCGCTCGCGCCAAAATCCAACGCCGTTTACACCGCCTACGGCGAAGTCATCGACGACGTTCACAAAACTGAAGCCGAGCCTGTGCCTCTCCACATCCGCAATGCCGTCACCGGCCTCATGAAAAACATCGGCTACGGCCAAGGCTACAAATACGCCCACAATTTCGATGATAAAGTCACCGACATGACCTGCCTCCCCGACAATCTCGCCGGCCGCACCTACTACAAGCCCACCGACCAGGGTTTCGAGCAGCGCCTCCGCACTCGCCTCGACGAAATTCGCAAGATAAAATCCAAATCGGTTCCGGTTCCTGAGGTGCGTCCATGAAATCGTTCTGTCTATTGTCGGCGTGTCTTGCGTTGTGTCTTTATTCTTCAGCGCAGAAAAAGGATGAACGCCCCAAGATCACCGGAATCGATAACGTCGTCATAAACGTTTCTGACCTGAAGGCGGCCCAAGATTTCTACGCCACCAGGCTGGGGCTCAATGAAAATGGCGGAGGATGCGATGACCAGCGTATCCGGAACTGCTTCACAGTCAATTGGGTTACGGGACAGCGCGTCATCTTGAAGACCTCCACCTCGTGCCCGCAAACCGACTGCCTTGATGAAGTGGTTTTCCGGACCATCGATGCTCGCAGGCTCCGAGGCTTTCTCGCTGCGCATGGTGTGACTGTCGGCCCATTACAAAAGTACGACAACATTTCCCTTTCGTTTCAGATTCAAGATCCAGAGGGTCATCGCGTAGGCTTCAGGCAACAGGTTGGAATTCCCATCGACGACCCAGGTCCGGGGATCGAGGTCAGTTACGGACGAATCATCCACGCGGGATTCGTCGTCCACGATCGTGCCGCCGCGAACCATTTTTACAAGGACATCCTCGGTTTCCGTCCTTACTGGCACGGCGGCATGAAAGACGACAAGGACGACTGGGTCGCCATGCAAGTCCCCGATGGCACAGACTGGGTAGAATACATGCTGAACATTTCGTCCAACGCTGACCACCATACGCTTGGCGTAATGAACCACATTGCACTCGGCGTTAAAGACATTCATGCCACCCGGCAGCAACTCATCAAGAACGGTTGGAAACCAGGCGAAGAGCCGCAGATGGGCCGCGACGGCAAATGGCAGCTCAACCTCTACGACCCCGATGACACGCGTGTCGAGTTCATGGAATTCACTCCGGTACAAAAGCCCTGCTGCTCCGAATTCACTGGTCCCCACCCCGGACCCAAACAATGACCTGTCCCTGTTCCCTCAGTCGATATCGCTGGCTCCGGCGTCTTTGTTCTCTCGTGTGCGCGGTCGTGGGCTGCTGCTCCCTGCCGCCCGCTAAAGCCCAAAATATCGACAAGCCGCTGCAATCCATCGACGAAGAAATCACCGCCTTCGCCTACGCCCCCGACGGCCGCATCGTCTATTCCGTCTATCGCCATTTCAAAACCAAGGAATACGACCTCGAGCACGACGACATCTGGCTGCAGGACGCAGGCGGCAAGCGCCGTCGCCTCCTCGAAGGTCAAAAGTTCACTCGCGGCAACCGCCCATTCAGCTATATCGTCAACTCCTTCCGTTGGTCGCCCAACGGCCGCCTGATTCTCGTCGAACTTCTCACCACTACCGTCGTCGACGATTCCGGCAAAGCCGAAGACTCCTTCCAGACCATGCTCTTCGATGATTCCGGCCACGAAATCCGCATCAACAAAGGCGACAACGTGATTCTCGACGCCGCCAACCCCGCCTGGCTTCTCGACAATGCCTCCATCGCCTTTCTCTCCGAAGCCGTGAAGCCGCGCCAGCTCTTTTCCTTGAAATTCACGCGTCCCGCGACCGGCTCTTTTCCTTCTGCTTATGAAGGCCGCACCTTTCGCGACATCGCTTGGTTGCCCGGTGCGAACTCCGCCATCGCCGTTGAACAAAATCGCAGCATCACCGGCCCGCCTCGCCTGCAGCGCCTTGATCTGCTCAGCGATGACGACAAGGAATTGGCAACGCTCGAAAACTACGAAGGCAGCCTGAGCGTTTCCCCCAGCGGCAAGCGAGTCGCCTACTTCCTTGACAAAGAGATTCTCGAGATTCGCGATCTCGCGTCTCTCAATCGCGTAGCCCGTGTTCGCATCGGACTTGGCGTCTTTCGCTGGGCGCCCGACGAATCGCGCATTCTCCTCAAGCGCGCCATCGAAAAAAAATCCGGCGATCTCGTCTGGATCGATCTTCCGCCCCTCGCCGCTTCAGCGGGACGCGACGTTCCCGTGTCGGAGCCTCAGCCCATCCCTCTCCTTCACGGCATTAGCTTTCGCGATTTCGCCATCTCTCCCGACGGCCGCTCCCTCGCCGTGGTCATTACCGGCAAACGCAGCCTCCTCGTCTTCCCGCTTCCCCGCTGACTTTCCGTCGGTTCTTCTCTGTGTCCACCGCGTCTCCTCTCCTCTTCCTCTGCGTTAAGACCTTTCCTTTCTTTTTCTAAAATACAAAACCCGCGCAAAAACGCCGCGGGCCACCTCTATTTGCGAATTGTTACTCCTCTATCGCGTCAGCGCACTCGCTCTCCTTCGATGTTCCACCAAAATGCAAGCATCCTCAACCACCACCAGCTCCGCTGCTCTTGCCATTGCCGCCGCCTCTTCATTCTCAATTCCCATTTGCATCCAAACCACTTTCGCGCCAACGCGAATCGCGCTCTCCACCACCGGCGGCACTTCCTCCGCCCGCCGGAACACGTTCACAATCTCAATTTTCTCGGGAACATCTTCCAGCCGCGGGTAACTCTTCTCTCCCAGCACTTCAGTCTCATTCGGATTCACCGGAATAATCCGGTATCCCTTGCCCTGCATATATTCCGTCACGCCAAAGCTCGGGCGCATCGGATTCGAGGATAATCCGACCACCGCGATAGTCTTGTATTTTTTAAGGATTTCCAGAATCGTGTCGGTGCCAGGTTGTCTGGAAAAGTCTGCGCCATCCGGGACCAAGATTCTCATCGCGCCGCGAGTTCGCCTTCACCGGCGCGCTTCAAGATCACTCGCGCCATGGCCGCCAAACATTTCTCGTTTTCTTCCGCTGTCCCTATCGAAATGCGCATCGCTTCCGGAAAGCCCATCCACCCCAGCGGCCGCACGATCACGCCCATCTGCAACAGGTCATCGCTCAGCGCTTTCGCATCCGGGCCCACCACCATAAACACGAAATTCGCCTCGCTCGGCACCGGCCGGAATCCGAGTTTCGCCAGTCCCTCGCTCAACCGTTTTCGCTCCACCGCATTCGTTTCGATGCACCGCGTCACGTGCTCTTTGTCATCCAGCGCCGCAAGCGCGCCTGCCTGCGCCACTCCCGATGTGTTGAATGGCGTTCGCAATTTATTCATGGCGGAAAGCAACTCTGGCCGCCCGATGGCATAGCCGATCCGCAATCCCGCCAGCCCATACACCTTAGAGAAAGTCCGGAGGATCAATAAGTTTTTTCTTTTGCGATACGCCTCGACCGAATCGCGCAATCCCATGCTCACCGCATAATGGATGTACGCTTCATCCAGCACCACCAGCACGCCATCCGGAACCGCCGCGAGAAACACGTCAAATTCTTCTCGCCCAAACGCGCTGCTCGTCGGATTGTTCGGATTCGCCAGATAGACCAGGCCCGTTTTCGGCGTGATGGCCTTCGCCATAGCCTTCAAATCAAACGCAAAATCCCGCTGCGCGACGTGCACCAGCTCCGCACCGCTCGCGCGAATCGCCACCGAAAACGGGGCGTACGTTCCTTCGGAGGTCAGTCCCTGCAAACCGGGGCGCAACAAGACCCGCGCCGCCAAGTCAATCAGTTCGCTCGATCCCAGCCCGATAAAGAGTTCTTGCGGCGAAACTCCGTGCCGCTCCGCCAGTGTTTGCCGCAACGCATGCGTCCCGCCGTCAGGGTAACGGTGCGATTCCCCTAGCACCGCCCGCGCCGCCGCCATGGCCATCGGCGATGGCCCCAGGGGGTTCTCATTCGAAGCGAGCTTCACCGCATGAATCTTCAGCTCCCGCTCCACTTCTTCAATTGGTTTTCCCGGAACGTACACCGGCAGCCCGCGCAGGTAATCCGGAATGAGGTCTTCAATCGTCCGCGTCATCTGTTCCAGTTTACTTCCTCCACTGTCTCACCGCCAATCGCCCCTCCCCTCCCGGTAGCCATTTTCTAACTCTCAAAGAATAGCCGCGCGAGTTGTAGGGGCGCGCTTTCAGCGTCCCCTCTTTGTAGTGGGCCGGTCTTTCGCGTTTTTTGCGTTCCGATCCTGACCGGAAAGACCGGTTCATTTGACTTTTTCTGCGCAAGGTGGGCGAAGCCCGCCAATGTCCCGCTCTCCTCCTTTACCACCTTTATCTCCTTAACTTCCTTTACCTCATTTACTTCCCTTCAGAGGCTCTTCAATTTCGCCACTTCCCGCACCGTCAGCGCTCGATATTTACCCGGCGCCACATCCAAAACCAGCGGCCCCAATTGCACGCGCTTGATTTTCTCCACCAGAAATCCCACGCTCTGAAACATCCGCCGGATCTGCCGATTCCGCCCCTCGATCAGAATGACTTCATACCAGGGATTCGCCCCATCCTCCGCCAGCCGGATTTTCGCAGGCGACGTCTTGACGCGCTCTCCATCTTCCAACTCAATCGTGACTCCCGCCCGCAACTGCGCCAGCGCGCGCTCGTCCGGCTTCCCGCTGATTTTTACCAGATACGTCTTCGGCGCATGGGAACCAGCTTTCATCAATTTCTGCGCCAGCGCTCCATCGTTAGTCATCAGCAGCAAGCCTTCGCTGGCGTAGTCCAGCCGCCCCACCGGATACAGCCGCTCCGAACAATTCTTCATCAACGCCATCACCGTAGGCCGCCCCTCCGGATCGCGCACGGTAGTCACATAACCTTTCGGCTTGTGCAGCATGAAGTAGAGCAACCGCTCCCGCTTCTTAAGTGGCACCCCGTCCACACAAATCACTTCCCGTTCCGGATCAGCCTTAGTCCCCTGCTCCGTGACCACTTTTCCGTTCAGCGTCACCCGTCCCGCGGCAATAATCTCTTCCGCCCCGCGCCGCGACGCAATCCCGCAAGCCGCCATGATTTTTTGCAGTCGTTCCGAAGCCATTTAGATAGGTTCTTCCTTGGGAGTGCGGGAGCTCGCTCCCGCTTTTCCGTCGGCCAAGACGTTTGTACGCGCAACCGAGAGCCTCAGTCGCAAGAAAAGCGGCGGCGATCCGCAGCACTCCAAGAAACGTCGCTCTTTAGACAGGTGCTTTTCTCTCTCTTCTCTGCGTCCTCTGTGTCTCCTCTTCTCCTCCTCTGCGTTAAATCCTTTTCTTCTCTTTCTTCATCTTGACTCTCTCTGCGTTTCCAGCGACCTCAAACTTCTTCAACTTCTCCGCTTCCTTCTGTTCAATCATCCGGTATCTCCCCCGCGGAATCCCCTCCACGGTGAGCGGCCCCAACCCAATACGCTTCAATTTCTCCAGCGGATGCTTCTCCTTGAACAACGTCCGCCGCAACTCTTCCTTCTTCGTATCCCGCATGCGCACTTCATACCAATAATTCGTCGCCCGTCCGCGCGTCGCGTCCGGCTGTCGCACTGTCTGCATACGCACGCCAATCTCTTTGCCCAGCCGCTCCAGGTCCGCCAGCGTCAGCATCCCCTTCACCTTCACCTGATAGACCTGCTCCACGTGCGCCCAATGTTTCAGCAGGTCCGCCGCTAGGTCGCCGTCATTTGTCAAAAACACCAGCCCCGACGTCGCATACTCCAGGTTCCCCACCGGAAACACTCTCTCGGGCAATCCCCGCAAACAATTCCGCAGCGTCTTGCGCCCTTCCGGGTCCGCCATCGCCGACACCACTTCCGGCGGCTTGTTCAAGATAATGTAAACGCGGCGCCCTTCCTTCGCCTCAACGACTCTCCCCGCCGCCTCAATCCGGTCTTTCGCCGCGTCCGCCTTCGTCCCCAGCTCCCGCACCACGTGCCCATTCACGCGCACCTGTCCGCTGGTGATCAGCAACTCCGCATGCCTTCGCGAAGCAATCCCCGCCCGCGCAATAATCTTCTGCAGTCTTTCTTCCATTTCTTCTTTCTTATCTTTTCCGTGTCTTTACTCTTGATTCTCGGTTTTATGCAGTGGCGGACTTCAGTCCGTCAGTCTTTGCTTCTCGTTTCGATGTGGGGCGGGGCTTGCATCGCCCGTCTCATTGAGGCTCTCGTCTTAAATCTTAGCCACCCTGCTACGCGGCTTTCGCATATCGACGTAGACCGCCCCGATCGACGTGTAATAGAAGCAGTTGACCGGCCCAATAACCAACCACACGAGCGCCGAATCGGGTATCGGCAACTCGCCCCCCGCAACGGCCAAGATGTACACGAAATATCCTGGACAAATTGCAAGAGACGCCCATGACATCCAAGTCGCTGCGCAACTCTCCACGAGGGAATCTGTCTTAAAGAACGCGTAAAACATGGCCGCGACCGCCAAGCCCACGATGGCAAAGCGTAGGATGTAACGCCAGTCCTGGCTCATAGAATCCCAGCTTCTCTCAGAGCGATCTTCTTCTCTGCGTCCCCTGTGTCTCTGCGTTTAATTTTCTGTCTTCACTCTCCCGCCACCGCAGCCTTCTGGCCTTCGTCGCCTTGCGCCTCCGGCATCCCCTCATTATTCGCCGTCGTCTCTTCCAACAATTCCTCCCGCGCTTCCATCTCCGCACTCGCGGTGTTCTCCGCCGCTGGCGCCGCAATGCTTCCCTCGTCCGTCGACCCATTCTCCACCGGCGCAAACCCCTCATCGCTCCCCAGAGCTTCCCGCGCCAGGGCCTCAAACTCCTTCAAACTCGGCAACTCCTCCAGATCGCTCAAGCCAAACCGCATCAAAAATTCCTTCGACGTCTTGTACAAAATCGGCCGCCCCATCACTTCTTTCCGCCCCGCCGTGGTAATCAAGTGCTTGTCCAGCAGCGTGCTGATCACCCCCGAAGTATTCACTCCGCGAATCTCCGAAATCTCCGGCGAAGTCACCGGCTGCTTGTACGCAATCACCGCCAGCGTCTCCAGCGCCGGCATCGATAGCCGCAACGGCGGCCGCAAGCTCTTGATAAACCGCCGCACCACGTCATGCTGTTGCGGTTTGGTGAACAGTTTGTGCCCGCCAGCTACCCTGCGAATCTCGATCCCGCGTTCCTCCGTCGCGTAACTCGCCACTAGCTCGTCCAGCGAAGCCTGCACCGCCAGCTTCTCTTCCCCGAGGGCCTTCGCCAATTGCTCGATCGTCGCCGGCTCATCCGCCGCATAAATGATCGCTTCCAACGCCGCTTTTCTCTCTTCGTTAGTCATGGCAATCCTCGGAGGTTAATGAGGTAAAGGACGTTAAGGAAGTAAAGGAGAACCCGACCCGCGCGCTGCGGTTTAACAAAACTAGCGCATTCCGTTGGCACGACTCTTCGTCCTGTACCTCATTTACTGGCTCTATTCCTTTACCTCCTATTTATATTCCTCATCAATTTGCTTTATCCCGCCCGCCTCATCAAACACCAAATCAAACATCTTGTGCTTCCGCACTAAAATGTCCGCAAACTGTTTTTCTTGCACCAGCGCCACCGCCTGCAGCTTAACCATTTCCAGAACCGCCAGGAACGCCACAATCATCGCGTGCCGCGAAGGGCACGCCTCAAAGAACTGAATCAGGTTCACCGCATTCTCCGCGCTTGCCAAAATCTGCGCCCGCAAAGCCGCAATCATCTGCGCTACGGTAAACTCTTCGTGCCGCAGCTCGATCCGCGAAACTTCTTTCTTCCGCTCCAAAACTTGCTGGAACACTTTCACCAAGTCCACCAGCGAAACCACCAGCTCGCCTTCGGTCCCTTCGTCGTTGTAGAGCGACTTGTCCGGCTTCGACCAAACGTTTTCTTCAATCTGCTGCTTCTGGTACAAAAGCTGCGCCGCGTTTTTAAACTTTTCGTGTTCTACCAGCCGTTGCACCAATTCCGCGCGCGGATCGCCAACTGCTTCTTCCGGCCCCGCCAAAGGATCCGGCGGCAGCAGCATTTTGCTCTTGATGTAAATCAGTGTCGCTGCCATATAAATAAATTCCGCGGACACATCCACATCCAGTTCTTCCAATTTGTGCAGGTAATCCAGGTATTGCGCGGTGATTTTCGAAATCTGAATGTCATGGATGCTCATTTTCTGCTGCTTGATCAAATCCAATAACAAGTCGAGTGGGCCCTCATACATCGGGATGTTTATTTTGTACGGCGTCGCCATTCTTCCTTCTTCTCTCTTGCTCTTCTCTTGTAGTGGCCGGTCTTTAGACCGGTTCTTTTCTCTTTCTTCTCTGTGGCCTCTGCGCTCTCAGCGGCCTCCGTGTAAATTTCCTATTTCCTTCTCTTATGCCTTCGCCGCCGATCCACCAATCTCTTTCCTCTTCTTATTCCACCCGAACACTGCTTCGCGTACGCGTTCCATCGTCCCTTGCGCCACGGCTCGCGCCTTATTCGAACCGGCATCGAGAATTTCCAGAACGCCCTTCGGATTGTTCTCCCATTTCACACGGCGTTCGCGGACTGGGGCGATCCACTTGATTAAATTCTCAGCCATGGCGGCTTTGCACTCGATACAGCCGATCCCTGCTGTCGTGCACCCCTGCCGCACCCACTCCAGCCGCCCCGGTTCTCCTGCCGAGAACAGTTTATGCCAGTCATACACGGGACACACGTCCGGATTTCCCGGATCCGTCCGCCTCTTCCGCGCCGGGTCCGTTACCATCACTTTCGTTTTCGCGCGAATGTCCGCGTCACTCTCGCTCAGCGTGATTGTATTCCCGTAACTCTTCGACATCTTGCGCCCGTCGAGCCCCGGTATCCTCGGCGTCTTCGTAAGGATGAAGTCAGGTTCCGCAAGCAAATCGGACAGCTTACCCAAACCATTCGCCAGGTAATAACCTCTCTCTTGTAGCGAAGATGCCGAATATGCGGCTGTCAGCAGACGGAGTTTGTCAGGGTAGGGTGTACGCGCCATCGGAGTAATTTCTGGTCCAATCTTGGAAGATATTCCGCAGGCAGTCGCGATAGCATATAATTCTGTTTCATTACCAAATTTCGCGAAAATCGGATCCGCGTAAGCTAGCTTGAATCGCCGCACGATCTCCCGGCTAATCTCCACATGCGAAACCTGATCCTCACCCACCGGCACGAAAAGCTGCGCGCCCGGTTCGCTATAAATGACAATATCTGCGCACTGCAGAATCGGGTAGCCCAGGAACCCATAATTGTGCAGGTCCTTGTCCTTAACATTCTCCAGCGCCTCTTTATACGTTGGCACGCGCTCCAACCAACCCAGCGGCGTCACCATAGACAGCAACAAATGCAGCTCCGCGTGTTCCGAGATCACCGACTGCTGAAAGAGGACCGACTTCTGCGGATCCAGCCCCGCCGCCAGATAATCGATCATGATCTGCAGCGTATTCTCCGCCACGCCTGAGGTATCCGCGTAATCGCTCGTCAGCGCGTGCCAATCCGCAATGAAGTAGAAGCACTCGTACGCACGATCATTCTGCAATCGCACCCAATTTTGCAGCGCCCCAAAATAATGTCCAATGTGCAGCCTCCCCGTTGGCCGCATGCCGCTCAAGACTCGGCTCTTCTTCCCCTCAATTCCCAATCTTAGCTCCTGTGAATGCACTGCCCAACAAACATCACTTGTAAAACCTCAGCAACACGCAGACCAGCCGAGCCCAGTTAGGGATCGGCCAACCCCATCGCGCTTCCTCAATCTTTGAACACTTCACACCCTTCTTAGCGAGTGCAGCCATTTCCGATTTCAAGCTGTCGCACATGAAATAGAGTTCATGCGCGCCATTCTCAGTGGACGGGTGGAATGCGGCTTCCCCCGGCGGCAGCGCGAAGATTAGCCGGCCATGGCCTGCATCCACAGACTTGAGACCAAGCTCGTCGCGGAAGAAGGCGCGGTCCGCTTCTGCATCTTTGCTGTAAACAATGACGTGAGCGCCAGAGATCATACGCACCTCCTTTTCAACGTCTCTCCGACAAAGAAAAGCACCGGTCTGAAGACCGGCCACTACAAACTACGGGACGCGCTGAAGCGCGCCCCTACAATGTCCTGCTAGCTCGCTGCCGCTTTCTGTTTGTCTGGCGCTCCCAAAAGTTCCCGCGCGATGATCATGCGCTGCACTTCGCTCGTCCCCTCATAAATGGTGATGACGCGGGCGTCGCGGTACATCCGCTCTACATCCGTCTCTCGCGAATAGCCTACGGCCCCGTGCGCTTGCACCGCTTTGTACACCACGCGGTTGACCATTTCGCTGGCGTAAAGCTTGGCTTTGGAGGCGCTTGCGCCCATCTTCGTGGGATGCGCGTCTTTTTGCCACGCCGCGTAATATAGCAGCCCGCGCGCCGCCTCAATTTCCGTCTGCATGTCCGCAATCATCCACTGAATCGCCTGAAACTCGCTAATGTTTTTGCCGAATGCCTTGCGCTGCTTCGCATACTTGACCGTTTCCTCCAGCGCGCCTTGCGCCAAGCCGACCGCCTGCGCGGCAATCCCGATGCGCCCGCCATCCAGCGCGCTCAACGCAATTTTCAGTCCTTGGCCTTCTTCCCCAAGGCGGTTCTCCGCTGGCACCACGCAATCGTTCAGCAAAATCTCCACCGAAGGCGACGACCGCTGCCCCATCTTGTCCTCATGCCGCCCCACTCGAAACCCAGAAAATCCTGGCTCGACCAGAAACGCGCTGATGCCCTTCCCGCCCGCGTCCGGATCGGTCTTCGCAAAGACCAGCAACACGCCTGCAACGCTTCCGTTGGAGACCCAGGTTTTGGTTCCGTTGAGCTTGTAGCAATTCCCGTCGCGCACCGCGCGCGCCTGAATTCCCGCCGCATCCGACCCCGCCGCCGATTCCGTCAAGCAAAACGCGCCAAGAGTTTCCCCTGTGGCCATACGCCGCAGATATTTTTTCTTTTGCGTCTCGTTGCCGAACATCAGGAGCGGCGCCTGCACCGCGGAACATGTCACGCCAATTGCCGTGGACAACGCCGTGAACACGCGCGCTACTTCCTCCATGATCAGTGCATAGGAAACCGTGTCGAGCCCCGGCCCGCCCCACTCTTCCGGAATCAGCACTCCGCAACAGCCCATCTCACCGAGCTTGCGGACCGCCTCCGCCGGAAATTTTTTCGCCTTCTCCATCTCCTTGACGAACGGGCGCACCTCCGCCTCCATGAATTGGCGGACGGTATCGCGAATCAGTTTTTGGTGGTCGTTAAGCGAAAAATCCATCGTGTCGTCGGCCGCTTCGCGGCCGCAATTAAGACAGCACGCGGGGTACGCACGATGCTAACACGGCCCGCCGGGAAGCAGAAAGCAGCTGGCACTGGAATTCTGCCGCTCGGGCTCCAAAAGGCAGCCGGAGGACACTTATCTACTTGGGACGCTATTTGACGTTTTGTTGGATGCAGTTCGCGATACATGGATGTGCCCGAGAGCAGCTGAATGGACAGCTGGCGCCAACTCATGCGCAATATCGAGCTTATCTACAACTGCAGATGCACCTCGCCGTATGAATTCGTCCGCGCCCAACGGATTCATACTGACCAAAACGAACGGAATGTCATATCCTCGAGCGCTCAATTCTTTAAGGGCTTCAGGTCCAGAGAGAAGCGGCATAGAGATGTCAGTTACGATGACGTCTGGATTGAGAGAGACCGCTGAATCGACAAGTTCCTCGCCATCACCGGCAACGCCAACGATTTTGAAGTCGTTGCTCAACAGCTGAACGATGGCCGAACGTATCTGTTCGTGGTCGTCGGCAATCAAGACTCTTAGTTTACGCATAGACCGCCTACCTCGATCAAATCTCAAGACAAGGTTAGTGTGCCGCGCCAAGGGGCGTCGTTGCTCTGGAGCAACGGTCTATGCAATCGGGTGTTCCGGACACTGGATGAGGACACGGCTCTTTCAGGTAGAAGTTACTTGGTTGTGTACTCTGGTAACGGACATGTGGTTTGAGACGATGTCCGGTTTGTGCGTTTACCGGGACTTGCGCGTCTTCCGGAAACAATTAATGGCTCTTGGGCGTACGCAATCGCGTCAGCTCACCTCGAGCAACATCGCTATATCGCTGCGAGGAGTCGTACATCCGTTGGTCAGCTAGAAGAATGTCCAGCACCGCACGTTCACGCTCGTTGTCTGACCAAATCGTATTTCGCCAAAGCTCATCGTACTGCTTTTGGTCTTGATATTGGAATCTCCTGATGTCACCTAGAAATTCTTTGAACTGCGCATGGGTGCCGAAGTCACGAATGACCCAACACGCGGCCTGAATGTCTGAGTGGCGTTTGGATGCGCCGTTCAGATATGCAAAAGCAGTGTTCATGGCGGTTGCGACGATACTGTGTTGCCCCGCCTTTATGACATCGTAAGCGACGTACAATGAACCCGGCCTGTGCGCTTCAAGCATGGAACGGAGTCCCTTTACGAGGGTGGGAGACTGAGCAAATTCCTGAAGGGCTATCCCGCTCCCCCACTCGTTCAGGTCAGAGATATTCAGAAATTGGTTTATTAATTTCTCTTGGCCGTCGCCGGACTTTGCGAGCTTGCGGACAGACATTTCGGCCAGCGAACCTGGCCAACTTGTACCGTGCGCCTCATACCTCCCGGCCATGAAATCCCCGATGGTCGGTCTCGGGATTCCTAGTGCACTAACAAGTGATGCGCTCACCAGTGCCCACCGTCCCGTGTCGCCGCTCATCGCTGAATCAAGGAGCTTCATCATTTCCGCAGCATATCCATTCGTCGTTTGATGTCTCAGGTACGAGGCTTCCCGCAAAATCTCCTCTCGTGTGCCCGCGCTCAGAGCTATAGCGACTTCCTGCAAAAGATACTCTCTCTTAGTCTTTGGTTGGACGGAAAATGAAACCTGATGCTCGATTGCGGGGATAACTGTTACAATCCCTTCGTCAGCAAGCAAGCGCGACGCGTCGCTATCAGGTCTTGGATTCGGTTTTAGAGGCACCACAAAGATTGAACCGGATTGGAGCGGCGGCACGTCTGGCCCATTCATGGGTGAGTTTCCGTCGGGTAGCTGCTCGTATTCCAGTTGGATGTGTTGGCCCGGAAGTAGCGCGGATGAAGGAAAAGCCCGTAGGACAATAAGCTCAGCGCGGCCAAGAAAGGTGCGATTGGGCGATCTCGAAAGCGAACTGCCACGGATTGTGTGTTCAACCCTGACGGTCGCCAGGACCGACGCCCCTGATGCAACCTCGTCAAGCTGCCAAACGGAAGTTGGATACGAGCGAACAATCGGAACCGCAGAGACGCAAAGGCCGATAACAATTGCAATGAAATGTCCAATTGGAATGCGAAGCTTGTCAACTCGCTGCACGGGCGTGTACCTTCGCCACAGCGGACTTATGATGTCATGAATTTCCGAATTGTGCCTGATTAGCCTTACCGGTTTGCGAACTCCGCGACCACAAACCCATTTAATTCTATTCGCCGGCCTGTGGCTCCTGCTTTAAGCGTACCGACGCTTCGACTGTTGTGCCTTTCAGGGGGCTCGACGTAACCTTGCACATTCCATCAAATGCACATACGCGCTCGCACATGCTGGCGAGCCCCATGCCTCCAGTTTGTTGTTGCTCGGGAGTCATGCCAATTCCGTCGTCGACAATCCTCAGCAAGGCGTGCCCACTGCGTACCTTCAATTCCATGGTCGCAAGGCTCGCATGGCCGTGTTTGACGATATTTTGTAAGGCCTCCTGCGCAATGCGAAATAAACAGTGGGAAATATCTGATGGGAAGTGAGATGGCACATCTTTTTCCGAAAAATTAATAGTGAGGCCGCTTTTCGCGCCGGTATCTCGACACAGTTTTTTGAGGGCTTCCACAAGCCCCAGGTATTCGAGAGCGAAGGGATACAAATTATGAGACAAATCGTGAGTCGCTTTCGAAACTTCCGAGACCTGGTCGTAAAGTTGATCCAAAGCCGTTCTCTGAGAGACGTTGGACCCAGATCGAAGCTCGTCTACACCGAGGCCCAAGAGCGTTAACTGCTGGACGATACCGTCATGCAACTCTCGAGCGATGCGGTGACGTTCTTGCTCCTGCGCATCAACTAGCTTGATGCGAGTGGCCCGCAGTATTTCGTCGCCGCGGCGTCGTTCGGCGATTAGAGCTGCGGTCAACATCAAGGGCAACGCCAATACTGTCAGTAGGACATGCAGCGACAACACGTCGTCAGCCACTGACAACTTTGCGAACGGTCCTCGGCCGTGCATCGCATTCCACGCGGAGATCAACGCGACAGCCAACATCGATGCACTTAGCCCGCCCGCCTCAAATCGCAGTGCGGCCCAAAGGAGAAGCGGCAAGAGCGCGAAAATGAATGCCGGCATGCTCCCCGCCCCGTTTTCTGCGCTGAATACCAATAAACTAACGGTCACGATTCCAACCGCAAGTACACCTGCCTCAAAATACCGAGCCGGGTTTACCCTGCGAAACCAGGAAATTCCCTTCACTCCAAGGATCACAATGGTCGGCACGATGACTAGATTGGAAATCATGTTGGTGGTGAGACGGGCCGTCCACAACGTCCAATAATTGCTGCCCAGTCCGGTTAGAAACGTGCTGGCCGCGTCTACAAATGATGTCACCAGCGTTGCGAGGAGAACGCCAAATGCGACGAAAACGACGATTCCCTGGACGCTCTCGAATAATGGCTTTTCCTTTTTGAAATAGCGGATACAAGCAGCGCCCAGCAGTGCTTCGCCGGTGTTTCCCACAAACCATCCCAGCGAGGAGAGCAACGGTATGCCGGTTCTTAGCTGAATGGATAGGTGAGCAGGCATCACGGCCAACAGAAGAACCCACCAGATTCGCGGAGGAGTCAACAAGAAGGCGGCGAGCAAGATTGCATTGGGAGGCCAGAAGGTTGAGATTGCTGATTGCGCAGGCGTGAGAAGAAACCCGATTTGCGATCCCGCATAGTAGCTGACCGCAACCAACAGCGCGATCGCTGAGGTGCGGATATACCGCGGGACTGAGGGGACGGTCTCTTGCCTGACTGCATGGACCTGATCTGAAGCGGTCCGCGATCTGGACAACGGGAAAATGAGGGTGTGGCTCACGGTGAGTACCTCCCAACGAGCGGGGTAGGCTATCTCAGCCAGCCGTAGCTAGGCAGGTCAAAGCCTGCCTGTCACGCTGGAAGTGAATATTAGGGAATCGAACGGGGACTTGCAAGGTCATAGGCGGCAATTTCCGTAAAACCCACCATTTTTTCGGTATCCGCCGCAAGGGGCGGTTCTTGTTGTCTTGGAGGCAGCGCGGTTGATAACGGATGACCGAAGCTTTGCAAGAAGATCCTACCGAGGCGAGACGAAGGATTGGCCACCGGCGACCGATTTCACCGCAACGATCAAGTCCTCAGCGATGCGAGATTTAAAAACGTAACCTAAGGCTCCAGCCTGTCGCGCAGCCTCGATAATTTCCGGGGCATGCTCTACAGAGCAAATCACTACGGCAGGGCTCGAGGGACATTTGGTCAATTCTTTCGCAACTTCGATGCCATTAAGCCCAGGCATTTCAAGATCTAACACGACGACATTTGGCTGGCAAAGGCGAATACACTCCAGAGCCGACTTGCCATCCGCAGCTGTAGATACGACCTCGAACTCTGTCGCTAACACCGAGACTAGCTTGGCCAAAAACGCTATGTTGTCGTCGGCTACAACGATGCGCAGTTTCATTTAGCTACAGGACTTCACAATCCCCGAGCATCTTTAGCTGTCTTCCGCGTTGAGCACCGAAGATACAAAATGCCGCCAAGGTTTGAAGTCATCAACCAGAGAATACGGACCGAAGTGGGTTGCAAACAGGCTCCTCTGTTGTTCAAAGTTCATTGGCCAGACCACTGGCCACTCGTGCTGAACTAAACCCTGGAAGTTATCAGCCCAATGTGTTCCTGTCGTCGCCCGAAAACATCTTCGTGCTTGCTTGCCCCGTGGGCAATTAGGGTGGGGACACCGTGAGGGCATTGTACAGCTTCCCTGGCAATGCGCAAGGATTTCCAGTGATGGGGCTTTTCTCAGTTTGGCCGCGCTTGTGGACGTGTAATCGGGTTAAAGCCCTTACCGGAAACTGACATATACCGGACTGTGGCAGTTCGACTCGTCATCAAGGGCCTTAGGCCACAAGTGCAAGGCGGCACAGCCGTCTCAGTGGCTAAAGCGCGGAACAAAAACCGCACATTGAAAACCGATGGGTGCGGCACCCGGCGGATGTTCGCCGTGCTCGGGCCGCTCTTGCTCGGCCGCGCGGCCATCGGAATCTACGCCGTGGTTTCTTGCGCCGTGGCGAGACGTACCAGAGAGATTGGCGTGCGGCTGGCGTTCGGGGCCACCAGCGGGCGCGTGGTCCTGCAAATTGTTCGTGAGAACTTGCGCTCCGGCACGAGTAAAAATAGAGAGGACGCGGCGGGACAAAGAAGAGAGGCGCTCGGCAACCTCACAAGCGCCTCCAGTACTGCGTCAACGTAAACCGTACCTCACTGGATCACCGCCTTCTCGGCAGGAACGCCGATATCGACAAGAGTGTCGAGTGCTCCGAGTATAGCGCGGGATTGGGAAGATCCCTGAACAAGTGTTCGTTAAACATGGGTGTCTAACACGCGGGGTTTGCTTGTGGAGGTTTGGACTCTTAGTCGGTCGCTCCTTCTCGCGCCAATCCACAAATTCCCTTTTTGCCGTGATACCGTTCCTCTTTGAGCAGTCGCATTGGGAGGGTTGATGTTTGGACGTACAAAACGCCGATCCCCCACGTGGCAGCAGGCGCTATTCCTTCTCATCTTCGGGGTGGTCGTCGGCTACACATCCTGGAGTCATTTTGATATGTGGGGAGGCAAAGGAACTCCATACCAGGGTCTGCCTGGCGTCGGTCTGTTCGTCGGTGCCGTGGCTATCATTTCCGGGTCGCTCAGCCTTGTTGTCATCGCAGTAAAAGCCGTCATGCCTACGGGAAACAAGAAGCTGTAATCAATAGTAAGCTTGCCAGAAAGAGCTTCCGGCGGGTGCCCGGTGCTCAACTCGAGCCGCCTTTTGCTCCTGTGGCGAAACGTTTTGGTAGCACTCGCCGTTATCTCCAGTAGACCCTTTCACTAGGCCGCTTACAACACGGCCCTTACAACAAGCGAGGACAACATGAGTTCCACCATGAACCCAGGCAGATTCGCGGGCTTGCTGTATGTAGTCACGTCAATATTCGGCTTCTTCGCCATGGGCTATGCCCCCGGCAAGCTGATCGTCCACGGAAACGCAGCGGCGACGGCTAACAACATCGCCGCCTCGGAGACGCTCTTTCGCCTCGGCATCGCGGCCCAACTCATCGGCATGGCCGGTTTTATCTTCGTGGCCCTGGCCTTGTACAACCTGCTCAAGGGGGTCAACCGGCCGCAGGCCTCGCTCATGGTGACATTGATAGTGGTCTCCGTCCCGATCGCCTTTCTGAATGAGCTGAACTCCATCGCTGCCCTCGTCCTCGTGCGCGGAGCCGATTTCCTATCTATATTCGAAAAGCCTCAGCGGGATGCTCTGGCTATGCTGTTCCTCAATCTGCATCATCACGGATTAGTTGTCGCCGAAATCTTTTGGGGTCTGTGGCTCTTTCCGCTCGCGCTGCTGGTGTATAGGTCGCGATTCCTGCCGCGGTTCCTGGGCGTCTGGCTCGCCCTCGCCGGCTTCGCCTGGGTGATCCTGAGCCTTGCGAGCATTTTATTCCCGGAAGTTCAGGACAAGGTGTATGCCTACTCTCAGTCCGCTTTCTTCGGGGAGATAGCGTTCATGTTGTGGCTCGTCATCAAGGGCGCTAAGCCGCCAGCGCTGGACGCCACAGCCCTATCGTCGGCGGGTGGTTAAAGCGAAGCAAAAGAATTGCCCACCCTTTGCACAAAACAAAATCGCAAAGTGTAGGCCCCCCGGAGCCGTCTCAGCCTGTTAAGGACGCGCCACCAGCCCGGCTAGACCGAACCGACTGCTTTGCCTTTGAGGAACTTGGTGTCGGCAGCGAGGCCGAAGCTTTCCAGCACGTTGGCTTGCACTTGCTTGGTAAGGGCGTTGATCTCTTCGACGCCAAAGTTCTGGGGGCTGACGAAATATCTCAGCTGCTTCTCTCCCGCGGGAGTCTCGATAATCCGCAGAACGACGTCGGCGACTTCCTGAGCATTTCCGGCCGTGGAGGAGAGTGCCCCGTTGACCTTCGCAGGGATCTCCTTGGCCGCGCCATAAGTATCGGTGCGAGCCTGGTCGGCAGCCGTCACCGTATTGCCGAAAACAGGAGTCTCATATTGGCCCGGTTCGACAATCACGGATTCGATTCCTTGCGAGGCAAGTTCGTAGCTATACGCCTCGGCTAGCGCCTCGAGTGCAAATTTGCTGGCACAATAGAAACCCGCGGAAGGAAGAACCACGCGGCCGGCGCCGCTGCTGATGTGTATGAGCACGCCACTACGTTGTCGCCGCATGTGCGGAAGCACGGCGCGATTTACACGAACCGGGCCAATGAAATTCGTGTCCATCAGGCGTTGCGCTTGTTCAGTAGTGACAGCTTCCTCCAACCCCGAGAGGTAATAACCGGCATTGTTAACAGCGACGTCAATACGTCCGGCTTTGGCGACAGCGGCATCCACAGCCCGCTCGACCGAGGCGTCGTCGGTCACATCCATTTCCAGGACGTGAACGGGCAGTGAATCCTTTTCCGCAAGAGTGCGGATTTCGGCGGCATTCTTGGCATTGCGGCCTCCGGGGTCGCGCATCGTCGCGAAAACGGTGTGCCCTTTTCGTGCCAGTGTTTCCGCGAACAGTCTGCCGAAGCCGGTGCTGGAGCCGGTGATGAGAATCACTTGCTTGGAATTCATGTTTATTGCCTCCTCATGGCGCTACCGTAAAACGAGTTTGATGCCGGAAGGAAAGCGGTTGGGTATAAAAAATGAATTCATGACTCCAGTGCCAAGAATCCCGAGCGCCGTAGGCGCGGCAGCTAGAACGGTGGGCATTTCTCTTGTCCCTTTTCTATTTTCAATTTTCTAATAGGCCGCTGGCCTGGCGGGCACGGGCAGCCTGCCGGTCAGGCAGGGCAAAGGAGGCGGGAGCTTGCCGGAGGCGAGGGCGCGCTAAGCTCGAGCGGGGTCAAACGGCGCTCGCGGTAGAGCCAGCGTAGAAGATCCTCGGCGGGGCTTTGCCCCTTTTTCGCGTTGCATTCGAGGCAGCAAGAGACCAGGTTGCGGTAGGAATTACGTCCCATCTGGACCTGCGGCGCGACATGGTCGATACTCTGCCCTCTGGCCGTGAGCTAGCGCAGACAATAAAAACATCGGCCCCCCTCGCGGGCATGGATGGCTTGGCGCAGTGCCGTGCCTTGCAGGAAATCTGTTTCCTCTAGATTGATGACACGGCGCTGCCGCAGACGCACGGGTCCGCGGGCCGCACCAATCTCCTCGGGCAGCCGCAGCTCGATCAAGTGGCCGGACCTCCCTCGTTCCACTACACGCAAAGCCCCTTGGCCGACGAGTCGATGCACGGCGTGCCGGGTAGCTTGGCCGCCCAGGCGAGCTCCATGTGCGATCCGAGCAATCGAAAAGCGCAGCCGGAGACGCCCTTCGAGCCTGCTGTGGCGCAGTGGATGAGAATAGACCGCGCGGTCAATGACGGAAAGGCGCAGGCGCGGGACGAGAATTCGAATACAATTGAAAGAACAAAGAGGAGAGTAAAATTGAGAAGTAGGTTTCTCGACCTTGTCCTAGCCAATTGGGAGTACTCCTGTCGATCTCGTCGCTACAAAGAGCCATCTATTAAAGTTTGAAAAGTTCGCGCATGCGTTTGATTTGCGAGCGGCTTACGGGAATTTCGGTGTGCTTCTTATCGTTCATTTTGAGCATGAAGGTGGAGTTGAACCACGGAACGACTTCCTTGATGTAATGAATGTTCACCAGGAACGAGCGGTGCGGCCGCCAGAAGGAATCGGAATTCAGAGCTTCTTCCAGATCTTCGAGCGTGCGGTAATTTGAACTGCCTTCGACATCGCGGGCCATGATGGAGATCGAACCACGCTCGACGGAGGCCCAGATCAGATCTTCGCCGTCGACGAGGAGCAATTTCTGTTGCGACCTAACCAGAATTTTTACTGGCGGCGAAGAACTCTGTTTCGCCGCGCCAAGCTGGCTGACTAATTGTTCGAGCCGGTCGGTAGCCGAAGTTTGCGTTTCCACCATTTTCCGCGCGCGGGCAATAGCCTTGGCGATGCGCGCCTTGTCGAACGGTTTCAAAACGTAGTCCACGGCATTCACATCGAACGCTTGGACGGCGTACTGGTCAAACGCCGTAGCAAATACCACGTGCGGCATTTTCATCTTGCCCGCAACGATTTTTTTCAGCACCCCGAAGCCATCGAGACCGGGCATTTTTACATCCAGAAACACCAGGTCCGGGGAATGTTCCTTGATCAGCGAGACGGCTTCCACGCCGTTCTTACCTTGCCCAATCACATTGATGTCAGGAAAGCCTTTCAGCAGGAACGCCAGTTCCTCCCGCGCGGGCTTCTCGTCATCTACAATGATGGTGTTTATTGACATCCCGTCGTACAGGGCTTAGCCTGTGCCTCCTTTCTCGGGTGTCCTCAAACGCCGAGTATAGGCGTACCGCGCGTTCGGAGCAAACCCGGTATTTCGATTTGGTGTGGCAACTTGGCCTGTTCCCGGCATTATGGGCCTCGACCGGCGAAAATAGGACGAAAATATGAAGAAAATCGCATATGCGCCAAGCGCGAAGAAGGCAAAAGTTCTCAATAGCACAACAATTTATGAAGGACCGGTCTTTGGGATTCGCCGCGACGAGGTCATCGAGCCGAGCGGCGTCCGAGCGATTCGGGAAGTCATTACACATCCGGGCTCCGTGGTGGTACTACCCGTTCTTCCCGACGGAAAAATCCTGCTCATCCAGCAGTACCGCCACGCTACTCAGCAGAATTTGTGGGAGTTAGTGGCCGGGCGGATGGACCCCGGCGAAACGCCGAAAGCAGCCGCGGCGCGCGAGCTGGTCGAGGAAACGGGCTATCGCGCAAAGCGCTTGCGAGTTTTCCTGGACGTTTTTCCGACACCGGGGTTCCTGGAGGAACGGATGTTCCTACTGCTCGCGGAAGGGCTGACCGCGGGTGAGGCGGAACCCGAAGAGGACGAGAAAATAGTTTCCCATGCCTATAAACGCACGGAACTCGAGAAGATGATGCGTGGCGGGAAGTTACGCGATGCCAAGTCCATCGCCGGGATTCTCTACTATTTCCGGTTTCTCGCCACGGCGAAGCGGTAAACCCGGCGGAATCCATTAAAACGGTTTTGTGGCAGATAAATGCAAATTTATCTTTGCTATAAAGAAGAAAGGTCTATTGACTGGCACTTCGATTCTGATACACTCCGCGCGATTCGTATCTTTAACAGCGTCAGGGTTATTCACCGGGCGCTGCGGAGCGAAATCTCGAAGTCCCCGTTCAGGAGGGAGATCGAAGTGGAGGGCACCGTGAAGTGGTTCAATAATTCCAAAGGATACGGCTTCATCGGGCGCGATGATGGTCCAGACGTCTTCGTACATTATTCCGCCATCGCTGGTGATGGTTATCGTACCTTGCAAGAAGGAGACCCGGTCGAATTTGATATTGTTCAGGGACCGAAGGGTCCCCAAGCAGCCAACGTCGCAAGGGGCGGTGGCTGACGTAGTCAGCAATTATTTGGCCGGCAGGGACGCGCCCCCTGCCGGCCTTTTTTATTTTAGAAACCAGTGGCGGCGCGGAGGATTTGCTGCACGCCGCCAAGCGCTGTTGCGCAGGCGGCGAAGTGCCCGTCGTCGCTTATGGCTGCGGCGAACCCGCCAGTCGGCGCGCCGGTGCTATCCACGGAGATGAGGACTGTGCTCGGCGTGCAGCCAGAGACGTTCCCGGTGGACGACTTGCAGGTATCGCGAACAAAGACCTGAGCTGCGGGATTGCCTCCGGCAATGAGATTCGTCGCGCTTGATGAAAAGACGACGAAACGGCCGTCGCCGCTTACCGCGTGCGGAGTTGAATCGCTCGGGCCGTTGGCGGCAGCGCCGCCGACTCCAATGGAGACGGTATTTGTCGAAGGCATGCAACTCAGCACCGGGCCGCTCGATGAATTGCAAGTGTCATGGATGAAGACATCGTTGGTGATGCCGCCTCCTGCAAGCGATACTTGGGTGTTAAAAACAATGAAACGACCGTCGTCACTGATGGCAGGAAGTTGACTGCTTCCGTCGAGTGCGTTGCCAGAACTATCCACGGAAACGATGGTCGTCACGGGAGCACAGCCGGATGGAGCGGGCTGGGCACAAGTGTCGCGTAAATAAATCTGCTGGACGCCCCCGTTCGGCGTGCTCGTAAGATTCGTCGAGGTCGAGGCAAAGGCGACGAAGCGCCCGTCCGAACTGATGGCAGGTTGCTGCGCTCCTTGATCGCCAGCAACTCCTGAATTGCTGGCAGATACAGCGGTGCTCGAAGTGGTGAAGGGGCCGGGCGGGCCGTTCGGCGAGCATGAAGTCAGATATATTTCGTTTGGGGTTGTTACGCCGCTCACTACATCAGTACCAGCAGAAAGAAAGGCGGCGTAGCAACTGTTATTGGCGAAGATGAAAGCTGACGTGGCACCGTTGGGCTCGGCGCCGCCCTGTGTTACGGATGCAAGCACTGTGGTGGGAGTGCACCCAGGGCCCGAAATGGTGGGCAAGCAGTCGGCCCGGATAAAAGCCTGCTGAGACGCGGTATTCGGAGTAATGAGATTGCTTGCCGTGGACAGGAAACCAATGAATGCACCTGCGGGAGGGAGACCGCCGGAAAGGGATGAGAATCCCTGATCGCCGATGGATGGAGTCGCGCCTCCCAGAGCGTTGCCCTCCACGGAGTTGGCGGCGGTGCCGCCTGTGATGGCGGAGACGAGCAGCGTCAAGGGATTGCAGGGTGGCGCGCTGTCTGCGCCGAGGCAAGTGTCGCGTACGTATCCTTGAGGGAACTTCGCGTTCGGAACAATCAGATTCGTCGCCTCAGAAGCAAAGGCAACGAAGCGCCCGTTGAAGCTCAACACAGGGTCGTGGCTGTTGCCGTTCGGCGAAGCGCCGTTCGCGCCTTGCGAAATCACCTGGGCGCCGCCGGGCGGGCCGGGGTTGATAACGAACGAAACTGTATTGGATTGTGGCGAGGAATCGGGATTGAAAACCAATATTTGCGCCGACCCTGGGATGGCGATCACAGCGGACGGGATTTGAAGAGTGACTTGCGATGAACTTACAAGTGTCACCTCACCCCCGCTGAATCCGGGATTGTCTGGATTACGCCAGACAAGATCCGCGCCAGAGAGGAAATGGCTGCCGTTCACCGTGAGAGTGAACGCTGCGCCGCCGGCAGTTTCGCTGGTGGGTGAGATCGAAGAGATGACCGGGGCAGGACCCGGAGGCGGTGGCGGGCCAAACTTTGGCCCAAGCGTGCAACCTGAAACTCCGGCGAGAATTCCAAAGAGAATGAAGATGAGCTGACTACGCGAATTCATAGGGTGTTCCTGTCTAAAAAGCAGCACGTTTCGAACGCATAGACCTTCAGTTCTGATTTTCAGGTGCTTCTGTATTGTTGCTCACTGCCGAGTTCAATATAAGTTTCTTCGTTATCGAGAATTCCAGAGGAACAACGTCGCCAGGGGCGTCGGGTGGTGCAAAGGGGATGAACGATAGCACTGGCACGCTTCCCGCTGCTTGCGAACTGGCCACGAAACGCTGCCGCGGCTTGTCCCAACGCAAGGAGAGCAAGACTTCATGACCCTCGGCGGCAGTTCCGAGAGAGGCTTTGCCGATGAATTGCCCTTCCGATTGAAGGAGAACCGATACACGGAACTCCTTTGAGCCGGGAACTCTCTCAAGAATCAGGAACGCTTGCACTTCCAAGCAACGATTTGCGCTGTTAATTTTCAACGAGAACTCCCTGATCATTCTTGAGATAAATGGGCGACTACAGCAAATACTGCTCCACTTTTCGCTGCAAGCGCCCAAGACCTCAAGCATCCCGATGCGAACTGCCTCTACCGAGCGTTCTCTTTGTTTCTTCCGAGAGAGCCGCTAGGTCTCACTGGTTCGTTCCACGCACAAACACGTACTCTGTGGCGCCCGTGCCTCCGGGACCGCCGTTGGGGAGGGCGAGCGCGTTCTTAAGGTGGTAACCCGCGTTAAGGGCATCCGCCATGACCTTGGAGCAGTCACTCGGACTTGTGAAGATATTGGCGGCACTCGTGAAAGTGAGGTTAAAGGACCCTAGGTTGGAAGTCTCTAGCGTCTGGTTCGGTATCAGGGCACAGTGGAAGACGAACACATCTATTGGTGTCGCAACTTGCGCGTTCACTGGCCTTATGGCGAGTTGTGTCCCGACCAGCGCCCCAACAAGCACGACTGCAGTGCCGAGTACGAATGACAATCGACGGAAGGCCCTAATGCTCTTCATAGTAAATCTCCTTTTTTTGAAACTAAGTCTGATCCCGCTGTGAAGCCTACGGACCTACCTCGAACACCACAAGCGACAAGGAACGACATTCGCATGGCTTTGGAGAAGTGTCGTGCTTTGACGTTGCCTCGAAAGGGGCCAGGCTTCGCGCCGGGCGTGTGGCTGCAATTCTAGGCGCAGCGGTGCTATAAACAAGTGGTCTAAAAGAATACCCGGCGGAATATCCTGAGCTTTCTTGGAGGGAGTGGGTGGCTTTGAGACATCGCCCCATGTGGCCGGAGGACGTTCAGGAATGCGCTGAAATCGTCGCTGCGCCGCTGTGCTCGGGATCTCGCTCTCTGCCGTGAAGAAAACCTGGCGCTCGATCTATGACCGCGTGACGGCTAACAGTGCGGGCCTCATTCCCGGTCAGATGTCAGAGGAATTGACCATGGAACGCGGCGAAGAGAAAAAGCAGCGGCTGCTCGCCTACCTGCGCGAGCATCCTGAAGAACTTCGTCCTGGGGTGATTTGATAGCTATAATCGGGCAATCATGGACAACAAACAAATTGCACGCGTACTGCGCGAAACGGCGCAACTCCTCGAAATCGACGGCGCGATTATTGGCCGTTATCGCAGCTACGAGAAAGCCGCCGAACTGATCGACGGCTTGCCGGAATCCATCGAGCAACTCGTCAAGGAACCGGAAAAGCTGAAAGAGCTGCCGGGGATCGGCGACCGCATGGCCGAGCATCTGCAGGAAATTGTGAAGACCGGCGACTACGCGCTGCGCAAGAAGCTGCTGAAGAAATATCCGGCGACGATTCTGGATTTGCTGCAACTGCAGTCATTGGGACCGAAGAAAGTGGCTTTCCTGTGGGCGAATTTCAAGGCGGCCACCGTGGCGGACGTGGAAAAGCTGGCGAGAGATGAAAAACTGCGCGACTTGCCCGGCTTTGGCGAGAAAAGCGAACAAAATATTTTGAAGGCCGTGGAAGTCTTCAAGAAATCCACTGGACGATTCCACATTAATACTGCAGAAGATGCCGCGGCCGCGGTTATTGCGCACATTAAAAAGGCGGGAAAGGCCGTGGAATCGGTTACGCCGGCTGGCTCGTTGCGCCGCGGGAAAGAAACCGTTGGCGATCTCGACTTGCTGGTCACGCTTGCCGATGGGCACACTTCGCAGAAGCACGTGGACGCGCTGGCCAAGCACATCCTTGAATTTGCTGGCATCGATCAAACGCTGGCGCACGGAGAAAATAAGGTCAGCTTCACGCTGGAAAACGGATTACAGGTCGACGTTCGCTTGCTCGAAAAGGAAAACTTCGGCGCGGCGCTACTCTATTTTACGGGGTCGAAAGAGCACAACGTAGCGTTGCGAGGCCGCGCCAACGAAATGGGGCTCACCCTGAATGAATATGCTTTGGCTACCTTGAAGAGTGAAAAGCGCGTGGCGGGGCGCACTGAAGAAGAGATTTATTCGAAGCTGAAGCTGGACTACATCCCGCCCGAATTGCGCGAGAACACCGGCGAAATTGCCGCTGCCGAGCACCACAAACTGCCTCATTTGGTCACGCTGAAGGACATGAAGGGTGACCTGCAGATGCACAGCACGGCCAGCGACGGCAAGAACTCCATTGAAGAGATGGCGGAAGCGGCCCGGGAGCTTGGTCATCAGTACATCGCCATCACTGACCATTCTAAAGCGGTCACGGTGGCCAACGGACTAGATGAAAAGCGCATGGCCGCGCATATCAAGAAAATTCACGCGTTAAGCGAAAAGGAGCTGGGTATCCGCGTTTTAGCGGGAGCGGAAGTGGACATCCTGAAGGATGGATCGCTGGACTACTCGGACGAAATCCTGGCGCAGCTCGAGGTGGTGGTTTGCTCCATCCACTCTTATTTCAACCTTGATAGGGCGGCGATGACGGAGCGCATGCTTGCGGCGATCGAAAACCCCTACACGCAGATTATCGCTCACCCTACAGGGCGCCTGTTGTTGCGGCGCGATCCCATCGACTACGACATGGAAAAGGTGCTGGAGGCTTGCGCCAAAAACGGCGTGGCGATGGAGTGCAACTCGTATCCCGACCGCCTCGACCTGAAGGACGTGTATCTTCGGATGTGCAAGGAACGCGGCGTTAGAGTGGTGATTTCTACGGACTCCCACAACACGGCGAACCTGGCCTTTATCCGCCACGGCGTCACCATGGCCCGCCGCGGGTGGCTGGAGAGGAAGGACGTGACCAATACCCTGCCGGTTAGCGAGTTCCTGGTCGCTCTCCGTGCCAAACCGGGCGCAGTCCGCTCTGGAAGCCAGAAGAAAGAGGCCGCCAAGGGAACTTGAGGATTGCGCCCGGGTGGGGGAATGCGTCCACGCGGCGCGGAACATTTTTCGTCCGCTTGTCGTACCTAATGGCAGAACGACATCTTACGGAGGGTATTGGATATGAAGCTGCTTCCCCACCGCTCGGCCGCTATGAGGCTCGGAATCGCCTGCGCAGCTCTGCTGGCCGCTTCCGCGGTCGCTGCCCACGCTGAAGACGTAACCAAGTCCTTTACCGTATCTGGGCGCGCCAATGTGCGCGTGGAAACCAATGATGGCAGCGTTAGGGTCACCACGGGTGACTCGAAACAGGTCGAATTTCGCGTCGAGTACCACGGCTATGAGCTGGGCAAGAATCTCCGCGTCGACGCCCATCAAGACGGCGACAAGGTCGAGATGACCGCGCGCGTCACCGGCCGTTGGGGCTTCACGTTTGGCCACAATTCACGAGGGCTGCACATTGAAGTGCGCATGCCTCGGGAGGCTGACCTGCAAGTGGAAACCGGGGACGGGGCCGTGCAAGCTGAATCCATCAATGGCACCGTGAATGTGCATACGGGCGACGGGGCCGTCAAAGCTTACTCGCTGAACGGCACGATCGATCTTCATACTAACGACGGCAGCATTACCGTTGAAAATTTAAAGGGAAACATGCGCTTGCGTACGGGAGATGGCTCTATCGAAGCCCGGAGTCTGGATGGCAAGGTGGAGGCAGACTCGGGTGATGGCCACATTCGCATCGCGGGGCGTTTCGATGCGCTCAACGTCAAGACAGGCGATGGCAGCGTGGACACACGCGTGCTGCCGGGTTCGAAGATGGAGACAAGCTGGACGATCCGGACAGGCGACGGCAGCGTCGACCTCGTGCTCCCATCCGATTTTCAGACGAATATTGACGCCAGCACTGGTGACGGCCACATCAGCCTGGGTATACCTGTGACCGTGGAAGGAACCTTCAGCAACTCGCAAATCCACGGCAAAATGAATGGCGGCGGCCAGCCTTTGACCATCCATACGGGTGACGGGTCTATTCGGCTAAGCAAGAGCTAAGGCGACGGTTGAGGTGAATCTCCCGCAAATGGGAGACTCAGTTTACCCTGCTAGTTCCAGTACTCGGGTGTCGCAAGCTAGCGCCCACAGTTGTCCGTTTTTGGCGACTTCTTTTCACACCTTTGGGCTTGTATCCTGTTGAAAACAAATAATGTAACTCTGGTGTTGCGCATGCATCCTAGATAGTGAGTCCTTCGGGAGATTGATGTGATCATTTATGCCCTCTTCGCCGCCGTCCTGCTGCTGATCGCGGTTGCTTTCATCAGCTCCATCGATTTTTCGAACCCTCGACGCCGCTGACTTTCAGCCTTTGGCATTTATCGAGACTATCCACTGATCGTCCCGCGCAAGAAGTCTTTCCGCTAGCACCATTGGTGAAGCATAATCACAGCCTGAACATGGGCGGCCAGGCGAGCAAAGTAACTGCGATGAGTGCAGCACGCCCTCGGCGCGCGGGGACATGGATTGTTCTATTCCTCCTGTACACGCTCATTGCTGTGCTCCTGACGGGCTACAGATATCTCGACGATCTCACGCGGCAGCATCCCGGCACTTTCAGCATGCGCGTTCTGGAGGAAGGCACGGGCGTGTACTCCGTCTTTCTCCTGCTCCCTCTCGTTTTTCGGTACGCCAGAATCTACCTCTATGAGCGCAAAGGGTGGCTGAAGCTCGGTTTCTTCCACCTGGCTGCTGCGCTTATCTTCTCCGCGGTGCACACCACCATGATGGCCGTCAGTCGACACTTCCTCGCGCCCCTCATGGGCCTCGGTCCGTACGACTACGGCATCATGACTTACCGCTACCCCATGGAGTTTTCCAACGACCTCATCGGGTTTACCGTCATCGTAGGAGCGTATTCTTTCTACCAACGCTTGCGCATCGCACAGGCGCAGCAGCTGGCCTCGGCGGAATTGCAGACGAAGCTGGTGCAGGCGCAGCTGGAAAATTTGCGGCTGCAGTTGCAGCCGCATTTTCTCTTCAACACGCTGAACACGATTTCTTCGGTGATGTATGAAGACGTCCCGGCCGCTGACGCCATGATCACGCAGCTGAGCGACTTGCTGCGCTTGACGCTGCGGGCTTCTCGCGCGCACGAAATTCCGCTGGCTGAGGAACTGGAAATCACGCGGCTCTACCTCGACTTGATGCAAAAGCGATTCGAAAACAAGTTGCGCGTAAGGTATTCCATCGATCCATCTTTGAACAGTTTGCTCGTGCCTCAGCTTATCCTGCAGCCGCTGCTGGAGAATTCGCTGCGGCATGGAATGAAGGCCGGGAGCAGCGCGATGGATCTCTCCATCGCGGCGTATCGCGAAAATGGCAGCCTGATCCTGCAGGTTTCTGACACGGGTTGCGGGCTCAATGAAGCTGGCCTTTCAAGAATATTTAGCCGGGGGCTGGGGCTTACGAATATCCGTGACCGCCTGGCACATCTCTATGGCAACGGCCAGCAATTTTCGATCTCCAACCGGCCCGGCGGAGGCGCGGAGGTGACGCTCCGCGTTCCGTTGCGTACCTCAGGGCACATTTCGCCATCCCCTGAATGAGTCCGCAGGCCCCACTTCGCATTTTGGTTGTTGACGACGAGGCGCCGGCGCGGCGCAAAATCCTACGTCTTTTGCGCGAAGAATCCGCCGTTGAGATTGCCGGTGAAGCGGACGGCGGAGAGGCAGCCGTTGCGGCAATTAAGAAACAACGTCCCGATCTGGTTTTTCTCGATGTGCAGATGCCGGGGCTGGATGGCTTTGGAGTGATTCAATCGCTCAAAGCCGCAAAGGTTCCGCTTCCACGAGTCGTCTTCGTCACGGCACATGACCGGTTTGCGCTGCGCGCGTTTGAGGTACACGCCTTCGACTATCTGCTCAAACCTGTCGGCGAAGAGCGCTTTCGCGAAACCATCGGCAGGGCGAGGATTCAGCACCAGCAATCGGCTGACGGGATCAGTTCGCGCCTGGGGGCCATGCTGGAGCAATTGCAACGTGAAAAGTCGCTATCCGATCGCTTGCTCGTCGAGGAGAACGCCCGGTCGATCTTCGTGGCAGTCAAGGATATCTCCTGGGTGGAAGCCGACCGAAATTATGTGCTGCTGCACTGTGGCGAAAAAACGCACACGCTGCGCAGTACGCTGGACGCGGTGCAAAATACGCTCGATCCGAAGTTGTTCGTGCGCATCAACCGAGGGACGCTGGTGCGGCTCGAGGCCATCCGTGAGTTGCTACCATGGTTCCACGGCGAATACAAAGTCATGCTGCACGACAATACAGAACTGCGCTGGTCGCGCCGCTACGTTTCGCAGCGCCCCGAACTCTTGAAATTTCCCTGAGCCTTTGTACATAGTCAGGAGAAACGCCCGCTCGTCCCTGGTTTGGGCCTAGTTGTCCCTCCGGTGTTGCGCTCCACACTCCGTTCACGCTATTCCTTCTAGCCATGAGACCGACAATTCTTTCCCGTGGCTTGTTCATCGTGCTTACTAGCGTGGCGTTCTTATCGGCAGGGTCCGTTTCCTTTGCGCAGGCCAAGCGGGACATCGGCTGGCCTAACTATGGCAACGACGGCGGCGGCACACGCTATTCGCCGGCGGCGCAGATCGACCGCAGCAACGTGGTGCGACTCAACGCAGCATGGACTTATCGCACCGGCGCACTACCGCATGACCAAGAACTCGATAAGAAAGCCGCGTTTGAAGCTACGCCTATCGTTGTTGATGGAAAGCTGTTTTTCAGCTCCCCGTACGATCACGTGATTGCGCTAAATCCGGAAACGGGCGCGAAGCTGTGGGAATTTGACCCCAGGTTAGAGCTTCCCTATGGCTCTTCGGAAGTCACTTCGCGCGGTGTATCGGCCTGGAGAGAACCGCGCGCCAAGACTGACAAAGTTTGCGCGCTGCGGATCTTCATCGGCACGTTAGATGCCCGTCTAATTGCTCTGGACGGGGCCACGGGAAAACCCTGCGCTGACTTCGGAACGAAAGGTGAAGTCGATCTCACGAACGGTGTTAAATTGCGCGATCCGGGCGATTATCAGGTCACTTCAGCTCCCGCGATCGTCAAGGATCTTGTCATTACGGGATCATCGCTGGGAGACAATCGTGCGGTCACCGTCGAGCGCGGCATTGTTCGCGCGTTCGACGTGCGCACCGGCAATCTCCGCTGGACTTGGGATCCCATTGCTCCCTGGGCTTACAAGACTACGCCTCGCACTGGCGCAGGCAACGCCTGGTCAACGATCTCGGTGGATGCCGAGCGAGATCTTGTTTTCATCCCAACGGGCAGTGCCAGCCCCGACTATTACGGCGGCATCCGGAAGGGTGACAACAAGTGGGCCAACTCTGTGGTGGCTCTGCGCGCAAGCACGGGAGAATTTATTTGGGGCTTCCAGGTCGTTCACCACGATCTATGGGACTACGACGTCGCTTCGCAGCCCACACTGTTTGCTTGGAAGGACGGCACACCGGCAATCGCCATCACCACAAAAATGGGACGCGTGTTCGTTCTCAATCGGCTTACGGGCGCGCCGCTTTTCCTTGTCGAGGAGCGCCCTGCGCTCCAGAGTGACATTCCCGGTGAAGAGTCTTGGCCGACGCAACCGGCTTCCACCATTTCTGTGGTACCGGAAAAACTGACCCCTGAAGACGCGTGGGGCGTAAAACCGGAGGAGCGGCAGTGGTGCGCCGAAAAAATCAAAGCGGCCCGCTCCGACGGCATCTTCACTCCGCCGAGTATTCAAGGCACGCTGGTTTTTCCCAGTAACGTCGGAGGAGTGAATTGGGGCAGCGCCGCGTACGATCAGCAGCGCCACCTGCTCTTCATGGACACGAACCGCCTGCCCATTTTCGTGAAGCTGATTCCCCGAGCTGACTACGATGACGTCCGGAAGAGCGCCACCGATGCCGACCGGCTGCACGGAGAATTTGCGCGGCAGGTCGGGGCGCCATTCGGCATGTTTCGCACGCCGCTTCTGGCCCCGAGTGGAGTTCCGTGCAATGCGCCGCCATGGGGCACGGTCGCCGCCGTCGATCTATTCTCCGGGAAAAAAGTGTGGGATGTCCCGCTGGGAAGTTGGATTCCAGGCATGAATACGGGAACGGTTACTCTGGGCGGGCCAATGGTTAGCGCGGGCGGCCTGGTCTTCACCGCCGCTGCCATGGATAATTATCTTCGCGCTTTCGATGTTGAAACCGGCAAAGAGCTTTGGAAGTACGAGCTGCCCGCCGGCGGGCAAGCTACTCCGATGACTTACATGCTGAAGGGGAAGCAATACGTGGTCATTGCGGCAGGCGGCCACGGAAAGCTCGGCACAAGGCAAGGCGACTATGTGATCGCCTTTACGCTGCCGTGAGGAAGTCCCAGCGCCGGAACGATTTCAGCACACTTTAGGTAACTACATTTACCCAAAATGAAAACTACCACTGATCAAGCGCCTGTTCTCAATTCCAAAAGGCAATCCTTCCTCGCAGACGGCATGCTCATAGTGCTGTTGCTCGCGCTTGCGAACTTCCTGCTCCATCTTTATTTCAACAATCGCTATGGCTACTTCCGCGATGAATTTAATTATATGGCCTGCGGAGACCATCTGGCCTGGGGCTACGTGGACCATCCTCCACTGATCCCGTTCCTCATAAAACTCTCCCGCCTCTTGCTGGGCGATTCGCTTCGGAGCATTCGAATCATACCGGCGCTGGCAACCTCGGCCGCCGTCATTCTGACGGCCATAACTGCTCGAGAGCTCGGCGGGCGCCGCTTTGCCATGGTGCTCTCCGCCCTGGCGTTCATCGCCGTGCCAATTTATCTCAACGACGGCAGCGTCATGACCACCAATTGCCTCGAGCCCTTGCTGTGGACAGGCTGCATTTATTTCGCAATTCTGGCGATCAAGCGCGAAGATCCTCGCTACTGGCTCGGATTTGGCATCGTCGCCGGAATTGGACTGGAAGAAAAATACTCGATTGCCGTACTCGGTTTCTGCATCGTAGTTGGACTATTGCTGACCGAGCAGCGCCGCATTTTTGCAAGGAAGTGGATTTGGCTTGGTGGCGCGCTCGCCTTCCTGGTTTTTCTGCCAAATTTTATCTGGAATGTTCAGAATCACTGGCCGTTTGTGGAACTCATGAACAACATCAAGGCCGACGGCCGCGATGTGGTTCTTTCTCCTCCGGTTTATTTCGCACAGCAGGTTCTCATTATTCACCCGGTCCTCGCGCCGGTCTGGATCATCGGCGTGTTCGCTTTTCCTTTCTCGGCCCGGCTGAAGCCTTACCGGTTTCTCGGCTGGTGCTATCTCGCCGCTTTCACCGTCTTCGTTGTTCTCCAAGGCAAGAATTACTATCTTGGGCCAATCTATCCGGTCTACCTGGCAGCCGGCGCCATGGTGATCGAAAGCTATATCGCGCGGTCGCGCCAAGTATGGCTGAAACCCGTGCTGGTAACTCTCATCCTCGCCGGAGGAGCCCACCTTGCCCCCGTTGTCATGCCGGTTCTTCCCGTGGAGAAGTTTATTTCCTATATGGAGAAGCTGCCTTTCAAAGTGCCGCGCAGCGAGCACAGCCACATGCGCGCAATCCTCCCGCAACACTTCGCCGATCAATTCGGGTGGGAGGAGTTGGTCGCTGAAGTCAATCAGGCGTATATGAAACTTTCGCCAGAGGAACGAGCAGGCTGCGGCATCTTTGCCCAGGATTACGGCCAAGCCGGCGCCATTGACTTCTTCGGCCGCCGCTACGGACTTCCACCAGCGCTCAGCGGCCACCAGACTTACTTCCTGTGGGGACCGCGCGGCTATTCGGGAAATTGCATGATCGTACTTGACGATTCCCCGGAAGTCCTGGAACGCCACTTCGAGCGTGTCGAATACGTGGGTAAGTCATCCGACAATTCTTACGCGTTGGAACGCGAAATCCCCGTTTTCATTTGCCATGGGGCAAAATTCGGATCTCTCGCAGGTGTCTGGCCGCAATTGAAGAAGTGGCGCTAGGTCTTGCTCCTGATGCGGTTCTGGTTGAGCCCAATCACCTTTTGCAAATACGTTCTGAATTCCTTAAGGGTGTTCGTTAGAGAGTAAGGTAAACCGAAACTTTCAGGTGTCAGGCGGTGGAACCAAGCTAACCTAGAAGAATGCCACCAATCCGAAAACACCGCCGCGGCCTGCGCGTGATTGCTGCCTTCAAATTATTGAAAGGCCTGGCGCTGCTCGCGTTGGGTATCGGCGTACTCAAACTCCTCCACAAGGACCTCGAAGCGATCGTGGTGCACTGGATCAACGTTTTTCAGGTTGATCCGCACAGCCACTATATGACCTCGCTGCTGGCGAAGCTGTCGAGGTTGGATGACCATCGGCTGAAAGAACTGAGCGTAGGCACGTTTATTTATTCCGCCATTTTTCTGACGGAAGGCGTTGGCCTGGCGCTGGGCAAGCGCTGGGCGGAGTATCTGACGATCATCAGTACCGCTTCCCTGCTTCCACTGGAAATCTACGAACTCATCAAACACGCCAGCATCGGCAAAGGGCTTGCACTGCTGATCAATCTCGCCGTGGTGGGCTATCTGATTCTGGAGCTTCGCGGGTTTCCCAAGCGGTCCTGACGGTCCGATTCTCTGCCGTTTCTTCCGGCTGTGTGAAACGAATGCAAGATTTGCTGCACTACAGAACCGGTCACGTTAAACGTACGGGTGTTCTAGCAAGGACAATTTAAGGTTACTGGAGAACTTCTTCGAGGATCCCAGGGGAGGACGGGCCCATGAGAATCGCACTCAGGCGAACCGTGCTGTTCATCCTGCTGCTGGGATTGTGCCCGGGCTTCACCTGGGCGCAACAGGCCACGACAAAACGTGCTGTTGTCCTTCGGCGTGATCCGTCCAAATCGGCCCCCATCATCGCCCATCTCGCCAAAGGCGACAGGCTGATGCTGGTGCAGATGACCGCCGATAGCGGCTTCTATCACATTGAGACAGAGCATGACCAGATCGGCTGGGCTTGGTCGGCTTATGTGCGCCTTTCGCCGACTCCTCCGCCACCACCAACGCCTACTCCGACTCCACCGCCTGACACCGGTTGTGATGCCAGCTTGTGGACTCATGTCTACCATTCCTACCGGCTGATCGTGCATCAACAGTGTATCGCCATGACGGGCACGATTGTGGATGCATCCGGCGGCGGAGAGCCGGATGGTGTCCGCCATGAAGCGGACGGCGATACCCACGGCTGGCTGAAAGTGGATGCGCAGTTCCAGAATCTGCTGAACGCCGGAAATCAGAACGACGAGGGCGGTAATCTAGTATTCGAAATTATATGCAAGTTTCCGGTGACGCAGGCTGACGCCAAGACGGCGTGCGCAAATTACACGGACAAAGTGAAGCTTCCAGCCGTGGGCTCGCACGTCCGCATTCTGGGAGTCTACGTGCAAGACACTTTCCACGGCCAGTGGATGGAGATCCATCCTGTTACAAGCATTGCCGTTCAATGAGGGCGACTGGCTGAGCGCGCGGCTTCGTGCCGGCCCTTAAGGAATCGTCAGCGTAAACCCTTCACGAACGGCTGTAGCCGTTTCATTGCCCTGATAACGATAGACCACGATAAGGACTTTGTCTGCACCTGGGGCAGGATCAACCCCGAGGGCGCCATTGGTCACCACAAAGCTCAGCGCGCCATCGCGAACTCGGCTGCGAAGGAGGTCAGTTACGATCGCCGTACGGCCCTGGACGCCGTAATAACCCCTGATGATCCTCAGGCCACTCCTGTCATCCTGGTCGCGGTCGCCGCGGGGACGGTCATCCCAATCATCGCGGCGAACATTGAACATGCGGGCTTCCACAAAGCCGCCCTCGTTGTAGGTGAATGCGCGTTCCTCGTTCCGCCGATTTCTCGCGATGATGCGGAGCGCCTTATCTCTCCCAGGAGCCGGATCCCCGCCCATGGTTTGGTTGTTCACGGCGACTCTGCCGTTCACTCCCCCACGCCCGACGAGGTCCTTGAGAATATCGGTAACGTCGGTGACATGATTCCTGTGGCCGTATTCGGCTCGCATGATCTGCCAGCCTTCTTCCTGAGCGCCCACTCCGCTGCTCAAGATTGAAGCGCCGATTGCAAAAATTACCGCGGCAAGGATGAACACCCAATATCGATTTGAAAACTTCATTCGAGACTCCTTTAGGGCATACGCCCTTGGCATCGTTTGTCTCACTTTAACCCCGGCGAAGGCTCGTAGGCCTGCCAAATCAAGATGCGATTGTCTTGAATGTCTACACCAGCGCCTGTGATTCTTGAGCTGCCGGCGTCTCGTTTCAAGGGAGGAGTGGCCTGATTTTTCGCTCCCAATTTGCAAATCTTTGCCGCATCCCTCATTATTATTTGTTTGTTCGGGGACGCGGCACGCTTCCGCTGCGGTATTCTTGTTCTGAATTCATTTCTACCGTCGATCGTATTCTGATCGTTCAATAAAAGGAGCGGCATGGAAAAGCCTTCCAAAATCGCGCCCGCCAAGGGGAAACTCGGAGTTCTGCTGCCGGGCATGGGCGCTGTCAGCACCACGTTCATGGCTGGAGTCGAACTCGTCCGCAAGGGCAAGTCGCAGCCCGTTGGATCGCTCACGCAGATGGGCACGATTCGCCTGGGCAAGCGCACCGAAGGGCGTTCGCCACTCATCCATAAATTCGTTCCCCTTGCCGAGTTAAAGGATCTCACTTTTGGCGGCTGGGATATTTTCAAGGACAACGCCTATCAGTCCGCGGCGAATGCGGGTGTCCTGAACCCGCAAGACCTGGAAAAGGTGAAGCCTTTTCTCTCCACTATCAAGCCCATGAAAGCCGCGTTCGACCACGATTTTGTGAAGCTGATTGACGGCCCCAACATCAAGAAGGGCAAGAATAAGTACGAGCAGGCGCTGCAAATCAAGGAAGACATAGAGAATTTCCGCAAGACCTCACGCGTTTCGCGCATGGTCACCTGCTGGTGTGGCTCGACGGAATCTTTCGTGAAGCCCGAAGAGGTGCACTCCACGCCGGAAAAATTCGTTGAGGCCATGAAGGCCAATCATCCGGCGATCGCGCCGTCCATGCTCTACGCTTGGGCCTCGGTGACTAGCGGCGTGCCTTATGCCAACGGTTCGCCGAACCTCTTCAGCAGCTCGCCCACGATCACAATGTGGCCATTTGCGGAAAAGACTTCAAGACCGGACAAACTCTTCTTAAGACTGTTCTTGCCCCTGCGTTCAAGGCGCGCATGCTGGGACTTGATGGCTGGTTTTCCACCAACATTCTTGGCAATCGTGACGGCGAAGTTCTCGAGGACCCGGGCTCGTTCAAGACAAAAGAAGAGTCCAAGCTCAGTGTGCTGGAATATATTCTCCAGCCGCAGTTGTATCCGCAGCTGTACGGCAAGATGCACCATAAGGTGCGCATCAACTACTATCCGCCGCGTGGCGACAACAAAGAAGGCTGGGACAACATCGATATTTTCGGCTGGCTCGGTTACCCCATGCAAATCAAGGTGGACTTCCTTTGCCGCGATTCCATCTTGGCCGCGCCGATCGTGCTCGATCTCGTGCTATTCCTTGACTTGGCTCAACGCGCGGGAATGCGCGGCATCCAGGAGTGGCTCAGCTTCTATTTCAAGTCGCCGATGACGGCGCCCGGGCTGTACCCCGAGCACGACCTTTTCATTCAATCCATGAAGCTGAAGAACACGCTGCGGTGGATGAAGGGCGAGGATCTCATCACCCACCTTGGCCAGGAGTATTACGATTAATTTTGTGCTAGGCGCCGTGAGCTGCCACGGACTTTGCCTCCACGGCATCGAGCACGCGAGCAGAATAAATCAGGGCCGCTCCGGCGTTCATGCTAACGGCGACGCCCAGAGCTTCGGAAATCTCTTCCCTGGTCGCGCCGGCCTTCAGAGCGGCGTCGGTGTGGAACACGATGCAACCATCGCATCGAGTGGTGACGGCGACAGCAAGGGAAATTAACTGGCGCGTCTTTTCGCCGAGCTTGGTCGTCTTCGAGTTGGCGGCGCTCAGTGTCTGATACCCGCGAAGGGTGTCAGGCGAGAGTTTGCCAAGCTCACCAACCCTGCCACCGATTTCCTTATGGTACTGATTCCAATCCATGACCATGTTTTTCTCTCCTGTAGAGTGAAGACCGAATCGCGCGTGATTATACTCCCGGCTCGCGCGAATATGATATCTTCACCAGTTCACCCAAGCCTGCCGGGATGCAAGGCAATAGTGGCGGCGCGGCGCACCCCTTCCTCGTGCGCCAGTAGAGTAGTCGAACTTATTCCAAGGAGCCGTATTCATGAAGAGCGCGTATAACGGGAAGGCTGTTCCTTCCGATGGCCAGCCGATTGGTTACAGCGGCGGCGAACTGCAAGTGCCGGATTCGCCGATTATTCCGTTTATCGAGGGAGATGGAACGGGGCGTGACATCTGGAAAGCGTCCCGACGGGTGTTTGACGCGGCCGTGGAGCAAGCCTACGGCGGGAAGCGGCGAGTGGTGTGGTTTGAGGTGTTTGCCGGTGAAAAGGCGTTCAAGACCTTCAGAGAATGGCTGCCGAACGATACCGTGGACGCCATTCGTGATTTTCGTGTGGCCATTAAAGGGCCGCTCACCACGCCGGTTGGCGGCGGCATCCGCTCGTTGAACGTGGCGCTGCGGCAGCT
>WNFR01000171.1_pt1 | contig 71746 bp, 56 predicted proteins | sample 5400221 | NCBI WGS metagenome assembly WNFR01 (sample SAMN13153357, study PRJNA577476) | soil metagenome | isolation source: 40 cm soil under Madrone tree | place: USA:California | collected 2016-06-14
TGCGGCGGATCGCATCCAGTATTTCTGTGACCGTGACGCTGGCGGCAAGCAGGCGCGCGGGATCGGGCATCACTTGAAATTCGGGAACTAGGCCACCTTGAATGATTACCGACGCGACGCCGTCCAGCCGGTTGATGCGCGGTTTCATGTCGTACGTCGCGATTTCCCATAGCTTGTTCGGCGGAACGGTGTCCGAAGTCAGGCTGTAGCCAATGATGGGGAACACGGCAAACGTGAGGCGATGCGTTTCCACCTTCGCGGTCTGTGGAAGTTCAGCTTGCAAGCGCGCCACAACCGCATCGACTCGTTGCAAAGTCAGAATCATGTCCGCATTCCAATCGAAGAAAAGATCGACTTCGGCGGAGCCGCGGCTGGTGATGGACTGAACCCTCAACAAACCAGGCACACTGTTGACGGCTTCTTCGATCGGGCGGGTGATCACCACGAGCATTTGGTCGATGGGCATGACGCCGTTGTCCACGCCGATGACGATGCGTGGAAAATCGGTGTTTGGAAAAACGGAGACGGGAATCGCAAATGCCAGATATCCGCCCACCAGGGTCAGGCTGACGATCAAAAACAAAATAGGGCTCGCCAGGCGTTGAAACCAGGGTACGTCTGGTTTGGCAGGGGAATTCGCGGTGCGAAGGGAATCGGAAGTAGGCTCCATCCGCGTCTACTCCTTGTCCTTTTCCGCGGGCTTCGCCGAATCACCGGCTTTATCTGCTTTGTCGCTCTTGGCGGCAGTATTTTCCGCAGGCGCGGGCGCTTCGATCTTGATCGCCGTGTTTTCCGGCAGCGCGTAACCGCCGGACGTGATCACCGCATCGCCAGCTTTGATTCCACTGACAATCTGGGTGTGGTCCAGTGCGCGCACGCCGATCTGCACGGGTTTAACATGCGCGTGGCCGTCCGAACCGGCGAGTAGAACGATGTCCGCCCCTTCGGGACTCTTAAAGACGGCAGAGGCGGGCACAACGATAGCGTCTTTCACAGTTTTCGCGGTGATGGAGAGATTGATGGTCATTCCGGGGCGCAATGCAGGATCAGGCTTCGACGCTTCGACCCACACTTCGATGGTGGTGCTGCCGGGATCGAGCGCCGGGCTGACGAGAGTTACGCGGCCCTTCACCGGCTCGTCAATGCCAGCGACTCTCAGCTCCGCGGGGTTGCCGACTCTAAGAATGGACGCTTCGGACTGCGCGATGTGGGTCTTGGCGATCAACTTCGAAATGTCCATAACGGTGAGGAGCGGTTGATTGGCAGTGGCGAGCTCACCGGGATAAAGCGGGCGGTCCGTAACCACTCCATTGATGGGACTGCGAATTTCGGAATAGCTCAGTTGCGCCTCGGCGCCCTGATATTTCCCTGTGGCGGCGGAGAGCTGGCCGCCCGCAGATTTCAGAGCTTGCTTCTCGCCCAGATTTTTCAAGTCGTCGAGCTGTTTCTGCGCTTGTTGATACTGGCTGCGCGCCTGCGCCAGCGCGACTTGCGCGGAATCGAGATCGCGCCGCGGAAGCGCGCCTTGCTGAAATAGCTGCTTGCGGCTTTCATATAGCTTCTGTTGCGCGTCAAAGGCCTCCTTTGACGCGGCAGTGTCCAGCTCGGCTTTCTGAACCTGCTCGGGAAGCCCCGCACCAACGGTAGTAGCGTAACCGGCCTCGGCCTGCGCGAACTCGCCCTTGCTCTGCTCGGCCGCTGCGGCCAAATCCTTGTTTTCCAGAATGGCGAGCAACTGGCCCTGGCGAACGCGGCTCCCACGCACCACGAAGAATTGGCGGATGGGCGCAGTAATTTTCGGCGTGATGACCGCTTGCTGAACGGGGAAAACGACGGCCTCCGCGGAAATCAACTGCGAAATGAGAGCCTGCTCCGCCGGCGATGTCTGCACCGTAACCACGGGTTCTTTCTCTTTTGCCGGGCTGCCACAACCGCTGATGCCGAAGAGCAGCGAGCCAATTGCGGCAACGGAGACAAGCGAAAGTTTTTGCGTTTGCATGTAAGTCGTCATCGTAATCTTCATGGAGTCGTCAGCACCCCCGTAAGAGTTTGCAGATTGGCCAGTGCCACGCGATAGCGCACGGCACCGTCCTGATAGGCATTGCTGGCCAGAGCGTTAGTGGTCTGCGCGTCGACTACCTCGAGAACCGTGGCTTCGCCGTCTTTGTAACGCAGCGTGATGAGCCGCAAGCTCTCCGCGGCAAGCCCGGCGGAGCGGTTGAGACCACCGAGTTCGTTCAGCGCCGTTTCAGCTTCCGAATATAAAGATTTGATTTCCGCGAGGATTTTGCGCTGCGCAAAAGAAAGTTCCCGCTTCGCCTGGGCGTGCCGCAGTTCGGCTTGCTTGATGCGGGTTTGTGTGGCGCCCCAATTCCAGATAGGGATAAGCAACGTTGCGGAAGCGGAGGAACCGAGGTTCGAAAGCTTCCGGCCGTTGATGTCGGTATTTGTGGCAAACCGTATGGCGTCGATACCGTACCAGTAATCGAGTGTCAGCGAAGGCAAATACCCGGCGTGCGCGCCAGCGACGTCAAAGCCGGCCGCGCGGACACCCTCCAAAGCAGCGCGGACATCGGGGTTATCACGAGCGGCCTGCTGCTGAACTTCGCCCATCGTAGGCAGAGGAACAGGAGAATGGAGATCGTCAGCAACTTCGTAGTTGTCGTTGAAATCGGGGAAAATCAGTACCGCCAGATCAAGCCGTGCGTTTAGAAGACCCAGCTGAACCTCTAGAAATTGGCGGCGGCGCTCCTGCATCTGCAATTCGGCCTTGATGACGTCGGAATGCGCTACTTCCCCCCCATGCTCAAGGTCCTGTGTAAGTTTGAAGAAGTGGTCGCCTTCTTCGGCTGCGGTTTGGGCGGATACGAGCTTCTGCTGTGCGGCGGCCACAGCGTAATAACTCCGGACAACCGTAACGACCAGTCCGCGCGACGCGACTTCCGCTCGCGCACGTGCGGCCGCGGCGACAGCCGAGACGCGCCGATAATTCGAGATACTGGAGAGGTCCAGAATTTGATGTACGTTACCCTGGCTGATGTATTCGTGCACGGCATTGTTGGCGATGTAGCGCACGGGCTCGCCCGGCCCATTGCCCTGGGTATAGAGATACTGCGTGTTGTAATTCACGCTGGGGAGCAGTGCGTCGCGCGCCAAGCTCTGGTCCCCGCGGGCAAGCGCGGCGTCGCTCAATCCGGTTTGAAATTGCGTGCTGTTCTTCCTGGCCCGCGCAAGTGCATCTTCCAGCGTCAGGCGGAGCGCTGCCGGCGTTGCAGGCGCTCCCTGCTGCGCATCTCTTGTGCGTGCGGGGTTCGCGGGAGCCGGCGTTTCCTGCGCCGCGGCAAGCTCCGCGCAGCACAACGAAAGGGCAGCAACCGAGGTCCACGACAGAACGAGGATGCAACACGATTTCATAAATCTCGACTCCTGGGCCGGACGGGAACATATACGCGGCAAGGATGAATGTACCCTAACGAAGGAAACATAAACGCAAGATTAACCGGATTAACCGCTAGATGCAGAGGAGGACGGCCCGACAGGGAGATAGGCAGTGAAGGTGCTTCCAATCGAGTCAGCGCGCGTCAGCTCCAAACGCCCGTGGTGGGCCTCCGCGATCCAGCGGGAAATGGATAGGCCCAATCCTGCGCCGCTTCCATCGTTTTCCGCCCGGGAACGGGCTTTATCAACGCGGAAAAAACGCTCGAAAATGCGAGGCTGCAGATCAGCGGGGATTCCTCCCCCCGTATCCGTGATGCTCAAGACATATTCCTCGCCTGCGCGACGGCAGGTCACAGTGACGCGTCCGGCTTCAGAGGTGTACTTAATGGCGTTATCCAGCAGATTGAGGATCATGCGGCGCAGGAGGGATTCGTCGGCGTGGATGGGAGATTCGGATGCTTCTTCGAAATTCAGAGAAATCTTTTTTGCGAGCGCCAGCGTACGGGCGGAATGCACACATTCGCCGACAAGTTCATCGAGATAAAAATCGTGGGGCTGGAGCGGATACTGGCCGGCGTCCGCGCGCGTAAGCGTGAAGAGATCCTCCACGATGTGGGTGAGCCGCTCGGCCTCCTGGTGAAGTACTCCCAGCGATTCACGGTACTCCTCCGAAGAACGTGCCTGCTGCGAAAGAGCGACTTCCGCTTCTCCGCGTAAAATCGCAACCGGCGTCCGCAATTCGTGTGACGCATCGGCCATGAAGCGCTGCTGGCGTTCGAAAGATTGACTGAGACGGTCCAGCAGGCTGTTGAACGACCGCGCCAAGTGCCCCAGTTCGTCTCTGTCATTCTGTACCGCCAGCCGCTCGTGTAGATTGGCGGCCCCGATGCGCCCGGCCTGGCTGCTCATCGCCACGACGGGGGCGAGGCTCTTGCGCGCGAGAAAGTAACCGCCCACGCTGGCAAGTACAATGGCAATCGGGATGACCCATGCAAACGTTGAGGTGACTTCTTCGAGCATCTCCTCCTGTGGGTGGAGCGATTGCAGGATGATCAGAATGTACGTTTTCCCCCCGGAGGAAAAATGCCGCGCAAATCCCCGGTAGCCATCCTCGCCTCCTTTGACTTCGCCGAAAAGCCGGTCAGAACGGGAGGAAGCCTCGAGAAAACGCTGAAACGAATGCGAGGACAAGACTGCGGCGGCGGAGGAACCGGTCGGCGGCACTGGGGGTGCAACATCCTGGGAGCTGAGAACAATTCTTCCCGAGGCATCAAAGATGGCGAAAATATGATCGCGAAAGCGATGTTCCGTGATGGCTACCTGACCGGCGAGTTTGAGCGAATCCGGGCCGCTCTGATCGTTCACTTCAGCATCCAGCGTGGTGAGAAATGCTTCGGAGAGTTCGGAGAGATTCACGTCGCTGCGCTGCAGCGTGCTCCGCCAGAAAATAAAATAAGTGATCAAGCAGAGAACAATCAGAACGAGCGTCAATACCGCCGTGTACCAGAGCGTGAGCCGGAGGCGGACGGAATCAAGCATGGTTCTTCCGGACGGAAGAAGTTGCCTTGGCGCGAGGCCGCGGCGAAACATTTTCGTCTCCCGCCTCCGCGACATCGGAATCGTTCAGAGGGCCAAACAAGTAGCCGGCGCCGCGGCGGGTATGGAGCAAGGGCTTGCTGGAATCCGCGTCAATTTTCCGGCGCACGCGATTGACGTAAACTTCGATCAGATTCGAGAAGGGATCGAACGTCTCATCCCACACGTGCTCCGCGATTTCCGCCCGCCCCACAACGCGGCCGGCGTTGCGCGCAAGATATTCGAGAAGTGCATATTCTTTGGCAGTGAGCGTCACACTCCGGCCTGCCCGGGAAACGCTTTGCGCGGCGGTGTCCAGGACGAGGTCGGCGACGACAATTTTGGCGGGGCGAAGCTCACCCGAGCGGCGCAGCAAGGCACGGAGACGCGCGAGCAACTCGCGGAATTCGAACGGCTTGGTGAGGTAATCGTCGGCACCGTGATCGAGGCCGGTGATGCGGTCCTCAACGGCATCGCGCGCGGTCAGCATCAGAATGGGCATGCGCTGGCCTGATTTTCGCAGCTCGCGGCAAACTACAAAACCGTTGCGGCCTGGAATCAGCACATCCAGGATCACCAAGTCGTAAGTATTGATCGCCGCCTGATAAAGCGCATCGTCGCCGCTGCTGGAAACATCGACGGCGTAAGCTTGTTCGCGCAGGCCCTTGGCCACGAATCGCGCGATGCGTGCATCGTCTTCAACAAGCAGTATCCGCATGCGAGCATCATACGGCAGGTGCAAGGAAAAGTGCGATACTTGCTGGCTTCACGCGCCCCGTAGCAAGACACCAGTTCCCGGTTCACCGACAAAGTCGGCACCAAAGAAAGGCTCGCCAGCATCAAAATAGTGATGAAGTTCAAGAAGGTCGAACCCGAACAATTAGATTGCACGAAAACCGCAATGCGGCCCTTCGGCTGCATGGAGCTGTGGGCCGGCAATGAGAGAGTTCACCGCTCTCTGGAACTGGCAGGATTGCAAAGCGATGTCATCGCGGTGCCGTCCGGCGGCGACAAGGGCGGCGATCTTTCCGCGGTGTTCTCCTGCAGCGATAACATCGCCCGCGTGGTCCTCGCGGATTGCGTTGGACACGGCTACACCGCCAGCGGTGTGGCCCGGCACGTCCACCGCCTCGTGCATAGATTCCAAGACATTCGAGATACGGCAAAGTTGCTGGCGGAGCTCAACGACGCCTTTACGCTTTCGAACGAAAAATCGGCTAGTCCTCTTCGGCTGACCACGGTCGTCACGGGAACCTTTGACGGCACAAGCGGCGAATTTAATTTTGCTTACGCGGCGCACCCGCGGATGTTTCTCTGGCGCGAGCGCGAAAAGCGATTCCTGGAGCTGGGGGAAGGGCTGGAGGGCTTCCCGCTGGGATACATTACTGGTGAAATCTACAGCCAGCAGAGCGTGCGGCTGAACCACGGAGACATGATTCTCGCGTTCTCTGATGGTGCGACAGAAGTTCGCTCGCCGGCGGGTGAGCAACTCGCTTCAAAAGGCTTTTTGGAACTTGCGGAAAAGACGTTGCGCGGACTGCCTGAGCCGCTTGTGCTCCAGGATTTTTCTCGTGCGCTGCTCGAAGGCGTGCAACTTTACCGCGGCCAGGAAGGCGAGTTGGAGGACGATATAACGCTGCTCACGCTTCGGCGCGTGACCTAGCGGCGCGGCCTGGGAAGTGGCACTGGAATTTGCAAGATGCCCTGAGCTATTTGACGGGATGGGACGCGAAGTACTGGTCCAGACTTTCCACAACTTCTTTCACAGCACGCTGGACATTCTTGTCCAATGCCGCGACTAGCGCCGACACATCTTTTCCACTCGTCGGTTCGTCGTGGGTGTAGTAATGAGTCCAAACGGTCGCACCACTCTTCAGGTCACGCATTTCCAATTCCAACGTGACTCTCGCTGACATTTGACGTCCATCGACCTCTTTGAAATCATAGAGGCGCCCGCGAAGCGCAAAGTCCCCCTGCATGTTGCTGCGCCGGTAGTGGACAGCGCGGTAGCGGCCTGATGACCGCAGCTCTCGCAACAAGACTTCCTGGATCATTTCCGTGGGAGGTTCAGCCCAACGCTGATACTCATAGGTGCCCAATTGCTCGGCACCGTTGCCGTAGACAATGCGATCCTCACGATACAGATGTGAGGTCATCAGCTGGCCCAAGAGTAGCGTTACAGGAACCACGCCCGCTTTCTCGACCGCACCCGCATCGGCTGGGACCGTAAGCTGATAATACCTGCTTGGCCGCGCGGCGGCGCAACCGCTGAGCAACCCAACCATCAGCGCGAACGCCGTGACGAGAGCTGTTCCGGCTGCTCTAAGTGCTGTTTCTTCGCGTGCCGTTGGGACTCTTTCCAAATGCCGCACTTCCAAGTCACCTCGCGCTCGGCTCATTGCCGCGCTCCCGGTTTGTGATCGACCGGGTTATTCGACCGAATGAGCGTGTAAGGCCTGGTCTTGATGGTGTTCGTGAATTCTTTGAGATTCTGGCTCACGTGGCGCAGGTTATCAAGCAACTCATCTATATTTTCGGAGTTAACGTCGAGCATCTGGTCCAGGCGCCCGGTTAGATCCTTTACCGTCGCAAGCGATCGCCGCAAATCGGTCACGGCTTCGCGAACGTCGGCGCGATTCTCTCCGATCAAAGAATCGACGTGATCCAGCGTCTCATCGGCCTGCGCGGAAGCTTTTCGAAGATTCTCGAGCAACGGCTCGAGTTTTTGGCTGGCGGAATTCAGATTCTGTACCGTTGCCTTCACCGCGCCACGGTTTTCCGCAATCATGCCGCGAGTTTCGGCCAGCGTCTGCGCCAGGTTCGCGCGATTCGTGTCGTTCAGAAGATCGTTCACGCGAGCCAGTGTCACTTGCACCTCGCTCGCGCGATCGTTGAGCGTCTCAAGAAGTTGTTGCGCCTGGGGCGCAAGGTCGTTGATTTTTGCCGTGAGCGCATTGAAGTCCACATAGGGCTCGGACGGCAGGATCGCTCCCGCCGCGGCGAGCGCGGCTTTCTCGCTTCCCGGAACAATTTCCAAATGATTGTCCCCCAGCGGGCTCAAGCTCATGATCTTTACATGGCTATCCGTCTTAATAGGCAGGCCTGGTTTCACGCTGAAGGTTATCTCGATGCGCGAAGAATCCTTCGGGTCGAGCTGTAGTTTCTCCACGCGGCCGACTTTCGGTCCGCCCGCGTAGCGCACCGTCGCGCCGGGTTCCAGTCCGCCGGCAAACGGAAAGTAGACGCGGTACGTCGCGGCCGCGCCGCCAAACGCACCGGTGAGAGCGAAAACCGTGGCCACCAGCACCGCGCCGGCAACCAGGACAAACAACCCCACCATGGCTTGCTCGCGTTTCGATTCCATCACGTCCCTCTCTTCCCCGCTCTTCAACGGCCCGGGTGGCGGTGTTCTTCGGTCAGCATTTGCAGATAGTCCAGTTCCTGCGAAACTTCCGGCTCGGGAATGCGGTCAAGGAATTGCCGCACGCGCGGATGCGTGCTCGAACGCATTTCTTCTTTGGACCCGATGGCGACCACGTTTCCCTTGTCGATCAAAACCATACGGTCGGCAATGAGGAAGGCGCTGGCAAGCTCATGGGTGACCACGATGATGGTCATATGAAATGCCTGTTTGAGTTCGAGAATGAGCTGATCCACGCCGGCAGCGATAATAGGATCGAGTCCCGCGGAAGGCTCATCGAAAAAAAGAATCTCAGGATCCATGGCCAGCGCGCGAGCCACCGCGGCGCGCTTCTTCATGCCGCCGCTCAACTGCGAAGGCATGTAGTTCTCGAATTTGGACAAACCCACCTGATCCAATTTCAACCGCAGGATGATTTCGATGGTCGAATCTTCCAGCTTGGTGTGTTCGCGCAGGGGCAGCGCCACGTTCTCTCCGACGGTCATCGAGCCGAACAAGGCGCCGCCCTGAAACGACATGCCGATTTTCTTCCGGATTTCGTCCATTTCACGCGACGAAATCGCTGCGATGTTTTTCCCTCTGAGCCAGATTTCACCCGAACTGGGCCTTTCCAGGCCCACCAGTGTGCGCAGAAGCGTGCTCTTGCCGGAACCGGAACCGCCCAGAATCACCAGCGTTTCGCCGTGCATCACATCAAAACTGATGCCGTGGAGAATCTCGAGTTCTCCATAACTGACGCGAAGATTTCGCACCGAGATCATCGCCTCCGGCTGCGTTGCCGCGCTGTGGGTCTGCTCCATGGCGATATTCCAAACCCTACCTTTCACTCACGAAGAAAAAGAGCGCCGTAAAGACGAGGTCCACCAGTATCACCAGAAATATGGAAACCACAACGGCGCGCGTGGTTGATCGGCCGACCTGCTCCGCGCCTGCGCCCGTGGAAAGCCCTTCGTGGCAGCCCACGGCTGTGATCGTGATGCCGAACATAACGCTCTTGATCAATCCCGTCGTGATGTCGCGCAGATAGAGCGCGTCTAAAGACGAGTCAATATAACGGACCAATGTAAAATCCGCCTGTGCCACGCCAAAGAGCGCTCCGCCGAGAATCCCCATGAAGTTGGCCCAGATGGTAAGGCACGGCAGCATCACGATCATGGCGATAAATTTCGGCGTAACCAGGAAATCAATCGGATCGATCGCCATCGTCTCCAGCGCGTCGATTTCTTCCGTGACCTTCATCGTGCCGATTTCCGCGGCGAATGCCGAACCGGACCGCCCGATGACTACAATCGCGGTAATCAGCGGCCCGAGTTCCCGCGTCATGGAAATGGCCACGGCGCTGGCAACGTAGGTCAAGGCCCCGAACTTGCGCAGCTCATAAGCGCTTTGCAGCGCCAGTATCAACCCAATGAAGAACGTGATCAGGGAAAGAATAGGGAGCGCCCCAACGCCGGCCTGCATGGCCTGCGATACGGCGCGCTGCAGGCGGAGCGGCTTGCCTTGGAAAGGAGCGACGAATGTGAAATACGCGGCCCGGCCGCCCAGCGTGGTCAGCGCTCCCAGATACGCAAGCCCGTCGGTCACCGATTCCCCAATTTGCGTCGTCAGTTCCACAATGATCTCGTCGGGCTTCCTCGGTTTGTGGGCTTGGCAGACTCAGGGCGCCACGGATTGCTCTTCGTTGTCGTAAATCTCAAAGATTTTCACCAACTTGGAGAGCTGCAGAACTTCCCGAATCGTTCGATTCAGACCGAACAGGATGAAACGCGAACCGACGTCGCGCGACGCTTTGAGGCCTTCCACCAGCGACGCCACGCCGGAACTGTCCATGTAACGAACCGCCCCAAGGTTGAGCACGACTCGCGGCACTTTCAGTTCGCGAAACTCACGCAGAAGCGCCTTCCGCAATACCGGTGAAGTCGCAAGATCGATGTCTCCCGAAATATCGAAAATCGTAATCTTGTCCAAATGGCGCGCGGCAATCTGCAAGTTGGGTTCTCCTCAAGAGCCTTTCTGGGGCCCGTGCAAAATCTTCACCAGGCGGAGCTGATTCCTGCCCTTCCTGCGGCTGAATTCTACCGTATCCATGCTCTCACGTATAAAGTGCAGGCCCAGCCCCCCGGGGCGCACATCTTCGAGCGCGCGCCCGCACATCTTCTTCGCATTCACCCTCACACCGCGATCTTCCAGGACGATTTCAAGAGCGTCACGGCCCTGGCCATCCCGCGACACGTGAATCCGGCGGCAGGATACGTCGATGGGCCGTTCAGCGTCTCCGAGGTAGGCATGGCGAATGATATTTGTCAGCGCTTCGTCGACGGCGAGAACTACTGCATGGCATTCCAGTTCGGAAAATCCCAGTGTCGCCGCGAGCTGTCCCAAGACATTTCGCACCACACGGAGCATCTCCGGATCACTCCGCAATTCCATTCGCAGCAGCAAACGGCCCGAGCTCACGCGAGCGCTCCCTCTCGGTCTCCGAATCTGGATTTAACGCGTACTCGGGGCCGACAAGTGATAAGCATGGATCCGTTTTCGAACCTGATGTTCTTCTGGGGACAGCCCGCCGATGCCACAACTGCCCCGATGATACACGCAATTTCGCCCACAGCAACCCGCAAGCCCGCGCCGGGCCTCTCAACGCGACTGAGATGCCTATCTCCCTGGTTTCTTGTGATTTGCAGAAGATTCTAGTCTGTGGAGGCGGCTTGGGAATTGTCTGGGAAAGAGATTAGGTGTATGTTGGTTCCCCGGCTAGTTTTAGCTTCCAGGGAAGTATGTCTGGCATGCGGAACCCGGCTCACCTGCTGACCTACCCTGCGTGGGATGTATCTCTACATGACTCGGGAGACCAATGCTATGAGAGCTCTCGCTGTGTATTGGATGCGCCTCCTTGGGCTTACTCTGCTCGCTCTGATTGCCGCAACTTTCTTCATCGGGAGTTTGATCCCCTCTCATACCGGAAATGGCCGCGGTCACCTCGAATCCGCTGAGGCGTTTGGGAGCGTTTATGCGGCGCCAACTCAGGTCAAGGTTGTGGATCTGATTCCGTCAAGCCTGAGTGGCGAAACCAATCAAGACAGCGAGCCCTTCCTGGCAATCCAGACGGCTAACCCCCAGGTTATGGTCGCGTCGGCGTTCACACCGAATCCGGTATCGAGCAGCGGGAATGCCCCTGTCTATGTTTCCCAGGACGGTGGCAACAGCTGGGTCCTGAACGCCATCACTCCCGTTCAGAGAATGACTTGCGACATCACCCATGCGCTGGCCCCTGGCGAAAATCACCCCCGCGGCGATCTTCATGCCGGCACACTGGCTTGCGCGGCATCCATCACTCTGAACGAATCGGAAACGACTGATGTTTCTTCCGGCACAGCCATGAGTGTACAGTCCAGCCGCAACAACGTGGACCAGCCATTCGTGCGCGCATTAGCCATTTCCAATAGCGACCACATCTATGTCGGCCTTAATGATTTCAACCAAACTAACGGGCACACGGCAACGGTCGACGTGTCGCTCGATGGCGGGGCGACATACAAATCCTTTTCCATCGAGGCGCGCACGACTATGGGACAGGATGGGCCATCGGTTCGCCCGGCGGTCGCCGGCGACAATACCGTTTACGCGGCTTTTTTCGGCTGGCGCAAGTTTGACGGCAAAATCGCCACTAGCGACGTCGTCGTTGTCCGGGATGATGCAGGAGGAATCGGCCCTAATGCTTTTCAGTCGCTGAGAGACCAGTCGGACAAATTACCGGGCCGGCTGGTTGTCAAACGCGTCTCCATCCCGTGGTCCAATTCGCCCACATTGGGGCAGGAGCGAATCGGCTCAACGCTTTCCATCGCAGTGGATCCAAACAACAGTTCCATCGTGTACGTAGGTTGGGCAGACCGTGGAAGCAAGAAAGACATTTATACACTTCATGTGCGCCGCTCGGCTGACCGAGGCGCGACCTGGTCCAAGTCGGATTTACCCCACACGACGATCAGCAATGCCACGAACATCGCACTAGCGGTGGCCAACAATGGCGTCGCCGCTCTTCTTTATCAGCAATTAATGAACGGCCGGTGGGTCACCCATGTGGTGCAGTCGCACAACGCGTTCGTGAACGTTCAAGACACGATTCTGGCGAGTGTCCCCGCGAACGAGCCTACTCAACAGTTCTTGCCCTATCTGGGGGATTACGACTATCTGCTTTCAGTAGGGAATGAGTTTCGCGGCGTTTTTTGCGCGAACAACACTCCGGACCGCGCTAATTTCCCCTCGGGCGTAACCTACCAGCGAGCGGCGGACTTCAGTGCGAAGACGCTCACTGACGGTTCCGGCAATCCCGTGGCGATTTCCATCGATCCGTTCTATTTCAGCGTTCCGGTGATTCCGTGAAGCGCATTTGTGTCATGTGGCGGGGGAAGGAGAGGCGCATGAATATTTCGCCAATCTTCTTTGGGGGCATCTTGTGGGCTCTCCTGCCGGCGCCGGCAGTCGCTGGGCGGCTGCAAGCGACGAGCAATCAGGCGGCCTTGATCAAACAATCGAGCATCGTCTTTACAGGGACGGTCAGCCAACTCGGAGCCACCTCGTTTGCCGACGTCCCGAAATCGGCGCAAACGATTGTCGTTCGCGTGGACTCTGTCTTGAAAAAGCCCCCAGCGGTTTCACTGAGGAAGGGCGATAAGGTCACCGTTGAGATGAAGGACCCATCGGCTCTCCAGGAAGGGACCCAGGCAACGTTTTACACGGAAGGATGGCTCTTTGGTTCAGGCGTTGCCGTCAAGGAATTGGGCCATGAGGTCTTGCCCAGCGGCGGGTCGGCGCCAGTAGAAGCCGGCTCAGCTGAAAAAACCTTCCTACAGGCTGACCAGCAGATCAGCGATCAAGAACTGCAAAACCGGATCGCCTCTGCGGACTATGTCGTCGTCGCCCGCGTCATGGATGTCCGCCGCTGGGCCGTGCCCAAGTCAGCCGGCGCACCTTCACACATCACCGAGCACCAGCCGGACTGGCATGAAGCCATTCTCGAAATCCGCTCCGTCCTCAAAGGTACAAAACCCAAAAAGAACAAGATGGTTCTCCGATTTCCTGGATGCCAAGATGTAGCGTGGGTTCACTTTCCCAAGTTCGCGAAAAATCAGCAGGGGGTCTTCTTCTTGAAGAAGGATCAGGTTTCGGGTGCTCCCACGACCTATATGGGGGGCTCGCAGGTGGACGTATACACCTGCTCGAAGCCCGGCGATTGGCTTCCGATGTCGGACGAGGCGCGCGTCCGCTCCCTCCTCAAAAAGTGAAGAGCGCTGCGCCGTGGTGCCCTCACGAAATCCTATTGGTGATTGACTTCGGAGGAACGCGGAGGCTCGGAGGAGGTAATATCCTTCCCTTCTTTCTGCATTGCCTTCCGGCACACACCCCGGTTAGTCTCTCAACAATCGTTTGTCCGGCGGCCTTGTTGTGGTCGCCGAAAGCAAACGCTTTCATTCCGCGTCGAGGGGACACTAATGCTGCATAGTAGCCGTAGAGAATTCCTGAAGCTTGCCGCTGCCGCTTCTCTAGCTGCCGCCAACGCTCCGTCCTCCTGGGCCAGTCCCCCCGCCCGTGCCAGGGCCTGGGTCACTTCGCAGGACCGCCGGATGGAAGAGATCAAGCTGCCAGTATGGCGGACGGCCTCGGCGGAGAGCGCGGCGGGAATCCGCATCGATACGACCAAGCGCTATCAGGAAATTCTGGGATTCGGAGCGGCGTTTACTGATGCTTCTTGCTTCCTCCTAGCCCAGCTGGACGAACAAAAGCGCGGCGCTCTGCTCAATGATCTATTGGGACCAAACGGATTGCGGCTTTCCGTCGGGCGCACCTGCATTGGTGCGAGCGATTATTCCCGTTTCGCGTACACTTTCAACGAAAGCCCAGACCCCGATCCGGAGTTGCAAAAATTCAGTATCGAACACGATCGCGAATACATCCTCCCGATCTTGCGCGACGCACGGAAGGTAAATTCGGATCTGTTTCTTTTCTCGTCGCCGTGGACCCCACCGGGCTGGATGAAAGCCGGCGATTCCATGCTGGGGGGCTCGATGCGCAAGAAGTACCTGTCCTCCTATGCGGAATATTTTGTCAAATTCTTACAAGGCTATTCTCAGGACGGTGTAAAGATTCAGGCGGTCACCGTACAGAACGAGGTCGACACCGACCAGGATGGACGGATGCCTGCCGCTTTGTGGGGGCAGGAGTACGAAGTCGAGTTCGTCAGGAACCATCTGGGGCCAGCGCTGGAGCGAGCTTCACTGGAGACGAAGATTTGGATTCTCGACCACAACTACAGTCTCTGGGGCCGGGTAATGGATGAATTGAGCGACCCCGCTCTCTCCAAGTACGTCGAAGGCGTTGCGTGGCATGGCTACGTCGGCACTCCGGATGCGATGGCCCGCGTGCACGAGGCATTCCCCGCAAAAAGCACCTACTGGACCGAGGGTGGGCCCGACTACAAACATCCGGACTACGCCTCGGACTGGGCGAAATGGTCGCATACGTTCGCGGGCATCCTGCGGAACTGGGCACAATGCATCGTGGGATGGAACTTGGTGCTGGATGAACAAGGACGGCCAAACATCGGGCCATTCTCTTGCGGCGGCGTCGTGACACTAGATTCCAAGACGCACGCGGTAACGCGCAGCGGGCAGTATTGGGCGTTCGCGCACTATTCGAAAGTCGTTCAAAGAGGGGCGCGCGTGATCGGTTCCGAAGGAACGCTGTCCGATATTGATCACGTGGCCTTTGAGAATCCCGACGGAAGTCACGTGCTGGTGCTCACCAATCAGGGCGGAGGGCGGAACGTTCAATGCCAAACGGGAACGCAAGCACTGGACCTGACTCTGGACCCAGGGTCCATCACAACACTTCAATGGTAATATCCGGCCCCGTGCCGGCTGACGCTTTGAGGTCTGCCCACATGCCCTCCGCGTCGAAAATATTTTATCCTGCTTACCAATAGGTGCATTGTCAGGCGGGGCGCTCGATTCCGTCTGCGCCATTTGCGTTAGAATTGTACGGTTATGAAGCGCCGCAAGCGTAAGCGAAGCTCGAAAGCTGCGAACCCTCCCACTCCCAAGATTTCTAGTGATGGGGAAAACTCTGCTAGCGATTCCGCCGTGCTTGCCAGGACAGACGAGCAGACCCATCCTGGCGACGAATTCATTGCCCCTGTTGAAGAGAAAAAGGCTACTGGCCCTTCCGCCGCGCTAGCCGGAGCTGACCGCCGGACTCATCCTCGGTACGAGTTCGTTGCCGCTGTTGAGGTGGTAGCGGCTGAATCCGGCGTGCGGATGGAAACGCGCGTCCGTGACTTGAGTCAGCAAGGCTGCTATGTGGACACGAACAATGCCCTCCCTTTAGGGACGGTCACGGACGTACGCATCACAAAGGGGGCGCAACGGTTTGAAACCCGGGCAAGAGTCGTCTACTCCCGAGCTGGCAAGGGCATGGGGCTGGTGTTTACCGCCATTGAGTCGGAGCAGCTTCGGACACTTGAAACGTGGCTAGCCGAATCCCGCGAGACCTCTTGGCTCGCCGCAAACCGCCGAAGGAGTCAGCGAGTATTGATGACAGTTCCAGTCCGAGTCTCCGGGCAGATCGGCGTTGGATTGCCTTTTCAAGAAGAGACTCACACGCGGGCCATCAGTGCTCACGGTGCGTTGATTCTCGTGTCGACGCAGGTGTACAGAGGACAGCGCCTCACTCTGTCGAACGTCCAGACAAAGGGTGCGCTGGAGTGCGTTGTCGCGCACATTAACAGGCATCAAAGCGATCATCCTCAGGTCGGAGTGGAGTTCATGCTGCCAAATCCTATGTTCTGGCACGTGGCCTTTCCACCAAAAGACTGGACGCCCCGTCACCCAGATGCGAAATCCCACGCAAAAACGGGCGAATCGAGCTGAAATCCCGCACTCGGTGCCAGCGATTCAAAACAATGAATTTACGTGTGCGGGTAAGGTGCGGGCTAAGGCGCTTCCCAACATGAGAATGTCGATGTGGTCGTGCGCTCGTTTTCGCTGCTCAGGTCTCAGCTTCTCACCAAACGACGCTCTCCCCTCGAGGTTTGTTCAAGAACGCGACGGGAATAAATCACTGCCAACTTCACTGATGGCTGGCCGATGGAGTTTTTGGTAAGCACAGGCTTGCTGGAAATGGAGGGAGAATTCCGCAGGTCAGAGGCTCCCGCAAACTGGCAGCTCTGAATCCCAAGCTAAATCTGTCGTTGACTCATTAGGTCCAGGTTGCGAAATGTCTGATCTTCCGAAAGCCGCCATTTCAACTGCTCAACTGCGCGAGAGACAATTTCCCAAGATGGCTCTCTCCCAGTGTAAGCCCTATGGCTCAAGAGCCTATCTACTGCGGCTTGACGAAAAGTGAGCCCTCAAGATTGGGATTTAAGACCACCTTATCGATCATGATTTTCTCTGCCGGAACAGGAGGATCCTTGAACCCCTTCGCCGTTCGGGCTACTTGGAGAACTTTCGTCTCCAAAATGTGCGGAATCTGAAGGCCGCTTACTGGCCGGTAATCGCGAAAGTACACCTCCACTGGATGATATACGCCATCGAGCCGCCTGGGCTGCCCTTCAATTTTCGCTTCCAGAAAGGTCTGCGCGTCAATCCAGTCATGGATCGCCTGACCGTTTTTCATGGTCAGCTTGAGCTTATAAGTGTCGCGGTCCTCAACCTTCTCCATGCCGACCAGTTCGATCTGGGTGCCCTTGGCCGCGTAATCAACCAAGTAACCGTCGACGTCTGCCTGCATGGATGACATCTTTATTTCGTCGGTCGTGTAAGGCTCAACCACACGCCGGTTGAGGAACGGCCTCAGCTTCCAGCCGTTGGCGCCGTCATAGACCTGAATTGCCGTCTGCCCGTTGAACTGAAGCTCCATCCGCATTTTGCCGGGGCGCTTCAGTTCCATGATAAACGGCAGTTGAACCTCCTCGGCCGGTCGTGTAGGGAGTGACTGTCTGCTGGACTTTTGGCCCGGAATTGGAACAGGAACCGTAGCTCGCCGATTCCCTCCGGCGCCCAGTCTTCCCTGCATCGACATCGTTTGGACCGCACGCCACGCTTGCAAACCGCCGCGGGCCGCCACGTTCTTCTCGACGATAGCGGCTGCGGAAAGCTTGGCTTGCGAAGGAGTCTCGCCCCCTGCTGCGGTGAGCGAAACGGCAAACGCCAGCGATATACAAACGGCCAGTGATTTTCGGAACATCGATGCGACCTCGTTCGAAGATTTCAGACTGAGACCTGAGTTAAGCATAGGGTCAAACCGCATAAGGGAGACGCTAATCCACCACAAGTCCGTCAGCTCGAAATTGCCCAATGACCACATTTACGCGGTCTCCGCGTTTCACCAGCCTGCCCTTGTTCGAGAACGCCATCCAGTAGGACTTGCCCGCCTGGGGTGTGCTGCTCTGGCGCAACTGCCCGACCTTTTCCATCGACGGGACCACTAGCTTGACCCCGGCCTGCGGGTCGATCAAGGCAGGCTCAACCTTCTTATCGTTGAGCGTCTTGGCTTTGTCCGCGTCTAACACGCGGTAGGTAAATCGGATGACCTCGCCCGACTCCGTCCACTTCACAGCCAGAGAGTCAACTCCCCAAACGAGCTCGTAATACTTCCCTGCCCGTCCCGCGAACCGGTTTGGCTTATAGCGTCTTGCTGTCTGAGCCGCCGGAGCCTGGGTAGCGGTTTGCGGTCCCACAGTTGAAGCCAAGATGCTGCTGGCGAGAACTCCTCCCAGCAGCATTATTTTCGCGCCCCGTAAACCGTAATGGTCAAGCATCTGTGATATGTCCTTGAATCGATCCGTACGGTTTCTCGTCGTCGCAAAGGCCGAACATCCAAGTCTGGATGTCCGGCCGGTACGGATAGTTTGGTTCGCCGTGACCGTCTTACGGCGTTACTGCGAACGTGACGTTGTTGGAGTTTCCGCCCGGCGTTGTGGTGACGCTGACGGCCCTGTTCCCGGTTGCAGCGGTAGCCGCGATTGCGCAGTTCGCAGTGACCGTCGTGGCTGTCGGCGTCCCGTTTATGGTACAGGCCACGAGCGTACCAGACACGTTCACTGCCGTGGCTCCGGACAGGCTGGTGCCGGTTAGGGTCACCGCAACCGGAACCCCGGCGGTGCGCGAACCCGACGTGGGAGAGATCGAAGTCAGCGTCGGACCCACTATGAACGTAACGTTGTTGGAGGTTACTCCGGGCGTCGTGGTGACGCTGACGTTCCTGTTCCCGGTTGCAGCCGTAGCCGTGATTGCGCAGTTCGCAGTGACAGTAGTGGCAGTCGGCGTCCCGCTTATGGTGCAGACGACGCTTCCGGCAATACCGGACACGTTCACTGCTGTGGTGCCGGACAGGTTGCTGCCGGTTAGGGTTATCGGCACGCTGGGGCCGCCGCGCACGCCTGACGTCGGAGCGATCGAAGTCAGCGTCGGACTCACGACTGTGAACGTCACGTTGTTGGTGGTTACGCCCGGCGTTGTGGTGACGCTGACGTTCCTGTTCCCGGTTGCAGCCGTAGCCGCGATGGCACACGTCGCGTTGACCGTCGTGGTAGTCGGTGGCGTCACGGTACTAATGGTGCAGACGACGCTGCCGGCAGTACCCGACACGTTCACTGCTGTGGCTCCGGACAGGCTGGTGCCGGTTAGGAGCACTGGAACACTGGTGCCGCGCACGCCTGACGTCGGAGCGATCGAAGTCAGCGTCGGACCCACTGTGAACGTAACGGTGTTGGAGGTTACGCCCGGCGTTGTGGTCACGCTGACGGTCCTGTTCCCGGTTGCAGCGGCAGTCGCGATTGCGCACGTCGCGTTGACCGTCGTGGCAGTCGGCGGCGTCACGGTACTAATGGTGCAGACGACGCTGCCTGCGGTACCGGACACGTTCACTGCCGTGGTGCCGGACAGGTTGCTGCCGGTTAGGACCACTGGAACGCTGGTGCCGCGCGCCCCTGAGTTGGGCGAGATCGAAGTCAGCGTCGGCCCTACCACTGTGAACGTTACGGTGTTGCTAGTCAGACCCAGCGCCGTGACGCTGACGTTCCTCGGAAGGAGTGATGCGGTGTTCGAGATTACAAGCCTCGCGGTCACCGTAGTGGCATTCACGGAAGTAAGGGTGACGGTGACCCCGCCACCAGCCAACCCGTTAATTGCAGTTGTCCCGGTCAGGTTGGTGCCGCTTAGGACCACATTAACCGTGGTCCCCCGCAAGCCCGTGGAGGGAGTGATCGAAACCAGGAGCGGCGCCAGTGACCCAGTCTGATCAGCTTGATGTTCGATTGCACCCACGTCAATTCTCGTATTCGTACCCCTATCATTCGGGCGCGGATTGCCGAAGAAGTCAGTCGGGGGCGCCGAAACCACTTCGCCCGCCGCCAGGCAATCACCCGCGGCACTCAGACACGGGATATAATCAATGGCCGGCGAACTTGATGCCAGCGCATAGTTGCCGAGCGTTGCGCCCGTTGCCGGGCTCGAGAGAGAGAGCGGGCCCCAAGCGATGTTGATCCAGTTGTTGCCCTCATCCACGGTCGCCGCCGGCGTCAGGTTGAAGATAGGGTTGGGCACGGTCGCGTCCGAAATTCCAGGAGGCACCTGGTAGCCGAGACCTCCGTTTTCCGGCGGTACGCGCGAGCCATTGCAGTATTGGCTGACCGCGAGCGGATTTGATGCCGTGTTAAACAAACCACTGCCATTGTAACCGCCGGCGATATTCGTCAACACTGACCACCTCACGGCGAGCGGGGTCCCAAGAGAGCCGGTATGGTTTGTCGGGCTCGTGTCGCCTCGCACACCGATGTCCCAGTAGTGCGACCCGGTAGTCCCGGCCGTAACGCAGGCGCCGGTGAGCGGCTGGCTGGCCGCTCGTGTAGTGCTGAACGCGTTATACAGCGCAACCACGTTCTGCTGGTTCAGGGTTCCTGTTCCCAGAGAGCCCACGGCAATGTAGAACGCACGATTTTGCCAGAATACATCGTTCTCCAGTATCGGTACCGAGTATCTCCTGCAAGCCCCATTGTTTGTACCGGTGGTCCCACCCCCGTGGCCTTGGGGACACCTGATAGTCGTGGGGAAGTTCGCGACAAGAGTCGCGCTGTTCTGGATGCTCACCAAGCCGGCGGGCTGAGGGTGCGAGGCCGTGCCGCAGTTAATGGTGCACGTGGGGCCCGACGAACTGGCCAAGGGAGCCGCAAGCGTGTTGAAGAGCACGCCCGAGGAAGCAGTAGTATCGTTCGACATGATGGTGTTGTTGATGATGTTCACCAACAACGCGTCCTGTAGCGAAATTCCAGCGCCATCCCAGCCGGCGACGTTATTCGCGATGATGTTATTGGTGACGGTCACCGAGTACCATTGGGTCGGAGTCGTGGGGAAGTTGAGCAGCTCCGAGCCGTTGATACTCTGCAAGCGCAGCCCGCCGCCGCTGCCGCTTTCCGCGGCGTTGCCCATGATCAGGTTGGCATTGATGACCAGTCCGGGACCCGCTCCGTCGCTCGGCCCAACAGAACCAAGTGGAGGAACACAATCCGCGTCCGTCGTGACTCCGCAGGGCGGATCCACGTCGGGAGAGCCCATGATCAAGAGCCCGCCGCCGTTGGACGCGATCGTCGGGTTGGCGCTCTGATTGAACAGGATCTGGTTGTGTTCGATGTCTCCGTTATAGCTGAACCCGAGGTGACCGACGCCGCCGCCGTCGCCCGTGCTCAGGTTTCCGCAAACCCAGTTGTAGTTAAACTTGTAGTAATCCGAGCCGGTGCAGAAGCTGACGCCGCCTGCCCCTGCCGGCGTGGCCGAGAACAATTCGTCGCCGATGGAAGAGTTCAACGAAACCAAGTTGTGGTGCACGTTCACGCGCTGGTTATGGCAGTACGGCAGTTGAACGTTAGCTGCAATGCCGTTGTCATTCACGCAGGAGCCGGGAGGCGCGTTTGTGGCGCTCCCCTGCAGATACGATGGAGGAAATTCACCCTGGCCAACGTTGATGCCGCCCGAAAGGGTTCCGGAATTGTTGGTGATTCGGTTGTTGGCGATCGCCAAGTCATGCCCCCACCCGTGCACGAAGATGCCGCCGCCCCCTTGGGAACTGTTGGTGACGGTCAATCCATCGATCCGCGATGGGTTGCAGTGGAAACTGCTGGGGAAAGGATTGGCGACAAAGCCCCCGGTACCTTGCGTACCCATACCGCAATCTGCGGAAGTGAGATGCGTCGTACCGGCCGGGAAGCCCGCCAAGAGGGTGTTATCAAAGGGATTTTGTCCGTGGAAGTCCACGCCTTTAGACAACACCGTGATTCCGGCTCCTTCCAACGCGCCCATCAGCGAGGGTTCTTGTAACAGCTCGGCCAGGTTGCCGTTAAGGTTGGCGTCCCAGCCAAGCGTGGCTTCCAGCGGTAGCCGGTCTATCTGGGGATTGTTGGGAGTCGCGGTGAAGTAATTCCAAGGAGTCCCGTTCGTACTTCCGCACACGGCAGTCCCGGTCGGGTCAAACGGATTCGTGCCGGGAGTGGAAGTGTTAGTATAGGGTTGACCATTGAGCGCCAGGCCAAATAGGCAGTTGACCTTCTGGCGCCAGACATCCATCTTGCCTGCGGGATGCGTATTGGCGTTGATGACGCTCGACGCAGCCCCGACGCCTTGCAACCGCACGGGCTTCCACATGAGCAACAGTTCATTGTAGGTACCGGGGTTGACGATGATCAGGTCGCCCGGAGTGGCGGCATCAATCGCGGCTTGGATTGTGGGTTGGTCCGTGGGGACGTGGATCGGTGCTTTGCCCCCAATGGTTACAGTAACGGTGTCGATCGACTGCTTGCCGTCGGCTGCAGTGATGACCAGTTCGCCGCAACTTGCGGCCGAGCCTCCGTATTGAGCTTGCTGCTGTATGCCGCATGCCGGCAGGCCATCCGGTACGGTGCCAGTGATGAGCGGGTCGCTCCAGCTCACACCCGTCAGTGCATGACTTACGCCATCGCTTCCGACAAGGGCAACGGTTCCCTGCGTGGTACCAAATCCATAGTGGCGGGTGACGGTCTTCTGGTTGAAAGGAGCCGTTGTGGCCGAAGGCCCGGAGTACCCATAGTTATATACAACCTGGTCGCCCAACGCGTGGATCGTGATAGAACCACTTGCGCTCACCCAAGGCCCTATTCCATCGCCATCCACTTCGCTGATCGCCGGCGTAAGAGTCGGGTAGGAGCAGTCCGGATTGTTGTATCCCGCGCCCGCGAAGGCGGACGTCGGAATTACCGGCGTATCCATGTACTGAGTTTGCCCCGGCATGAACGGGATTTCGTAGCAGAACTGGCTGTAGGCCGGGTTGTACAAAGGATCTGGCGTGGCTCCCATGCCGGGGTCGTTCATGCACGTCACCATCATCTGAGGCGCATACCCCGTCGGGTTGGGCGGGTTGACTTCCCAGGTCGAATAGGTCAGGCCGTTGTAGGAACCCCAATGATCGGCATACGTGCGAGCAATTTCATTTCCTGTCCAATCCTTGATGGCTACCGGCAGGTCGGCGGGCGAGAATTTCTCGCCGAATTGCGGAGAGAAGGGATCAAATTCCGACGTGAAGTCGTCGGTGATCACGCCGGTGAAGTGCGCGGCGGCATGAGTCGAGGTGAAGACGTAGAACTTCGCCAGCGCCGAGGCCTGGTCCTGGAGCGTGACTTCCTTACGGTCGCAGAGATTGCGAGTCGCGCCGGCGAACGGCGAGACTTCCGCAGACTGCGGGAACAAGCTGATGTAATCGGGGACGATGCGCGAGGCGCCCACGCAGGGCCAGAAGGCCTCCACGCTTCCGGTGTCGCCCTCGTGGCGGGGGAAGCCAAACGAGCCCAAATCCTGCGTCGGATTCTGCGGGTTGTTCGGATTGTAGGTGGAACCCACAGCCGCCTGGTCTGGAAGAATGAAGATGTTCCCCAGGCCGGCGAACTGTTGGGTAACCGGCGCGATATAGTTGTCGCCGATAAGGATGTTCTTGTCTTCTTCCTTCACCAGCTCATAACCCGGAGGTACGACCACTTCCACGACGTACTTGCCTGCGGGCAGCATGGGCAGGCCGTTCCTGTAAGGATCGGTCGTATCCGGATTCGGGATGCATTTCGTGCAGTTCGTTCCCGTCGGCGTCGGCTTGCCGGTGGTTGGGTCGATGGCGGTAACACTGGGGAATCGGTACGCGCCGTCGTACGGCGCTGGTTGGACCTGATTCCAGTTGTGCATGCCGTCATAGCACTTGAACTGGGAATTGTTTGGCAGCGTGTGGGACGGAATGCCACCATTGTTGTACGAGTCAAGATAATTCGGCTGGTTAAACAGCGAAAAGAAGAAGAGATCCGCGGCTGGTCCAGTGTCGCGTCCCTGGCCCGGGCAGTTCATATTGGGCATTCCATCCGACCGGAAGCCCTGGGCCCAAGCGTCAAAACTGCTGGTCTGCGTGGTGTCAACCAAAGCCAGAGATTTACTGCCATCCGGGGCAGTTCCCTCCTGATAAAGGTTTATGGTGACATTCGGAACCTGCGGCTCCCAACTGAGCTGTAGGAGCAATTGCGGATCGTCAAATGGACGGGTCGAAGCGTACACGACATGGCCATGGATGCCGCCGTTTTCGCCGGCTGCGAAGGGCTTCTTGCCGAATTCAATGAACGAGTTCTGGCCGGAAAAGCCCTGCCATCCCTCGCTTTCAACCCAAGCCGGATCGATTCGGCCAGTAGAAAGGATTGCCGACGTACTGCTGCTGCCCGATCCGTTGGCAACGGAGAATCCGGTGCAATCCGCTTTGTCGCAATAGACCGCGCCCGGTACACGCAGGTTCGAGGGCAGCGAAACCTGTTCGGCTGTGTTCGCCATGTTCCCAGCGATTTTGGAGCTTCCGCACGGCGCCGTTGGAGGAACTGCAGAACTTCCGCAGGGTGTACCGTCAGCGGGCCCGCCCGCATCGTAGACCACATGGGTCCCGGTGCTCTTGTAACGGGTGGTATCTGTTTCCACCACGTACCAACTGAATAGCGGGAACACCTCGTTGAACCCGGCGAAACCATTCAGGTCCGTGTTGTTGAAGTTGGAGAAGCTGCCATCCCGGAACCGAATGTTGGTGGCCACCAGGGCGAGTCCGGGTTCGGTCGGATTTCCGCTTGCGTCCACATTGGAAACACCATCGCCATTCTGGTCAAAGAAGGTCCGGGTGTAAATATTCGCTTGCCACTGGTTCATGGCAATCTGCCCCAGGTTAACTGTACTGCAATTGGCGGTCGGGGGTACGGGGCAACCCAACGCGACGGGCGTCGAAAGGCCGTCCACGAGCATATCGTTCCACTGGTCAAAGACGGTTATTCTCCAAGTGCCATCAGGAAGATTCGAGAGGGTGAAAGTCCCGTCCGCATTGCACTTGGTGAAGGCGAAGTCTTCGCCGTCCGGATCTCCAAAGCTTACGTAGCACTGGGTGAAAGCGAAGCTACTATTGTCGCCGCTACCGTAGAGCCTCTCATCGGGCGTGCGGCTCATACGCTCGGTCGTGACTATGCCCGTTACGGTATTGGTGCAGTTTCCCGTCCCGGGGAGGTTGGGGTCCACGCCGCCGCAGACGGCAGTCTTCCGGCCATTGATAATCGCCGGATTGGCAAAACCGATGGACACGTGGTATCCCGCAGGCCCGAACTCCTGGAAGAAGCTCGGCTCGCCGATCCTGAGGAACGAATCGTGGGCCTTCTGCCCGTCCAGGGTGTTGGTCTGGAGCCACTCTTCACCTCTGGCAATCCGGTCGGCCGACGGCGTCGCCACAACTCCATATCGGCCGGGGTATAGATTGGCAATGACGGCCTGGCCAGCCAACGGAGAGAGGGTTTTGCCGTCCGCTTCATACTTCGGACAAGTAACGATCATGCTTGTGATTCCCAGCGGACTCGGGGTGCCATCAAACCCGACCGACTGAACCGGGGAAATGGGGCAGGCATCCTTCCCTGTCGTTGGATCGATCGTTCCCGCCAAGCTATTCGTCAGCGGCATGTTAAACATGTCGTAAGTTGGCTGTCCGGTCGCATCACCGGGGCCGCCCGCGTCGTCGAAAAGGGTGATCTGAAAGCCGCCGAGACCTGGCTCGTTGGGCGACAACACATCAATTCCGCCGCCGCCGTCCTGCTCGCCGTTGAGCGGGAAGTCGTCCTCGAACACAAATACCGAGAGTTTCGCTGGTGGGAACGGAGTAGGTTGCGTCAGCACCTGTACAGGCAAACCATTGTTAATATTGAAGCTGATCGGAGCGCCACCCATGCCGTGGCCGCAGTGTCCAGTTGCGGAGCCGGCCGTGGAGCAGTCAGGCGCACCTCCGTATGCAGCGCCAAACGGGTTGGCCGCGTCGCCCGGCAGAACAGAGATGTAGTATCGCTTGTTCGGATTCAGACAGTTGGTCACTTGCGGTGTCAAGGTCGAGCACAAAGCGACCTGGCTGGGATCTACGGCTGTCTCTTGTGTGGCAGTGGTTCTGCAAACGCCATTGCCAATATCGCATACGGCAGGTGCCCCTAGGACAGTCTGACCAGCTTCGCAGGACAGGGCCCCGGTGCAGCCAGTCGCCACGACCGGCATGTAACTGGTGTGGAAATTCGTCCCAAACGTTGGAACGATTCCGGAGGTAGCGGTTGGGCAGCCCACTGGCGGAGGATTTGTTGTGCACTTGGGGTCGATATAGAAGGTCCGGTCTTCCTCAATAATCCAGCGATAGTCGTTGATACCGCTGGTTTTGTCCTTGCCGTCCAATACCTTCACTTGAAGGTTGCTCGGCGTTGGGAAAATCAGCGTCACCGTGGCGGAGGCGCTGCTCTGTGTGCCCTGTGAATTCTTCGCCCAGTAGGTAAATGTGTATGTCCCTGGCCCGCTGACGGACGACACGTTGAACGCCCCACTCTCGTCTACCGACAGCGTTCCAGTACCCGGACCTGATAGTCCGGAGACCGTCGTCTTGTCAACCGTAAGTGGATAGCCCGCCATATCTTTGTCAACAGACAGGACGCCGGGCGACTTGATGCTCAGAGATGTGGCCAAATTCGACGTATACGTGATGGGATTCATCACGATGCCGCTGCCCGCCTCAAGGCAGGTTCCGGTGGCGCACGCACCTAGTGCCACCGCCGCGGTTACACCGGAGGAGCATATCGTACCGGTAACAGTACCGTTTGCGCAGTATGTAAAGGAGTCTGAGGTAGTTCCCGGATTGGGGACATAAGTAAACGTGCCGTTAGCATTTAGCGAGAGTGCGCCACCGGTCGGCACGGCCAGAACCTGAACACCATAGACATTTGTGTCGTTGGCAATCACACCCCTGGATAGATCCGACACCGCGACGGCCTTGCACGGAGGCTGGGGGGTTGCCACGACGCACGGAATCACATAGTTGTAGGTATCATTTCTGGCTAACGCAGCCCCGATTGCGCCAGCACTCGGGAGTCCCGCGCCATTGATACCGATGTAAGCCAGCATCCCCGCGTCACGCGCGGAGGCGTTGCCTGACAGGCTCAATTGACGATCGAAGACCGGCAGTGCAGTTCCGCCGGCAGCTGGCACATTGATCATCACATCGTAAGTCTTGCCCGCGGCCATAAATACTTCGCTCTGCACACGAGGAACGCCCGGCAGGGGGTTGCCGTCTTCCGCAATCAATGAGAAACCCGCCGGTACTGTTCCGCCCGTAGGCGCGACACCTGTTTGCGATCCAACGATGGAGGGAACGTGCATGCGCAAGCCGGCATTCACCAAGCGCACCAAAACCGAGCCGGTGGCCGGGACTGTCGGCGAAGGAACCGGGAACAACGAGGCCGACGCGTTGGTCTTGTTGAACGCAACTCCATTGAATAGGTAATACAGCGGCGTATAATTCACCGCCGAGGGATAGCACGCTGCAACCGTAGCGCTTCCGCAAGGATTGGAGGGGGCCAACAGAAGCCCGGAAACCGCCGTTGCCGTTGTTCCTGTGGGAGGAGGCGTACTAGGGGAATCGATGGTAACCTTCGGATTGGAGGTATACCCCGAACCGGGGGTTGTGACCGTGATGGTCGTCACTTGCCTGAACGTTGGGCTAGTAGCGTCGAGATCCACCGTCGCACTCGCCACTGCGCCCGTGCCGCCGCCACCTGTGATCGAGACATGTGGATTATTGCTCGTGTAACCTGAACCGCCGTTAGTTACTGCGATGGAGTTGACTGAGCTTGCCAAGGTGAGGTTATGGGTCGCCGTTTCGCTGAAACCCACAGTGTTGGCCGCGGCTTGGACAGCGTTGTTTTGGACCGCGTCGATTTCACTGAGAAGCAGCGGAACTTCCGCGTTGTAGTTCACGATGGGTGTCGTGGCGGTTGCGGGATAAGCGGTGCCGGCTGTCGCCGTGGGCGCGCTGGTGACTACTAGCATTCCGTATAGGCCCATTGGTCCCTGAATGGATGGGTGCGTGCCGGACTCAATCAGGTACGTGCCCGGCCGAAGGTCTGCCGCTGTCCAGGTCAGTGCAGTTGGCGTTTGCACTGGCGTTGTCGGCGTTGCCGCCACTTCGGTTGAAAATGACTGGACACGATTCGCCTGCGCAGGTGGGTTGAAAGTGGGCCCGCTATTGTCACTGGCGATGGGCCACGTAGCGCCTTGAGGCGGATGGACGGGGCTCGGCGTGGAGGTCGCCGTCGTTCCGAGGCCTCCGCCCAACTGACCCACGATCACAAGCGAAGTGGGCACGTTATTCGGAGTCGTGCTGCCTAACGGTGTAAACGAGAGATTATTCGTGAGGTTGATCGTCAGGCCTTGTCCCGTAGGAACAGTAATTACCACGGGGGACCACATGCCTGCCACGGCCGCCGCGGGATTCAAAGCGACGCAGGTCGCGGTGGAGCCACCAGTAACGACTGCGCCGCAACTGTAGCCCCACATCGGCACCGTTGAGCCGTCGGGCAGGATAGTCGTGGCCGGCCCGGCGGTCAGATTGACCTGCTGCTGGCCGAGGGCCGCAACTGCCGCGAAAGGAAGTATGCACGCTACTCGAAGCGCGGCTTTCAGAATTGCTTTGAAATTATAGGTTTGCATTGTTCTTCCTCGCCGTCAGTTGGACTCGTCAATCACAAATTCCCGGGAATCAACCAGCATCATCATCAGCATTCCGCCGGGGAAAACGTTGCTGGTGGTAATCTCGCGCTCGTTGTGGGAGTGCCACATAAACGCAAATCCAGCCTCGCCCGTGGGCGAATTCGCAATCGTGCCCGACGGAGGAGTTGTACCGGTGGGCCCGGTCGCGCGGACGGTCGCATTTGGACCGAGATAAGGGCTGCCGCCGTACCAAGCTCCATTCGTGAAGATATTCGGATCGGGCAGGGTCACCGGGCCGCCACCCGCGATGTCGCCGAACGGAGCAGCTTGCATAGGTTTGTTGTGGTCCTGGCACCACTCGTAGTAGTTGATGGCAGTTTGCGCCCCCACAACGGTGTTGTAGCCGTTGGCATCCGGAGAACAGGTAAGCTCCCCGCCGGGGGCAGTAGAAAGGGGATTGTGGCCGTACGCATCCCAGTTGAGACCCTTGCCCGTCCAGTAGAAGATTCCATCCATCGCCAGCCCCGGCGTGGTGGTGGTGGTGAACAGCAGAGGTCCAGCGAGAGCGGGAGTGGTAGCCGAATCAGAGGCGCTGAGAATCAAGCTCCCATCGCGCCCCAAGATCCGCACGTGGTTGCCGTGCTCGTGGAACGGATGTTGCCATCGGCCCTGACCGATGATGCGCAGCAGAACCTGTTCGCCCGGATGCATGTGAGGGTTGCCGTTATAGGGCTGGTGCGGATATTCAGCGGCGTAGTTCGGGTCCATGTCGTCAGGCATGGAGCGTCCGTTAATCAGGAAGTACGTGGGATGGTAAGGCTCGGTAGCGACGTTGAGGCCGCATCCCGCTGCACCAGCCGTACAGTTACCTGCTGCCGTGACCTGGGCCAAAGCTTGAGTGTGAATATTGGGATCCATCTCGGCAAACTGGAATAGGTACTCCCGGTCGTAGCAAGTCTTTGCGTGGTCGTAGGCTGCCGCCGCCAGCCGGAAATCATGCTCCTGAGTACCCGTAAAACTGGTTACCCCAAACAGGTTGGTACGAATCGCTGGGGTCGTGCAGGCGGTGGGAACGCTGGCAGGGAGGACAATGATGGCCCCGTACAGGCCCATCTCGACTTGCAAGTCGCCCTGCGTTCCGCTGTAATAGGCGCGCGTCCCTGGCGACCCAGCAGTGAACGTGTACGTCACTGCCGTACCCCCAGGCGCCGCTTCCTGTGTCAGCAGGCCGGTGACACCGCCCGTCGCCTTCACATTAAAGCCGGGGAAGAGAATCGAAGTGTTGCCGGCCGAGGTCGGGAGACCATTTAACAGGTTAACCGTGACCGTCTGTCCTTCCGTGACGATTAGCGTAGGGCCGGGAACTTGCATCGTGGGGCAACCCCCCGCGGGTGGCGTAATGGTTATCGGCAGAAAACTTGCAGTGTACGTGGAGGCGCAGCCGTACCCCCACGAGTAAATCATTCCCCCATCCGGCTGCGTGATGTTCGCGGCCTGCGCCGTCAAGTTAAACGTCGGGCCCGTAATGCCAGGAGCCGCGCCGTACGCGCTTGTTGTGACCAGGAATGCCACTACAAGCATCGCTGCCAGAAGCAGCCGTGTCTTTGAATCCGCTACTTTCGTTTTCTTCGCACTCATTGGCTCTCTCCTAGCACTCATTTCCGCTCTCCTAGTTGATGTGGACTTCGGTCATGAGCCCGCCGAAATTCTCGGCGTCGTTGGACAAGTGGTCGAGATTGGGCGTGTAAAGGTAGTAGGTCCCCGAAGGAATCGGGGTGGTGCAGTTTCCGTCAGAGGCCCGAGCCGCACATGAATCCAAAATCACGTCGAGCGACTCGCCACCAGCCAGGGTGATCGAGTTGGTGTAATAGTCGAGGTTGTTTCCGGCTTGATCCCGCAGCAGCTTGGCGTTGTACCCGATAACGTGCATCCGAATCCCGAGCGAGGCTAGGGTCTGATACTCGGTGACATCCAAGTCGGAAATGCGCAGCAGGGCCCTCTGGCCTGAACTCATGTTTATGATGGAAGGAAGCGGCTGCGAAAAATGGTTCGCGCCATCCGTCGTCTGGGTTTCCATGGGGCCGGACTGGACCGTGTCGGGATAGCTTCTCCCATTCAGCAAGAAATACTTATCCTTCATGTCCGCAAAACCTTCTGGGTTGAACGTCATGCCGACAAAGTGGAAGTTAGGGTCGAAACCGTGGATCTGCAGGGGATACTCGACATCGTAGGCGGTCGTGCCATCCCCGTCGTTATAAGCATACTTGCCGCCGCCCATGGCACCGGTATTCACGGCGGGCAGGGGATTGCTGCACAGGATATCGGAGTGGGTGGTATCGGAACTCAGGGGGCAAGCTGTGCGCAGATCCGTTTGCTGTGTCTGAAGCGCGCTATAGAGGGTGGTTATGGACGGGACCCGGTTCTGCCGTGGCCGCACATAAAGTTGCCCGACCATACCCATCTGCAAGTGTTCGGGAGGCGTGATATGGCAATGCCAGAAATAAGTGCCGGCGTCCGGCGCGAGGTAGTAATACGTGAAGCTGCCCCCGATATTGATGGCCACCGAAGCGTCAGGCACACCGTCATAGAACGCGGAGGCGTTGGGATAACCGTGGAAGTGCACCGTATGCTGCTCGAACAGGTCCGGCCGCATGATCATGCCCACGTTCGAGAGGGTGAGGAAGAATTCGTCATCCTCATCAATGGCCATCAGCGGCGCTGGGATGTTGCCGTTCATCACTCCGATATCCAGCATTTGGCGGGGATCGACGTGCCCATCAAGACAAGGGGTGGTGCAAGTGCCGGCAGCTATGGCATCCGCGTCGGGAACCAGCCCGACGGCGCCGTTATAGGTAAACGCAGATAACTTGATCGACGAACCGCCTGCGCCGGACGGGTCATCTGTCGTGGCTGGATCACCGGGCATCAGCCGCAGCGGGCCCGGATAAACGGTATTGAAGTCGCTCGGAAAGTCTGTGCCGGGCTGGCCGCTAGCGATGGCCGCAAGACCAGACAAGGGCCCGAAGGAGAACATGTACGTCTGCGTGCCGTCTCCCATCGTCGCGAAACCGTCGCCGCCCGAAATCTGTTGGCATTTGATCGCGCCGTTCACGTTCGAACTCGGCACCAGATATCCGTTGGCTGGATTGGTCGTGTTCGTGGACGTGAACCCCGTAGGACCGGTGTAGGCAGGTTCCGAATTGTTGTCGGCCGGCAAATTAGAGTTAGCGGTGCTCTTCACCGGGTGAGTGATGGTGCTGGTCGGACATTGAACCCGGAACGACTGGGCGCTGGCGACCGCGGGAACAAGACATATTAAGAGTATTGGCAAACAAATCTGGTACGTCTTTCTCATGACTCGGCAATCTCCTTCTGGACCTGCGGGCGCCAGAGATTCGCTCTCTGTTTCCTGACAGACGACTGAAACATAAGTGACAAGGGCCCGCCGTGATCGCACCACGAGACTGGTTGCATGATGAGCGTCATAAGGGCAGAAGTCCTTGCACATTCGCAAACGCGGCCGGAAAATAAAAGGGACCCGGAAGTATCCCTTGAAAACAAGGGAAAACCGCGTACTATATTAATTAATAGATATACTATTTCAGCTTGTACTATATATTACTCGACCGAATCTGCGCCAAAGCACTGGTTGACGGCGCTATTTCAATTCAGATTGAAGCATCCGTTGATCGGGAAATGCCTGCTACTGCTCTCACCACCCTCAAAACCTGGCGCGCGTGTCGCAGTCATCCTCTGCCTCTGAAGCAACCGAAGGGACTTGTCTCGAACACGCAAAGAGCGTCAATCCTCCAGCGCTGATTGCCCGGGGGGTTAACGGAAACATAGAATGAAGCCGCGACACCGATACTGAAGCGATCTATCGAGCCAGGGGCCTGCACCACAAACAAGATCCAGTTCGAGAGCTCCAACGCTGAGACAAGGATTCTGACCATCATCAGCCAAATGACCTAGCTTCAGGCAACAGGGACTCTATCCTTCAGTTTTAGATTGCGGCCGGCGTGATACAGTACGGTTATGAAGCGAACGCGAAAGAAATTAGAGCCGCGCGAAGAGACTCGGAAAAAGATGCGGCCGCTAACGCGAGATGCCTTCACGGCGATCGTCGCGAAGGCGATTAAGAGACCTTCCAGGAAGATTGCTCCAAAGTCGAATTGAGCGCCGGATTGCCGCGTTTTGTCGATTCAGTTGGATGCAATTCTCACCCAAGTGAGCTCGGTTGTCTTTCGCTCCCGTTGTGAGAGAACCCGCCGATTACCCCTTCTCGCGAAAGACTAGGTGCGTCTCCATTGTCTATCTGCGCTGTCGGGCGCTCCAGTTGGAGGTCCTCATTGGTGAGCAGTCGTCGAATCTCACGGAACGTACGCCATGCCGTTTTGTAGGTGACGCCTGTCTCACGCTGAATCCGCTTTGCGGACATAGCGCAACGCGTGGAACCCATTAGGTACATGACGTAGAACCAAGTCTTGAGTGAAGTAGTGCTCTTCGCAAAGACGGTACCAGTGAGCGGGTATACGTGATTCCCACAATGGTCGCAGGCGTACGCCGTGCGGCCAGTCACGCGGTGATGCTTGCGCTCGATCCTGCACTTCTCGCACTTGGTGACCCCATTCGGCCAGCGCTGCTCCTTGATGTATTCGAGGCAGGCATCATCACTCGCAAATTCGCGGTTAAAATCGGCCACTGAATAGAACCGTTCTTTTGCAATGCTAAGTCTGGGCTTCATGTCCACCTTGCAGAGGTATCGAGCGTATTGCCATACTTGTATTTAAGGGATAGATACGGATGGGTGCCTGGAAGCCGCGCGAGAATCAGACTCGACCCCTGCGACCGCAGTTCCGACGGTTCGCTCGCAGATCGAACAGCAACTATGGTCGGTTCCGAAATAGCAGCCTCCATTGCAGCAAGCAGCACCCAGCCCAGGGCCTGGAAATTATTTAGCCTTACATAGCTCCAAGAGGCGAGGGACACTATGAATCTCAATCACTTCCCTTCGAAGTTTCACTAGCCCTTGATCTTCCCAGTTGGTGAGTAGACGGCACACAGAGAACGAGGTCATGGCTGTCATCTGCGCCAGCGCCTCCTGTGAGACGTTGATTTCGACATGGCTGTTCACTTTGTGACCTATTTGATCAAGCAGACGAACCAGACCATGAGCCAGACGTGGCGAGACCGTTTCAGTGGAAACTTCGCAAAATCGCCGTTCAAGCTCTTGAAGACGCTGTTCAAGGATGCTCTTCGCGTTGCATAGAAGGACTGGGAAACGTTCCATAGCAGCCTCGAAGGTCGCTGAGTCCCAGGCAAGCACCTTGCAATCCTGGACCGCTTCTGCTGTCGAGGACTGCTTACTCCCCGGCACCAAAGCAAGCTCGGAAATTACTTCGCCAGGGATGCACAGCCGAAGAATGACTTCCGTGCCGCGTTCACTGAACTGCGTTATCTTCACACGACCGTCAGTGAGCAAGAAAACTTGCTCAATTTGATCTCCCGCGAAATACATCACCTGGCTGCACGGGAAGTCCATAGGGCGTGCTCTGGATAGAATATGTGTGCAAGCAGAACTGGGAAGACCCGCAAATAGCTCGGATCTTGTCAGCAATGAACTCTTCTCCCCTGCCTCGGCCATGATGGGTCTCCAAGCGCTGACTGGAATATCTCCGATGGAGCTCCAGTCGGCGCAGCTCGAAAGTTTCAAGTTGGTGGTTTGTTAGAGAAGAACGGCTTGACATCGCCAATCCACAAAGTCGGACGAGGCCGAAAGCCGCCGGTTTGTACAGATTATGTCGAACTCAGGAGCGGGAGGGTATTGGAGGTGCGCGTCCGAGGAGAGACCCTAAGATGAGACTGCGGAATGACGCAGAGTTCGCTCGTGGAATAGAGCCCCTCGCGGGGCTAGCATGTAACAGGTACTTCGATCCAGAGAAAGCTCCGACCGGCAATCGGGGGGTTGTCGCGACCACGTCCGTCCGCGGAGGCAACTTACCACTTAGGGTCTTCCCAGACCCACCGAAGGCTCTTGGAAATGAAGTTGGATCAGCTAATGAAAAGGCACCGCGTCCGTTGTTGATAAGGACCGCGAGGGGCCCTTCTCGCCAAGCTGAACCGAGGATAACGTCGGGAAAGTCGTCGCCGTTCACATCGCGCGTGGCGATTCGCAGCCCTCCCGAGGGCCCGACCAAATGGATGGATCGTTGGCCAGTTGCGCTGAGCTGAAATTGAACGCTGTAAATTGTACCTGAGGAGTTTTTTGATACCGGCTGAACACTTGCTAGATCTGGACGAAGGTCCCCGTCAAAATCGTCAATTGCAAAGGGTAACCTGGACCCAGAGACAGGCAGACTTACATTGCTTGCTCGTGCTGGTATGCCACCAAACAAGGATCCAACAAGGACGAGCAAACAAATCCGCAGAGCCGCGGGTAGTGAGATGATCCGCCTAGCCAATTTGCTCCACCAAGGCACGTCTGCAATCACAATGACTCACTCTAATGCCCGTCGTCATTCAACTGGTTGATCGGTTGGACCCTATTCGTTCCCGACTCTTAGTGCAGGTAACCCGCCAATTGGTATTTTGGTCGAAAGTCGTTGCATCTAAAGACATTTACGGTCACGGTGCCTTGCCGAACGCGCAAATCACCTTGCATAACTATGGCAAAGTTCTTCACCATTTCTGAACCATTTTGGGACTTACTCTCTATCAGGATTATTGGGGCTGACGATGCGGGTTTATCCTGATCCGGCATGGCCTGTGGTTCGCCAAAGGACCCAGTTCGCCGTCGCAAAGGCTTGACTGTGATCGATCCAGAGTGCTCCAAGAGCGCCAAGGTCCTTCCTTGCAGGAAAACCTCAGCGCGTCGGGCACATATATTATAAGGACCGAGGAACCCAGGACATGCGTGTTCCCGCTCTACGTTCGTTTGGGTTAGGCAGCCCGGTCTACTTGACCGCGCCAACAGTGAAGCCGGCGATGAAGCGATCAAGGAACAGGTTGTACATGAAGGCGATGGGAAGACTGGCGATCAAACAGGCGGCCATCAGCGCTCCCCAGTAGTAGACATCTCCGCGAACCAAGAAGATCGGGATGCCCGTCCCGATCATCTGATTCGATTCGGAAGAGATGAAGGTCAACGCATAGACAAATTCCTGGGTTACCAGGGTAAACGTGAAGATCACGACGGTGAGAATTCCCGAGACGGAGATGGGAATCACCAACTTGACGAACGCGCCGAAGCGCGTGAGCCCGTCCACCATGGCCGCGTCTTCCAACTCCTTGGGGATGGACTTGAAGAAACCCATCAGAAGCCAGATGGAGAAAGGAACCGTGAAGGTGGGGTAGACGAGAATTAGTGCCCACAAGGAATCCTGCAGGCCGAGATACGCCACTACTCTGGAAAGAGGAATGAAGAGCAAGGTCGGTGGAACTAAATAAGTAAGAAAGATGCCGATTCCGAGGCGTTCACCCCATCGGCCGGAGAGCCTGGCGAGTGCATACGCGGCGGGCACGGCCAGCAGTAACGTGATGGCAACGACGATGACACCGACGAAAGCGGTGTTGCCCAGCCAGCGAACGAATCTGGTTTCGATGAAAAGAAACTTCACGTGTACCAGAGTGGGCTTGGCATTAAAGATGAAGGGGTTGTTCTCCATCGTGTAGAGATCGAGGTTCTGCTTGAAGCTGGTGATCAGCATCCAATAGAAAGGGAACGCCAGCAGGATCGTAAAAGTCCCCAGCACGAGGACGTGGACGACATTGCCCCAGATGCGCCGCGAAATTCCCCTGGCCATCAGTTCACCTCGGCGCGATGAGCGACGCGCAGCATGAAATAGGCAAGGATCACTAGCAAAGGCACAAGGAAGAGCGAGATCGCCGCGCCTGCGGCGAGGTCGCTGCCCTGAATGCCCATGGCAAAAGCCAGAGAAGGCAGGGTCTGTGTGGAGTCGAACGGCCCGCCAGCCGTTAGGATGTAGACGACGGTCATGTCGGTGAACGTGAAGATGAGTCCGAAGAGCACGGCCACGCTGATGATGGGCCGCATCATGGGAATGACGATCTGGAGCTGCGTGCGCCAGAAGCCGGCCCCATCCACCGCGGCGGCCTCTGGAATGTCCTTGGGAATGGCGGTGCGGCCGGCAAGCAAGATGACGGTGGAAAATGGCATCAGGCGCCAACTGTGGACCAAGAGGACGGCAGCAATGGCGAGACGAGGTTCGCCCAGCCACATCGGGGCGCTGAACGGCTTGTAAATGTGTACGGCCACAAGGACCCAGGTGATCACGCTGTAGATCGAATCAAGGATCCATTTCCACCCGATGGCGCCGAGCGCGATGGGCGCAACCCACGGCAGAAGAATCAGAAAACGGATCAGGCCGCGGCCGCGGAAGGCCTTTTCCAGGGAGATGGCGAGAATGTTGGCGCCGACGGTCACGATGATTTGGGAGCAGATGGTGAAGATAAAGGAATTGCGGATGGCAACGCGAAAACTGGGGCTTTGCAGGATGCTGCGGAAGTTCTCCAGCCCAACGAAATGCATTTCGGCGTTGCCGATGCGCGCGTCGCTGAAGGCGTAGAAAATGGCAAGCAGAAAAGGCCCGCCGACGAGCAGCAAGATGTAGAGAACCGCAGGTGCAAACATGGCAGCACCCAGCAACGGGCTCTGAGCCGCGCCGATGGACTTTATTTTGCTGCGGGCTACTGCCATGAAACGGCCCTCGGCTCGACGTGTTTTTCGGAGGAGCGGTCGAAGAATTTCAGCTGACGCTGAGGTACGGCGAAGTCATAGCTGCCGCCCAGCTGAAGATTCTGCGCCGAGGAGAGGCGCGAGAAGATTTTCTTGCCGTCGAGCTTTCCACCGGTCAATGTACCGGAAACAATCCACTCCGAGCCCAGATATTCGATATTTTCGACTTTGAAGCGGAACGGAACGGCGGCATCGGTCACCGTCGAGACCGGCCGGAAGTGCTCGGGGCGGAAGCCAACGATCACGTCGCCAAGCTCGGCGAGGTTCATCGGCGGCGAACCTAGAAAGGTGGCGACGAAAGTGTCAGCGGGATTGTCATAGACATCGGTCGGAGTGCCGAGCTGGCGAACGACACCTTTGTTGAGCACCATGACACGGTCGCCCATGGCCATAGCTTCCACTTGATCGTGCGTGACGTAGATGGTCGTTGTACCCACACGGCGATGAAAGCGCTCGAGTTCTTCGCGGGCGGAGGCCCGGAGCTTGGCGTCAAGGTTGGAGAGAGGTTCGTCGAGGAGGAACACGGCAGGCTCTCGGACGATAGCGCGGGCCAGTGCGACTCTCTGCCGCTCACCTCCGGAAAGCTCGCGCGGCTTGCGATCGAGGAGCGCGCCAATGCCTAGAAGAGAGGCCGCCCACTCGACTTTCTCTTTGTGCAGTTCTTTCTTTACGTTCTGGGCTTTCAGAGGAAAGGCAATGTTTTTGTAGACCGAGAGGTGCGGATAGAGCGCATAGCTCTGGAAGACCATAGCGATGCGACGCTCACGCGGAGAGAGATCGTTGACGACCTGGCCGCCGATGAGGATTTCGCCGGACGTAGGCGTTTCCAGCCCGGCGATCATCCGCAAGAGAGTCGTTTTTCCGGAGCCGGAGGGCCCGAGGAAAACCAGAAACTCGCCTTCGCGAGTCTCAAGGTTCACGTTGTTGACGGCTCCGAGTTGTCCTTCTTTGAATACCTTTGTCAGATCGCGTGTCTCAACGACAGCCATCGGGCCCTCGTCCGGTCATTTCCACCTGGCAAAGATGCGTTTGTATTCGTCTTCGGCAGACTTGGCGGCATTCTCCGGAGTTTCGTCGCCCCGCGCCACTTTGGCGAACATAGTGGGAATGACCCACGCCTTGAAGGCCTCGTCGATGGCGGCTGAGCCGTAACCAGGATAACCGACGTTTGTAGCCCAATCGAGTACGTTGCCGAGGACTTTGTATTTGTCCGGGGGAGTGGCCCGCGGATCATTGGAGATTTCCTGCGTGAGGTTGGGGACGGTGCTGGGGAAGCATGGGAAATTGTAAAACTGGCCCGCGATGAAGCCGTCATGGAAAGCATCGATGTAGTCGATCAGGAATTGCTGCGCGCCGTCCTTGTTGTCAGCGAAGTCCCAGATGACGTAACAATCCATGACGTGCTCGGCGGCGATGCGGCGAACCGGACCTTTCAGCGCCTGGCTGATCATGATCTTGGCGTCAATGGGCAAATGCTCCCTCTCGGATTGGCGAGTGATGGAGATGGCATTCGCGACATAAGAAACGCGGCCGGCGAGCATGGCCTGGTTGTTGGAAGGCGGAGTCCAAGTGAAGACTTCCGGAGTTTCGGATTCCTGATAAACAGCCTTCATAAACTTCAGGGCTTCGACGGTTTCCTTGGAATTAATGGTGACGTTGCCGGCTTCATCCTGTTCGGCGCCGCCAAAGGACCAGAGCAGTGCGCGCATGGCCATACTGGTATCGAGTTCTTGAGAGAGACCAAGGCCACAGGGATGGCCGGACTTGTCGCGAATCTTCTTGGCGCCGACCCGCAGATCTTCCCAGGTATCGGGACCATTCGGGAAACCCGCGTCGGTCCACCAGTCCTTGTGCCAGTTACCGGGATCAGGGACGTAGGAATCGGAAAAAGCGAAGTAGCGCTTGGTCCTTGGATTGTATGTAGATTTGTGCGCGAGATCGATCTTCTTGCCGTGCTTCTTCTCCACTTCCTGGTACACGTGGGACATGTCAACGGTTTGCTTCTCGTAGGCCGCGGGCGGCGAGAGCAACATGAAAAGGTCGTGCCCCTTCTTTGCAGAGGCCTCGGAAGCAGCTTTCGCGGAAAGGTCAACAAGGTTGATGTGGTCGACGATGACGTTCGTGTCGTGTTTTTGTCCCCATTGCTTGCAGAAGGTACCGTCGAACCAGGTGTCGTACGCGGGGACGAAGTGACTCCACTGAAGTATTTTTAGCGTCTTCTGCTGTGCCGCAGCCGTCTCGGGAAACAGAAAAAAAGGGCCGGAACCCACGCCAGCTGCAAGGGCGCCGCTCCCCGTCCACTTGATGAAGTCTCGGCGTGATACCCCTTCCTGTCTTTTCTTTGCCATATTGCCGCCCTCCGAGAAACAGACGGGTCCGGGAAAACTCACTCCAAGGATGGAAGGAGCCTGCCCGAACCGATGATGCTACCGCGCGGGCGGCTGAGTCAATCAGCGTCGCCCGGCTATTGAACTGCGACCTGGACTTATGCCTTTGTTGCCCGCAGGGCAGGATGCTTCGCAGCACCCCGCCCCGCGGAATGAGCGGTTTAGAAGGTAAAGATGGTGCCGCCTTCACTGCGCACGTCGCGCCAGACGCGAGACGGGACCCCATTCGCGAGTGGGAAGTTTCCGGTCGCCGGGAGGATCACTCCATAGGTTTCGTAGAGTGATTGTTCGAAGGCGAAGGTCACCCAGTTGTTGAGTCTGTAGTAGAGAGTGCCAGCGTACAGGGGGCTCTTGTGCCGGGTACCGGTAGCGCCGACGCGCACCGCATCCCGAGCCTTTGCGAAGTCCACGCCGTAGTGGAAGTACATGGACCAACCCATGTTGCGGCCCTGCGGATCGGCTCCGAAGATACGCGAGAGAGGCAGGCCAAGGTTGACGAATCCACCTTGACTGCGTACGGGCCGCTGAGGAGCAACAACCGCGTTGCCGTTGACGGTGCCAAACACCACGGTGGACGCCCCGTCAACCGAAGGCGCCGTAGTTTGATTTGCTATCCCGAAGGTGTCGTTGAAGTTCGAAAGGAGCTGGCCCGCGAAAAAGTATCGCAGGTCGCTGCCGCTGTAGTATTTTCCAATCAAAGTCATGTAACGAGTGGGCAGCTGGAACTCACCTGACCAGCCGGCGGTGGTGGTGCTTACGGTCGCGCCGTGCGGGAAGGCCGCCCTGAAGAAATTGGCGGGTAGGCCCGAGGCCGCAAGGGGCGTGGGAACTTGCGCCGCCAGGACATTGGCTTGGCGCCTTCCATCCAACCCGCTAACGATGAGCTGGGCCGGGGCTACCCCCGGGGCATGATCGAGCTGGAATTGCCCAACGATCCGGGCTTGCACCTGAGGCCGGCCGGAATCGGGGCCTTGACGCTCGCCGTAAGCAAGCTGGGAGGCGACGCCGGTTACAGTTAGGACGCCGTTGGTGACAACATTGGCGGGTGTGTTACCTGATGTGGGGAGAACCAGGGCGACTTCGGGCATGAGCCTGAAGGCGTTGAAGTCGTGAGTCCACCCAACGCGCATCTGCGGGGCGCGTTCATAGAGTGTGCCGAAGCCGAGGCCCAAGCCAGTCGTCTCAAGCAAGTTAGGCAGGGTCGAAGAACCAAACGGTGTCCAGTCTTGCCCAAAGAGTGCCGAGAAGGTGTCCTTCTCGCCGAACCTGTAATCGATCCGCCCGTAAGCCAGGCGGATGGAAGGCATGCTTGAGCGGATCGACGAAAGATTCCTGTTGTCGACGCGGCTGAAGTTCCCCTCGAAATCGACCTCAAACCTGCCGGTTATAGTGAGGTTCGGAGAAGGATCGAGCCATTCAAAGTTGGTGCCGATGCGGGATGACCGCGCCTTCACATGAAATTCCGGCGAGTTTCCCGGCCCAGAATCGATAAAAACACTGCTGGGCTGCAGGAGAAAGCCGGGCAGCGGAAAGTCGTCGCCGTACGGGGAGGAAGTGTCGTGGATGAACGTGGCTTTCAAGAAGCCAAACGGAGTCACCCGAATGGAGCCGATGTTGAAAGCGGGCTTAAGCCCCTCCCTCGGTAGTCCACCCACGGGAAAGGGACGGATCGGCGTAATTGCCGGAATGAAAGTAGGCCCGGAGGACCCAGCTTGATCGGGAGGACGGTTGGCCGGCGGTGCAACGTTGGAAAGGGGAGCGACACGCACTCCGTTGTTGATAGGCTCGCGGTAAACAGCCGCGATTGCGGTGGGACTAGTTACCCCTGAACTAGAAGCATTCATCGTGCCCGGCGCAGAAACGGTCTGGTCGTAATCGGCCTGGGAGATTACGCCCTTCATAAGGAGTAGCTTGGCCAGCCGCTGGTCCGCGTCGCTGGCAGACGACGCTTGGCTGATTTGCGCTACTTCCTCCGCGGTCAAGATGCCTTTTGCTTGCAAGACGCGAACGAGCGGATTGCCGGCAGATTTGTTGTCCGCCGGCTGTTGCGCCAGGCTGCGATGACACAAGGTAAATATTACTAATAAACACACTACCACCACCCAGAATGGTTTCCCTCTCATCTTGAATACCCCCTGTGACTCAGCATTACCATGCGAGTCAGGTCTTCAGACGTGGAGGCCCTAAAACGTCCCGTTCATATACGGCTGCACCTTGATTGTCAAGAAATCTGTAATAACCTTCATGTTATTTGGTCGATCATAGGGAAACGGAGATAAGCGATCAGGTTGCACCAACCCGCACAAGGTCGTGGGAGTAAAGGCGAGAGCGTTTCGGGATTCCGGTAGTAACATTTCGGTTTGTCGGAGACTGAATTCGTCACAAGTGGAGAGGACTCATTCTTTTTCTGGAGCGTTCGTCGCCGCTACGGCCTTACTGCTTCTTGGGATCGCGGGCTCTATATTCGTACTGGGGTGGATAGAACCGATCCCCGATCCCGCCTGAAACGAAGAGGCTCAGCGTGAGGCCTCGTAATGCTTGCTTCTTTGGGTCCTCGAGTTGAAGACCTCAAAGCTTCCATTCCTCAACGCAGTCAGCTTGAGATAGTTGCCGGCATCGGGCCCAGGAAGGTTGGCAACGAACCGGTCGGCGGAATTGTGCGCCGCGCCGCCTTCGTTCGAAAAATGAAGCTGCCAAAAATCTTCGAGGCGAGGGGACTTTTTGATGATGTCCCAAGAAGAAGGAGACCCACCTTTCATCGCGCCGTTATCCATGATGGCCACCCGCGGCGCGATGCCATTCAGCAGTGCTGGGCTGTTGCTCTGGTTCCAACCATGATGAGAAACGATGTAGATATCGACTGTGCCGAGCCGGTTTATCGGGCACACCAATTCCATTTCTTTGTCCCAGGTCAGGTCGCCGAGATCCAGAATTCGCAGCTTGCCAAATGTGATTATTGTACCGAGTGAGCGCAGATTTTCCGTCTGGTCGGCAGGATGCTGATCGGAGTCCTTACAGCTTGTGTTCGTTCCTCCAGCGCCCGGTAAAGGTTTCTCGATCAACGCGCCGTCAGAGCTGACGACTTCGGCCTTAATGCCCATAAGCGGCAGAACATCTCCCGGTTTGACGATCAGCCGTTTGACATTGTCCTTCGCCAAGAATTTTTGATAGTCCTGCCAGGCTTGTTCCGTCGCGGCCTCCGCATGCTCGCGGTTCTCTCCATGATCGATGACCGTTCCAATTGGGATCTTGGCGGCGAGCTGAGTGATCCCGCCGGCGTGGTCCTGATGGAAGTGTGTCAGCAGAACAAAATCGATCCGCTCAATCGCCGCCTTTCTGGCCGCAGCCACGATACGGTCTGCATCGCGGCCATCATTGCCCGCCCAGCCCGTGTCGATGAGAAGCGACTGCCCGCCCGGGGCGACAAACAGCGTGGCCTGGCCGCCCTCAACATCGACGAAATAGATCTGAAGAGTGTCCCGAGCTTGACGAGGTGGCGCTGCCCAGGCAGGCGGTAGTAAGGAGAGACCCAAAAATCCGCCGCACAAGGCTTTGAGGAACCAACGGTAGAAAGCCAGCTGAATTCCAGGTGAGGAAAAGGAGGCGTTTGTCATGATATGAGCTCTTAACTCGATTCCGCTGGATTATAAGGACCCGACGGAGCCAAGGCGCGGGTTACGCCGGTGGAGATTCCATCATCCACCAGCAGGGTCTGCCCCGTCACGTAACGGCTAGACTCCGCCGCTGGGAATACGAAAGCTGCATCGTCAACAATGACGAACACCGAGGGAGCGCCCGCGGGCGTCATTCACGTGCCTCGATCTTGGCAGGTAGAGTAAGGTAAAAACTTGCGCCGCGCGGAGAGTTGTCGGCAGCCCACAAGCGACCACTATGTGATTCGACGATGGAGCGGCTGATGCGAAGTCCCATGCCGGTGCCGTGAGGTTTGGTGGTAAAAAACGCATTGAAGATCTGGTCCGCCTGCTGCGGGGGAAGTCCCACGCCGGTATCGCTGACTGAGACCAGCAGTTGCTCGTTTTCCGCTCGCTGCGACTTGATAGCAAGCTCACGCGCCCCGTCCACATCCTTCATCGCATCGATGCCATTGATCATGAGGTTCATCAGCACCTGCTGCAATTGCACAGGATCTCCCATAGCCTGAGGAAGGTCTGCCTCCAACTCCGTCCGCACTGATATGGAGTATCGCATGGCCTCGCTGCGCAGGAGGACGATCATCTCTTGAATGACTTCGTTTAAATCGACCAATTCCCGTTGCGGAGTACCCTTCTTGAAGAGCAGGCGGACCCGGCTGATGATTTCCCCCGCACGCTTTCCGTCTTTCACGATTCGCATGGCCGCCGCGCGCGCCTCTTTGAGATTGGGGGTGTCGGCGGTGAGCCAGCGCAAGCAGGTATTGGCGTTGGTAACGGCGGCGGCAATCGGTTGATTCACTTCATGCGCCAGGGAAGCAGTCAGCTCTCCCATGGTGGTCACCCGATTGACTTGTTCGAGATCCGCCTGCGCCTGGCGCAGCGCTTCTTCGGCGCGCTTGCGGTCCTCGATCTCGAGACCGGTTCCATACCACTTAACAATGTTTCCCAGCTCATCGCGCAGCGGCACGTTGCGAATCAGCAACGAGCGGTAATCTCCTTTCGCCTGCCGCACCCGTGCTTCGATCTCCATCGGTTTCCCAGCCGCCAAGGATGCGTGCCACCCGTCGACGTACCTCGCGAGGTCATCGGGATGAATTACGGAGCCCCAATCCCAGCCTAGCGCGTCCTCCATGGCCAAGCCCGTAGATTCCAGCCAACGTCGATTGATGAAATCAACGGAGCCGTCAGGGCGCGTGCTCCAGACATGGGCCGGAATTGTGTTGATGACAAGGCGGAGGCGATCTTCGCTGCTCTGCAGCGTAGCGTAGAGATCGCGCAGGCGCCGGGCGGTATCGTTGAACACCTGCCCGAGATGAGCGAGTTCATCTTTCCCGGTGACAGACACTTGATGCTGAAACTCGCCGCGCGCCAACGCCTTGGAGCCTTCCACCAATCGCGCTAGTGGCTGGGTGATGCTGCGCGTAATAGCCAGGCCCAGGGTACCCGCGATTAGCAACGTGAAGACGGCCGTCAGCGGCACAATCAGGAAAACTCGCCGCTGCACGCGCCTAATATTCAACACGGTTTGCGCCTGCTGTTCGCCGGCCTCGTGGTCGACTCTCTCGACGAGCGCCGAGGTCAGGGATTCCAGTGGGCGTACTTGGTTCTCCAGGCGCAGGTGCACAGCCCGCCAGTCGCCGGAGGCGGCCAGTGTGGTGACGGCCTCAAGCTGCGATGGCAGCGCGCTCTGAACGACGTGAAGGGTAGGCAGGATGGTGGTATCCCGCTGGAGGTCGAGAGGTAGGAGACGGAGGACGCTCGTTGCGCGACGGATGTCCTCTAGGGCCGCGGTACGAAGTGGTCCAGCTTCTGTCACCAGTCCGCCGGCGTCTTCGGAGTCGGCGAGCGCATCTAGCCGATCATGAAACGCTAACAGACTACTATGCACGCGTAAAACCGCAACTAGCTTCTGGTCGATATCGTTCAGGCGCTCCGCCTGAGTACGGACCAAGTGGAATTGCCAAAGTATAACGGCATCCGCGGCTAACATCGACAAGATGATGAACACGAAGCCGAGTATCAAACGGGGGCCGATGTTGAGCCGACCGGCATGAAGAGTTTTCGCTTCAGCGCTTTTGACCCAATGGTTCAATTTTGTTGCGGTGTGAAGCCCCATCGGTTGTTCCTATCGAGCTATCGTTATTCTCGAACTTACGTCCCGGCGCTCACCGTTCGCGCACCACATTGAAGCAGAAGCCAATCTGGGCGAGGCTAATGGACCGGTTACAGAGATTCTCTTTACTGTGCTGATCCTCCAGGGGGCGGTCTCTTCTTGAAACCGGTGATGCGAACCAACTCCTTCTCCAGGGCTGCGGCCGCTTCCGGCGCACTCTTCTCGCCTGTCAGCACGGAGTGCACAGCCTGGATGTAAGCGTCGGTCACGTCCTGGTATTTTTTGCCAGTGACGCTCGAAGGGCGCAAAACTATGCCGGTCCGGAACGCTTGACTCAAAAGGTCAAAACGGGGATTTGGTTCAAGTACCTCAGGCAGGGTGTAGAGTTCCGGTAGAATGGGTGGCTGCGAAAGCACGCTAGACCGCTTCACCTGCACGTCTCTACGGGTGAGATACCGGACGAGCTCTAAGGCTTCACGGGGATGAGCCGAGAATCGGGAAACTGCCAAGCCCCATCCTCCCAAGGTACCCACTCGGCCTGCCTTACCACCGGGCAGCAAGGCTGTATCGAACTTATTTCGGATTGGCGACCCTGCCGCCTGGCTGTCGACGTAGGCTGACGGCCAATTGCGCATGAATGCCGCGTCGCCTGCGACCCAAACGTTTAGCGAATCCCACTCTCTATATCCGACGACACCTGGGGGTGAGATGGAACCAACCCAATGCGCCGCCCTTTGCCACGCCCTGATCGCCTGCGGATTATTCACGCTGATCGCCTGGTCCTCCTCGATGATCCGCCCGCCGCCTTCGGCTGCCTGCCATTCCAGCGCGTCGCAGGTCAACACTTCATCAGCCGCCCCTTGCCACACAAAGCCCCAAAACTGTTTCTTACCTTTGGCTCGTTCGCCAGCCTGAATTCGAGCCGCCATAATCTCCAGCTCATCCCATGTCCTGGGTGGCTCACGATATCCATACTGTCGCAGAAGGTCGGTACGATAATACAGAAGTCCGATGTCGGCACGATACGCCATGGCCACCAGCTTGTTATCCACGGTATAGCCGGCGGTGATGGCCGGAAATTGGAGGGAGACTTCGTTTGCGAAATATGGCTTGAGATCTATGAAATATTCGTTCAGAATCCCCGGCCAAATCACATCAATGCCGTAAACGTCGGGACCTGAGGCGCCTGTCCCGAGTAACTCTTTCCACAAAGTCAGCCTTTGCCGCGCGGACTCCGGAGACGGAAGGAGACTGACTCGGATTTCGGTTTCCCGAGTGAATTGCTGCAACTCCTGCTGGCGCGCCTCGCTGAACGTCTTGTTCGACCACTCATCCAGAAGAGTCAATGTAACCGGTTCATGAACAGATGGCCGAGCACAACCGTGCAGAACCAAAGTAAGCAACATAACGCAAACAGGGCCTGCCATCTTGCCGCAATTCGACCACTTAGCGTAAAGACCACGAATTCCCCGTGCGACCACCCTCTGAATCGGTCTTGGGATGCTGCCAATTGGCCCGGTGGACACGGTGATTAATGTGGGCTTGGCCATACTTACCGCCTCTCAAAGCATAATTGACCTCACCGTTGCGAACAATAACACATCCAGGAATCCCCCCTTTCATCTCGTAAGATCTCGATTGATTTGGCTCAGACCCTTCAGGTTCTCATCTTGGCTCAGCACCCCGGTCTTGAGCCAATGCAGGCGCGAAGGCAACGCTGCCCGCGATCCCAGATCTTCTCGGAGCCGATCAACTGGAACGTCCGATCTTGCGATCGCCGCCCGCATCGTTCAGATCCTCGTACCCTGCCAAGAGGCGATTTTGTTCGCGATCGTGCGCATCCGCTAAAAAGGCTCAATCAGAGCCCAGTGATGGAGCTAAGCCGGGACCCAGACTGGACTAATGCAGAGGAGTCAGGCACCTGGTCCGAAAAACTAACGAGCACCAATTTGCTTCCCGCCTCTGGGGGAACGCTCGACCTCTACCCGTGCAATTTCTAATTCTGCTAGAATGAGATTCTAGGCAGACGGGGGTGTCATCAGAAGAAGGCACTACTTCGAGCTACCCATTCAGGGATGTGCATCTAAAATATTCGTTTATAGCATTCCTTCAATGCATCGCATAACTTATTGGTTGACAAGACACTTAATCGGCTTTTAGAATGCCGACGCCGCTCGAGCTTCGCTCTGCGAGTGGGACGCAGCGTTAACTCCTAACACGGTACGCGGTTGGAATCTGGGGGATGGGGCCCCTGCACTATGGTAGAGAACGGCAACGGATCCTCTCCATCCGGCATAAACGTATTCCTCATAGCGGAAAACCGTCTTCTTCGCGAAACGCTGGCGCGTCTGCTCCATAAGCGCGCAGGCATCGGCGTCGTTGGTGTAAGTCGCGGCCCCGGATCAGCGTGGGAAGAGATCGCCGCTTCTCGTTGTGAAATAGTTCTTACGGACTGTTTGAGTTCCGACCGCGACACTAGCTTGGTCAGCGAACTCTTCGAGCATCTTCCTCAGATCAAGGTCGTGCTTTTTGGAATGGACGAAGACCCGGATGTCTTCCTGAAATTCACTTTTCTTGGAGTCAGTGGCTATGTGCTAAAGGATGCCTCAGCCGCAGAAATAATCTCCGCCGTCCGGGGGGTGGCGCAGGGAGAGGCCGCCTGCCCGCCAAAACTGTGCATGACTCTCCTTCAATATCTGTCGCGCGAATACCGGCAGAGGGCAAAGGTTTCCAGCGAGCAAGGTAGTGCAAAGCGTTTGCTGACCTACCGGCAACTCGAATTGATGGATCTTGTCGCAAGGGGTATGAGCAACAAAGAGATTGCGGCAAACTTGAATCTGTCTGAGTTTACAGTGAAGAATCATATGCGGCGCATCTTGAAACAGGTTGACGCCGATGATCGCCACGAAGCGGTGCATCTAATCCGGGCAAGCGGCTTTTTGCCTAACGCGTAGCGGACGTTTTTTCGAGAGACCTCTGGGCGCCCGCCGAGCATACAATCAAGACTGGTAAACGCTTTCTTTAGCATTACTCAACGCTCGGAACGCAAGTCTCACATTACAATCGAATCCAATAAGTCGCGGCGTGTTCCCCGCATCGGAGGAGAATTGAATCTAAGGGCGAGATGGATTCTTACTGGGCTTCAATGCTTCATCTCCGGACTCGTAATTCTGATCGATGAAGTTGACTTGGTGCATTCGCTCGAGAATCTTAGCAGCGGCCAAATCTGAGGAATACTTCATGGGTCATCCTCTTCTCGATCTCAAAAACAAAGCAGCAGTGGTGATCGGTGGAACCAGCGGTATCGGGCTGGCGCTCACCCGTGGACTGGCGCAAGCGGGTGCGGACGTTGTGCCGACGGGACGTCGCGCGGAGCAGGCGCTAAGCGCGGCCGACGAGGTCGTGGCGCTCGGGCGGCGATCGCTCGTGCAGACTTGCGATGTCACTGACAACGCTAGCCTCGAGCGACTCTTACAGTCAGTATGCAATGAGTTCGGCAGCGTCCAGATCCTCGTGAATTGTGCCGGTCGCACGAAACGAATGCCTACGCTAGAATTTCCGGAATCCGAGTGGGATGACATCTTCGAAACCAATTTGAAGGGAACTTTGCGCGCTTGCCGCGTCTTCGGCCGGCACATGATCGATAAGCGTTATGGCCGCATCATCAATATCGGCTCGCTTTCGTCGTTCGTTGGGCTCCATGAAGTTGCCGCGTATGGCGCCAGCAAAGCGGGCGTTGCTTCCCTCACGAAAACGCTGGCCATCGAATGGGCCAGGTCGGGAGTTTGTGTTAACGCGCTCGTTCCGGGCGTATTGCGCACGGACTTGAATGCCGCTCTGCTCGACGGAACGGAGCGCGGTCGGGAATTTTTGCTTCGTACCCCAATGAAGCGGTTCGGCCAGCTCGATGAGTTGGCGGGCGCCGCAGTGTTTCTCGCATCCGACGCCGCAAGCTTCGTGACCGGCCATCTGCTGGTGGTTGACGGCGGCATCATGGCCAGCGGGGTCAATCAATAAGTCCTGCCGCTAAGAAACCACGGCAGCATCGAGGTCGAATGTCACGCGCGGCTCCTGGCAGCAATACTCGATGACGCCATTTGAGCTCGTGCTTGCTTTACAATCGCGAGGAATCTCCGGGCATTTTCAACAATAACTTCCGGCTTGTTTGCCTTCAGAGCCTCGGCCTGCACCAATTCGCCGCCGATGCCCAACGCGACAGCGCCCGCTTCGATGAATTCAGCCGCAGTATTCAGGTTGACGCCGCCCGTCGGAACAAGAGGAATTTGCGGAAGCGGGCCTTTCAGCGCCTTGATGTATTTCGCGCCCCCCACCTGGCCGCAGGGGAAAACCTTGACGAAATCCGAGCCGGCTTCCCAAGCGGTTATGACCTCCGTGGGTGTCAGTGCCCCGGCCATCATCAGCTTCCCTTCCCGTACCGCAAGCTCGACGGATTGAAGGTTGAGCCCCGGACTGACCAGAAATTGTGCACCGGCATCGATACAGCGGCGCGCCGCTTCAGCGTTGAGGACAGTTCCCGCTCCAACCAGCAAGTCCGAAGGTCTGCCCTTGGTGAGCTCGCGGATGACGTCGACAGCGCCAGGCACGGTCATGGTGATTTCGACGATCGGAATGCCGCCCTCACAGACAGCTTCAGCAGCAATTCGAGCTTCGTGAGGGGACGACGCGCGGACGACTGGTACGATCCCTATTTCTGCGATTCGATCGCGAACCTTTTGTTTATCCATTTGCGATTACTTCTCCTCCGCCTCTTTAACGCGCGATGCGCGCCCCGACACCTTTCATCACTTGCATGACTTCGTTCAAAGTTGCCATAGAGGTATCTCCAGGCGTTGTCATCACCAGAGCGCCGTGAGCGGCGCCGCATTCCACCGACCACTGCGGCTCTTGTCCCGATAGGAACCCGTAAATCAGACCGGAAGCGAACGAATCGCCTCCTCCGACACGGTCAAAAATTTCAAGGTTCTCGCGGTTTCTTGCCTGGTAGAACTTGCCATCGCAATAACAAATCGCGCCCCAGTCATTCACCGTCGCGGTCTTAGCTTTCCTGAGCGTGGTAGCAACAACCTTGAACGGATAGTCCTTCACGACCTTTGCAATCATCTGCTTGAAGCCTTCCACCTCGAAAGTCGAATGATGCTCATCCATTCCCGGGACCTCGTAGCCCAACGCGGCCGAAAAGTCCTCCTCATTGCCGAGCATGACGTCGACATGAGGCGCGATGCGCCGATTTACCTCCTGCGACTGTTTTTTCCCGCCATGAGACTTCCAGAGAGAGGCACGGTAATTCAGGTCGTACGAAACAACCGTGCCGTGACGCCTCGCCGCCTGCATGGCTTCCAGCGTGACTTCTGGAGTCGTCAGAGAAAGCGCGCAGAAGATGCCGCCGGTATGAAACCAGCGCGCGCCCTGTTTTCCAAAAATTTGATCCCAATCGATATCACCCGGCTTCAGCTGCGAAACCGCGGTGTGCCCGCGGTCGTAACTCCCTAGCGCCGCGCGCGCGCCGAAGCCGCGCTCCGTGAAATTGAGGCCGTTACGCGCCGCGCGGCCCACGCCGTCGTGCTCGACCCAGCGCACCAGCGACTGATCCACGCCGCCCTGGTAGATCAGGTCCTGAAGCAGCCGGCCAACGGGATCATCGGCGAATGCCGTGACGATCGCGGTGTCCAGTCCGAAACAGCGCTTCAGTCCCCGCGCGACATTGTACTCGCCTCCGCCTTCGCACACTTCGAAAGATCGTGCTGTGGCGATGCGCCGGTCGCCCGGGTCGAACCGGACCATGACCTCGCCCAAACTGACCAGGTCCCAGTGGCGTTCTTTCTTCGGCTTGATCGTCAACCCCATGTGCTCACCTCGACCGCTCGTTCCATTGGGAGTCAGCTATCAATGCATTGTCACGGTTTGCGTGAAAAGTTTCCAGATTCACGTTTGCATTTCTCAATTGATCCTCGCCGGCTCCAGCCTGGGGACAAGAGCATGAATGATGACCAGTGCCAGCAAGTAGGCCGAACCTGCAATGAGGAAAGGAACCCTGTAACTCCCGGTCCACTGAAGCACGTGGCCCACGACGGTTGCGATGAGCAAACCCCCGATCGCGCCAGCCATGCCGCCGATCCCCACCACCGAGCCGACGGCCCGAGCCGGAAACATGTCGGAGGTCAACGTATAGAGATTGGCGGAAAAACCTTGATGACACGCGGCCGCCAGGCCGATCAGTAGTGTGGCGGACCAAGTGCTCTCCACGCGATATGCAAACACAATGGGTATAACGCCGACTGCGCAAAGGAGCATGGCGGTCTTGCGAGCAACATTGACGCTGTTGCCCCGCTTGATCATCCAAGATGACATCCAACCCGCCGCGACGCTGCCAACATCGGAGATTAAATAAATCACCACTATCGGAGCGCCAATCCGCGTCAATGCCAGGCCGTGTTTGGTCTGCAGGAAACCAGGCACCCAAAAGAGATAAAACCACCACACCGGATCGGTCAGGAACTTCCCAACGACGAACGCCCAGGTCTGCCGAAGCGGAAGCAAGGCAGCCCATTTTATTTTCCGCGCCGATTCTGAAGGATCGCTGCGAATGTAGCCGAGTTCCGCCTTGCTGACACGCGGGTGCTCTTCTGGTTTCCGATAAAGCATCAGCCAAAACAAGAGCCAGACGAAGCCAAGTGCGCCGATGCCAATGAACGCTCCGCGCCAGCCCCACCGTGCGTTGATCCACGGCACCACGAGCGGCGTGAGCATGGCGCCTAAGCTCGTACCCGCATTGAAAATTCCCGTGGACAAGGCACGCTCTTTCTTCGGAAACCATTCGGCAACCGCCTTGATGCTGGCGGGAAAAACAGCGGCTTCCCCAAATCCGAGAGCAATCCGCGAAATCGCGAAGCTTCGGAAGGAACTCCCCAGTGCAGTCCCCATCGAAGCAAGGCTCCAGAAGACCATCGCCAGGGCGTAACCCAATCGCGTGCCAAGTCTGTCGATGACGCGGCCCATCAGCAGCATGCCCACGGCATATGCAAGCTGGAAGAAAACAACGAGATTGCTGTAGTCAATTTCGTTCCAGCCCAGGGTGTGCTGCAACGTCACATTCAGCACCCCGAGTACGTTGCGATCCATGTAATTCTTGGTAGTGCCGAAGAGAAGAAGCGTGCAGATCACCCAGCGGAAATATCCGGGGCGAGAGGAAACGTTCGGCAAGGCCTGTTCACCGGCCGTCGCGGCTGCGGTTTGCGCCTGTGACGCCAAAATGCCGGATGTGGAAGTGGGGTGCGATGGGTCCATTGGGCGATTCGAAACTTGCTAGTTCTCGCGGCCGGCTTCCAAACCGGAGGCTGCGATTCTAGCATCGAGACACACATATACTTGCCGTTCATTCTGAACTATAGGAATTCGCTTGCGGGGAGTCAAACCGTAAAAACTGAAGTTGCAATTCAGCGAGACCCAACAAACTCGGGAACAGGACTGCAAGCATTTGCGGCAGCCGCCCTATCTTATGCACTCTTGGACAACCGCCTCTACCAGCTGTGCATAGTCCCATCGAGTTTGCGATTGATCGGCAAGTACGCCCGCCGATAGGGATACTTGGATGCCAGAGCCTCATCTAGATCGACACCGAGGCCTGGGGCATCGCCCGGGTGCATCATTCCACCGGAAAAAGTATAGGAATGCGGGAAGACACGGTCAGTCTCCTCCGTGTGGAGCATATATTCTTGGATTCCAAAATTAGGAACACTCAGGTCGAAATGGAGCGCCGCAGCCATGCACACGGGACTCAAATCGGTCGCCCCGTGTGATCCCGTCCGGACTTGATACAACTCGGCCAGGCTGGCGATTTTCCGTAGATGAGAGATTCCTCCAGCGTGCACAACGGTGGTCCGAATGTAATCGATCAGTTGCTCCTGGATAAGCTCCTGGCAATCATAAATGGAGTTGAATACTTCGCCGACGGCCAGTGGCGTAGTGGTGTGCTGACGGATAAGCCGGAAGCTTTGTTGCAGCTCCGCGGGAACAGGATCCTCGAGCCAGAACAGATCATAAGGCTCGAGGCTCTTTCCCAGGCGCGCCGCTTCGATCGGCGTGAGCCGATGGTGCGCGTCGTGCAGCAAATGAAGATTCGCCCCGAATTCTTTACGCAGCCGTTCAAATAAACGCGGTACAAAGTTGAGGTACAACTCTGAACTCCAGGCGTTCTCGATCGGCGCGTCTTTTTCCGCTGGCTCATAGTACATTTTGCCGCGGCCAACGCCGTATGTGCTTTGCAATCCAGGTATGCCGCTCTGCGCACGAATCGCTTTATATCCAAGTTTGACGTAATCGGCGGCGGCTTTAACCGTTTCTTCGATATCCTGACCGCTGGCGTGGCCGTACACCAGCACCGCCTCCCGGGAAGCGCCTCCCAACAATTGATAGACTGGCGCATTCAAGGCCTTGCCCTTGATGTCCCAGAGCGCGGCATCGACCGCGGCAATCGCACTCATCGTCACTGGGCCGCGGCGCCAGTACGCGCCTTTATAGAGGTACTGCCAGATGTCCTCGACTCGCCGAGCGTCGCGTCCGATCAAAAGTGGAATGACATGGTCGGCGAGATAGCTTGCAACCGCAAGCTCACGGCCGTTTAGCGTGGCATCCCCGAGGCCGTAAATCCCGTCATCTGTCGTGATCTTTAGAGTTACGAAGTTGCGTCCCGGGCTGCAAACTATCACTTTCGCATCGGTGATTTTCATCGTTGATGTGGATCCTTTGTCGCCAGGAATTTGGGAGAGGCCGCCACTCTCATCCCGCTCGCAGTCCTGTCCAGTTCTCGAAATTTGACCGGAAAAGACGGTTCACGTCCCGCTGAATATCTCGGCGGCTTATTCCCCCGCCATCATCTTGAATCAGTCTGTAGGCGTTCGTCAGGATGGGCGCAAGGGTGCGGCGGGTGTTCCGCCACTTGTAGATGACCTGTTCGAGAACGCGCGCGTCGGAATGTTGTGGAATGAAACTGGTGCCGAGCAGTTCAATCCGCTCGCGCGTGATCTCCTCCACAATCGACGGATTGTTCAGGAACCACCAGCAGCCGAAAGGCATCAGATTATTGAATTTCCGCGCATACACGCAGAGTTCGTGCTGATTCTCGCGGCTGAGTACGCTCACCAAAAACCGATTATCGGGAAAGCTGCGGCAAAGACTCTCCACGACGCGAAGGTCGGCCCTGCCAACGGCGTCGCCGGCAAGACGGAGCGCCGGATTAACCTGTCGTCGCACCCCGATCATTAGCGACATCGGCAGCTCGAATTCGCGGCAGGACGGCAGCACTGCTTCACCCAAAATTTTGCTTGTAATGCTGTCGTCCGGATAGAAAAACGTGTCGGCAACCGAAACTGCCATATACAGCGGTCGCATGCGCTCGTGCCACTCGGCCAGAAACCGCCGAACCTCCGCGATCGACTTTCCTGATGCCTTCTCGTCGACCGCATAACCCTGACTCGCCAATCGCTGCCAGTGCCCCGGCCAGCCCCACAGAATCCGGTCCAGCCGCAGCGCGGCGTGAAATTGCGGATGCTTTTGACCGCCGTTCAGCCATACCGGTTGCTCTTCGGGGTCCAGCGGATCGTTGGTCATCACCACGCTGCTCAGACGCGCGATTTGGAAGACTCTTCGAATGTGCTCTTCGATCGATTGCGTTCTGAAAAAAACTCGTGCTTCTTCCAGGGCCGAAGGGTCTGTGGGCAGGTCAAACGCATCGAGGACGGCGACGATGCCGCGCGTCGCTTCCGAAATAGGGCTGTTTTCAACGAACAGCACTCGCCAGATGGCGTCGGCCTGTTCTCGCTTCGAGAGCCTCCAATATTGGTCGGGCGTCGTGTTCGACGACCGGAAAAACTCCGCCTCGAGATAATGGTAAGTTAGGAGTTCATCGATTCCCCAGAGTCCAAGTTTGCCGAACGCCGGAGAAAACAGGTGCGTGTGAATATCAATGAATGGAGTCGACTCCAGTACCTCTTCCACTGCGCGCCGGATCTGCTCGCCTGACAGCAGGTCCGCAGGCAAAGTTTTGCTGTTTGCATCTGATTGTTTGACCGATGTGGCTTTCATACGCACGCCTGCGCGGATTGTTCGAGGTCCTCGCGCGTCCTTTCATGAGGGTCAAGCCAGAGGGATCCGAATCCGCGCTGGCATCCGGCCGGCTGACGCTCTTATCTTAGATGCATCCTGTGGAACATGAAAATTCGTAAGAGCGCCACAAAATATAGAAGCCACTCCCCGAAGTGTCAAACTCAAAAAACCGCGGTTAGAACTCAGAGGATTGAGCGAACAAAATCTATGCCTGCCATTGGCGCGTCACCGAAGGAAATTCCCCAAAAAATGTTAAACTTCCTGGTTCGCCCCGACTCAAATCTGCCGCAATAGACAATCCCTTTAGCAATTTTCAACGCTGGAAACTCCCGTCTTGGCTTACTATTGGCTCGTTTGGAAGGATACGAACCGCAACGCGGGGCAACGCCCTCAGCCGAATCTGAGCTGGGGTAACCGTCTGACCGGCCCGCGCATTTTCATAGTATTCATGGAGGTCATATGTCTTCACAAAAAGCTTCCCGTCGGGATTTTCTGAAAATCACCGGCGCTGGCGTCGCTGGCACGGCGTTGGGCGCCAGCGCATCGAGTTACGCACGAGTCATGGGCGCGGGTGATCGTGTCCGGGTGGCAATTTGCGGAGTGCGAGGTCGCGGCCAAGATCACATTCACGGGTTTGCCCGTGTCCCAGGAGCAGAGATTGCCGCTCTGTGCGATGTGGACGAAAGCGTGTTGAACCAGCGCCTCGGGGACATCGAGAAGCTCGGATTGCCAAAGCCAAAATCCTACGTCGACATTCGTAAGCTGCTTGAGGACAAAGATATTGACGCCATCTCCATCGCCACGCCCAATCATTGGCACGCGCTAATGGCCATCTGGGCGTGCCAGGCGGGCAAAGATGTGTATGTAGAAAAGCCCTGCTCGCACAACTGGTTTGAAGGACGACAACTGGTGCGTGCCGTAAAGAAGTACAACCGAATTTGCCAGCACGGCAGCCAGTCGCGATCGAACCCGGGAATGCTGGAAGCCATTCAGCAACTGCGCGACGGCACCATCGGCGACGTGTACATGGCCCGCGCGCTTTGCTACAAGTGGCGGCCATCCATCGGGCACGCTGCGGTGGAAGCCGTTCCGCCCGGCGTTAATTACGACCTCTGGACCGGCCCCGCTCCTCTGAAGCCGTTCACGCGTAATCGCTTTCACTACAACTGGCATTGGATCTGGGACACCGGGAACGGTGAAATCGGCAACCAGGCAATCCACGAAATCGACATTGCGCGCTGGGGTTTGGGGGTCGGCTTCCCGGTATCCGTGTCTGCTATGGGTGGACACTTCATGTTCGACGACGACCAGGAGACACCAAACACCTTGAATGCCACTTTCTGTTTCGATGGCGCGGAGGGCAAGCGCAAGATGATGGAAGTCGCAGTCCGGCACTGGATCACCAATCACGAAGTGGAGATAGGCAGCGACGCTTACGGGACCAGTGGTATGCCCGCCGCGGGACTGACCGCCGAAACAAACAAAAAGCCTGCTAACAACCAGGCCTTGGGGCCAAGAGATGCAAAGACGAACACCGTCGGCAACATCTTCTATGGATCAAAAGGCTATCTCGGCATCGATGGTTACGATACATATAAGACGTGGCTGACGAATGAGACCGAACCCGGGCCACACGGCAAGGGTTCCGGTGACCATTACGCAAACTTCATCGATTGCATTCGCAGCCGCCGCGCCCAGGATATTCATTCCCCGATTGAGGAAGCCCACATCTCGACCACACTGGTGCATCTGGCCAATGCCTCGTACCGTCTGGGGCGCACGCTGCAATTCGATTCCGCGCAGGAACAGGTCATTGGCGATGAGGAAGCCAACCGTCTCCTGCGTGCTAGTTATCGCGCACCTTATATTGTGCCGGAAAAAATTTGACCTGGACGTCAGCAGTCTGTTTCATCTTGGTAGCTGCACCAGATTTCCTCACATCGTCGCATGATTTCGACAGATGCCGAACCCGTCCTGTTGGCGCACAAACCGAACGATTCCGAATTGATCCACTATCGGGGCATTCGGCCACACTGTACTACTACACACGCATCGCATCACTTGGAGAAAAGCAAAATTCCAACTATTCTTCTTTCTTACTTAAAACTTAAGACTAACAACTAAAAATTCTTTATGACCTTCCACATCGGCCTCATCGGCGGCGGCAACATCACAGAAACCCATGCCCGAGCTGCCCGCGCCATCCCCGGAGTCGAAATCTCCGCGATCCACGGAACCAACTCCGAAAAAATCGCCCGCCTCTGCCGCGAACACGGCGGCACTCCCTATCAAGACTTCGACGCGTTCTTAAAACATCGCCCCATGGATCTCGTGATCATCGGCAGTCCCTCCGGCCTTCACGCTACCCAGGGCATCGCCGCGGCATGTAACGGTCTGCACGTCCTCACCGAAAAACCAATCGAAATTTCCACCGCACGCGCCGACACCCTCATCGAAGCCGCAAAACAATCCGATGTCCAGCTCGGCGTGATTTTTCAGGACCGCATGAAGTCGCACATTCGCCAACTCAAACACTGGGTCGATCAAGGTTTGCTCGGCAAGCTCTTATTTGTCGATGCCAAAGTGAAGTGGTATCGCCCTCCCGAATACTACGCCAATTCGCGCTGGCGCGGCGCTCTGGCACTCGACGGCGGCGGCGCCTTGATCAATCAGGGCGTCCACACCATCGATTTGCTCCTCTGGCTGCTCGGTGATGTCGTTCGCGTTCAAGCCCGCACCGCCACCCAGCTTCACAAGATCGAAGCCGAAGACACCGCCGTCGCCATCCTCGAATTCGCCAGCGGCGCCTTAGGCATTTTCCACGCCACCACGGCCGCTTATCCCGGCTACCCGCGCCGCGTCGAAATCTCCGGTTCCAAAGGCACCGTCCTCCTCGAGCACGACCGCATCATCGCCGCCAATCTCCAAAGCGCTCCAACTGCCCTCGAATCCGCCGCCCTCGACGAAAACCAAAGTGCCTCCTCCGGCGTCGTCAGCGATTTCCGCGGCCACCAAGCCGTCCTCGAAGATTTTCTCCAAGCCATCCAACACAACCGCCCCCCCGCCTGCGACGGCCTCGAAGGCCGCCGCAGCCTCGCCCTCATCGAATCCATCTACCGCGCCGCAAAAACCCCCGATCGTGTCGCAACCGTCTGAGCGAAAAGACGCTCTGCAGTTCAGTTCCTGCTACTTCACGAACCCAGCGAAAGACGTTTCTCAATCTGTAGGGGCCGCATCACGCCGCCATCTGTCCGACAGGCACCTATCTAGCGACCTTGTTAGTTTCAGCTCATGCGCAAGTTGCATGCGGATCCCCTGCCTGAGTTGGTGAGGATGGCTTTGCGCCGCAGATCAGCACCCAGGGCGACCGCAACTGGCAAAACGTCCTGGGAAGGCCTGGAAATCTTGCCGCGCTCTACGGCGCCCGTGCCCGCAATTGGGGCCTGCATTTCGAAAACCAGTTTGACCTTCGCCGTGGCCTGACCTTTGTTGTGGGCGGGCGCGGCGATGTGGCCTATCGCCGCTACGAGGATCACTTTCTTCGATCATCTGACGTTTCGCACTGCGTACACGTATGCGCACTACACGTTTCGGGGCGAGTCCGCCTTTAGTGGCAATTTTCTGCCGGGACAGCCGCGGCATCTGCTGCGGGCGGAGTTGCCCTATCAGCATCCTTGCGGCTTCTGGGCTTCGCCGATTCTCGATTGGTCGCCGGCGGAATACTTTGCAGACAGCGCAAACACCGCGCCCAATGATGCGTATGCTGTTCTGGGTCTCAAGGCAGGTTATGATTGGCGTCCGCTCGGACTGTTCTTTGAAGCGAATAATCTCGCCAACAAGCTCTACTCCGCTTCCGTACAAGTGGATTCAGGAAACCTGCGCTTTTACGAGCGTGCGAACGGGCGCTCATTTTACGGCGGTGCGCGATGGCACTTTTAGGGGCGCATAGCGCGCGAGTGGGACGGAAGGTTGCAGGGACTGTTGCTCTCAGCATGCTGGCGTGGGCCGCAGGCTGCGCTCGCAATTCCTCGACCCCGCTCTCCTTCGAAGCGCACCCGCGCACGGTGCTTGCGGACTTCGGCATATCCGCATCTCGCGACCCACAGCTGGCAGTCTCGTCTTCCGGGATGCTTTCGATGCTGGCCCTGTATCAAGCCAGCGGGAAGACTCGTCTCGGCTTCACGATGTCGCACGATGGCGGAGAATCAGTTGGGGTACCCCCTGTTTTTTGCAAAGAGTGCGGAATTCGATGATTCCAAAGGGCTTCAAAAAATGGCGTTCTTTTAGCGTGAGAACGGATACATCGCCCATCCAATTCCCACCCCGATCAAAAGAAAGAGAAAAAGCGACCACACGATGTATTTCACACGGTCGATCGGCCGCCGCCGGCTCAGGAAGCCAAACGCAATAGAAATCAGCAGTGCGAAGAGCAACATGGATTGCAGATGACTGAGCGTGAATCCTATACTTGCGTTCATGCTTTGCGTCCTCGTGCCGCTTCATACGCGTGCAGTGCCGCCAGCAGATTCAACACACCAGCCGTGGCGAGGAAACGCGTCCCGTAATCGCCGCCCGCGTGCGAGACGTCCGCGCCGTTCGTTTCGAGCGATTTGGCCACCAGATAAAGCGTTCCCGTGCCCAGATCCGCCAAATAACCCAACCAATCGAAAGCATCGTTCCCGCTTGAACTAAAAACGTTGCCCCGCATCCCCGCGCCAAGAATTACAAGCATGCCTACCGTCAGAAAACATGCCGCCGCGCGGCCCCACATTTTCATGAGGGCGTGGCCCAAACCCGGCACGAGCCATCCCGCCACGCCAATGACGAAAGCAAATGTCTCGCGCCTGGAGTCCTGCGGCGGAGCCGTCGGTGCTGCCGTCTCGTCTGCCATCCATCTTCCTTCTATTCCCGGCTATGCCAGTAACGCCAGAATTTCCTTCTGAACCGACCCGGTCACGCGAGCCTCACCATCACCGATATACACATTCACTTCGCTGCGGACGCCGAATTCCAGCAGATAAATTCCCGGCTCAATCGAATTGCAGGTATTCGGGATCAGGTGCCTCACGTCATGTGTTTCGAGCCCGTCCATATTCACGCCGTTGCCGTGCACTCTTTCTCCAATGCTGTGCCCGGTGCGGTGAAAGAAATATTTCCCGTAACCCGCTTTTTCAATGACGCGGCGCGCCGCTTTGTCCACCTGCCATCCTTGCAGCGGCTTCCCCGCCGCAATGTGTTTGCGAATCAAGTCCGTCGCCGTGTCGCGCGCCTCCCGCACGACGCCGAACACCTTCGCATATTTCTCCGGCACTTTCGCGCCAAGATATCCGATCCAGGTGATGTCGTAATACACGCTCCCGGTCGTTTTCTTCTTCCCCCAAACATCCATCAAGAGCAGGTCGCCTTCACGGATCGGCGAGGCGGACTCCGCCGTCGGTCCATAGTGAGGATCGCTGGCGTGGGCGTTGACCGCGATATCAGGTCCTTCCTCGGTCCAAATTCCGGCGGCATCGAATTCCTTCAGTATCCAATTCTTCAAATCGAATTCCGTCAGCGTTTTTTTCTCGCGCACGCTTTTTGCGGCAAGCTGAAAAGCTTCGCGCACGATCCGGTCGATGGCCACCCCGGCCGAAAGATGCGATTCCAGCTGCTCGGCGCTCCAGCACGCTTCGTATTTCTGCACCAGGTCCGCCGAACTGACCACCTTCGGCCCCGAGCTGCGCACGAGTTCAATCGTCCCCGCATCCACTATCGCCACATAGGGGATCGCGTTTTTCGGTGAATATTGCATCGCCACGTTCCTCGCGCGGCCAAACATTTTTTTCAGGTTCTTTCGCAGTTCGTCCTGCGCCGAGTAATACAGCGTCTCCCCGGGCAACGCCGCCAGCGACTGCGTCTCAATCTTGTGCACCAGCTTCTTTGGCGTGCCCTTCGCCGGAACGAAATAGAACCACCTTCGCGTCCTCATCCCTTCAGGCAGACTTAGAATGTGCTGCGCGATAGGATCGCGTCCGCGAAAATCATAAAAAAGCCAGCCATCGATCTTGGCGGCTCGCAAATCGCTCTGGATTCCTTGGATATCTGCGCTCATCGGGGAATCAGCTCCATCGCTCGGCAAAGATTCGACTGTGAAGCTTCAAGCATCGTGCACCAACAGCGCCAGGATCTGCTGCCGGGTAACACCGCGGATTTCAATGCGTTTCGTGCGGCTTCTTTCGCCGCTCAGAATTCTAACAGCCGCCCTGGGTGTTTTCAAAAGTTGCGCCAGGAATTCCACTAGCGCCTCGTTCGCGCGGTCCTCCACAGCCGGCGCTCGCAGCCGCACCTTTAACGCGCCTCCCATTTCACCGGCAATCTCATCCTTGCTCGCTCGCGGCTGTACCCGCACCGGAAAAGTCACCGCGCCTTCTCGCTCTTGCGCATCGAGCATCCGGTTCCTCACGAATCCTTACTTGATGTCTCGAGTCCCAAACAGCGCTGTGCCCACGCGCACTTCAGTCGCACCTTCTTCGATCGCCACTTCAAAATCGTGGGACATTCCCATCGACAGAACGGGCAGGGCGATACCAAGTTTTGCAGTTAATTCGTCGCGCAGTTCTCTCAAGCGCCCGAAATAGGGCCGGACCTGCTCGGCCTTTTCCAGAAACGGAGGAATGCACATCAGTCCCGCAAGCTCCAGTCGGGTCAGATCGGCAACCCTTTCCGCCAATGCCGCAAGCTCGTTTACTTCCACGCCACTCTTTGTCTCCTCTGGTGCAACACGCACTTCAATCAGCACGCGCAGTTTGCTCGTGATACCTGCCTCAGCCCGCGCGCGGTCCAGCCGCTGCGCGGTCGCGAAATCATCGACGGAGTCTATGTTGTGAAAAAGTCTCGCCGCCCGCGCCGTCTTGTTGCTCTGCAAATGACCGATCAGGTGCCACGTCGCCGCCAATCCTTCCGTTCCGGCGCGCTTCCCTTCCCGCTCCTGGACACGATTTTCGCCAAAGTGCCGAATCCCCGCTTCATACGCTTCGCGGATTGCGTTCGCCGGATGCGTCTTCGACACCCCAATCAGGGTGATCTCCTCCGTCCGCCGTCCCGCGCGCTCCGCAGCCTTGGCAATTCTTTCCTGAATTCGTAGCAAATTTTCCCGCACGGAGGGTTGTGTCATGTTCGAATTTGAATCCTAGCACGCGCTGCATTGCAGCGCAGAGTCTCTGCGGTTAGACTGGCGTTCGGCCGCTGATGGATCCGCGGTCACACTGAATATGACCGCTCCCGGAAAACTCGTCGCCATCGAAGGCATCGATGGCAGTGGCAAGCGCACGCAAGTCGATCTACTGACGCTAAACCTCAAGGCTCGCAGCCATTCCGTGTATTCCACCGGCTTTCCTCAATATGATTCCTGGTTCGGCAAAATGGTCGGCCAATTCCTGAATGGCGATCTAGGCCCGCTTGAAAGCGTCGACCCCCACTTCACTACCCTGCTGTATGCCGGCGACCGCTTTGAAGCCAAGCCTAAACTCGAAACCGCCCTGAACAACGGCCAAATTGTTCTTGTGGACCGGTACATCGGTTCGAATCTTGCTCACCAGACCGCCCGCGTGGCTCCAGAAAAACGCGCGGAGTTCAGGCGCTGGATCGAGCACCTCGAATACGGAATCTATGATCTCCCGCGCGAAGACCTGATTCTTTATTTGCGCGTGCCCCCAGGCGAAGCACAGAGGCTTGTGGCCAAGAAATCCGCAAGAGCCTACACCACCGCGAAACAGGACATTTTGGAAGCGAGCCTGCGCCACCTCGAGCAGGCTGCGGACATGTACGATCTCCTCGCACTGGAAGCCCCGTGGGTGACCATCGAGTGTTTCGACACGGCCCGCGGCGCGATGCGCTCGCCCAAAGAAATCGCCCAAGACGTTCTAGCCGCAGTGAACAAGGTTACCTCCACGCAAGTCCTGCGGGATTCCGGCGCGGGTGGTGGCTGATCATGGGCCTTCAGGAGTTTCTCGGCAATGAACGCATCGTTGCGGCCCTTCGCGGAGCCCTCCGTACGAACCGTGTCCCGCACGCGCTGCTTTTCACGGGCCCGCGCGGGGTTGGGAAATTCACTCTCGCGCGCATGTTTGCGCAGGCCGCGAATTGCGAGCGCCTCTCGGACGACTTCTGCGGCGAGTGCGCCACGTGCCAGCGCATCTCCCAGCTCACCGATCCGCAAACGCTGCTCGAACAGGGACTCGCCGAGCGCGGCGAAAGTGCCGACACACCGACTGTCGAGCGCATGCCTCTGATCCTGCAGTCGCACCCTGACGTGTGGGCGCTCGTGCCCGATCCGGTCCGTCTGAAGAGCCCGGTCGCGCGCCCGATGTTACGCGTCGGCCAGTTGCGTGCCGTCCAGCGTGCCGCCTACTTTCAACCTCTGGGCCGGCGCCGCGTCTTCATCCTCGATGGCGCGGAGACTATGCGCTGGGATGTCGCCAACGTCTTCCTGAAAATTCTCGAGGAGCCACCCGGTTCGGCGACGCTGATCCTTACGGCCCCCTCTCCCTATGCGCTTCTGCCTACCATCGTCTCGCGTTGCCTGCAATTTCATTTCGCGCCGCTGCCGCAGGCCGCCGTGGAAAAAATCCTGAAAGAAAAGACCGATCGCAAACCCGCGGAAATCAAACTCGCCGCGCAACTCGCCGAGGGCAGTCCGGGCCTCGCCATGGAAATGGATGTCGACGCGGCCGCCCAGCGCCGCAGAAGCGCGCTGCGCATCCTCGAACGTGCCGCGCAAGGTCAGGGTTTCGCCCAGCTATTCTCTGACACCTCGGCCTTGGCCAAGGATCGCGATTCCTCCTTCGAGGATCAGATCGGCGTCTTCTATGGCTTGCTCACCGATCTCCTTGAACTTACGTCGAAGGTAAAAGAGCCGGTCTTGCGCAACGCTCCGCTCGCGAAAGAATTGGAATCGCTCGCTAAATCCGTGGATTCTGCGTGGGTTCTGCGCGCCATCGCCGGTTTTGACGAACTTTACGCGGGAGCGCGCCGCAATCTGAACCGCCAACTCGGCTTGGACGCCCTGGCCGCATCTCTTGCGCCTGCACTTTCGCGCACTTCCGAGCCCCGCCCCTAATTAGCGCTTACAAATATTCGCCATCGCAAAATTAAATGGCTAGACTGTAACCCACAGGCTTCCGAACGCATCATAGGAAATAGATATTCCACCCCGGTAGTTTAGAAGGAGCAGTCATGGTGAACCGCCGTATGTTTCGTCCGGGCTTCCCGGACGTCAAGGAGCCGAGCACACCCCGCCCTCAGCACAACGGTCCTATCCCGAATAAGAAGCCTGCACCGCCAGAAACGACCCACGCCGAGAACTTCTACTGGGTCAAGCAGATGCAGTCCCATACGGCAATGGCTGTCGTTCTCGATGACGGAGAAGTACTTCGCGGCACGGTCGAATGGTATGACCGCGATTGCATCAAGCTCACCCGCCAGGGCAGCCCCAACCTGCTCATCTTCAAGCGCGTGATCAAGTACGTCCACAAGGATGGCGAAGAATCGGCTCAGGGCGGCGACGAGTAAGCCCTCTAAAGCCTTCTACTTGTAAAGGGAATGCCCGGCAGTCGCTCCGAAGGTGAGCAGCGCCTTTGCGGCCAGCGACCCGTCCTCGTTGAATATTTCGCACTCGGTCACAACAAAATTTCTTCCGGCACGCAACACGCGCGCGTCCGCCTTGATGCGTCCGCCCGGCACCGGCTCCAGGTAATTGATGCTTAGCTCCACGGTAGCGATCTCCGTCCCCCTGGGTATTGCCGTATAAGCCGCGATCGCCGCTGTGGTATCCGCGAGCGCCGCCAAAATTCCACCGTGAACCACGCCGTGAATCTGTTTGTGGTTTGGCTTCACGTCCAGCCGGAAAATGGCCCGTCCCGCGTGCACGCTTTCCACGTCGAATCCCAGAAGCTCCGTCGAGCGGCTTTCTTTCATCCGCCGCCGCACCAGTTCCGTGATCCGTTTCTCCTCCTTCGACATTTTCTTGGTCATCGCGTTTCGCCGCTTTTCACCGAGTCCCCTCAGGCCTTCCTCTCTATCCTCGCCCAAGCTCTTCTTTGCTCCACTCCTTTCCTTTCCTTTCCTTTCCTCTCACTTCTTTTCACTTCTTCTTTCTTCTTCTCTTTTCTCTTCTCACTGAGAACTTAATACTGAAAACTGAAAACTCAAAATTCAGTACGCGGTCAGCCCTCCATCCAGTGGAATCGCCGCCCCTGTGAGCCACGACGATTCCTCCGAAGCCAGGAATACCGCCATCTCCGCCACATCTGGAGGCTGCCCGAAGCGTCCCAGGGGGATCAAGGCGATCCGCCCCGTCCGCAGCGCGTCCCCCTGTCCGCTGGCGTCGAATAGTCCCTTCACCAATTCCGTTTCCACGATCGAAGGGCAGATGCAATTTACGCGGATGTTCTCATGCCCGTGATCGACGGCCATGGCCTTCGTCAGCATCGTCACTCCGCCTTTGGACGCGCAGTACGCCGCGCGATCCTTCATCGCCACGAGTCCAAGCACCGACCCGATATTCACGATGGCTCCCCCGCCGCATTTTCGAAACTCCGGCAGCACCGCCCGCGACATCAGAAACGGCCCCTTTACATTGACCGTCATCACCCGGTCCCACTCTTCTTCGTTGATCCCCTCCACCGTCGATACATGCAGCGTTCCCGCATTGTTCACCAGTACATTCAGCCGCCCGAATCGCTCCACGGTTCCCTTCACCGCGCGTTCGACGTCCCGGGCGCGGGTCACATCGCAGTCCACCGCCAATCCGGCGCCGCCCTGCTTCTGGACTTCGCTGATCACCTCTTGAAGCTTCTCGAGTCTTCGTCCCGCCACGGCTACGCTCGCGCCTTCCCGCGTAAACGCCAGCGCGATCGCTCGACCGATCCCCGTACCGCCGCCTGTGATTAGTGCCACCTTGCCTGAAAGTCGTGTCACGGATTTCCCTGTCCCCGCGTCTAATAGGGGCGTCACACCGCCGCTTCGTGTCCCACGCGGTGGGCGCGACTCTAGCATCTGGCTCGCCCCGCCTGCAAGCCGCTGCCATCGCAGTGCGGTCTTTGAAACGATGCTCTATGTTAGTGTCTCAGGCTACTGGGTGCAGGTCACAAGTCTAAGAACGAGTTCGAGCAGCGCATTCGCTTTGCTTCTTAGTAAGAACGAGATCCAGTAACGCGCTTTTACCTGATTCTTACTAAAAGCGAGATCGAAAAACGAATTTTTTTGTTTCTTACTAAAAACTGATAACTGAAGACTGAAAACTCCTATGCGCGTCGGCATCACTTGCTATCCCACTTACGGCGGCTCCGGCGTCGTCGCCACCGAACTCGGCATGGAACTTGCCGCCCGCGGCCATGACATTCACTTCATCAGCTACGCCCCGCCGATCCGCATGAATCCGAACGATCCACGCATCCATTTCCACGAAGTGGAAGTGGTTTCCTACCCGCTCTTCGACCATCCGCCGTACACGCTGGCCCTCGCCACAAAAATGCTCGAAGTTTTCGAATCCGAATCGCTTGACTTGCTCCACGTCCACTACGCCATTCCCCATTCCGTCAGCGCCCTGCTCGCGCGCTCGATGGCCGCGCCGCGGCGGCTGCCTTTCGTCACCACGCTCCACGGCACGGACATTACCCTGGTCGGCAGCAACCGCAGCTATCTCCCGATCACGCGCTTTTCCATCGAGCAGAGCGACGGCGTCACTGCCATCTCGCGCTATTTGCTCAATCAAACGATCAAAGAGTTCGACATCAAGCGCCCCATCGAAGTCATTCCCAATTTCGTGAACTGTGATCTCTACAACCGCACGGCCGACAAGGGTCTTGCGGCCCAGTGGGCGCCCAACGGCGAACCCATCCTCATGCACCTCTCGAATTTCCGCCCCGTCAAGCGCCTCACTGACGTCGTTGAAATTTTCGCCATTGTCCGCGCCAAAATGCCCGCCAAGCTCGTCCTCATCGGCGACGGCCCGGACCGCGGCGCCGCCGAATACCTCGTCCGTAAGAAAAAACTTCAAAAGGACGTTTTCTTCCTCGGCAAACAGGACAACGTCTACGAAAAGCTCGCCGCCGCCGATCTTTTTCTGCTTCCCTCGCAGCTCGAATCCTTCGGCCTCGCCGCCCTCGAAGCCATGGCCTGCGAAGTTCCCGTCATCGCCACCAACGTCGGAGGCGTGCCCGAAGTCGTCGAGCACGGTGTAGACGGATTCTTAGTGGAACCCGGCGATGTGAAGGAATCTGCGCGCTACGCCATCGAAATCTTGTCCCGTGCCGACCGGGGCCGCGAAATGGGCAAAATCGCCCGCATCAACGCCAAGAAAAATTTCTGCGCCAACGACGTGATCCCCGCCTACGAGAACTACTACAAGCGTGTCCTCTCCGAATCCTGACGTTAGCGCCGGGGGCGCTCACCGGATAGTTCGCGGACCCGAGTTGCATGTCCGATGAATTGCCCGATCCGTGCGAGAAACGCAATTCGCTTTGTCGCAGGAATCAGCCGAAAAGCACGTTGGCGAACCGCTTTGCCAGACGAATCAAGGCAAGATGGTTCGCCTCCGTGCGATCTGTTAGCTGTTGCTCCGCGATATTTGGTTCTTCTAGCGCCCGGCTCGCGCGCTCTTACTCTCGCGTGCCACCGGTCATTTCACCTCGACTTTCACGCGCATCCAAGGATGGATGCAGCACTCAAAAAGATGTTCACCTTTCGAAAGACCGGTGATCTGGGACTGGCTGCCTTGAAGGATTCGGGTCTTGGCCACCGCGAGGTTCGAAAAGCCGCCGGCACACTCGGGAACCATGGCCTCTCCTCCATTAAGGTCGTTTATGAAGCCGCCACCGAACTGCGCCACCTCGGTGAAGGTGTGAGGCTCGCCGCCCTGGTCGACTACGCTAAGAGTGGTTCCCTTCTTGATGTGGACTACGTCTGGTTCGAAGTCCCAGCCCGGGTCCGGAGTTCCAGCGGCTGCCTTTTTAAATAAGTCGGCGAATTTCGTGGCTGCTCCAAGCGCGACGTTTTTGCAGAAGTCAGCCCCAAGTACGAAATTGAAGGTGAGGGGATCGCATTCGTCCAAGGCCACCACCTGTGCGACACTTGGTGGATCATCTTCCTGTGTCCCTCCAGCGAACATCAAACCGCCTGCGAGCATCAAACCGCCTGCGAGTAAACCGAACTTCGTTACGGTAATTTTCATCATGGTTCTCCTTCCTTCTTGTTCAGGAATTCGCTCGGGAAAGCGCCGGCGGCTTGTGTTGTGCATGGCCGTCGATTACTGGGTCTCAAGCGCAAAAACAGCGGCAACTTTCGCCGGGAAGGACGAAGGTGTCAATCCTTGCCGCCCCTATGACAAGACTCCACAGAGCAAGAATTGTGATACGCTTTGAGGAACTTCCGAGGCTTCTATGTCCGCTCCGGTTCCAGCGGTGCGCGTCCTGCGGTTCGACACTTTTGAGCTGGATCTTCGCGCGGGCGAACTGCACAAACACGGCGTCAAGCTGCGCTTGCAAGGCCAACCCGTACAACTCCTTGCGATATTGCTGCAGTCTGCCGGCAATCTTGTGACTCGCGAGGAACTAAGGAGCCAGCTCTGGCCGGCCGATACCTTTGTGGACTTCGACCACAGCCTCCACAATGCAGTCGGGCGCATTCGCGAAGTGCTGGGCGATTCGGCGGAGATACCCCGGTACATCGAAACGCTGCCGCGCCGCGGATACAGATTCATTGCGCCTGTAGAGGAAGTCCAGGCGCCGCGGATTCCGGGACCAAATGGCAACAAAAAAACACGCGAAGGGGTGGCAGCCGCGCCCCCAACCGCGCGGCAAAGCAGGACACGTGCAGCCCTGGCGGTCACGCTGTTGATTCTTGCCGGTACCGGGTCAGCTTTCTGGCTGGTGCGGGCGGTCTCGCATCCGACAAGTGCAGCTCCCCGCTTACGTTCCATCGCGGTACTACCACTCGAGAACCTATCTGGCGATCCCTCACAGGAATTTTTCGCGGATGGCATGACGGATGAACTGATCACGGACCTTGCCAAGGTAAGCGCCCTGCGCGTGATTTCCCGAACTTCCGTGATGCGTTACAAGGGTACAAAGAAGGGTCTGCCGGAGATTGCAAGGGAATTGAACGTGGATGGCATAGTGGAAGGATCGGTCATGCGGTCGGGTAACCGCGTGCGAATTACGGCCCAACTGCTCCAGGCATCCACTGATCAGCACCTTTGGGCAGAGTCGTATGAGCGTGATCTGGGCGACATCCTCAGGTTACAAAGTCAGGTGGCGCAGGCGATAGCGCTGCAAGTCCGGGCACAGTTAACTCCCCAGCAGCAGGCCCGATTCCGCTCGGCTGGTTCTGTGAATCCAGACGCTTACGAAGCTTATCTCCGGGGCCGTTATTACCTGTCGAACCAGTTCACGATGGCGCAGCCGCTGAATACGGCGAAGAGCTACTTCGAAGAATCCATCCGCAAGGATCCTGGCTTTGCGCTAGCATACTCGGGGCTGGCGGATTCTTATGTCTACTTGGCGATCTTCCGTCAGTTGTCGCCGGAAGGCGCCTATAGACCTGCGAAGGAAGCCTTACGCAAAGCCCTGGAACTGGACGACAGCATAGGCGAAGCCCACGATACTCTTGGCGTGCTAAGTTGGCGGTCCGAACTGAACTGGAAAGCTGCCGAACAAGAGTTCAACCGCGCTATTGCTCTGGCCCCGAGTTACAGTTGCGCCCATGAGGATCGCGCAGTCTATCTCAGTTTTGTTGGCCGGCGCGCCGAGGCTCTGGCTGAAATCGCCAAGAGCAGCGAGTTGGACCCTGGTCCTAGCTCCGCTATGGCCGAATCAGGGGCCTACTATCAGCTGCGGGATTACCAAAGTTTGGTTGAAGCAAGCCGCAGGGGAGTGGTTTCTTATCCGAATGAATGGACTGAACACTATACTCTCGGCGTCGGCTATGAAGGCACAGGAAAACCACTGGAAGCGATTTCTGAGTATCAGAAGGCAATTGAGATATCGAATGGCGATCACGATGCCACCGCTTCGCTCGCGCACGCGTTTGCAGCGATCGGCAGAAGAGCCGAAGCGGAGAAGATCCTTCATGACTTCGAGAGAAAATCGAAAAGTGGCTATGTTTCGCCGTATATGATCGCAACAATATACGCCGGACTTGGCGATAAGAATAAAGCGTTTGAGTTTTTGGAAAGAGCTTACCAGGAGAGGTCCTTGGATATCTCTTGGCACCTCAAAGCTGACTTGCGGATCGACAATCTCCGCTCTGACCCGCGCTTTCAAGACCTAGTGCGCCGCATGGGCTACCCTCAATGATTGTATTCGCAAAGGTTAACCCTCCCGTGCAATGTGATTACCAGTCTCGAATTGAGTTGTCCCAACTGTTCGCTTATGTCGGCCAACCGAGTAAGTGCTTGGAGCCCTTGAGAGGTGCTCCCAGAAGCAAACCCGGGATCATCAGCAAGTCGCGTTGTGTTTACCTGAAACCTAGCAGGGTCAATCTCCGATAAAACCGCGCACTCGGAAGTCATGTTGCCGCCCTTGCGGCGGGCTCTATTTGACTTCCGGATGGATTTTTGTGATTTAATTATCAGCATGGAAAGGGCTGAAATTAGTCCGCGTCCGGTGGTTGGAGCGATCGTCGTGGTGAGCGGCGTCGCTGTGTCATTCCTGCTGTGGCTGCTGTACGTGCATCATGCTTCGGCTGATTTCGCCGGGCGCTGGATGTTTTTGCCGGCCCTCAACGCTCTTCTGAACGGATTGTCCGCGATTGCGCTCTGCGTGGGATTGTATTTCATCAAACATCACAACAGGGAAGCGCATCGCACGAGCATGCTACTGGCCTTCGCGTTCTCCTCCGCTTTTCTCATCAGCTACATCGTGAACCACGCACTGCACGGCGACACGATTTTTCCCGGCCACGGCCCGGTGCGCACACTGTACCTTTCCATTTTAGCCAGCCACATAATCCTTTCCATGGTCGCGCTGCCGATGGTGCTGACGACGTTCTTTTTTTCGCTGACGGGCCGGTTCGCGATGCACCGCCGAATCGCACGCTTTACGTTCCCCATTTGGCTCTACGTTTCGATCACCGGCGTGGTGGTTTTCGTGTTCCTCAAGGCGTATGCGTACTAGACCCAGTTAACGATTGCGTGGGACGACAAAGTTCTTGACTT
>WNFR01001194.1_pt1 | contig 71473 bp, 66 predicted proteins | sample 5400221 | NCBI WGS metagenome assembly WNFR01 (sample SAMN13153357, study PRJNA577476) | soil metagenome | isolation source: 40 cm soil under Madrone tree | place: USA:California | collected 2016-06-14
GCCGGCGCCCTCGACGAGCACGATATCAGCCTCTCCTTTGAGGCGGGCGTAGCTGTCTAGCACGAAGTGGGCGAGATCGGGCTTCATGCGCTGATAAGCAGCGGCGTTGGCTGTTCCGTGAACGCAACCCTGTACTACGAGCTGTGCACCCACGTCACTCTGCGGCTTAAGCAGCACAGGATTCATATGCACGCTCGGCGCAGTGCGTGCCGCTCGTGCCTGCAGAGCCTGCGCTCGGCCAATCTCGCCACCGTCGACAGTCACCGCGGCGTTGTTGGACATGTTTTGCGGCTTAAACGGTCGGACCTTGAAGCCCCGATTTGCCAGCGCCCGCGCCATGCCGGTGACAATCAGCGATTTGCCGACGTCGGACGCGGTGCCCTGGAACATGATTGCGCGGGCGGTCAAAGGTCAGAACTCGATACCGGGCTGAGCTTTCACGCCGGCGGCGAAATGGTGCTTCACGAGCGTCATCTCGGTCACGAGATCGGCCGCAGCGATGAGTTCCGGCTTGGCGTTGCGGCCGGTCGCTACGACGTGAAGCCCGGCCCTACGTGCGTTCAATGCGGTGACGACAGCGTGCACGTCGAGATAAGCATAGCGGAGCGCGATATTGATTTCATCGAGGACCACCAGCCCAAACGTCGGGTCGCGCATGAGTTCGAGCGCCTTCTCCCAGGCCCGTTCTGCGGCAGCGACGTCGCGCTTCAGATCCTGCGTTTCCCATGTAAAACCTTCGCCCATTGTGTGCCAGGAGATCTGGTCTCCAAACACGGCGAGAGCGTCGCGCTCTGCGGAGTGCCAAGCTCCTTTGATGAATTGAACGACGCCGACCCGATGGCCGCGACCAAGCATGCGCAGCGCGAGCCCGAAGGCGGCCGTCGATTTGCCCTTGCCGGGCCCCGTGTGGACGACGAGGAGGCCCTTTTCGATCGTCTTTCCGGCCACCTCGGCATCCTGCACGAGTTTTCGCTTCGCCATCTTGACGCGATGGCGCTCGACCTCCTGCTCGTCGGTCGGTCTGCCCATGTTTACCCCTTTATGGTGAGCGGCACTCCGGCGACGACGAGGACAACGCGATTTGCGCGGGTGGCAATCCGCTGATTGAGCATCCCCTGTGCATCGCGGAAACGGCGGCCGAGAGCGGTATCGGGCACGATGCCGAAGCCAACCTCGTTGGCAACCAGCACAACCGGGGCGGCGGCTCGTGGCAACTCGGAGTCAAGCCGCTCGATCTCTGCATCGATATCGGCCCCGGCGAGCAGCGCATTTGAGAGCCACAGCGTTAAACAATCGACAAGCAAAGGTGTCACTGCGTGGGCAGCGAGTGCCCCCACAAGATCACGCGGTGCTTCGAATGTTCTCCAATCTAGTCCACGCCGTGCGCGATGGGCGCCAATACGCTCTGCCATCTCGGCGTCGCCTGGCTCCGCTGTTGCTACATAAGTCCAGGGCGGCGGCAGGGCGGTGATCAAGCTCTCGGCATAACGGCTCTTGCCCGACCGAGCGCCGCCGAGGACGAGCGTGAGCGGTGCCGAGTTCGGCACATTGGATGCCAAGATATCTACGTGCTAGGTATGAGTTGGCCAATTAGAGCAGTTAATCCGACCCCGACAATTGCCGCGCCCACGAGCCGCGGCGTGAGTTCGGAGATGCCAAAGCTTCGCCGGCGGGCGAACAGCGCAATTCCGACCGTGAGCGCGACCTGGATAACAATGAGTCCGACAAGATATGCATGAAGGGGGGATGTCTCCGCGCCAACAATCGACTCGCCGAACGCGTAGCCGTGGAAAAGGCCCGCGACGGTGAAAAGCGCCGCCCACGACCAGATTGACAGAACGCGTCCGCGGGCAATCAGGAATCCTGCCAGCAAAACCGAGCATGCAACGATTATCTCGGCTCCCGGGAGGTTGATGCCGTTGACGTGGAGCATGACACCGATAGCTGAGGCAATCACGAAGAGTGCCACTAACGCCAGGTTGAGGCCGCCGACGCCGACGGCAATGCCGATCGCCAACAAAAAAGCCAAGTGGTCCGGACCAATGATCGGATGGCCGATGCCGGACAAGAGACCTTCAACAGGCGTCGAGGGAGTAGTGCCACCCATCACATGATGGGCGAATGCCGATGTTGTGCAGAGAAAAAGAATTGCAATGAGCGCCGTGCGGCAAAGCAGACGTACACCCATAGTATCCCCCATTAACTTGCCCTGATGGAGCGAGCTCCGGCTACCGCAGGACTATAGCTCTCGGAGAATCGACCGCAAGCATAGTGGCGCATCGGCATTGGGTAGTGGGGTCTTTTGATTGCGGCGGACACACCGTCAATCAAAGGAGCCCACTACCCGGCATTGACAAAGCGTGCGCCGCAACCGTTAACTGGCTGCAATTGACGGTCTCTCACACGAGAGCGAACAGGGAATGCGGTGTGGAACCAGTGTTCCGAAGCCGCAGCTGCCCCCGCAACTGTAAGCGGCGAGCCCGTGCCACATTGCCACTGGGACCTACTCCCGGGAAGGCGGTGACGGGCGGCGACCCGCGAGCCAGGAGACCTGCCGTTGATTCGGTCGTGGCCCGGCGGGGTGCCTCGGGGTCGGTCGCTTCGCACCAAGCACCCGGATTCGGGCGACCGCCCCTGCGGAGCGGCACGAGTGGACTCTGAGCAGTCATCCGAGACCGACATACTAGCACCTGCTGGCGCTGCGACGGTGTACGTGTGCGTCACCTGCCGACATGCCGGCACAACAGACAGCGAGCCACCGCCCGGTGCGATCCTAGCGGCGGCGGCGACGAAAGCGGCCGAAGGCAGCGGGGTTGTAATCCAGCCCGTTCGGTGCCTGGCGAATTGCACGCGCGGCTTGAGCGCCGCCGTGCGTTGCAATGGATCTTGGACCTACATTTTTGGCGGCCTCGACGCAGCCTGCGGGCCGGCATTGGTCGATGGCGCACGCCTTCTCGCCGGCGCGAGCGACGGCATCATGCCATGGCGGGGGAGACCACAGCCGCTCAAGCGGGGCCTCATCGCTCGCGTACCCCCGATGAATTTTGAGGAACTCGAATGAACAATTCGATCGCGCGCGTGCCCTGCACCATCGTGACCGGCTTTCTTGGGGCCGGCAAGACAACGCTAATCCGCCACGTATTGGCGTCTGCAAACGGGCGCCGATTGGCTGTGATCGTGAATGAGTTCGGGGACGTCGGTATTGACGGCGAAATTCTCAAAGCTTGCGGCGACGCGTCCTGCCCACAAGAAAACATCGTCGAACTTGCCAATGGCTGTCTCTGCTGCACGGTCGCTGACGACTTTGTACCCGCGTTGGACACGATCCTGGGGCGGACACCGCCCGTCGAGCACATCGTGATCGAGACATCCGGGCTCGCGCTTCCAAAACCGTTGGTTCAGGCCTTTCAGTGGCCCATGATAAAGAGTCGGGTTACGGTCGACGGGGTGGTTGCCGTTGTCGACGGTGCCGCGCTCGCAGAGGGGCGACTCGCAGCCGATCTGGATGCGCTGAGCCGTCAGCGCCAGGCCGATCCGGCGCTCGACCACGACGACCCCATCGAGGAAGTGTTCGGGGATCAGATCGCGTGCGCTGACCTCGTGGTGCTCAACAAGCGCGATCTCTTGGATGCCGTCGGGGCCGAGAAGGCGGCCGAGGCGATCGTGAGGTCCTTGCCCCGTGCCGTCAAGATTGTGCCGGTGGCCCATGGCAAGGTTGATCCGGCAGCCCTGCTCGGGCTGGGCATCGGAGCCGAAGACGATATTGCCAACCGTCACACGCGCCACGACGCGGAACTAGAACATGACCATGATGACTTTGAAAGCTTCGTCGTTCCGTTGCCGGAGATCGCCGATCCGGCGAGCTTGGCGACCCGTATTGCCGCCGCGGCGGCAGACGCGAGCGTTCTGCGTGTAAAGGGATTTGCCGCCGTCGCTGGCAAGCCGATGCGCCTGCTCGTGCAGGCCGTCGGTCCACGCGTGAGCCACCACTACGATCGTGCCTGGACCGCCGCAGAGAAGCGCCAAGGCCGTCTTGTCGTGATCGGTATGAAGGGGCTGAACCGCGACGGCATCAAACGCGCCCTGTCAGGGTGAGCGATGCATCTGCTGACGACCACCTCGGCTTCAATCGACGAATTGGTCGAAGCCGTCGATCTGCGCCAGGCGCCCGGAGACATTTTGATTTTGTCTTTCGCCGATAGTGACCTGTCAGCCCTTGCGGCTGCCTGGAGAGCACAGCGGGATGTGCTCCCTACACTGCGACTGGCAAACTTGCGTGATCTACGGCACCCCCTCTCTGTCGATCTTTGGCTCGACAGCGTGGCACGCCATGCCAAGGTCGTTGTGGTCCGGCTGTTGGGAGGTTTCGAGTGGTGGCGCTACGGCGTCGAGCGCCTGTCATCGCTTGCACGGGAAACCTCGATTGCGCTTGCGCTTCTGCCAGGGGAGGATCGCGACGATCCCCGCCTCACCGAAGCCTCCACGTTGCCAGCGCATGAGCTGCACACGTTGTTGCATTTTTTTCGCGAAGGCGGGCGAGAGAATTTGGCGGCGCTGCTTCGGCGGCTTGCGCGATATTGTGGGTCATCGGTTGATATCTGCGAGGCGCGCCCGGTGGCGCGCATGGCCGGATACATTCCCCATGAAGGGGCGGTCGATCTCGATCGTCTGGCCGCGTTCTGTCCGCCCGAGCGGCCCTGTATTCCGATCATCTTCTACCGCGCGATGCTGCTCGCAGCGGATACGGCAGCAATCGATGCATTGGCGCGGGCACTGACAGAACGTCAGCTGGCACCTGCGCCGCTGGTGGTGCCTAGCCTGAAGGATCGGGCGGCGGCGGAATTCGTGCGCGCTGCGCTCGCGCGACTGAAGCCGGCCGCCATCGTCACCGCGACCGGGTTCGGCGCTGCGGCCGCCGGCGAGCCGACGGCATTCGATCACACGGATGTGCCCGTGCTGCAGGCCGTAATCGCAACCACACGGCGTTCGGCATGGTCGCAGAGTCCACGCGGCCTCGGTCCGGCCGACCTCGCGATGCACGTCGTCCTGCCGGAAATTGATGGGCGAGTGCTGCAAGGCGTGATTGCGTTCAAGGGGCCATTACCAACGGACGGCGACCTTTGTTTCACCGCATTCGGGAGTTTGCCGGAGCCGGACCGCGTTGCGATTGTCGCTGACCGCATCGCGGCGCTGGTTAAGCTTCGGGCGAAACCGCGCGCCGAACGGCGGCTGGCAGTATTGCTGCCCGATTATCCGGGCGCGGCGGGTCGCGCCGGTTATGCCGTAGGCCTTGATGTGCCCGCGAGCACGGTTGCGCTGCTGTCGGATCTGGAGAACGCAAACTATGATGTTGCTGGCGCGCCCCGAACCTCGCGCGCCTTGCTGGACGCCCTACCTAACCCATCGATCGACGCTGCTCTCCCGCTCGATCAATATCGCGAGCTCGTTGCGGCTCTTCCCGCTGACGCCATTGAGCAGGTGCAGGACGCATGGGGCGAAGCCGAAGACGACAGCGATGTGCGTGACGGCGCATTCTACTTCCGCGCGCGCACATTCGGTAACATTGTGGTCGCGTTCCCTCCGGACAGGGGACGTTCGTCTGATCGCCGAACAACCTATCACGACGCGACTTTGCCACCGCGCCACGCGTTGCTCGCGTTCGCGCTTTGGCTTCGGCACGTTGCGAAAGTTGACGCCCTCATCCACATGGGCGCACACGGCACCCTCGAGTGGTTACCTGGCAAAGCGGTGGCGCTGACCGCGTCGTGCTTCCCCGAATTGATGGTCGGGTGTCTGCCCGTCATCTATCCATTCATCGTCAGCAACCCCGGAGAAGCCGCGCAGGCAAAGCGGCGGATCGCGGCCTTGACTGTCGGCCACCTGCCGCCGCCGCTCGTCCAAGGCGGGCTTGCGGGAGACGCCCGCGATCTCGAGCGTCTTGTTGATGAATATGCACAGGCGGACGGCCTTGATCGACGCCGGCGGGAGCGCCTTGCGCGGTTGATCCTTGAACAGGCCGAACGCACCGGGCTTGCGGTCGAGGCGCGCGTGCGGCTCGATGCTAATCCCGATGACGCATTGCGGCGCATCGATGCTTGGTTGTGCGACCTCAAGGAGGTCGCGATAAAGGACGGGCTTCACATCTATGGGCGCGAGCCCGCCAACGTTGGCGATGCTGGATGGAGCGCAAGCGCCGCAGCGGAACGGGCTGCGATCCTCGCCGCCTTGGACGGGCGGCGAATCGCACCGGGGCCGGCTGGTTCCCCTGCGCGCGGCCGCCGCGATGTCCTGCCGACCGGTCGCAACATGTTCGCCGCCGATCCGCGCATGCTGCCGACGCCGACCGCGACCGATCTGGGACGGCTCGCGGCCGATGAGGTGGTTCGCGCGTATATGCAAACCCACGGCGAAATGCCGCGCGCCTCGGTGATCGATCTCTGGGGCAGCGCCACCTTGCGCACCGGCGGGGAGGAAATCGCGCAAGGCCTCGCCCTGATGGGCTGCAGTCCGACGTGGGACCAAGCAACCGGCCGCGTCACCGGAATAGAGGTTCTGCCGACCGCAACCATCCGAAGGCCTCGCGTCGATGTGACCTGGCGAGTTTCAGGTCTGTTCCGCGACTTGTTTCCAACCCAGATCGCGCTTATCGACGCCGCGGTGCGCGCGGTTGCAGCGCGCGAGGAGCCAGCTGACGAGAATCCGCTTTCCGCCGCTTGGCGGGAATCCTCGCACATAGCTGGATCGGTCGCGCGTATCTTCGGCACGGCGCCCGGAGCCTATGGTGCCGGCGTCGAGGAGCTCCTGGGACGCGACATCGATCGCCAGGAACTCGGAAGGTCCTATCTTGCCGCCGTCTCGCACGCCTATGGCGGTTCAGAGGGCACAGCGACTCCCACTCCCGGCGCGTTCGAGGCGCGACTCGCCACCGCCGACCTGCTCGTGCATTTCGCCGAAGATCCTGCCCGCGACTTGTTGGAAGGATCGGAAGATGTTGCATTCGTCGGCGGCTTTGCCGCGGCCGCCTCCGCGCTGGGGCATGCACCCGATCTGATTATTCTTGATACAACCGATCCCGCACGGCCGCGCGCGCGTTCGTTGTCTGCGGCGCTGTCGCGCATCGTGCGCTCGCGCGCAACGAACCCAAAGTTTATCGCAGGGCAGCTGCGGCATGGCCCGCGTGGCGCGGCCGAGCTTGCGGAGACCGTCGACCGCCTCGCGGACTTCGCCGAGACAACGGACCTCGTTGCGAGCCACCTTTTCGATCTCCTCCACGATGCGTATGTCGCCGACGATGCGGTTCGGACTTTTCTCCTTCGGGAGAATCCCGAGGCGGCGGCGGCCATCGCGGCTCGTCTCGACGCGGCGCGCCGGCGCGGCCTCTGGCATCCTCGGCGCAATGATGTTGATGCGGGGTTGGCCGCGCTCGTGAACAGGGCGATCTCATGAGCGCTCCGTTACGACGCGGCGTCTGTCCTGGTCTCTCGCAACCGATGGCGACCGGGGACGGCTTGCTGGCGCGCATCACGCCGGCAGGTGCAACAATTTCTTGCGATGCGTTCCAGGCGTTGTGCGCGGCCGCGCGCCGGTGCGGGAATGGCGTCATGGAAGTCACCTCGCGCGGAAGTGTGCAGATCCGGGGACTGACGGAAACATCCGCAAAACGATTGGCGGCCGTCCTCGGCACGATCGAGATCGCATTTTGCGAAGGACCTCCGATCTTGAACAATTCTTTGGCCGGCCTCGATCCGGATGAGGTGCTCGACACAGGCGTTATGGCCGCGGAGCTTCGTCGCGCGATTGCAGCAGCGCCCTTCTCGGCCGGGATCGCCCCAAAGGTTTCCGTCGCTCTCGATGGTGGCGGTGCGCTGCACCTCGACGCCATTCCTGCCGACGTGCGGATGCGGGCAGAGGCAGCATACCTTCACGTCGCCCTCGGAGGTGATGCCGGTAGCGCGACTCCTCTGGGCGCCGTCGCGGCCGAGCACGCGGTAGATGCTGCAATGAACATTATCCGCGTCATCGCAGCGGGGGGACCTGCAGCGCGCGCGCGGGATATTGTCGCAACTGACGGCGGAGCGGCCTTTCGCCACGCGATCGCCGCCATGCGTATCGATCGCCCGCGGCTGCCGGAGCGGCCGCCGGCCGAGCCGATCGGCAAGCACCCGCTTCGCGACGGCAGCGTGGCGATCGGCCTCGGTCTCGCCTTCGGACATGCGCATTCGGCCGCGCTCCAGGAGCTTGCAGGCGCGGCAGCCCTCTCGGGTGCCGCGGGTCTGCGCCCCGCTCCGGCCCATGCGCTCCTGCTCGTCGGCATCCCCCGACATGCGGCTGCGCGTCTCACCCACATTGCGCAACAGCTTGGCTTCATCGTCCGTGCGGGCGATCCGCGGCGCCGGATTATTGCCTGCGCCGGCGCGCCGGCCTGTGCTGCGGCGGAGATACCGACCCGCGCGCTTGCGCCATTTCTTGCGAGCGATGGAGCGATCTCCGGCGCTGGCGGGCCAATGGTGCACGTGTCCGGGTGCGCCAAAGGGTGCGCCTGTCCACGCTCCATGCCGTTGACAGTTGTCGGGATGGAAGGCCGTTGTGGCGTCGTAGTGAACGGATCCGCTCACGAGGAGCCTCTCGCGACCCTCTTGCCCGAAGAGCTGCCGGGCGCGCTCGCGCGAGTTGCGGGTGTCGTGCAGCGTATGCGTGCGACGCATGAAAGCGCGGCGGAGGCGCTATCCCGGCTCGGCCGCGCGCACATCGCGCGGTTGATCCTCGGCGAGGCAACCGATGCCTGAACGGCTCGACTATGTTCGCGATGCTGCTCGCATCTACGAGCAATCGTTCGCGGTGATTCGGGCGGAGGCCGACCTGTCCGGCTTTTCAAGCGACGAAGCCGAGATCGTCGTGCGCATGGTCCATGCTTGCGGTTATGTCGAGATCACGAGACGGATCCTGTTTGGCAACGGCCTTGTCGACGCGGCGCGTGCGGCGCTCGTCCACGGTGCGCCAATTCTTTGCGACTCGGAGATGGTGGCGCACGGCGTAACACATGCGCGCCTTCCTGCCAAAAACGACGTCGTTTGTACATTGCACGATCCGCGAGCGGCACGGTTGGCTGACGAGCTGCACACGACCCGCTCGGCCGCCGCACTTGAGCTCTGGCGGGACCGCCTTGATGGCGCATTGATTGCGATCGGAAACGCGCCGACCGCCTTGTTTCGTTTGCTAGAGATGCTCGACGCAGACGCACCCAAGCCGGCGGCGATTCTCGGCATTCCAGTCGGTTTCGTCGGTGCCGCAGAGGCAAAGGATGCGTTGGTCGAGGACGCGCGCGGCGTCCCATTCCTCACCGTACTGGGACGGATGGGCGGAAGCGCGATGGCGGCGGCCGCGGTCAATGCGCTGGCGAGGGCCGGAATATGACTGTCGCCGGGAAGCTCGTCGGTGTCGGCGTTGGACCGGGCGACCCCGAGCTCATCACGCTGAAGGCCGTCCGCGTGCTGGAACAAGCCGACGTCGTGGCGCATTTTGCCAAAGCCGCGCAGGCCGGAAACGCGAGGACCATCGCCGCCCGCTACCTTAGGCCTGCTGTCCGGGAAGTGTCGCTGGGCTTTCCAGTGACGACCGAGCTGCCACGTCACGAAGCTACTTATTGCGACATCATTCGCGCGTTTTACGACGAGGCTGCTCGCGAGCTCGCCGAGCACCTCGACCATGGCCTTCTCGTCGCCGTGGTCTGCCAGGGTGACCCGCTGTTCTACGGCTCGTACATGCACCTCCACGTGCGCTTGGCACGCCGCTTCCAGACAGAGATCGTCGCCGGCGTGAGCGGAATGTCGGGATGCTGGTCCGCGATCGGAACGCCGATTGCGCAGGGCGACGACGTGTTCTCGGTGCTTCCCGGTACGCTTGGGCAAGACGAGCTGGAGCGGCGGCTAACAGAAGCGGACGCCGTCGTCGTGATTAAGCTCGGGCGCAACCTGCCGAAAGTGCGTCGTGCGCTCGAACGTACCGGCCGCCTGGATCGCGCCGTCTACGTTGAACGCGGCACGATGACAGGGGCGATGGCGATCCCGCTTGCAGCGAAAGCGGACGACTGTGCACCCTATTTTGCCGTGGTGCTGGTGCCGGGCTGGGAGGGACGGATATGAGCGGCCGGCTCGCGGTGGTCGGGCTTGGCCCGGGGGATGTCCGCTGGCTGACGGCTGAGGCGGAAGCAGCCTTGGCGGCATGCGATGCACTATTTGGTTACGGACCTTATCTCGACCGCGCGCCAGTTCGGGACGGGCAGCGCCGGTATCCCTCTGACAATCGCCAGGAGAGCTCGCGGGCATGCGCCGCGCTGGAGACCGCGGCCATCGGCAACAACGTCGCCCTGGTATGCGGCGGCGATCCCGGCGTATTCGCGATGGCGGCGGCGGTTTGCGAGCAGATCGAGTCGGGTCCCGCCGGCTGGCGCGCGATCGACCTCGAAATCGTGCCTGGCATCACGGCGATGCTGGCGGTAGCCGCGCGTGTCGGTGCGCCCCTCGGTCACGACTTCTGCGCGCTTTCGCTATCGGACAACTTAAAGCCGTGGTCCGTCATCGAGCGCCGGCTGGACGCGGCGGCCCAAGCGGGATTGGTCATCGCGCTCTACAATCCAATCTCGAAGGCTCGGCAGTGGCAGCTCGCCGCGGCTTTCGACCGCTTGCGACGTTACCTCCCGGCGACGACACCCATCGTCTTCGGCCGTGCGGTCGGCAGAGCGGACGAGAAGATCGCGGTCATGACCCTGCAAACCGCCGATCCCTCCGGTGCAGACATGGCGAGCCTAGTCATTGTCGGTACAGCGGAGACACGGCTGGTGTCGCGCCCAGGCCAAGCGCCGCTCGTCTACACGCCGCGAAGCGCAACCGCATGATCAAGCCACGTCATAGCCTCTTCGACGGTCCCGACGGTCGGCACCTCGGGCAAGATTGGGCGCTGCAGCAAGATGACAGGAAGCCCGAGTACCCGCGCCGCCGCGATCTTGCCGTAGGTCGCAGCCCCACCGCTATTCTTGGCGACGACGACATCGATGGCGTGGGTCGCCAGCAATGCCTGATCGGCGGCCTCGGTGAACGGACCGCGACCAATCACATAGGATGCCCGCGGTACGGGCAGCGGCGGATCGACCGGTTCGACGCTTCGCACGAGATAGTGGTGCTGCGGCGCGCGCGCGAAGGTTCCGATCTCCATCTTACCGAACGCGAGAAAAACACGACGCGGCTCTTCGCCCAGCGCCTCCACGGCCGCCCCGGCATCGGCGACCTCGATCCAACAATCGCCCGGGAGCGCCGCCCAGGGCGGGCGCCGCAGCGCGAGCAAGGGAATGCGCGTGGCTGCCGCCGCCGCGGCGGCATTGGCCGAGATGATCGCCGCGTAAGGATGCGTCGCGTCGATGAGAACATCGACGCGCTCGCTTGTGAGATAGTGAGCAAGGCCCTCGGCGCCGCCGAACCCGCCGATCCGCACCGGCGCGGCGTGCGCGGCAGGTGCCGTGGTGCGGCCAGCGAGCGACACCATAACGTTCAGATCGACGCGTTCAACGAGGCGTTCCGCCAAGCGGCGCGCTTCCGTGGTGCCGCCGAGAATGAGGATCCGTCGCATGACGTTGGCTGACTCTCACGCATGCGAGAGTGCCGCACCGCGGCGTTGGTTGTCCATCGTCGGGATCGGCGAGGATGGCATCCAGGGACTGACTCCGGTCGCTCGAAGCCTGATCGAAGCGGCCGAGATCGTGTTCGGCGGCCATCGCCACCTGGCCCTCGCCGCCCCGCTGATCCGCGGCATCGTACGGCCGTGGCGCAGTCCCTTCGAAGGCGCAATCGAGGACGTCTTAGCTCAGCGCGGCGGGAACGTGTGCGTGCTCGCGTCCGGCGACCCATTCCTTTACGGCGTGGGCTCGCTTCTGCTGCGGCACATCGATCCGCGCGAGACGGTAGCCGTACCGGCGCCCTCGACCTTCACGCTTGCCGCCGCGCGGCTTGGCTGGTCCTTGCCTGAGACCACTCAGCTCTCGCTGCATGGCCGCTCGCTCGACCTTATCCGTCCGCATCTGCAGCCCGGTGCGCGAGTCCTTGTATTGACTTCGGATGGCGAAGGACCGGCCGCCCTTTCGCGGCTGCTGGCCGGCTCTGGGTTCGGCAGCTCCCGCTTGACCGTGCTCGAGGCCTTGGGAGGCCCACGTGAACGCTTGCAGGCCACGACGGCGGCCGGGTTTGACCTCGATGAGGTCGGCCCGCTCAATACCGTTGCTATCGAGGTTGAAGCCTCGCTTGGCGCGCGCGTGCTTGCGCGCGCGCCCGGTCTGGCGGATGCGCTGTTCGAGCACGATGGGCAGATCACCAAGCGCGAGATTCGCGCGATGACGCTCGCCGCACTTTCACCCCGCCGCGGTGAATTGCTCTGGGATGTGGGCGCCGGCGCTGGTTCGGTGGCGATCGAATGGTTGCTGGCTGATCCCTCGATGCGCGCCATGGCCATCGAGGCACGCGGCGAGCGGGCTGCCCGCATTCGACGCAATGCAGCCGCCTTCGGAGTGCCGGGACTCCAAGTCATTGAAGCCGAGGCGCCAGCGGCATTCGAGGGGCTTGCCAAACCGGATGCATTATTCGTCGGCGGCGGCGCGACAATGGTGCTCGACGCTGCGGTGCGCGCGCTTCGCACTGGCGGACGGTTGGTCGTGAACGCCGTGACGATGCAAACCGAGGCTCTCCTGTTGCGCTGTCGGGGGACGCTCGGTGGCGAACTTCGTCGCATCGCTATTACGCGCGTAGAGCCCGTGGGCGGGAGGGAAACATGGCGTCCAGCGCTGCCCGTAACCCAGTGGGTCTGGGTCAAACCTTGATCGTCGCCGGCATCGGCTGTCGCAAAGGCGCTTCGGCGGTAGACATCGGCGCCGCGATCGACAATGCGCTTACTCGCGCGGGCTTGGCGGCGCAAGCGCTCGACCTCATCGCAGCGCCCGAGTTCAAAGGCCGCGAGCACGGCATCGCTGCGGCTGCCGTCGCGCGAGGCGTGCCGCTCGTTCTCGTCGCGCAGGCTGAGCTTGAGGAGGCAGGAGCGCGAACGAAGACCCGTTCCGAGCGCGTGCTTTCTCTGGCCGGCGTTGCCTCCGTCGCCGAAGCGGCAGCGTTGGCGGCCGGTGGCCCGGCGGCTCGGCTTCTCGTGCCGCGGATCACCGTGGGGATCGCGACCTGTGCTCTGGCCGTCAGCGGGGAATGAGCATGAGCGTACATTTCATCGGCGCCGGTCCGGGGGCCGCTGACCTCATTACGGTGCGTGGGCGCGACCTGCTCGCACGATGTCCGGTCTGTCTTTATGCCGGCTCAATCGTTCCGGCAGAGCTGTTGGCATATTGCCCGGCCGGCGCTCGCTTAGTCGATACTGCGCCGATGACTCTTGACGAGATCGAGGCCGAGTTTTTGTCGGCGCACGCAACCAAGGAGGACGTATCGCGGCTGCATTCCGGCGATCTTTCCGTCTTCAGCGCCGTCGCCGAGCAAATCCGCAGGCTTGAACGGCACGGCATTCCTTACACGTTGACCCCCGGCGTGCCGGCCTTCGCCGCGGCTGCAGCGGTGCTCGGCCGCGAGTTGACGCTGCCCGAGGTCGCCCAGAGCGTCGTTCTGACCAGGGTGCCGGGACGCGCCTCGCAGATGCCGCCTGCCGAGCGACTGCAGGATTTTGCCGCGACCGGCGCGACCCTCGTGCTGCACCTGGCCATTCAGGCCATCAACAACATCGTCGGCGCGCTGATACCGGTTTGCGGCGAGGACTGTCCTGTCGCCGTCGTGGCGCACGCCACTTGGCCGGATGAGCGTATCCTGTGCGGCACGCTTGGCGACATCGGTGCAAAGCTCGCGACCGAGCGGATCGAGCGTACGGCTATAGTCCTGATTGGGCGCGCCTTGGCAGCCGACAATTTCCGCGAAAGTGCGCTTTACAATCCGACCTATCGTCGACGGTTTCGACAGGAAGAGACGCCTTGAGCAGGTGCCAAGAGGTTACGCCCGACCAGCTGTCCGTCACGGTCGAAGAGAACGACTTCGAGCGCGATTTGCGTGCCTTCGAGCACGCGCGCGGCTGTCCGCCACGCGGCTTCGGCTACGATGTCCCCAAGCCGAAAATGGTCCTTCATGGCATGCTCAAAGGCTTCCGCCGCCGTGTTCGCCGCGAGAATAAGCTCGCGCAATGTGGGTGGCGCATCTGCCTCTTGCGCAAGCGCAGCGAGCGCGCTCAGGTCTACTGCGCCGCGTTTCGAGTGCAAGTCGAGAAGACCTTGGGCGAGCTTTGTCATCTTCGCCACGCCGCCTGCGATGGTGATCCTCGGCACCGGATGCGTGCGCAAATATTTGAGCGTCCCGCCGACGAAGTCTCCCATGTCGATCAGGGCGATGTCGGGCAAGCCATAAAGCTTTTGCACGGCGGCTTCGGAGCTCGATCCGGTCGAAGCGGCGATATGGACGATGCCGCTCGCGCGTGCGACGTCAATGCCGCGATGGATCGAGTGGATCCAGGCCGAGCAGGAATAAGGGATGATGATTCCAGTCGTGCCCAGGATCGAAAGACCGCCCACAATGCCCAAACGCGCGCTGAGCGTGCGCGCCGCCAGCGCCTCTCCGCCCGGAATAGATATCTCCACCTCGACGTCCACGGCGTGAGCCGCACCGGCGACTTCCGCGAGGGCGTCACAGATCATCCGACGCGGCACGGGATTGATGGCGGGCTCCCCAGGTGGGACCGGCAGTCCGGGACGGGTTACGGTGCCGACACCTTCTCCCGCCCGGAAAACAACACCGGCCCCCGGCCTTGCCGAGCGGACGGTGGCGAGCACCAGCGCACCATGGGTCACGTCCGGATCGTCGCCGGCGTCCTTGACGATGCCGGCGGTGGCAGAATCTTGGTCTTGTCGCATAACGGCAAGCGCGAACGATGGGCGCTGGCCTTTCGGCAATGTCACTTCGACGGGATCGGGAAACTCGCCGGTGAGCAGCGCCGAATAAGCGGCCTTGGCCGCAGCGGCGGCACAGGCGCCCGTGGTCCAACCTCGGCGCAGCGGGGGAGCGTTCATCGCGAACGGTATAGTGCAGCGCCGTGGCTTCGTCACTCGCGCGGGCATCCCTTATGAACGAGCCACGCGCAGCCGCCTGCGTCCGCGCGGATGTCCCAGTGCTAGAGCCGGGGCATGTCTGGCTGGCCGGAGCTGGCCCTGGAGATCCCGGGTTGCTGACGCTCGATGCGTTCGCGGGCCTCTCCCAGGCCGACGTCGTCGTGCACGACGCGCTCGTCGATCATCGCGTGCTGGCCCTCGCCGGGCCGCAGGCGCGGCTCGAATTCGCCGGCAAGCGCGGGGGACGCCCGTCAGCCGAGCAGCACGACATTACGAACCGTTTGGTCGAGCTCGCGCGGGCCGGACACCGGGTCTTGCGGCTCAAGGGCGGCGATCCTTGCGTGTTTGGGCGAGGCGGCGAAGAGGCCGTGGCGCTCATGCGCGCCGGAGTGCCGTTCCGGATCATCCCAGGCGTGACGGCGGGGCTCGCGGGATTAAGCGCGGCCGCCATCCCCGCGACGTTCAGAGGGATGAACAGGGCGGTCATCCTTGCCGCCGGCTATGGCGTGGACGATTGCCTCGACTGGAACGCCCTCGCGCGAACCGGCCAGCCGATCGTGCTCTACATGGCGATGCGCAATCTCGCGACGATCGCGCAAGAGTTAATGCGTGGCGGCTTGCCGCCAAGCACAGCCACGGCGATCATCGTGAGCGCCACGACCCCCGCCGAGCGTGTCTTCATATCGACCCTCGATCGCGTGGCAGCCGATGCGCAGGACCAACAGCTCGGCACGCCGTCGATCATCGTGATCGGCAGCATCGTGAAGCTGCGCGACCAGCTCCTCGGTACGGTGGCGGAGAGCGCGCCATGACCGCACGCGCTCTCATCGTTGCGGCGCCAAATTCTGGTGCCGGGAAGACGACCGTCATGCTCGGCCTGCTTTCGGCGCTCAAACGAAAGGGCATCGCGGTGCGGGCGGCGAAAGCAGGCCCCGACTACATCGACCCCGCGTTTCACGCTGCGGCGACCGGAGGAGAAGCGTTCAATCTCGATACATGGGCGATGCCGCCATCGCTTCTTGACGCGCTGCTGAGCGAAACCGCACGCGATTGCGACTTGCTGGTGATTGAAGGCGTCATGGGATTGTTCGATGGGGCGCCAGGTCCCAGGGGTCGTACCGGCGCAGCGGCCGACCTCGCCGCGCGATACGCTTTGCCGGTCGTGCTGGTCCTCGATGTTTCGGCGCAGGGACAATCCGCCGCGGCCGTGGTGCGGGGATTCTTGTCGCACGATGCCAACGTCCGCATTGCCGGCGTCGTCCTCAACCGCATCGCCAGCGAGCGCCACCGTACCCTGGTGAGTCATGCAATTGATGAGCTTGGCGTTCGCGTCCTGGGTGCCCTGCCGCGCGAGAAAGCCCTTCTGCCGGAACGTCATCTGGGACTTGTCCAAGCGAGCGAGCATGGAGACTTGCGCGAGCGGCTCGATGCGCTTGCAGCCATGACCGAACGGTACATCGATCTGGAGGGTGCCGTCGCCATGGCCCGGCCTATCGAATCGGCGGCGAGCGGCCCTATTTTCGCATTCCCGCCGCCGGGCCATCGCATTGCGCTCGCGACCGACGCGGCGTTCACCTTCATCTATCCCCATCTGCTCGCGTCTTGGCGCAAAGCGGGCGCGGAAATCGTGCCTTTTTCACCGCTCGCCGATGAGCCGCCGCCCGAGAGCTGCGACGTCTGCTGGCTGCCTGGCGGCTATCCTGAGCTCCATGGTGGTGAGCTCGCTGCTGCGCAGAAATTTAAGTCGGGGCTCGCGCGCTTCGCGCAGACGCGGCCGGTCCATGGCGAGTGCGGCGGCTACATGGTGCTGGGCGAGGGAATAGAGGACGCGAGCGGCGCGCGCCACGGGATGGCCGGACTCCTGGGACATTGCACGAGCTTCGCTAATCGCAAGCTGCATCTCGGATACCGTGAGGCACGCCTTCGCGTAGAAAGCGCGATCGGGCCGGCGGGGGCGATCGTTCGCGGCCATGAATTTCATTATGCTACGCTGCTAGCGCCGGGAAGCGACGAGCCGCTGGTCGAGCTTGCCGATGCTCAGGGGAAGGCAATCGGCAGCGATGGCGGCTGCCGCGGGTGGGTCACGGGCACGTTCTTTCACGCAATGGCCCAGAAAGAGACCGACTGATCGGGGCAGCCGCGAGGAACGCTACCGCAGCTTGTTCGCAACTCCCGCCTCCGCGAAAGTGGCCATTCCGGCATAACAGGCCAGCGCGGCACGCAGCAGCGGCACCGCCAGCCCGGCGCCGCTCGCCTCGCCCAATCGCATTGTCAGATCGAGCAGCGGATCGAGACCAAGCTCGGTCAACAACATCCGATGCGCTGCCTCTGCCGACACGTGTGCGGCAAGCGCATGCTCGAGCGCGTCCGCGCGCAGCTTTGCCAACGGAGCGACCGCGGCCGCGCAGACGAACCCGTCGAGCAGTATTGGGATGCGGTGGTGCCGCGTCGCTAGCGCTGCGCCCAGGATGGCCGCAAGCTCCCGCCCGCCGAGCGCGGCCGCGCTCGCCAGCGGATCGTGCAGCAGCGCCGCATGGCGCACGAGGCCCAAGTCGATTGCGGCCCGTTTTCGCGCCAGCCCGGCACCACCGACGCCGCTGCCGCGACCGGCCCAGCGCGAGCCCCCGCCGCCGAACAGCGCCGCGGCGATCGCCGCCGCGGCCGTCGTGTTTCCGATTCCCATCTCGCCGACGCAGACGAGGTCCGCCTCCGGAGATACGGTCTGATAGCCGGTCCTCACTGCGGCGAGGAATGCGTCCTTGGTCATGGCCGGCGCTTGTGTAAAGTCTGCGGTGGCTTGTTCGAGCGCGAGCGGAACAACATGGAGGGTTGCGCCGACCGTTCGAGCAATCTGGTTGATCGCCGCACCGCCGGCGGAGAAATTCGCCACCATCTGCGCCGTCACCTCGGCCGGATAGGCTGACACGCCGTGTTTCGTCACACCGTGATTGCCCGCGAAAACGAGAATCTCGACGCAGTCGAGGCGCGGCATGCTTCGTCCCTGCCAACGGGCGAGCCACACAACGATCTCTTCGAGACGGCCCAGGCTGCCAGGCGGTTTCGTAAGTTGGTTGTGCCGCTCCGCCGCCCGCGCTGCGGCATCACCGTCTGGAGGAGGCAGATCCAGGCACGCCGCGCGCAGTTCATCCAGCGATGAGAATAGGTATTCGGACTCATGGGCGAGCGGTGGAGGCATGGTCATGCTCGCCGTTCGCTGAGCAGGCGAGACTCCTGTTGTGATCGGGGACTCATTGGTAAGGTTGCGCTGAGTTGTCGCAACGCGCAATAGAGCCTGTCGAGCAGGAGAAAAGAGCCTCATGCAGGAACGCGCGCCGGCTGCGACCGTTTCGCCGAGGCAACTCGCGGCGGATCTGGCAGCCGCCTTCCTTTTCTCGACGCGGCTACCGCTTACTGGGGTACCCGCGCTTACCGGCGCCGATATCGCCCGCGCAGGCTGGGCTTTGCCCGTGGCGGGAGCCATCGTTGGCCTGATCTCCGCCTTGGTCTACTGGCTCGCGCGCGCGAGCGGTCTGCCGCCGCTCCCCGCCGCCGGCCTCACCATTGCGGCGAGCCTCGCCGCAACCGGATGCTTACACGAGGATGGTCTGGCGGACGTCGCCGATTCATTCGGAGGGCGCACGCGCGAACGCAAGCTCGAGATCATGCGCGACAGCCGCATCGGAACATATGGAGCGTGCGCGTTGCTCCTGTCGCTGCTATTGCGATCCGCCGCGCTTTCGAGCATCGCCGATCCGGCGCTCGCTGCTCCCGTAGGCGCCAGTGCAATTGCCGCGGGCATCATCGGCATCGCAGCGCTCGGCATCGGACTTGGGCCGGCAGCTGGCGCTTGCGCGATCGCGCTCATGGCAGTCGCGTTCGGATTCCTGCGGTCGTTGTGCATCAGGCAGATAGGGGGGCAGACCGGCGATGTCTTGGGCGCCCTGGAGCAAATTGGGGAGATGATTATCCTGCTCGTCGCGGCGGCGAGCGTGGGAGACTGACGGGCGCTGCGAGGAAATCCTGCATGAGGGCGCAAGGCTTTATTGCGGAAGGCGGCAAGGCAATGGCCTTCGATGATGCCTTTCGCGCGCGGTTGCGCGATCTGCTCGTCTGGCGGCGGGATGTTCGACGCTTTCGCCGCGATCCGCTGCCGGCGGGCAGCCTGGAGCGGCTGATTGGTCTAGCGTGTCTAGCGCCCTCGGTTGGATTGAGCGAGCCCTGGCGTTTCGTGATCGTCGATGATTCGGTCCGTCGCGCAGCCATTCGGACAAATTTCGAACGCTGCAACGCCGACGCACTGGCGGCGCAAAGCGAGAACCGAGCGGCCGCCTATGCCCGCCTCAAGCTCGCTGGCTTGGATGAGGCACCATCGCAACTTGCGGTCTTCGCCGACCGCTCGACCGTGCAAGGGCACGGCCTCGGACGCCACACCATGCCCGAGATGATCGAGTATTCGGCGGTGACAGCCGTCCACACGATTTGGCTCGCCGCGCGCTCCGACGGCATCGGCGTGGGATGGGTATCGATCCTGGAGCCCGCCGCCGTTGGAGCAATCCTCGACGTCCCTCCGGACTGGAAGTTCATCGCGTATCTTTGTCTTGGATTTCCGCAGTCGGAGGATGACCTCCCTGATTTGACGCGAAAGGGTTGGGAAAAGCGCCAACCCTTCCCTGTTGTGCTTCGCCGTTAGCGGCGCTCGCCGCCGCGGCGGAACTTTCGTGCGCAGCGGACGGTTGGTGTCAGCGAGACGCGAATGCCGCTGCGCGGTGAAGGCGCATGCCCTGTAGCCGCACCATCGGCGGAAGGCAGGCGACGATGATCCGTAAGCTCAAATCGGGCGGTTACCGGCTCTATTCACGCAAGGTCGACCCGAAGAGCGGCCGCCGCCGGAATCTCGGCACCTTCAAGACGCGGGCGGCGGCCGAGAAGCACGAGCGTGCTGTGCAGTATTTCAAGCACCATTGACCCGCAGGTGGCGCATGCACCTCACTCCACGAGCGCAAGGGTGCGCCTTGCGGGTGCGTGACGGAACCGACCGCTCGGCACAATAGTTGAAACCAAAGTTAGATCCAAAAGGTGTGCCATGCGTCTATTCGCGGTGACTTATGCCGCCGCTGCAGCAGTGATGCTGTACAGCGCTGCCGTGGCGCAGAACAATGCGGATCGCTCGTCGCCTCGCTCAAGCGGCAGCGCGCAAACGCCAGGGCAGACCGACGTCGGCACCGGGCAAGCAACTAGCGGCAGGGATGCGCCGGTCGGCGATCGCCGGCCCAGGGCCAAAGACGTACCGCCGGGAGTTGAGCAAAATCTGGGAATCAGATCTCCCGAGGAGCAGGCGATCGACAGGAAGCTGCGCATCTGTCGCGATTGCTGAGCTTCTCGTCCGCGATCACGTAGAGCGTTCATTGCGCAGGTGTGCTCGGTCTCAGTGATGAGACGATCACCGGCGTTTCGCCCTGACGTGATAGGGTCTCGGCGACGCAGGCGAACGGGAGAAGAAGATGTGGCGCTCGAGCGGGTTAATCTTCCTTGCCATGTTGCTGATTAGTCCAGAGAGTGCCTGGGCGCTCGCGAATCCGGCCTCGGTGTTCTGCGCAAAGAGCGGCGGCAAGAGCGAAATTCGAAAAGGTCCCCGGGGCCAATACGGCGTGTGTAAGCTTCCCGATGGTCGCGTTGTGGATGAGTGGGCGTATTTTCGGGGCCGCTCCCGCTAAACCCCTTATTCGTCCGGCATGTCGGCGATCGGCACCGAATCCACCTGGTGCCCGTGCTGGTCGACGACCGTGACGAACCATCCCTGCCAATTGCGGCCCGGCATCACCTGGCCGTGTCTGAGTTCGTTTGCCAGCACCACCGCCTCCTCACGCGCCGCGGCGTTGCCCGGCAAGTCCATTCCCTTTGGATTGTCCAGCCTTTCTCGCCGGTTGGTGATGTGGAAATAGTACCGAGGCATCGTGGCCGCGCTCCGAGCAACAGGCCGAGCGGTATACGCTTTCGCCCGCGCGCGCAAACCGTCCCTCGTCGGCCCAAACCGCGCCAAGTTCAAGCGATGTCGCACAAGGGGAGGGGAAGCGCACCGCGTATGCGGCGAGAGCATGCTTCAAGTCGGAAGAAAGATGCGTTAAGACTAAAGACATCCCCCGATTGCAAGAAGGGCAGGTGCAATGACCGCAGCCGATCCGAGAAGCTGGATGTGGGGGGAAGCCTGCGCAATGATCGAACGGGCGGAGCAATTGCAGCGCCGCTTCTTCCAGCCGGGGCTCGCGCCCGCGCCGGCGGTGAATTGGGAGCCACCGGTCGACGTGTTCGAGAGCGAGCAGGAGTTGACCATCGTCGCGGCGCTGCCCGGCGTCGAGCCGCAGGACATCGAGCTTGCGGTCGAGCGAGGCGTGCTGCTCGTCGCCGGCGTGCGGCGCATGCCTGCCTGCGCGCATCGCGCGGCAATCCATCGCATGGAAATACCACACGGTCGCTTTGAGCGCCGCATTCGGCTTCCCGGCGAAGGCTGGCAACTCGGCCGTTCCACCCTCGTGAACGGCTGCCTCGTGCTGAGCATTATCCCGCAGCGTTGATATCGGCGGCACGCGCCATGGCAGACCAGGCGGAGGCAAGACAACAGGGCGAGGCTCACCCGCCGCTCCCGGCGGACAGCATGATTCTCCTGCCGGTGCGGCAGATCGTGCTGTTTCCCGGGATCGTTTTGCCGCTCTCGATCGGTCGGAAATCGTCGATCGCGGCGGCGCAGAGCGCGGTGCGCAACCAGCGCATGCTCGGTGTCGTCCTGCAGATCGATCCGGCAGTCGAGGAACCGACGGCAGAGCAATTGCACCGGGTTGGGACCGCGGCGCAGGTTCTGCGCTACGTCACCGCTCCTGACGGCACGCATCACGCGGTGGTGCAGGGTGTGCGGCGCTTTCGCCTCATCGAGCTGTTGCCCGGGCTTCCGTTTCTGGTCGCGCGGGTCGAAGAGATCGGCGTAGCCGAGGTCATCACCCCCGAGATCGAAGCGCGCATCGGCCTGGTCCGAACGCGCGCGCGCGAAGCCATCGAGCTCTGGGCCAACGTTCCACCGGAAGTCGCAGCGACGATCGAGAACCTCGATTCGGCCTCCGCGCTCGCCGATTTCATTGCCGGCATCCTCGATGCCAAGCCCTCGGAAAAGCAGGACGTGCTGGACACGGTCGACATCCGCGATCGGCTCGACAAGGTGCTTGCGCTGCTTGCGCAGCGCATCGAGGTGCTCAAGCTCTCCAAGCAGATCGGCGAGCAGACCCAGCAGTCGCTGTCTTCGCAACAGCGCGAGCACATCCTTCGCGAGCAGTTGCGCCACATTCAGAAGGAGCTGGGTGAGGGCGACGAAAAGTCGGCCGAGATCGCCGAGTTGCGCCAGGCGATCGAGGCGGCCGGCATGCCGAAGGAGGCGAAGGACCAAGCGACGAAGGAGCTCAAGCGGCTCGAGCGCATGCCCGAGGCCGCCGCCGAATACGGCATGATCCGCGGCTATCTGGATTGGCTCATCGATCTGCCCTGGTCGAAGCTCGATACCGACAACATCGATATCGCCGAAGCGCGCCGCATCCTGGACGAGGACCATTACGGGCTTCCCAAGATCAAGCGGCGCATCCTCGAATATCTCGCGGTGCGCAAGCTCAAGCCCGACGGCAAGAGCCCGATCCTCTGCTTCGTCGGCCCGCCGGGCGTGGGCAAGACCTCGCTCGGACAGAGCATCGCGCGGGCGACCGGCCGCAAGTTCGTGCGCCTCAGTCTCGGCGGGGTGCACGACGAAGCGGAAATCCGCGGGCATCGCCGCACCTATATCGGCGCGCTACCGGGCAACATCATCCAGTCGATCCGCAAGGCGGGAACGCGCAACCCGGTGATGATGCTCGACGAGGTCGACAAGCTCGGCTCGGGCTTTCAAGGCGATCCGTCCTCGGCGCTGCTCGAAGTGTTGGACCCCGAGCAGAATTCGACGTTCCGCGACAATTATCTCGGCGTCACTTTCGACCTGTCGAGGGTGATGTTCATCGCCACCGCCAACGTGCTCGACACCATTCCCGGCCCGGTGCGCGACCGCATGGAGGTGATTGAGCTCCCCGGCTACACCGAGGACGAGAAGCTGGAAATCGCCCGGCGCTATCTGCTCAAGCGCCAGCTCGACGCGAATGGGCTTACCGCCGAACGGTGCGAGATCACCGAGGACGCGATCCGGATGATGATCCGCGACTACACGCGCGAAGCGGGTGTGCGCGATCTGGAACGGCTGATCGGCGCTGTGTGCCGGCACGTCGCCATGCGGGTCGCGGAGGCCGGCACCGAGCGCATGCGGATCGACAGCGCGGCACTCCCGGCCATTCTCGGGCCGCGGCGCTTCGAGAACGAAGTCGCCATGCGCACCAGCTTGCCCGGCGTCGCCACCGGCCTCGCCTGGACGCCGACCGGCGGCGACATTCTTTTCATCGAGGCGACGCGGGTTGCGGGAAGCGGCAAGCTCATCCTCACCGGCCAGCTCGGCGAGGTGATGAAGGAAAGCGCGCAGGCGGCGCTGACCTTGACGAAAGCGCGCGCGGCCGAGCTTGGCTTCGACGTCGCACTGTTCGAGAAATCCGACGTGCACATCCATGTCCCGGCAGGCGCCATTCCCAAGGACGGCCCGAGCGCAGGCGTCGCCATGTTCGTGGCGCTGGTCTCGCTCTTGACGGGCCGCACCGCGCGTAACGACACCGCGATGACGGGAGAAATCTCGCTGCGCGGTCTCGTGCTTCCCATCGGCGGAGTGAAGGAAAAGGTGCTGGCGGCGGCGCGGGCCGGCATCACCACGGTGCTCTTGCCGGCGCGCAACCAGAAGGACCTCGAGGACGTGCCGGAAGCGGCGCGGACGCAGGTCCGTTTCGTGTGGCTCGAGCGCGTGGATGATGCGGTGGCCGCAGCCTTGAATCCGCCGGGCACGCGCGAGGATGCCGACACACCGGTCGGCGGCCAAACCTCCCTCGGCCGCCGCGCAGCGCGATCGCTGTAGCGCTGACTGAGGCAGCACTCGCTTCATGGCGGCTGATGGGAGGGCAACATGATCGTCGATTCGCAAGTGCATCTGTGGAAGGCGGAAACGCCGGACTGGCGCTGGGTCGCCGGCCGCGTGCCGCAGCTCCCTGAGCCGTTCACGATCGAGAAGCTCGTGCCGCTGATGGACGAGGCGGGCGTCGATCGCGCGGTGATCGTGCCGCCCTCTTGGCCGGGCGACCGCAACGATTATGCGCTGGAAGCGGTCAAGCGTTATCCCGGCCGCTTTGCCGTGATGGGCCGCATTGCGCTGGAGAAGCCGGAATCGGCCGCGCTTCTGCCGAAATGGAAGGAGCAGCCGGGGATGCTGGGCGTGCGGCTCACGCTCCATCGTGCCCAGAGCGCGCTGCTCGAGAGCGGCGCCGCGGACTGGTTTTGGCCCGCGGCCGAGAAAGCGCGGCTGCCGGTCATGTTTTTGGCCCCCGGAAACGCGCCGAGGTTCAAGGCAATCGCGGAACGTCACCCGCAACTGCCGCTCATCATCGATCACATGAATCTGACGCTCGAGATCGCCAAGGCCCGCGCGATCAAGAGCGCGATCGACGACGTGGTGGCGCTGGCCAAATACCCCAACGTGTCGGTCAAGCTCTCCTCGGCGCCCACATATTCCCTCGAGGACTATCCATGGCGCGATATGACCGAGTATCTCGAGCGCTGTTTCGACGCCTTCGGCCCGCCGCGCTGCTACTGGGGAACCGACCTCACCAATGCCTTCGCCAAGTCCACTTACCGGCAGCGGATCACGCATTTCACCGAGGAACTGAGGTTTCTGTCGGAGAAGGACAAGGATTGGGTCATGGGGCGCGCGATCTTGACCCGCCTTGGATGGACTTGAGTCCGCGTGCCCGGTTCACCGCGTTTCTGTTCAGTCCACCTTGATCCGCGCGGTCCTGACGACCCGGCCCCATTTCTCGGTTTCCTCGGCAATGTATTTTCCGAATTCGGCGGGCGTCATCAGCATCGGCTCGGCGCCCAAAGCGGCAAACTGCGCCTGCATCGTCGGCTGCGAGAGAACGGCGTTGATCTCGCTGTTGAGCGCCGCGACGATGTCCGCCGGCGTCTTCACGGGCGCGCCGACCGCATCCCACACATAGGCCGCGTAGCCCGGGACGAACTCCGCCGCAGCGGGAATGCCCGGCAATGACTCCGAGCGCATCGCGCCGGTCACCGCCAGCGCGCGCAGCTTGCCCGCTTTGATGTACTCCACCGATTGCAATATCGGCGTGAACGCCGCCTGCACTTGCCCGCCGATGAGATCGGGCATGTAACTGCTGCGATAGGGAACGTTGACCAGGTTGATTGCGGCCATCTCCTTGAACAGCTCGCCGGCGACGTTGGTGGCGGCGCCGCTGCCAACCGAGGCATAATTGATCTTGCCGGGATTTTTCTTCGCGTAGGCGATGAACTCGGGAAGCGTTTGCGCCGGAACGGACGGGTGTACCGCCAAGACGAGGTTCAGGCGGACGAGCCCCGCGACCGGTGCGATGTCGCGGACGAGATTGAAGTCGAGATTGTCGTAGAGCGAGGTATTGATGGTGTTGGTGGTGGTCACGACGAGCAGCGTATAACCGTCGGGCGGCGCGTGCGCGACGATCGAGGTGCCGATGTTGCTCGCGCCGCCCGGCCGGTTGTCGACGACGAATTGCTGCTTGAATCGCTCCGACAGCGCTTGCGCGACCAAGCGTGCGACGATGTCGGGGGCAATTCCGGGCGGATAAGGAACGACGATGCGCACCGGCCGCGCCGGATAATCGAGCGCGAAAGCGCCTCTTGCCAGCGAGGGCGATACCGCAGCGACGGCGCAGAGCTGAAGAAATCGACGGCGTCTCATCGCGTTTCTCCACGACATCGCGCTCTGCGCGTGGCGACAAAGCGGCACTCTGGGCCGAGGCTATACGAACTTTGCGCCGACGTGGAGCGAGCGCAATGTCGCCGCGGCGGCGTTCCGCATACTCGGTGCGCTCTCTCGCACAGCGGAGCGGGGAGAGGGTTGGGGTGAGGGGCAGCCCATGGCGCCCCTCACCCGAATGAGATTGCGGGGTTGAGCTTTGCGCCCTCTCCCCGCTGCGCGGGGCGAGGGCACGCGCCGCGCCGCCGGGTTTCGAGCCGCCGGCGCGGGCAGCGAATCTGCTGACTCACGATGTCAAACAGCCCAACTCGTTCCCGCGGCGCGTTTTCTGCGCCCGGGGTTTGAAACTTTAGCTTCGCGCACCCCCACGAAGGGGTGGCGGAGCGCCGAGAGTCGTACGGGTGCTTGCGAGGCACCCGTGGGCCTGCTTCGGCTGCAGGCCAGGCGCTTCGGAGGCGCCTTGCGTCCCATAACGCGGGACGCCCGCCTCTCGGCGCTCTCACCGTGGCGGTTTTAGGCTCCGGTGCCGCGCTTGCCTCACCGGACTTGCGTCCGGATCGGTTGCGAGCTCCTCGCGTCCGGGTCGTAGTGCCCGGCTGGCGGCTTTCCGTACCTCCCGGGGCAGCGGGTGCGAGCCGCTACCGCAGGACGCCACGCCTCGCTCCGTCCTCAGGATCGTCTCTAGAGCACGCCCTTTAATGAGCAAGGCTGGGAATGCTTCTACGCCATGCGCAAAGTGTAGTCAATATATAAGTATGCCGTAGTCACAAAGATGTGATGTAGTCACTCGCTTGCCGCATCGTGGGACCTGTTCAGGGTCTGGCTGGGGTGGGATATCCTAAAGGCAGAAAACGATCGCCGCCAAGCGGCAGCGCCTACTTTCAACCGCATCGCCAGCGGAAATTCGAGACTGGGAAGGGCGAGCGTCGCGCCGATGCCGGACAAGAACGCCGTTGAATCGAGCGAATTGCACCAGAGGGTCCGCGGCGGCGAGCGCGTGCTGATCCGCCGGGCCCGACCTGAGGACGTGGCCTTGTACCGGGATTTTCTCGCCGACGTCAGCGCCGAGGATCTGCGGCTTCGGTTTTTTGCGGATGTCGCCGAGCTCAGCGCCGCAGAGATCGACAAGCTCAGCCATCTCGACAGCCACAACATAGCTTTCGTCGCGCTCGACGAAGACACGGGCCGGATGCTCGGCCTCGTGCGCTTGAAGGAGGAGCTCGACGAAGAGACGGCGGAATTCGCGATCCTGGTGCGCTCGCGGCTCAAGGGTCACGGCCTCGGCTGGATGCTGATGCGGCGTGCCATCGAGTACGCCAAAGAAAAAGGTCTGCGGCGCCTCTATGGCGACGTGCTGGCCGAAAACACGGCCATGCTGCAAATGTGCGAAGAGCTCGGTTTCCGGTCCCAGGATATGGGACCGGACCTGCGGCGCGTCGTGCTCGATCTAAGAGGTCAGGGCTCGTAGATCTCGTTCACGGGGACGACCGACAGCGTACCCGCGCCGCCGGCATTGTTGACGCCGGAGACCGCGTTGACGATCGCTCGCCGACATCGGTACTATCGCGCAAAACCAACCAAAACTTTGGGGAGGATGAAAATGCGGGCTGGTCTTTCGCTTTTGCTCGCCATGGTGTTGATGCTGATCGGTTCCATGCAGACCGCATACGCGCAGGACAACGCTGTCTACGTGGTCAGCTACATTGACGTTGCGCCGGCGGCCCGCGGGACGGCAGCGACCCTCTTGCGGCAGCTCGCGAACGCCAGCCGCAAGGACGAGGGCAACATGCGCTTCGACATTCTCCAGCGCACGGCCCTATCCAACCAGTTCGCGATCGTAGCGGTCTGGAAGGATCAGAAGGCCTACGACGCGCATTTGGCCGGCCCTCACACCAAGGAATTTCGCGAGAAGATCAAGCCAGATCTCATCAGCGCGATCGACGATCGGGTCCACACCGGCATGGAGATCGCTGCGGCGCCAGCGGGAAAAAACGGGCGCGGTGCGGTCGTCGTGGTGACGCACGTCGACGTTCCGCCGCCGAAGAAGGACGAGTGCATCGCGGCGCTCAAAACATTGGTGGCGGACAGCCGCAAGGAAGCAGGTTCCGTGCGCTTCGACGTGTTTCAGCAGGGCAATCGGCCGAACCATTTCTCCGTGGTTGAAATCTGGAAAGATCAGCGCGCGTACGACGCCCATATCACGGCGACGCCGACGAAAAAATTTCGCGACCAACTCACGCCGATGAGCGGCGCGCTCTATGACGAGCGGCTGTACAAGGCGATCTAGCAGTTCGTCTCGCTTAGTACGCCGACGACGGCTTCGGCGCTTTGACCCGCAAAAGTCGCCCCCGCGGCTCGAAACGGCCGCGGCGCATATTTGCTTCTCTAATCGGCCGTCTGGGTCAAGCGCTTTGAAGCTATCCACCACTCTAGTGTCGATGTTGTTCACGGGCTCGTGCTTCTCTTCGGACTCGGCACCAAGGCCCTTCCATCATGGGATTTGAAACGCCGCAAATTCATCGCGGGATTGGCGCTTGCTACGCTTGCCTCGCCATTCGCTGCGCGCACAGAAGAACCGGTGCGCCGAATGGCGGTTCTCACACCCAGTCGCGACACCGATCCGGAGTTTCAGAGCCGGCTGCACGCTTTAACACGCGCCCTGCAACAGCTTGGCTGGACCGAGAGCCGTAATATAACGATGGATGTTCACTGGGCGGGTAGCAGTATGGAAGCGATTCAGGGGATCGCCTCGCTCGAAATTCCGCCGACTCTGCTCGCCCGCGCCGACGAGGTGATCGAATAAGCTAACCGTGCGCGCGAACTTGACACTTCAACTTGTTCAGCGATGGCTGCTGGGTTCGAACCATTGCGGTTCTCTTTGTTTGGAGGTGTTGCTGTAAAACCCGTCCGATCTAAACTGATAAGCAAAACGCACAATTATCAACGCGTCGCTGAATTGCCGATCCGAAATGCATGGAGAAGCGAGATGTTTCACCTTCGCCCGCTCGTCATCCTCGCCGCATTCTCAACTCTTCTCGCCGGCAGCACCGGCTACGGCGAGGACAAGTCGATTGTCGTTGCCTCGACCACCTCGACCGAGGACTCGGGCTTGTTCAGACACATACTGCCGCTGTTCAAGGCCAAGACCGGTGTCGATGTGAAGGTGGTCGCACAGGGCACGGGCCAAGCGCTCGACACCGGCCGGCGCGGCGACGCCGATGTCGTGTTCGTCCACGCCAAGGCAGCTGAGGAAAAATTCCTCGCAGAGGGCTTCGGCGTAAAGCGCTACCCCGTGATGTACAACGACTTCGTCCTGATCGGCCCAAAAAGCGATCCCGCCGGCGTCAACGGCGGCAAGGACATCGTGGCGGCGCTGAGACTCATCAAAGAGCGGGGCGCGCCGTTCATCTCGCGCGGCGATCGCTCCGGCACACACGTGGCCGAGCTCAATCTTTGGACGACGGCCGGCATCGACATCGAGAAGCAGAAGGGCCCCTGGTACAAGGAGATCGGCCAGGGCATGGGCGCGGGACTCAACACCGCGTCGGCATCCAACGCATACGTGTTGTCTGATCGCGGCACCTGGCTCTCGTTCAAGAACCGCGGCGACCTCACCATCTCGGTCGAGGGCGACAAGCGGCTTTTCAACCAGTACGGCGTGATACTGGTGAACCCCCAAAAGCACGCGCATGTCAAAAAGGAGCTCGCCCAAGCCTTCATCGACTGGCTGATTTCGCCGCAGGGACAAAAGGCGATCGCCGATTACAAGATCAACGGCGAGCAATTGTTCTATCCCAATGCCAACGATCCGAGCGCCTAATGCGCGCCAGCGCGTGAATACGCCTGCGGATTCGGCGGGCATCGCGAACTCGCTCTGCTCCACGATCGTGCATGTTCGCTGTATCCCCATGCAAAAGGTCGCGGATTGAAATGGTACGAAAACCGCGCAGATGGCGGCACCACTTCGATCACAAATCGCGCTGACCGATGAATGGGTCAGCTAGAGTCTCATCAGGTTCAACTCAGCAATAGCCAGTTCTAATTGATGGATACGTTCGCGTATCGTCTCTATCTGCCATCTTAGCGCGGTGCCGATCGATACCAGGCCGGCTAGGCGGTCCTTGTCGAGCACCGGCGAAATTGCCTTTCGTTCGCCCTAAGCGGGGCGGCTGGACCAAGCTCGGCCATGACGACGTGGCAGACGACGAGCAAGTGTGACGGCAATCAATCCTTACGCCGCCAGCCGCTACATCTCGGCAATGATCGCTTCGAGCTTTGCATCGTTTTCACCGTCGAGACCCGCGTTGTATTTGGGCAACACGTTTTGGAAAAGTGATTACCCGCAGGTTTCTTGTGTTGCACGAAGCAATTGCAAGCCGACAATCGATCCTGTCGTGTGCCGGCGTGCGGCGTGCCTTACGGCGGAGCCGAACGGGGGGAGGCGAGCGAGTGGTGAGATCGCGGCGGTTTGCGCTGGTGCTGTTGTGCGGAACGGTTACCCTCGCCGGTTGGTGCGCTGCTAAGCTCGGCGGCTTCGAGGCGTCCGGCCTCGAGAATACCGCAACGCCGATCTGGAACCGCGGGGCGACACGCGGCGCAACGACTTCGAGCGCTGACGCCGCACGCGTCGGCGCGCCGCTGGCAGCCGCAATGGCCTCCGTGACCGCTGCGGCCACGTCCCATCTCGAGGCCCCTTTGCCCGACTCCCGTCCGACGCCGCCGCACGAAACACGCGTGCGGCTCGTGTCCCTGTTCAGGGGCGATCCGGCGACGGAGGACCCGCAGCCGGCCGCGCGCCCGGTTGAAACTCTCGACGAATGCCTGGTGGTCGACATCTGCATCGACGAGTACCTTTGGTCGCTGTACGAACGGACGCCCAAAGTCGATACGAACAAGGTGACGGAGCGAATCAAGACGACGGTCAAGACGAAGGGCAAGACGCGGACCGTCACCAAAACCATCACGAACTATGTCGTCGCCGATTTCGCGTGGAAGGATCCGATCGCGGCACAAAGAGCCGGCACCTCGCTCAAGGACTATGTGATCGGAGGCGTGGATCGCGGCTTCAAGCTGAAGCTCTTCCGGGCGCTTCGCGCGATGGACGACGCCGGGCTCATGCCGGGCATAACCAGCGCGTTCCGCGACGATTACCGGCAATCGATCGCAGCCGGCAACAAGGCTGCGAGCGACAGCTCATACCATGGCGGGAGCCGCCGCGGCGGCTACGGCCACGGGCTTGCCGTCGATCTCGTGAGCGTCAAGGGGGAGACCCGCATACAGCGATTCGCCTCGAGCGAAGTGCTGTGGAAGTGGATCGATGCGCACGAGAAGGAGCTTGGGGTCGGACGCCCGTATCTCGATCGAGACCCCCCGCATGTCGCGCCGATCGATGGCAAGGAATATGCCGCCAAGCGTGGCCGGCCGGCTGCGGCGAAATTGGAAACAAGGAAGCGTCAGGCGGGCGCCGGCAACGATCCCGGCGCATCGATGCGCGCCAAGCAGGCAAAATCATCCAAGGTGAGCAGCCTTGAAGCGCCGGACAAGCATACAACGTTGAAATGATCCGCGCGCAACTTCATGCGCGGGACTGCTGCGCTGCGGGATTGCAATCCGCCCTCTGTCCGCTTTGGCGCAGACTCGACCGGGTTGGCCAAGGCGACGCGTCCATTCAGGTCCGCAACACCCCTGATAGCGATCATAAATTCAATGCGTCGGTGTCTGTAGCATTGTGACGCCTTCCGCTCCGCTCAAGTCATCCTGCACGCGCTGGTACTCACGCCGAGAGATGACTATATCGACGCCATGTGTGGGAGGGTCGTCCAGAGCAGCGGGCCGCTGCGCTATGCCATCGTCGATGGCATGAACGTGCGCGCGGACCGTCTGCACAACTATCCGCCGCGCTGGAACGGCGCACCAAGCCAAGATTTGCTGGTCATCCGCCGCAATCACAGAACCGGGGAGATATCGCTCGACCCGCTGCGGTGGGGCCTCATCCCGTATTGGTGCGCTGATCCCAAGGGCGGCCGCAAGCCGATCAATGCGAAGTGCGAGACGGTGGGCGATCTGCCCACGTTCCGCGAGGCCTATCGCAAGCGTCGCTGCCTCGTGCCGGTGGACGGCTTTTTCGAATGGAAGGCGATCAAGGGCAGGGCGAAGCAGCCTTACGCGATCGCCATGAAGGACGGCGCGCCGTTCGCGATCGCGGGGATTTGGGAGAACTGGAAGGAGCCCGCGTCGGGCGAATGGATTCGCAGCTTTTCAATCATCACCACGGACGCCAACGCGCTCGTCGCCGACATTCACGAGCGCATGCCGCTCATCCTGGCGCGGGAGCATTACGCGCGCTGGCTCGGCGAGGAAGCGGACCCGCGCGATCTGATGCGTCCGTTTCCGGCCGAGCCCATGCGCATGTGGCCGATCTCGACGCGGGTCAACAAGCCGGAAAACGACGACCCGTCGATCATCGAGCCCATCGAACCCGCGACCGACGCGGCGTAGCAGCGCGGGCGCTCGGTGCGTGCGTCGCCGTGCGGCACGTTGAGGATGATCGTCAACAGCTATAGAATGGGACTACGAGCGATTTGCGAGGTTACTCGCTGGGGGTCACTCAATCCGCGATGCCATTTTAGTGCCCGCGCGGTCATGGAGGGGTTTTGACCTTAAGAAGGCCATATCCGGCGGTCGGCATCGGCTACCGCGCGGCGATCGACCAATGGACGCATGATCACCTTGGCGATTTCGACGTTCTTGAGATCACGGTGGATAATTGCATTGATGGAGGACGCCCGGTCTGCTCCGCCATTTACGATTTGGTCGGCCGCATCCCGTTGATCGCGCACGGAGTCGGTCTTTCGATCGGGACGGACACGCCGCTGGACGAGGGATATTTAGACAAGGTCGGGGAAATCGTCGAGCGACTCAACGCTCCGGTCTACAGCGAGCACCTCGCGTTCACCCGTGTCCCCGGCCAGGATCTCGCCGACCTGCTGCCCGTGCCCAAGACCGAGGCCGTTGCCGCCTCGATCATCACCAAGGTGCGACACATCCAGTCGCGCATTCCGGTTCCGTTCCTGCTTGAGAATATCTCGTACTTGTTTGACTGGCCGGATTCGACATGTTCGGACGCGGACTTTCTCAATTTGATCTGCCGCGAGACGGGGGCCGGCCTGCTGCTCGATATCGAGAACCTGTTTCTGAATTCTCGCAATCATGACTTCGATCCTTACGCGTTTCTCGATTCCTTGAATGCCGGCGTGGTGAAGGAGGTGCACTTGGCCGGTGGCATCACCATGGATGAAGATTTTCTCGCACGACCTTACTTTGTCGACTCCCACTCCCATGCAGTGCCTGATGAGGCGCTCGATCTTCTGGAATATGCGCTCAAGCGCCACGCGCCGGCAAACATCATCGTCGAGCGCGACGATCGTTTCGAGGCGGCTTCGGAACTCCTTGACGATGTCGCGCGCATCCGTGCCCGTCTCGTCAATACAATCGGACACGCCCATGGCCAGCCGGCTGTTGGATCGGCAGGCTAGACTGCTCGACCATCTGAGCAGCGCTGCGACCCTCTTCGGCGAGGAGGCCGGTGCGCCTGTCGATCCGACCCTGCAAGGAATCGATCGCGGGTTGTTGCGTCTCGAAGCGCGCTTCGCGTGCAACAGGCGCTTAGGAAAGATTGCCGCTGCTTTCCCCCGGACGTTCGAGATTTTGGGGGCCGATCAAAAGCTGATTTTGCGGGAGTTCGTGGAGGTCAGTCGGCCGACGGCTGCGAGCACCCTGGCCAACGCCCGCCAGTTCTGCGAATTCCTGTCCGCCCGTTGGCGGCACGAACCGCCCAAACCGGCCTATCTGCCGGATGTCGCTGCCTGCGAGCTTGCCATGCTCGAAGTCCGCAATATGGTCCAAGATCACGAGCAACCGCCGAATAAGGGCGGGAGCTATGGACGCAAAGGAAACATCCGTCGCCGCCGTGGTGTCATTGCGCTGCGCTGCGCCTACGATATCCGATCGATTTTTGCGAGAACTTCGGGAGAAGTCATGCCGCCCAAACGTGACGTAGCATTCGCCGTCACCTTACCGTGCGACTCTAGCGAAGTGAGAATTCTCGAACTGGCGCCAGCTGCTTGCGACCTGCTCGCCCGGCTCGACGACTGGGTCGATCCGAGGACGCTCGATGCTATCGGCGAGCAGGAAAATTTGGTCAGCTATTTGGCCGTGCACGCGCTCATTGAAGTCACGGAAGTGGAGGTGGGGGTGGGAGGCCCATTTTTGCGTGAACCGTCTTAAGCACGTCTCTGATCTCGGCTTGCCGCGTCTCCAGCCTTTGCTTGTACTCCTGAAGCGCGTCCCTCATCTCGTTTGGCGTGTCGAACTTGAGGAGGTTTACGATCCTCTTTGCGCACATTAGCTTCCCCCTGACTTCCGTCTGCGGCTTCCGTGGGCATTCCGAAATTGATCAGCAGAGGTCCATTGCAGCACGAATGACGTGGGATGTCAATTACATAGAATATAATCTCATACCGAATACTTCGCGGATCTGGTTGTTCGGCAAGAGTCTCGCAGCCTTTTTCCCTGCGCCTCGACAGGCCTCGTCTATCAACGTTCGAGCAAACAACCGAGTAACGTCTTGGGCTTTGCGGCCGCTTTGGCCAAGATCGTCTTGTAATCCGCAATCCAATGCTGGCGGATGTTCGGCTCGAACAAGTCCTCCTTGTAATGGCATCTGCCGGCAATGCCCGACGGTATCTCCTTGAGCGCCAGCGAGATCCACGTGGAATCGATCGGCATGGCCGCCTGCCCATCCTGATTGGCGAACGGTCGGACTGCCACATCGGGCAGTTTGAGCGGCCGGCGAAACGCATTCCGCAGGACGAAAAAGACTTGCATGAGCGATGCTGGATCGAGACCGTCTTCTTCCGCGAGGCGGGCCGCCAGCATGTCAAAGGGGAGCTCCTGGCTGGCATAGGCCTCCAAGACGGCCTCGCGCACGCGATCGAGTGCTTCCTGAAACGATAGATCAGCATCGAGCCGGGTGCGGATGATCGTGGTGTTGGCAACGGGGCCGATCACGCGCTCCGTCTGGAGTTGAGCGCGGTTGGCCATGGAGGTCGCGACACAAATGTCGCTCTGTCCGGTCCGCGCCAGCAGAAGCGCCTTCAGGCCGGCCAGCAATGTCATGAACAGAGTGGCGCCTCGGCTGTGGCTCCTCGCGCGCAAGCGCGCGAGGAGATCATTCGATATCTCGATTGGTTCCTGCGAAACACGCGCTGTCAGCTGTGCGCGCTTAAGCTCAGCATTGGTCCGAAAGACCGGCGGGCTCTCCCGCAGACGGTCCTTCCAGTAGGCAAACTGCGCCGCTGCTGCGTTGCTGGTGGACCATCCTCGCTGCCAGCGAGCGAAGTCGGAAAACTGAAGCGCTGGTTCGGGCAGCTTTGCCTCCCGGCCGGCTGCAAAAGCGGCATAGAGTTCGGACACCTCTTTCACGAAAACGCCCATCGACCACCCGTCGATGACGAGATCGTGCAAAATCAAAAGCAAAACATGGTCGTTGGCGCCGAGCCCCCAGAGCCGCGCCCGGAACAAGGGCGCACGGTTCAAATCGAAGGCTTTCAAGGCCTCTTGCTCAACCTCCAGCTCCGCCTTTTTGCGCAGGAGCCTCTCGGTCCGGCCGTTTCCAGCGGATGCCGAAGCTGCACGATCGGCGGCGACGAGCCACGAACTGGCGTTGACGGCGGGGGCGATGAGAGCGACGGGCAGCTCATCCCGCCAAGCAAATGCCGTGCGCAGCGACTCGTGCCGGCGCACCACCTCGGCCAGGCTCCGCTCGAGCGCGGCAACATTCAGCGGCCCACGCAGCCGATAGGCGAAAGGCACGTTGAAGTTGGGTAGTCCGGGGAGCTTTCGCTCGATCTGCAGCAGGTACTCCTGCATGATGGAGACCGGCTGGTCACCGTGTTGCTGCGTGCGGGCGATCTCCGTCGGCGCATCAGCCAAGCTCAGTGATGCACCGGCGCGATCTCTTTCCAATGTCTCGAGGCGAGCCGCGAGCGTCGCAACGGTCGGCGCATCGAAGATATCCTTCAAGGAAAAACAGACGCCAAAATGTGCCCGCAGGCGCGAAAGCACCTGCATCACCGTAATCGAATCCGCACCAAGGGCGAAGACATCTTCGTCCATGCCGATCCGATCCAATTCCAGGAGTTGCGTCCAGAAGTCGGCCAGTTGCCGTTCCAATTCCGAGCGCGGCGCAACCAATTTGCCGCCAGTGGTTCGCCTGTTCCGCTGGGTTATCCCGAGCGCGGCGGCGAGTTCGCCGCGCTTGATCTTTCCGCCGGCACTTTTCGGGATCTCCGCTACAATCTCGATCAGTCCAGGGACCTTGAACGGTGCCAGGCGTTCGCGGGCGAAATTGCGGAGTTCCTGTGCGCTGACCTTGGCGTCGGCGCGCAGTACGGCGGCGGCAGCCACGTCCTCGCCAAGCCGCCGATGGGGGATGGAGAAAGCGGCGACTTCGACCACGTCGGGGTGACTGAGCAACGTCTCTTCGATCTCGGCGGGAGCAACCTGGTGCCCGCCCCGTTTGATGACGTCTTTGATCCGGCCGACAATGAAGAGATATCCGTCCCGATCCAGGTATCCGAGATCGCCAGTTCTGAACCAGCCGTCCCGAAACGCGGACGCGGTCGCCGCGGCATCGTTGTAGTATCCCCTCGTAATAGTGGGGCCTCGCACCACGATCTCTCCGCGCTCACCATTTGGTAGCCGCCGCCCCTCACTATCCATGATCGCCACCTCGGGCCCCGCCGCTTGTCCGACCGACCCAGGTTTTCGTCGGGCGAGAGGGTTTGCGGTGACTTGGGTGGTCGCTTCCGTCATGCCATACGTGTCGATCACGGGGACGCCGAACAGCGCTTTCAGCCCGGCGAGCACGTCACGCGGTAGAGGTGAAGAGGCCGAGCGGATAAGTCGCAAGGAGGACCGCTGAGCACGGTGCTTGTCGCTCATCGCCGCCGATAACAGCGCCTGATGGAGTGCCGGAATCGCGCTGTACCAGGTTGGTCGAAACTCGCTCAGCCAGCCGAAGAAGGCCGCGGCATCGAATCCCGGCGTGCAGACCACGCTCGAGCCGGCCGCCAATGCGGTCAGAACCCCGGTAATCAGCCCAAGGCCGTGGAACAAAGGCAACACGTTCAGCAATCGGTCCCGCGGTTCGAGGGCCAGAGCCGCGCCCACGTTATGGGCCGCCAGACAGACGCTCGCGTGCGTCAGTGGAACCATCTTCGGGCGCGAAGTTGTGCCCGAGGTGACGAGGATGAACGCGTCGTCGGGGCTTAACGCCTCGTCAGGGCTTTGCGCCTCGCAACCGACAATGCCCGCGGCCGCGGGACCCACGATGCTGAATGCGCCGGCCCCATCGCTCGGCCGCGGCGACAGATCCATGACGGGGATGCCCAGGCCATGCGCCACCGCCCGGCTTGCCGAATCAATGTCCGGCGACGTCAACAGCGCCGACACCTGCAAATCGCCGAAATAACGCCGCCATTCGTCAGCGGTGAAGGATGGGTTGAGCGGCACACAGACCGCAGCAATTGCAGCCGCGGTCATCGCGACCGCAGCGTCTGGTCCGTTCGGCAACACCACCGCTACGCGATCAGTTCGGCGAAGGCCGAGGGTCTGCAACCTCTGAACGGCCTCGTTCACCCGGGCGGAGAGGGCGCCATATGTCACCGGGGGCTGCCCCGGCGCCAGGATGGCGATCGCGCCAGGGGTCGTTCGCCCATACCAGGCGAGAAGATCGTGAAGGCACAAAAAGGCGCCTTCAGTCTTTTTGCGTGCCGATCCGAATTGCTTCATAGCGTTGGACAAGCTCCGCCCCCCTTTGCGTGAATGGTTACGTGATTGCTCTAGAATTTTATAGAGCGGGTAGCCTCGCACGATGACGGGTGTCCGGCGTACCGGTCGATGATACTGCAGCGGCGCAGTTGTGCGAGAGGGGGCATGTCTGCCAGCTAAAGGCGACGACAAGCATTCCCGGTGTTTCCCGATGAATCAGGCCACACATGCCGCAATAGCCGCACAGTATAATTGCTCGCAGAGAGGGCCGCGTGAAAACGACCTGTTCTCTCAAGCCGACAGGTCAACCACCGAAAGGGGAACCGGGCTCGGCTTGTTGGCCAAGCCGATCATCGGAATGCGTCATGAACGGATTTGGACGGAAGCGGCATTACGACGCGCCGCATCAAACCCCGATCCGGAGGTGCAAGCAATTCCAATCATCGTGGTCACGGCTTATGCTTTGAGCGGGGAGGAGAGCAAGGCGAGAGCGGCCGGCGGTGATGACGAAATATGCTTCGAGGATTAGCGTGGTCTTGAGCCGTGGGATGGCCCGATGAGACGGCGCGACTTCATCAAACTGACGGTTGGTTGGGCGACGTGGCCGCTTGCAGCACGCGCGCGCGAGCCCGGAACGCTGCCGACGATTGGCTTTCTGGGCTCGACCACGGCTTCCATCGCGAGCAGCTGGGTCGCCGCATTCGTGCGGCGGTTACGCGAGCTCGGCTGGATCGAGGGGGATACTGTGGCGATCGAGTTTCGCTGGGCCGAGGGCAGAAAACAGCGCGCCGACGAGCTCGCGGCCGAGCTCGTCAAGCTGCAGGTCGATGTGATTATGACGTACGGGACCCAAACAGTTCAGGCGGCGAAGCAGGCGACCAACATTATTCCGATCGTCTTCGCTCTGCCGGGTGACCCGGTTGCCACCGGCCTTGTTGCCAGTCTGGCGCGACCGGGCGGGAACCTCACCGGCCTATCGAGTCAAGGGACGGATCTGGCCACCAAACGTCTCGAAATCCTGCACGAGGCTATACCCGGTGTGCGCCGATTGGCGATCATGGGGAATGCTGTCAATCCCGCTAGCGTGATGGACATGGGCAAAGTTCAGGCGGCAGCGCGCGCCCAGGGCACCGATGCCGCGATCTTCGAAATCCGGCGTGCCGAAGATCTTGCGGCTACAATTGAGTCGCTCAAGGGCCGCTTCGACGCGCTTTATATCCCTCCCGATGCGCTCATAAACACCCATCGCATTCGTATTAATGAGCTGGCGCTAGCCGCTCGACTGCCGACGATGCACGGCGCGCGTGATTACGTCGAAGGGGACGGTTTCATGTCCTATGGGCCAAGCTTTTCCGACCAGTTCCGGCGCGCCGCTGAGTATGTTGATAGGATTCTGCGCGGGGCGAAGCCGGCTGAACTGGCGGTGCAGCAGCCAACCAAATTCGAGCTCGTCATCAATCTCAAAACCGCCAAGGCCCTCGGCGTGACGATCCCGGTCCTGCTCTTGGTGCTCGCGGACGAGCTGATCGAGTGACCGGTCCTCCCGTGTCATGCCGCGGGTGATGGCGACAGAGAGCATCATTGATCCAAGCAAAGATCATCATGCTTTAGTCGGCCTTGCCCGCAGCCAGATAATTGATTGTGAGCATGGCAAACGCCCGTACGCCGACGACAAGGGCTTTCTCATCGATGAAAAAGTTCGGGCTATGGTTGGGCGCCGCCGTCGATGGATCCTGGTCACGCGGTACAATTCCGACCTGGAAGAACATGCCCGGTATTTCGTTAAGGTAGAAGGAAAAGTCTTCCGACGCGCCCAAGCGTTGGTTGAGGATCGCGTCGCCATCGGCGGCCCGCTCCAGCACCGGCATCATGCGGGCCGTCAAGCTTTCGTTGTTCACGAGCGCATCATAGAGTTCGATGATCTCGACCTCAGCCTTGGCGTTGGCACTCGCCGCGATGCTTTCCGTGATCTGGCGGATGTCGCGATGAACGCTGGCGCGCACGCCGGCGTCGAACGTGCGGATCGTGCCCGTCATCTCCACGCTCTCGGGCACGATATTCGAGGCCGAGCCGCCGTTGATGGTGGTCACACTGACCACGGCCGGTGACTTCATCAAATCGGTGCGCCGGCTCACCACCGTCTGCAGTCCGAGCACGATCTGCGCGGCCGTCGTGACCGGATCGATGGTGCGCCAGGGATAGCCGGCATGGCCTTGCCGCCCAATAACCTTGATGCGCAGGTCATCAGCACTCGCCATCGCTGCTCCGGGACGATAGCCGATGCGGCCACTCGGCAAGCTGGCGCTGACATGAAGGCCGAAGATGGCGTCAGGCTTTGGATCTTGCAGCGCGCCTTCCTTGATCATCGCCCTGGCGCCCCAGATTTTGCCAGCGAACGGGGGATAGAGGCTGGGGCCCTCTTCGGCAGGCTGGAAGATGAATTTCACCGCGCCTGGCAGTTTGTCTTTCAAAGCGCTGAGCATCTCGGCCGTCGCCATTAGGATCGCTGTGTGAGCGTCGTGTCCGCAGGCGTGCATGACATCGACTTCGCGCCCGAGATACTTGCCTTTCGCCTTGGAGGCGAATGGCAGGCCTTCCGGCTCTTTCACCGGCAATGCATCCATGTCGGCGCGCAGCGCCACCACCGGGCCCGGCTTGCCGCCCTTGAGGATGGCGATGACGCCAGTGCGGGCGACGCCGGTCTTCACCTCGAGACCGAGCTTGCCGAGGTGCTCGGCGGCGAGGCCCGAAGTCCTTGTCTCCTGTTCGGCGAGTTCCGGGTATTGATGGATGTCGCGCCGCCATGCGATCAGCTTGCTTTCAATCTGTGAAGCGCGCTGCCGAATTTCCTTTTCCAAGTTGGGTACAATCGACTGTGCTGCCACGCGTGTCGACCAAGCAGTTGCGATGAGCCCGAGGGGCAATGCGAGAAGGTGAAGCAGGCGAGTCATGTTCTTCTCCCCATCCTTGGTGGGGCGCTTGAGCGTCGCTGGAGCGTAACTCAGTGGATGTGGGCAGTCACGAGCAAGGGGTGACCATGAGCCCGGTTTTGGTACTCGAGCGAAACCCATCACGTCCCCCCGAAAACAGTGGTTGGCGCTTGGTCGAAGTCACGGCGCGCGAAGATGCGCAGTGTTCTCAGCGGGCCCCGTGGATGACTTGGCGATGGGTTTTGCTCCGCGCAACCCGTTCAACCCTCTCGCTTGACACCTGGATGCCGGCGAGCGCAGCGTCGTCCGCCCACAGCCATCGGCTGTAAGCCCAATCGAACAGGAGGACGGTGTGGGGAGGGCATAGCGGTCTTCGGCCGCCGTTTCGGTGCAGCAGATTCGAGACGCGGACTTGTTCTAGAACTCTATTTCTTCAAAGCCGCTGCGATGTCCGTTTCATTCAAAGGTGCCGTATCAGGCTGGCAGCGTCTATCGGGATTGGAGATCCCGCGCTCTGTACGAGCGCTGGTGCGCGCCCGGGAATCGGGGCTCGCCTTGCTCGGCGCCGCCATCGGCGCATTGGCGGGCCTCGTCGTGGCGGCGATGGGCTGGGGGGTGAGCGAGCTGCATTGGTGGCTGTTCGCAGTCCCGCCCGGCGAACGGCTCTCCGCGCTCACCTCGCTCGAGCCATTGAGCGCCGTCACCGTCCCGCTCGTCGGCGGGCTGATCTTCGGCCTTGCCCTCATGGCGCTGGCGCGATGGCGGCCGACGCGGGAAGTCGACCCGATCGAGGCCAACGCGTTGCACGGCGGGCGCATGTCGCTCGTCGGAAGCATCAGCGTGGCGCTGCAGACCGTCTGGTCGAGTGGGGTTGGGGCGTCGGTCGGTCTCGAGGCCGGCTATACGCAGTTGGCCAGCGGCCTTGCGTCTTGGATCGGGCGTGCCTTCCACCTGCGGCGTCGCGACCTGCGCGTGCTGGTCGGGTGCGGCGCGGGGGGCGCGATCGCGGGCGCGTTCGGAGCACCGCTCGGCGGAGCCTTCTATGCGTTCGAAATCGTCATCGGCAGCTATTCGGTCGCAAGCCTCGCTCCGGTGGGACTAGCTGCGCTGGTTGGCTACCTCGTCGCCAATCTGTTCGACCCGACAGCGCTTGGCATTGGAACACTCTATGTCTCCCGCGTGACGGCCCGTGATCTCGTGATGGCGAGTGCGGTCGGGCTCTTCGCCGCCGCCGTCGGCATCGGAGTGATGCGCGGCGTCGCTTTCTGCGAGACGTTACTCAATCGGCTATCTCTGCCGCAGTTCTTGCGCCCGGCGCTCGGCGGTCTTGTGGTCGGATCGCTGGCGCTGATCACGCCGCAGATCCTGTCTTCCGGTCATGGCGCGATCCGCTTGACCTCGGTGCTCGACCGCCCGCTGCGCGACATTGCGCTCCTTTTGTTTCTCAAAGCCTTGGCATCGGTCATCTCGCTCGGAACCGGCTTTCGCGGTGGGCTGTTCTTTGCCTCGCTGCTCATGGGCGCGCTCGCAGGCCACGTCTTTGCGGACGCCCTGTCGGCGGTCTTGCCCGCCGCGCTCGCGCTCGACCCGCACATCTACGCCATCATCGGCATGGGGGCGCTCTCGGTTTCGGTGATCGGCGGACCGCTCACCATGACCTTCATCGCGCTCGAATCGACCGGCGATCTTTGGCTCACCACCGCGGTGCTGATCGCCGTGATCGTCTCGGCGCAAGTGACGCGCGAAACCTTCGGCTATTCCTTCGCGACCTGGCGCTTCCACCTGCGTGGCGAAACCATCCGCAGCGCCGCCGATGTCGGCTGGCTGCGCGAGCTCACGGTCCGGCGCATGATGCGGCAGGACGTGCGCACGGTTCCCGCCCACACCACGATCGCGCGCTTTCGCATGGTGTTTCCGCCCGGCTCCGCAACGCAGGTGGTCGCGCTCAACGAGGAGAAGGAATACGCCGGGATCGTTCAGGTCGCAGAAGCGCACGCGCCCGAGCTCGAGGACTCGCGCGCCGTGCGGGAGATTCTCCGTTATCCCGATACGACCTTGCTGCCGACGATGACCGTAAACGAGGCGGTCGCGATTTTCGACAAGGCGGAGGCGGAAGCGCTCGCAGTCGTTCAGTCGCCGGAGCGACGCCGCGTCGTGGGACTACTCTCGGAAGCGCATGCGCTGCGCCGCTACGCAGAAGAGCTGGAATTGAGAAGAAAAGAATTGATCGGCGAATAAGGCAGATGCGCCGCCTCCCACTCCGTTCGTTCCCGCGCAAGCGGGAACCCAGTAGCCCGCATGAGCGAAGCGACATGCGGGACTCCCGGATTTCGCTACGCTCATCCGGGCTACAACCTCTGGGTCCCCACTTTTGCGGGGACGAACGGAGTGAGTTGTAGTGTGGGCTAAGCGAAGCGCAGCCCACCGATCAGACCGCGAGAAGCGGTGGGCTACGGCGCTTCGTGCCTAGCCCACCCTACGAATTCCGGTGCGATGGCCATTGACGAATAAAGAGTGGAAGGATTGCCATAGCCATATGAGAAAGCGCCTCGCCTCAGTGCGGATGATGGCTGCAGCTGTGCTGGCGTTGCTCGGCATCGTCCTAGCCGCACGCTCGATGCGCGCGGAGGACTGGCCAACGCGACCGGTCCGGATTCTCATTCCATTCACAGCGGGCGGTACGGCCGACATGCTGGGGCGCCTGGCCGCGGAAAAGCTCTCCCCCGCATTCGGCCAACAATTCGTGCCCGAAAATAAGCCCGGTGCCAGCGGATTGATTGCCGCCGCCGAAGCGGCGAATGCCGCGCCGGACGGCTATACGCTGTTCGTCTCCGGCGTCGGCGGGCTCATCATTTCGTCCGCCATCAGCCCCAATCCGCCCGCCGACGTGGTGACGGGATATACCCACATCGCCGATTTCGGTGGTCCTCCGGCCGTGCTGGTCGCCAATAACGACATACCCGCGCGCAATCTCGCGGAGTTCATCGCCTACGCCAAGGCAAATCCCGGCAAGCTCAACTATGGCTCGCCCTCGCCTGGCTCGCTGGCCAATCTCGCGTTCGCCCTGTTCCAGAAAGAAGCGGGCATTGCGCTGCAGAACGTCGTCTATCGCGGTGCAAGCCACGCGATGACCGATCTCATGGGCGGGCACATCGCCGTAACCTCAACGGCGCTCACCTCGGCGGCCGGAACCATTCTGGGTGGAAAGGTGCGGCCACTCGCGGTCACGTCGCGCAAGCGCGTTGCCGATTTCCCCGATATTCCAACTTTCGCGGAGCAGGGCTTTCCGGCCCTCGTCGGCGAAGTTTGGTTTGCGCTCTCGGGGCCACGGGGCATTCCCGCCGACATCGTGCGCAGGCTCAACGCGGCGGTGGTGGAAGGCCTGCAGGAACCGGATGCGCGCCAACGTCTGGCGCGCGATGCCATCGATCCTCCGGCTTATGACGTCGCAGCTTTCGCCGAATTCTATCGGGCTGAAAACGAGAAGTGGGGACCATTGGCCAGGGAAGTTATCGGCGTAGAAAAGTAGCAGCAGGCGTGCCGAGGGGGTGAGGGGGTTCCTCCCCGTTGGGTCGGGTCTCTCCCGATATTCGCTATGCTGCAGAGTGGGGGCGCGCGTGCGCCGAGCACGCGATGGAGCAGGAACCGGAGGGCCGTTGCGGCAGCGAGCGAACAAAGCTGGGGAGACCGTGAGGCCGAGCTTCTTCGCAGTAATGCCGTTGATGACCAACTGGAATCTCGTAGGCTGCACGACCGGAATATCGGCGGGCTTGGCGCCCTTGAGGATGAGGCCCGCGTTGATCCCAGCCTGACGATAGGCTTCCGTGATGCTGGGGCCGTAGCTCATCAGGCCGCCGCCGGTGACGAACTCACGCCATTGGTAGATCGCCGGAAGCGAGTGCCTTGCGGCGAGGGCGAGCACCTGTGCGCGGCGGTTGTTGAACATCGGATCAGCAGTCACGAGCAATGCATCCACGCGCTGCGAGGCGAACCCTTGGAAGGCGGCTTCGATGTCGATGTCTCGATCGCCAGTAGCTTCCTGGATCTCGAGTTTGAGCTTCATCTTGTCGGCCGCTGCGCGCAGCTCCGGTAGTTGAGTCTCCAGCCCTGGACGATTGGGATTGATGAGGACCCCAATCACCGTAGCGGTCGGCTTCATTTCGTGGAGCAACTCAAGCCGCTTCGGGTCGAGTTCGGAGGTCAGTCCCGCGGTTCCGGTCGCGTTTCCGCCCGGCCGATTGAGGCTCTTCACAAGCCCGGATTTGACCGGATCGGTGACTGTCGTGAAACAGATCGGTATCTCTTTAGTGACCTCCTGCGCCACGAGCGCTGACACGTGACCGCCAGCCGCTACGATGACCGCCACCCGCAGCCTAACCAACTCCTCGGCCATTGCGCGCAGCCGAACGTAGTCATCTGTCGCCCAACGATATTCGATCCGGACGTTCCCGCCTTCAGTGTAACCCTCCTGGCGAAGTCCGCCGTGGAAGGCGCCGACTTGGTCGCCCCCGCGCGAAGCTGGCGAGGCGGTGGAGAGAAGTCCAATGACGGGAACAGGCGGCTTCTGCGCGTGGAGCGGCAGCGGCCATGCCAGCATCGCAGAGGCAACGACCGATAAAAGTGCGACACCTCGCATTGGTCATCTCATTCGTGCAACCGGACTATAGCACGCGCGACACGACGGGGCGACGACAACGGCCGCAAACGTCAGCCGTGCGTTGCGGCGGGTCGTTCAGCTCAGCCGCCCCCTCGACCTACTCCTACGGACCAGTTGGCCCTTCGGAGGCGACTTTTATCATTGATTGGTCTCGATGCGAGGCTTCGACCCAACCACATCGCCGGCGAGGGCGGGCTTGTCGGTCACAAGTACTTGAAACCGCTGCATGATGCTTGCGTTCGACGCATCGTGCTCCGCACCCCATTCAAGGGCTTGGAGCAAGGCTTCGACCTCGCGATGAAAGTGCTCGGCCGACGAATCGTTGGTCAAAACGGCATCGATGTCGGTTGCTCGATTTAGCTCGGCATCGATCCGGACCATGGCATCCGCCGTGGGCCCCCCGCTCTCCGGACGCAAGCCGCGCGCGCACCCGCTGCGCCGCCGTCTCGATGGGACAAAGAATGCGAAGCGTCGTCACGCTTGCCCCGGCGCGTATCGCGATATCCCGGAAGCGCCGGCGTTGTTCTTCGGATCGAAACGATCCGACGGCTATGACCAGCCTGTGAGTCGATAGCGCATCCGCAACGGCGCCTGCCATTGCCGAGTACGCATGTGCGATTGCCTCCTTGCTGAGGTCCCCCGAGGCCGTCCGCGCCGCGGCGCCTAATGCCTCCGCGAAGGTTTCCGACGCAAAGCTGACCGCGTCCCAGCGTTCGACCGCGCGCCGCGCTAAGGTGGACTTTCCCGCCCCAGGAATGCCGCAGACAACTAAAAGGCGATGCCTTAGCATTCGCGAGATCCCGTCACGCTGTCATCGCCGTGGCGGGGGTGGTGTAGTTCTCGGCGTGCTGGAAGACAAGCGCTGGCCGACGAACTTATATCACCTGAGCCTTGTCGGCTACGTCCTTGGGTAAAGGCCACATCTTAAGATCCGTGGCCCTACGTTGGCTCACGACCAACTCAAAATCATCGGGGTACTTTGGCTCCCAAACCTGGTAGGGTGGATTTGCGGCGCCGTTAACAATCCTAGCCGCTATTGCGCCGGCCTGGTCGTAGCAATTCCTGAGGCTTGGCCCGTAGCTCATCAATCCACCGAGCTCTACAAATTCGCGCCACTGATAAATCGCCGGATAAACGTCAGCATTTGTCTTGTCGACTACTTCCTGCCGATCATTGTTGAAGAATGGATCGGCCGCGACAAGCAATCCGTGAATGTCTCCTTTGAACAAGTCGAAAATATCTTTAATCGTATTGGGGCCGTTTATGTCCCGATGGACAGGAGTGCAGTTGCAGGCTGTCATTGCTTGGTCTATGGCGCCCTTCTGCTTTGCATGGTCGCCACGACTAGAGTTCCTGAGCACTCCTATCCTTCTTCCCTTAAGCGGCATCTTGAGCAGCCAGTCTAATCTGTCCACGTCATGATCCGAAGTGTGCGCGCATACTCCGGTTGTAGTGTTTTTGTTTATGTTGTTGCAGATATACGGCGCCACGCTTGTGAAAACGATGATAGGGTTGTTTGCGCTACCCCTTTTTTTGATTGCCGCATCGGCAGACCGGGAGCCGCCCGCCGCTATGAGCAAGTTGACACCATTCTCAATGAAGTACTGAGCTATTTTTGGAAGAGGATCGTTTTGAGTGGCATAACGGACTTCAATGGCCGGAGGGGGTGTGCAGTCCGTTTGGAGTCGATCTGTAAGTATCTTGACATATTTCTGAGCAGTCTCTTGCGAGCCACTATGCATAATTCCAACTGTTGCCATGACGAGACTCCTCCGTGTCAACTCGCCGAGCTTATGTCTTAAATCGGCAGTGCGGAAGGAGCGCTGCCGTCGGCAAGCGAGAGGAGAACGATAGCCAGTGGCTATTGCGAGACGCCGATCTGTTTCACCACCGGCCGCCACAGCTCTTGTTCCCGGCGGATGAATTCGGTCGTCTCAGCCGGCGACATCGGCCGCGCGAACGTGCCGAGGTCGGCAAGCCTTTGCCTCACGGCCGGCTGATCGAGCACGACGCGCAGATCCCCGCCCACCTTGCGCACGATCCAGTCGGGCGTGCCGGCCGGCGCGAGCAGCGGGAACCAACCTGTTGCGATGAAGCCCGGAATTGTTTCGGCGACCGTCGGCAGGTCGGGAAAGTTCGGCAGCCGCTGCGCGGAGGCAACCGCGAGCGCTTTGAGCGAGCCGCCTTGAATAGCGCCCAAAAAAGGTCCCAAGCTCTCCACGATCATCGAGATGCGTCCGCCCACCAGATCCTGCAGCCCGGCCGCCGCGCCGGCGTACGGAACAAAGCGCAGCTCGATGCCTGCTTGGCTGCGAAAGCGTTCGGCCGTGAGGTGCGGAAGCGTGCCGCGTGCATTGGCGGCGTAGAGGACTTCGCTCGGCCGCCTCTTCGCCAGTGCGATCAAATCTTGAAGCGAATTGACGCCGAGCGAGGGCGCCACCGCGATCACCATCGGTTGCTCGGCGACAAATCCGATCCGAACAAAATCGCGATCGAGGTCGAACGGCAGATTTGGAAACATTTCCGGCATGACGATGAAGGCAGAGGTCGCCGGCATATAGAGCGTGTAGCCGTCCGCGGCGGCGGATGCCGCTTGGCGGGCTGCAACGCTGCCGCCCGCTCCGGGATGATTGAGGATCACCACCTGCTGCCCCCACAACCGGCCGAGCGGCTCGGCCACGATGCGCGCGACCACGTCGGGGCCGCTTGCCGCCGCGCCCTGGGTGATCAGCTTCACCGATCGTGTGGGGTAGTCTTCCGCTTGCGCCGCAAATCCCACGAGGACGCAAAAGAGCAGAAGCACGCTCATCGGCAACCGCGACCTGCGCGTTTGCATTCCTCTCTCCGCTAGCCCGCCCTCAGTCGGTCAGCTTAGGAGCGCGTGAGCAGCTACCTGACCAGCCGATTGCTGTAATCGAGAAGGAAGGCCTTGATCTCCGGCTTGACCTTGGCGAGCGCGGCCACCATGGCCTGCGCCTCCTCGCCGGTCACGAGGATGGGCTTGGTCTTGACCACGTTGGCATAGTCGCGGATGAACGCGGGGTCCTTCCACAATTCGACGAAGGCGGATCGCATCAGCGTGACAAGGTCGTTCGGCGCCTTCGGCGGCATCAGCGCGGTACGGAACATCGCGACCAGCGGGTCGCTCCCGGCGCGTAAGACCTCATAGGCGAAGCCAGAAGGCTGCTTGCCGCCTTTCACCGTGGCGTAGAATTGTTCGAATGTCGCCAAATCGGGAAGCGCCGCGCTGCGCGGATAGCTGCCGTCCTTGCCGCGCGGCGCAAGCTGCCACAGCGGCAGAACGAGGTCGCCCATGGTGGGCTCGACCGAAGCGGTCCAGCCCGGCAGCGAGGTGTTGGCGAATTGGCCTTCGTTCTGCAGGATCGCGGTTTCGACCTCCTTTAGGCCGCGATAGGCGGGGATCGGCCGGTATTTGAGTCCCAGGAGGTCGAGCGAGAGCGCCTGGTTGATGGTGTTGCTGTTCTGCGCGTTGAGCGAGAGCGCCTTGAACTCCTTGGCCTGCATGATGTCGGTCGCAACCTTAAGCCCGGGCGGCGTGTCCTTGCGCGCATACGCGACCAGCGGCTCCTCCACTGCGGCGAGCATCGCGAAATCCGCGTAGTTGACGCGCAGCGCCGGATTGCCAAGAAGCTGCGCGACGACGTCGAGGGTGAAGAAGCCCATGGTCTCGCCGTCGGGCGCGGCATCGGCGAGCTGATTGGTGCCGATCACGCCGCCTGCGCCGCCAACGTTCTTGATGACGATGCTTGGTTTTCCGGCAATGTGCGCGGGCAGATGTTGAGCGACGATGCGTCCCTCGATGTCGCTCGGCCCGCCCGCCGGATAGTTGATGATCATGGTAAGGGTCTTGCCCTTGTAGAACTGGGCATGCGCGCCGTCTGGAAAGAGAAGCGCCGAGAGCGCGACCAGCAGGACCAACCCTTTTTGCGTCATAGATTCGACTCGCGTTGCCGCTCGACAGAACGTTATTTCTTCGCCTCCGCTTTCGATCTTTTCTCGCTTGTTGCAAGCCGGAACGGCTCGAACGTCGGTTTGTAGGACTTCTCGTCGAGGAATTGCCGCAGGCCCATATTGTAGGAATCCTCCTTGTCGGCCGCTTTGATGGCTTTGCCCTTTTCGGCGAGGTAATCATAGGCCTGCGGGACGTCCATCGTGCGCACGTGGCGGATCGCTTGCTTGGTGGCGCGCAGCACGGCCGGACTTTTCTTCATGAGCTTCTGCGCAAGCTCAACGGTCGCCGCCTCGAGCTTCTCGGCGGGAACCGCGTAGTTGATCATGCCGATGCGCGCGGCCTCTTTGCCGTCGAACGGCTCCCCGAGGCAGGCGTAATAGAGCGCATGCCGCGGTAGTACCGTGTCGGCGACGGCCTTGGATACGAGCGCGCCGGGCAGAATTCCCCAGTTGACCTCGGAGAGCGAGAAGATCGCGTTCTCGGCCGCGATCGCGAAGTCGCAGGCGAGGAGCTGCATGAACGCGCCGCCGACGCAATAGCCGTGCACCATCGCAATGGTCGGTTTGTCGTAGCCGTAGAGCCGCTCCCATCGCCAGCGATTGGCGGCCGCCGCCGCCTTCTTGCGTTCGGCCGGATTGTTTTCCAGCTCGCGGAAGAACTTTTTCAGGTCCTGCCCGGCGCTGAAATTGCCGCCTTCGCCGGTCACGACCACGACTTTGACGTTATCGTCGACCTCGAGACGCGCCAGCGCGTCGTCCATCTCGTAGTGAAGGGCCGGCGACATGGCGTTGCGCTTTTCCGGCCGGTTGAGCGCCGCCCAGGCGACGCCGTCGCGCACCCTGACGTTCACGAAATCGTAAGTGTAGTCGGTCATCGGCGCTCCTCCCGGCAGGCGCATGCCGCGAGAGATCTCTCGGGCAGCGCGTTCGCATAGAAGAACATTGCGCATTCGCCGCTTCAAGCAGCAATATTCCCCGTCGCCCCGAGGCTCGCTGATTTGAGCCCCGCCGCGCGGGCATGGCGGAGCCGCGACAATATCCTGTGTGGATTGTCTTGCCCGCCAGGCGGACTTATATCAGGGCGCGCGCTGCCGGCGAGGGTGGCACAGCCGTGCAGCCGCAACGCCAGGGAGCTGCCTATGGTCGAGGTTATCGAACGGGAAACGGTCAACGAAGCCATCGAGGCGACGGTCAACTACGTTCTCGATAACGGGGAGAAGATCTTCACTCAGACGGCGGCGGCGGGCGCGACGGACGTGCGCAGCGGCGGCACGGTCGACCCCCATCGCGTGACGATCCGCAATGCGCGGTTCAATACGGAGCCTTTCGTGCTCGATCGCCACGGCTTCCGTTTTGTTCGTCACGACACGAAAGTGGCGGATTTCTTCGACGAGGACCAGATCCGCAGGGTCTATTATCCGGAGATGGAAGCGCTGGTGAAAGCCGAAAGCGGCGCCTCGCGCGTTGTCGTCTTCGATCACACCTTGCGCACGGCGGATGATGAGCAACGCGAGGCGCGCAAGATCCGCGAGGTCGTACGTCGCGTTCACAACGACTATACCGAATGGTCCGGCCCACAGCGCGTGCGCGACCTGCTCCCCGATGAGGCCGACGAGCTCCTGCAACGGCGCTTTGCCATCGTGCAGGTGTGGCGGCCGATCCGGCATCCGGTCGAGAGCTTTCCGCTCGCGATCTGCGATGCGCGCTCGATCTTGTCGAGCGATTTCCTAATAAGCGAACGGCGCTACCCGAACCGCATCGGCCAAACCTACGCCATCACCTACAATCCCGAGCACCGCTGGTACTATCTGCCGCGCATGCGGCGCGAGGAGGCGCTGGTGTTCAAGGTCTACGATTCGGCGAAGGACGGCCGCGCCCGCTGGTCCGCGCACACCGCGTTCGAGGATCCGACCTCGCCCCCCAACGCGCGACCGCGTGAGAGCATCGAAATCCGCACGCTCGCGTTTTTCTAGAGCAAGTCCGCGTTCTCAGAACCAGTCGGAGCCGCGAACTCGGTCTACTGCCTCCCCCGCTTGCGATCGCTTGCGGGGGAGGGTTGGGGAGGGGGGTGAGCGCCTGCGGATCAGTCGTTTCGCACGTCCACTTGATCCTTCTGCATGCCCCCGCCTGCGCCAAACCGATGAAAAGCCGGGAGAGGTGATCTGGCGCGAGCCCGGCATCCCCCGTGAGCTTCTCAACTGCAGCCATTGGCAGTACCGAAACGTCCTCGTCGAAATCAAAGCGACCGCGCGGGGAGGGAAAGCCGCGGCAGGTTGACTGTCTCGCATTCAGGAGCAAGCAATGCCCAAGCAGCAGATCACGTCAAAAAAGATCCGCCAGCCATCCGGCCATTTTTCCCACGCGACGATGGTGGAGGCGCGCGGCCGCATCGTCTTCATTTCCGGCATGACCTCGCGCCGAGCGGACGGAACGATCGCCGGCATCGGCGATATCGAAGCGCAGACGCGCCAGGTCTGCGAAAATCTAAAAGCGGCGGTCGAGGAGGCGGGCGGCAGCATGGACGACATCTGCCGCGTCGACGTCTATGTCCGCAACATGGAGCATTTCGAGCAGATCCACAAAGTGCGGCGCGAATATTTCCGGCCGCCCGCTCCGGCCTCCACCATGGTCGAGGTCTGTAAGATGACTTCGCCCGAATATCTGATCGAGATCAACGCCATCGCCGTCATCGGCGAATGACGTGCTGCGACGCGACGCGCGCGGCGAACTCTGCCCTTGCTGAAGCGCCTTGCGCGAGACGATAATCCCCGCAGCGACAGCGGGTGCGATCGACCAAAGGTGTTCGTCCATGGGACAAGGGAGGCTGGGATGAAGACGCAGTCCAAGATAGCGCTGGGCATTCTCGCCGGCACGTTGCTTGCGATCTTCAATGACGCCGCGACGGCGCAGACGGTCGCGGTCGCGACCGGAGCGCCGGGAAAAATGCATCTGCTTCCAGCAACCATGGAGACCACGCAATTGGGCTGGTACGACAATGCGCAGAAGCCGGTGCTTACCATCAAGCCCGGCGACAGCGTCGTCATGGAAACGATGATGCATTTTCACGATCGCCTCGTGCCGGGCGCGACGTTGGACCTGCTGGCCAAGATTCGTCAGGAGGTTCCGGGCCGCGGCGCGCATACGCTCACCGGGCCGATCTATGTCGAAGGCGCTGAACCCGGTGACGTGCTCAAGGTGAAGATCAACAAGATCGTGCCGCGCTCCTACGGCGTGAACATGAACTATCCCGGAATTGCCGGACAATTTCCGAAGGAGTTTCCGGAAGGAAGAATCCGGTACGTCTATCTTGACTGGGACAACAAGGTCGCCGAGTTCCTGCCCGGCGTCTTCGTTCCGCTGCGGCCGTTTCCCGGAATCCTTGGCGTCGCGCGCGCCGAGCCCGGACGCTACAGCACCGTCCCGCCGGGACGTTATGGCGGCAATTTGGATCTGCGCGAGCTGACCGCGGGGTCGGCCCTTTATCTGCCGGTGTTCGTGAAGGGCGCGCTGCTGTGGGCGAGCGATGCGCATGCCGCGCAAGGCAATGGCGAGATCAACCTCACGGGCATCGAGACCGCGTTCAGGGAGTTCAACATTACTGTCGACGTCATCAAGGGCCGGCCGCTCGAATGGCCTCGCGTCGAGACCCCGACGCATTGGCTTACGGTCGGCTATGACGAAGACCTCAACAAGGCACTCGACATCCTCAAGTCCGAGACCGTGAGGTTCATCACGGAGGAGCGACGCGTCAGCGCCGCGGACGCTCAGCGCATCATGATGCAGCGCTGGGATTGCCGCATCTCTGAAGTCGTCGACATCGTGAAGGGCACTTTCTGCTTCAATCCGAAGGACGCCAGGGCGAAGCCGCCGGCGGCGCTGCCCAGCAAGGAAACAGCTACCGATTATGTGACTGTTGGCACCAATGTCGATCTCAACAAGGCGATGGATGCGGCATCGATGGCCATGATCAATTTGCTCTCGGAGAAGCGGAAACTTGATCGCCTCGATGCCTATGGTTTGGCCAGCGTGGCCATGGATTGCCGCATCGCCCCGCCAACCGAGCGCGAAGTCGCTGTTCACTGTCTCACGTCAAAGAGCCTGTGGCGCGCCCCCTCGCGCACGCAGTGACCTATGGCCGGAGGGTAAGCGCAGCCTGGGCAAGGAGCATGCTACCAAGTAATTGATGGGTTGGTAGCCTCGTCGAACGGCCGGGGCTCTCCCCCGCGTGGTGTGCTATCGTTTGGGTGCAGCACCAAACGGCCTTTCCGCCCCGAGCCTGTCCATATGCCAAAGAGCCTGCTGTTTATCCCTGGACCCGTTGCCGTTTCCGAACCGGTGCTCGCCGCGATGGCGAAGCCGCTCATCAATCATCGTGGCCCCGAGTACGCGCGCCTGCTCCACAGCATCGCGGAGCGCATGCGGTCGATCTTCGCAACCCAAGGCGACGTATTGTTGATGGGCTCATCGGGGACGGGCAGCCTCGAGGCGGCGGTGACGAACATGTTCGGCCCGGGTGATACCCTCCTGGCGTGTCCGACCGGCGTTTTTGGCGAGCGGATCGCCATGATCGCGAAGATATGGGGCTGCACCGTCGAGATGCTCGAGACGCCGTGGGGCGCGGGGGTCGACCCCCAAGCACTGGCCGCGCGGCTGCGGGCAGACCGAGAAAAGAAGATTACCGGAATTCTGTTGACGCACAACGAAACGTCCACTGGCGTGCAAATCGACCTAGGCGCGATTTCGCGCGCGATCGGGAATCATCCCGCGTACGTCATCGTCGACTCGGTGAGCGGGTTGGGCGCAAGCGAATTCAAGATGGACGAGTGGAAGTTCGATATCGTCTGTGCTGCGTCACAAAAGGCGCTCGCGTGTCCGCCCGGCCTCGCGATCGTCGCGGTGAGTTCGCGCGCATGGGAGAAGATAAAGTCGAACAAGGCGCCTCGTTTTTACTTCGACTTACAGAAGCACAAGGAGTTTTTCGACAAAGGCGAGCCGCCATGGACGCCACCCGTCTCGGTCGCTTTTGCACTCGACGTCGCGATCGACCTTTACACAACGGAAGGAGCGCGGAACGTCTGGGCGCGTCACGCACACTACACCGAGGCGCTTCATCAAGCTGTTAAGGCGCTTGGGATGCAGATCTTCTCACGTGACGGCGTGCATTCGGTCACCGTCACGGGGATCCTGACGCCGTGCGGCCTCGACAACAAGAAGGTGTTGACGAAGCTGCTCGATGAGCATGGCGTCGTGATCTCCGGTGGACAGGGCAAGATGGTCGGAAAGATGTGGCGCTGGGGGACGATGGGGGCGATCGCCGAGACTGACATCGTCGCCGCGCTCGGGGCCTTCGAAATCGTCATCCGGGAGATGGGCTACCCATTCGAGGATGGGGCCGCCGTGAATGCGGCGCTCGACGTTTTCGGCAGGACTGGTCAGCAGGCGCAAAGCGGACATCAGCCCGCGATCGCCTGACAGATTTGCGAGAACACGCCTGCGTGGCTTTCCACATTGGAGGCGGCTGCGGCCTCGCCTTCTAGGACGTGCGCTCTAGATCCGCCTTGAGCGCCACGAGGAAGCGGGCCGCCTCTCCCCCCGTCACCACCCGGTGGTCGACGGTGAGCGAGAGGGGCAGCACGCGCCGCGCGGCGGGCTGACCGTTGTGCACCAATACACGCTGATCGATGCGGCCGGCACCTATGATCGCAACCTGGGGCGGAACGACGATGAGGTTTGCAAAGCGCCCGCCGATCATGCCGAAGTTCGACAGCGTGATCGTTGCGCCGCGCAGCTCCTCCGGCGGGATCGAGCGCGCCGCAGCGTCGGCGCGGAGCCGGTCCAGACCGGCGCGCAAGTCGCGCGCGTCCCGCTCGCCGACATTGCGCAAGACGGGCACGATGAGCCCGCCCTCGGTATCGACCGCGATGCCGATGTCGATGCGCTTGATCAGCCGCCGCTCGCCCGCCTCGGCATTGTACCAGGTGTTGAGCGCGGGCTCGGCTTGGCAGGCTGCCGCGATCGCCCGCACGAGCCGGATGGTGACGTCTTCGCCCTTTCGCCAATCCTCGATGTCGGCTTCGTCGGTCACCGTTGTGCGCACCACCTCGGTATGCGCCGCCGCCATCCGCTGCGCCATCGCGCGGCGCATGCCCCGTAGCGGCTCGGCCGGGCCCGCTTCGGCGAGACTCTTTGCGGCGCGCTCCACATCCGCCCGCGTGATGGTGCCGCCAGGGCCGGTGGCCTGCACAAGGTTGAGATCCACGTCGAGCTTGCGCGCCAGCGCCCGCACGGCGGGAAGCACTTGCAAGGTACGCGCCGGCGCCGGAGTCGGCGCCTCCGCTTCTCGGACAGTCTTCTCGCCTTGGCCGAGCTCGCCCACCACTGTCCCGGTATCGCCTTGCTCACCTTCGGCAAATTCGACGAGGGCGGCACCGACCTTGATCAGATCGCCCTTGCCGCCGAACAAGCGCGCGATGCGGCCGCTCCAGGGGGAGGGAACCTCGACCACCGCTTTGTCCGTCTCGACCGACACCAGCGGCTGATCGACGACCACGCGATCACCTGCGTTGACGTGCCACGTGACGATCTCTGCTTCTTCGAGGCCTTCGCCGAGATCCGGCAACAAGAATTGGCGCATGGGAAGGTTCCCGTAGGCTTCAGGCGAACTCGCATACTTTGCGCGTTGCCGCGACGATGCGGGAGACCGAGGGGATGTAGCGTTGCTCGAGCCGCGGCAGCGGCATGACGGTGTCGTAGCCGGTTACCCGCGCCACCGGCGCCAGGAGCGAGGTGAGCCCGCGTTCGGCAATGAGGGCGGCGATCTCGGCGCCGAAGCCGCCGGTGCGCGCCGCTTCGTGCACGATGACGCAGCGTCCCGTTTTCGTCACCGAGGCGAGCACGGTCTCCTCGTCGTAGGGTTTCAGCGTGGCAAGATCGATGACCTCCGCGTCGACGCCGTGGCCGACGAGCTCGGCGGCGGCGGCGAGCGTCTCCTTCACCGCCGCGCCCCAGCTGATGAGGGTCACGTCGCGGCCTTGCCGCAGCACGAAGGCAACGTCGAGCGGTAGCGCTTCGCCGCTATCCTCCACTTGCCCTTTTGCGGCGCGATAGATGCGGGTCGGCTCGAGGAACACCACCGGGTCCGGGTCGCGGATCGATGCGAGCAAGAGTCCGTAGGCGCGCTCCGGCGATGACGGCATGACGACCCGCAGGCCGGGGATGTGCGCGAGCATGGCTTCGGTACTTTCCGAATGATGCTCGGGCGCGCGGATGCCACCGCCGTGCGGCGTGCGCAGCACCATGGGGCAGCTCAGCCGTCCCTGGGTTCGGTTACGCAGCCGTGATGCATGGTTCACGAGCTGATCGATGCAGGGATAAATGAAGCCCATGAACTGGATTTCGCCCACGGGCTTGAGCCCTTGCGCCGCCATGCCGACGCACAACCCGCTGATCAAGAGCTCGGCGAGCGGCGTGTCGATCACCCGCGCGGCGCCGAACCGCTGCTGCAGTCCCACGGTGGCGCGGAAAACACCGCCGTTGACGCCGACGTCCTCGCCCAGCACCACCACGTTGGCATCCTCTTCCATGGCGCGGGCCAATGCCAGATTGATCGCTTCGACCAGCGTTAGCTCAGGCATCCGAGCCTCCGCTGAGCTCCGCCCGTTGGCTCGCGTAGCTTCGCGGCAGCTCGGCGTAGAGGTGGTCGAACATCGTCTCAGGCGCGCGCGGCGAGGAGGCCAAATAGCGCTCGATCGCCGCCTCGATCTCCTTCTGGCACTCGGTCGCGAGTCCTTCCTCCTGCGCCTTGCCCCATGCCTTCTGGCTCACGAGATAGGCGCGCAGCCGCGCGATCGGCTCCTCCTTCCAGCGTGCCTGAACCTCCTCGGGTGGGCGGTAGCGCGCCGCGTCATCAGCCGTCGTATGGTCGCTCAGCCGATAGGTCAGCGCCTCGATCAGCCGCGGTCCGCCGCCCGCGCGGGCCTGCGCGATCGCCTCCTCCGCCGCCGCGCGCACGGCGATGACGTCGTTGCCATCGACCTGCTCGCCGATAAACCCGGCGGCGATCGCCTTCTGCGCCAGCGTCTGTGACGCTGTCTGCAGCTTAAGCGGAACGGAGATGGCCCACTGGTTGTTGTTGGCGACGAACAGCAGCGGCAGTTTGTGCACGCCGGCAAAGTTCATCGCTTCCCAGACGTCGCCTTTGGAAGTGGCGCCGTCGCCGAACAGGCAAACCGCAACGCGTGGCTCCTTTCTGAGCTTGAACGCGTAGGCGACGCCCGCGGCCTGCGGTGCTTGGGATCCAACCGGGATGCAATAGGGGAAATCGTGCGCAGGCCCGGAGGAAAGATTGCCGCGCTCGTCGCCGCCCCAAAATAAAAGAATCTCCTCCATCTTCGTGCCGCGCCAGAGCAAGGTGCCGTTGTCGCGGTAGGAGGGAAGCAACACGTCCTCCGCCCGCATGGCGCTGGCAACGCCGACCGAAACCGCCTCTTGACCGAGCGAGACCGCGTACGTTCCCAGGCGGCCGGTGCGTTGCAGCGACACCGCCTTGAGATCGAATGCACGCGTGAGCACCATGCCGCGATAAAGCACGAGCAGCGTCGGGATGTCGGAGGCAAAGTCGGGGAGCGGCCGCAGCACCGTGCCGTCCGGCGCAAGATAGCTGCGCCGGCGCACTTCGAAGCGTGCAATGACGGGAAGCCCTTCGTCGGCCATCACTCTTTATTCCTATGCGGACGTCGCCTGGGGCGGCGGAGAGGGCTTTCCCCACGCTGGAAGGGATTTGCGAGCAAGCTTAGGGACTTCGCGCCTGCACACAAGCGCCTCGGCTGCTCGCAGGCGCGGCGCTTTGTGCCCATGGCTCAGGCGCTCAATCCCATCTGGAGACCGCGAAAAGTAAACTTCGCCACTATCCACAATGGCTTGCGCCGTCATCCAACTGTCATCGAACCATCATAGAACGATGACATGGGGCACGTAGGGATGCCGGCGGTCGCGGAATCGACCGAGGAACTCGACGTTTCCGTCGGTTCTTCCGAGCGTATCGCTGAACTCAACTACCAGCAAAAGAATCGAAGGACGGGACAGCACACGGGCCGCGGGTGAAACCCGAGGCCGCTCGAAGCTTTACGTCTGCAACGAACAGGAGAGAGCCTTGAAACTTTTCCACACCCTCACGGCAGCCGCTCTCATCGCCGCGGCGGCGAGCGGGCCCGCGCTTGCCATCGATATCTCGGGCGCCGGCGCGACGTTCCCCTATCCGATCTACGCCAAATGGGCTGACGCCTACAAAAAGGAGACTGACAACGGGCTGAACTATCAGTCGATCGGCTCAGGCGGCGGCATCAAGCAGATCAAAGCGAAGACCGTCACATTCGGCGCCTCTGATGCGCCGCTGCCCGGTAAGGAATTGGACGAGAGCGGGCTTATTCAGTTCCCGATGGTGATGGGTGGAATCGTGCCGGTGGTCAACATCGACGGCATCAAGTCTGGCGATCTTGTGATCGATGGCCCGACGCTCGCCAGGATATTCATGGGCGAGATCAAGACCTGGAACGATCCGGCGATCGCCAAGCTCAACCCGTCAGCCAAGCTGCCGTCGCAGCCGATCGCGGTCGTGCATCGCTCGGACGGCTCGGGTACGACATACAACTTTGCCTACTACCTGGCCGAAGTCAGTCCGGACTGGAAATCGAAGGTCGGCTTCAACACGTCGGTCGAGTGGCCGGTTGGGATCGGCGCCAAAGGCAACGAAGGTGTTGCCAACAACGTCGCGCAGACGAAAGGCTCGATCGGCTACGTCGAGTATGCCTATGCCAAGCAGAACAAGCTGACCCACACGAAGATGGTCAACAAGGCCGGCAAGCCCGTTGAACCCACCTCCGCGGCTTTCCAGGCCGCTGCGGCCAATGCCAACTGGGAGTCAGTGCCGGGTTACGGCGTCATCCTCGCCAATCAGCCGGGCGCGGAATCCTGGCCGATGACCGCGGCGACGTGGATCTTGATGTACAAGAAGCCGCAGGATCCGGTGGCCGCCGCCGAGGCGCTCAAGTTCTTCGCCTGGGCCTACGACAAGGGGGCCAAGATGGCCGAGGAACTCGATTACATTCCGATGCCGAAGAACGTCGCCGACAGCGTCAAGAAGACTTGGGCGAGCGAGGTGAAGGACGCGTCAGGCAAGCCGCTCTACGCAATGGCCCGTTGAACTGGACGATTTAGGGAAGGGCCGTCTCGCGAGGCCCTTCCCTCTAGTTCTATCCCGAAAGGGACTTGTGCGGCGGCCAAGAGGTCGTGTTTGATTTTGGCTCTCCCCCGACATCCACTGGAGGGCCGGGATGCAGCCCATCAGGAGGCGATCCGTGGTCGACGTTGCGCTGCAGGGCGATGTAGTCGAGGCTTACGGCGTCGCCGCGCGGGCCAAGGCGCTTAATCGGCTTCGTGTCATCGACATCGTCTTCCGCGTTCTCACCCGCGCGGCAGCGCTCGGGGTGCTGGTTATCCTCGGCGGCGTGATGTTGTCGCTCGTGGACGGCGCGCTGCCGGCGCTTCGCACTTTCGGCCTCAATTTCGTCGTCGAGGAGCGCTGGAACCCGGTTACGGAGAAATTCGGCGCGCTGGCGCCGATCTACGGCACCCTCGTCACGTCCTTCATTGCGATGCTGATCGCGGTGCCAATCGGGCTGCTGATTGCCGTGTTTCTCACCGAGCTGTGTCCCATGTGGTTGCGGCGGCCCATTGGGATCGCCATTGAGCTGCTGGCCGGCATTCCGAGCATCATCTACGGCATCTGGGGCCTGTTCGTATTCGCGCCGTTCCTGCAGGAGACCTTGCAACCGTTCCTCATTGCCACCTTCGGAAATATCCCCGTGTTGTCGACGCTGTTTGCCGGTCCGCCCTATGGGATCGGCATGCTGACGGCGGGCCTGATCCTTGCGATCATGGTGCTCCCCTTCGTTACCTCGATCTCGCGCGATGTTTTCGATGCCGTGCCGCCCGTGCTGAAGGAAGCGGCCTACGGCATCGGCTGCACCACTTGGGAGGTCGTGCGCTACGTCGTGCTGCCTTATACCAGGGTCGGAGTCATCGGCGGCGTGATGCTGGGGCTCGGCCGGGCGCTCGGTGAGACGATGGCGGTGACGTTCGTCATCGGTAACGCCCACAGAGTATCGGCCTCGCTGCTTGCGCCCGGCACAACCATTTCGGCGACGATCGCCAACGAATTCACCGAAGCGGTCGGTGACCTCTATACGTCGTCGCTGATCGCGTTGGGTCTCATCCTTTTCGTCATCACCTTCATCGTGCTTGCGATAGCCCGGTACATGCTGATGCGCATCGAGCGCCGGATCGGATGAAAATCATGGCCCAGCTTTACGCCGCGCGCCGCCGCCGCAATCGGATCATGATGGGCCTCTCGCTTGCCGCCACCCTGATGGGGCTGGGCTGGTTGGTCGCGATCCTCGCCGTGCTGCTGTGGGAAGGCCTCTCCGGCCTCTCGCTCGCCGTCTTTACCGAGATGACGCCGCCGCCCGGCGCCGCCGGCGGACTGCTCAATCCCATCGTCGGCAGCCTCTTTCTGACGATCCTGGCGGTTCTCATCGGCACCCCTGTCGGAATCCTAGCCGGCACCTACATGGCCGAATATGGGCGGCACGACCGGGTGACATCCGTCGTGCGATTCATCAACGATATCCTGCTCAGCGCGCCCTCGATCGTGGTCGGCCTGTTCATCTACGAGGTGATGGTCGCGCCGATGGGGCATTTCTCCGGGCTCGCGGGCGCAGTCGCGCTCGCGGTCATCGTCATACCGGTGGTGGTGCGCACCACCGAAGACATGCTGATCCTCGTGCCGAATCAGTTGCGCGAGGCTGCCGCTGCGCTTGGAACGCCGCGCGCGTTCGTGATCACCACCGTGTGCTACCGCGCCGCGAAGGCCGGCATGATCACCGGCGTGTTGCTCGCGACCGCCCGCATCAGCGGTGAAACCGCGCCACTCTTGTTCACCGCGCTCAACAATCAGTTCTGGAGCACGAACCTCAACGCGCCAATGGCGAGCCTGCCGACCGTCATCTTCCAGTTTGCGCTCTCGCCTTACAAGGACTGGCAGGCGCTGGCCTGGACGGGCGCGCTGATTATCACCTTCACCGTGCTCGCGCTTTCGATCGTCGCACGCGCACTTGCCGCATCGAGAGAATCGTCATGAATGTTGCCTCGGTTGCCGTTCCCACCGTCGCCCACGCACCGGTCAGCACGAGCGGCTTGGCCGAGAAGATTTCCATCCGCAACCTCGACTTCTATTACGGTGCCAGCAAAGCGCTCAAAGGCATCAGCTTGCCGCTTTATCAGAACAAGGTCACTGCCTTCGTCGGCCCGTCCGGATGCGGCAAGTCCACGCTGCTGCGCGTTCTCAACCGGATGTACGACCTCTATCCCAATCAGCGGGCGGAGGGCGAGGTTCTGTTCGACGGCGAGGATATTCTCTCGCCCAAGCAGGATCTCAATCTGTTGCGCGCGCGCATCGGCATGGTATTCCAGAAGCCGACGCCGTTTCCGATGTCAATTTACGAGAACATCGCCTTCGGGGTCAGGCTCTACGAAAGGCTGTCGCGCTCGGAACTGGATGGTCGGGTCGAGACCTCGCTGCGCCGCGCCGCCCTCTGGGAGGAAGTCAAGGACAAGCTCGGCGCCAATGGGCTGAGCCTCTCCGGCGGCCAGCAGCAGCGGCTGTGCATCGCGCGCACCGTGGCGGTTGAGCCCGAGGTCATACTATTGGACGAGCCGTGCTCGGCGCTCGACCCGATCTCGACTGCCAAAATCGAGGAGTTGATCGATGAGCTCAAAGAGGATTACACGATCGTGATCGTGACGCACAACATGCAGCAGGCGGCGCGCGTCTCCGACTTCACCGCCTTCATGTATCTCGGGGAGCTGATCGAGTTCGACACCACGAGCAAGATGTTCACCGCACCTAGCGACCGGCGCACGCAGGACTACATCACGGGCCGCTTCGGTTAAATCGCACGGTTCGCCAGCCAGGACGACGTAGATGGTAATATCCGATCACACCACGAAGGCCTTCGACATCGATTTGCAAGAGCTCACCCGCCTGGTGGCGGAGATGGGTGGTCTTGCGGAGAAGCTGGTTGCGGATGCGGTCGATGCGCTCGCAGAGCGTGATGCCGATCGCGCGCAGCGGACCGTGGCGGCCGATCCCGAAATCGATGCGTTGCAGGCTGAAATCGAGGAAAAAGCCGTGCTGACGATCGCGCGCCGCCAACCCATGGCGGTCGACTTGCGGGAAATCGTCGGGGCGTTGCGGGTCTCCAATGATCTCGAGCGCATCGGCGACCTGGCTAAGAACATCGGCAAGCGGGTCATGGCTCTTGATGGCGAGTTTCATCCGCCCAAGCTGATCCGCGGCGTGGAGCACATGGGATCCATGGTTCTCGCCCAACTCAAAGAGGTGCTCGACAGCTACGCCCGCCATGATCTCAAGAAAGCGCTCGCGGTGTGGAATGGCGACGAAGAGATCGACGACATCTGCACTTCGCTGTTCCGCGAGCTGTTGACGTATATGATGGAGGATCCGCGTCATATTACCTTCTGCATCCATCTGATGTTCTGCGCCAAGAACATCGAGCGCATGGGCGATCACGCCACCAATATCGCCGAGAGCGTCTATTACATGGTCGAAGGCCACGCGATCGCCGACCAGCGCCGTAAGGGCGACGACACGACTGCCTTCGCGCCTCTGGCAGCGGAGAAATGAGAAGGATCGCGGACGAATGAAAGCCAACATCCTGATCGTTGAGGACGAGGAGGCGCTGTCGCTGCTGCTGCGGTACAATCTCGAGGCGGAAGGTTACGCGGTCGACACGGTCGCCCGAGGGGATGAGGCCGATTTGCTGCTCAAGGAGCACTCGCCCGATCTCGTCATCCTCGACTGGATGTTGCCGGGCCTCTCCGGCATCGAGCTGTGCCGTCGATTGCGCGCCCGCGGGGAAACCAAGCGATTGCCGATCATCATGCTCACCGCCCGCGGCGAGGAGAGCGAGCGGGTGCGCGGGCTCGCGACCGGGGCCGACGACTACATCGTCAAGCCGTTCTCGGTTCCTGAACTGAGCGCGCGCGTGCGTGCGCTGTTGCGGCGTGCATTGCCCGAGCGCGTCGCCGACGTGCTGTCGTTCGGAGACCTCGAGGTGGATCGCGAGAAAAGACGCGTCTCGCGCGGCGGCCGAGCGATCGATCTTGGGCCGACCGAATATCGGCTGCTCGAATTCCTGATGGAGCGGCCCGGCCGCGTCTTCTCACGCGAACAGCTGCTCAACGGTGTTTGGGGCAGCCAGATCTACATCGATGAGCGCACGGTGGACGTCCATGTCGGCCGCCTGCGCAAGGCGCTCAACCGCGGCCACAATACCGATCCGATCCGCACCGTGCGCGGTGCCGGTTATGCGCTCGATGATCGCTTCGGCAAGACGGGTTGATCGATCAGGCTCGGAACTGCCGTCGATCCCGGCGCATATGCGGCGGCTGGTAGGCCACGCGCGAGTGATAGGCGCAATAGGGCAGGCCGGTGATGGTCTGCCCGCCGCAAAAGAAGAAGTCGGGCTGCCCGGGATCCCCAATCGGCCAGCGGCAGGTTTCCTCCGTGAGCTCGAGCAGGCTACGGCGCTGGCCGAGCGGGATAACGTTGTCGATGAACTCCGGCTCCGGCTCGATATCGGGCTCATAGGCGTGGGCGAGCGCGGTATTGCCCCGGATCGAAGGCCGCGTGACCCGCAGCATGTGCGCATGAGCGCGCGGCTTGCGCGCACGCGGAGCGCCCGAGGATGGCGATTTGACACGGCCGGACAGCCCGAGGCGGTGCACCTTGCCGATCACCGCATTGCGGGTCACGCCGCCAAGCGCCGCGGCGATTTGACTAGCCGATAGCCCCTCGGCCCACAGCTTCTTGAGCGTTTCGACGCGCTCGTCGGTCCAGGTCATGTCAAATCCCTCTCCAGCCGCGGCGGCGGAGACAGAATCCCACTGCGGGTCTGGGCAACGATCAGTTGGCCCGACGCATACCCGCGCTACCGATTGACGCTAGTGACTGTCCGCCGCACGAAATGTCGTATTCGACGAGGGAAAAGCTACAATATGGCGGGAGTCAGGCGCAAGAGTCCCGTCAGCCTGCGTCCACATGTTCTGTTCGCGTCGGTCAATGCGTCCACACTTATCTGCACGGATGTGTATTGCGGCTAACTTTTGCGGCTGCCGGCGCGGCCTTTGCCTCATGTTGACAGGCGAGCATGCAGCAATAAAATACCTTACCGTGCCGCCCGGAGAGGCGGCACATTTCGTTTCCGCGGATTGTCGGCTCGTCGATGAGTAGCACCCAAGGATCGCATTTGCTGCCGACCTACGCGCGCGTCGATCTTGCTTTCGAACGCGGCGAAGGCGCTTGGCTCGTCGCGACCAACGGGGATCGTTACCTCGATTTCACCTCGGGGGTTGCCGTCAACGCGCTCGGCCATGCGCATCCGCACCTCGTCGAAGCGATCACGAAACAGGCCCACAAGGTCTGGCATGTCTCCAATCTCTACCGCATCCCCGAGAGCGAGCGGCTCGCCGAACGCCTGTGCGCGGCGAGCTTCGCGGACGTGGTGTTTTTCTCCAATTCCGGCGCCGAAGCCATGGAATGCGCGATCAAAATGGCGCGCAAATATCAGTCGGCGAGCGGTCGGGGCGAACGCTACCGGATGGTCACGTTCGAGGGCGCCTTCCACGGCCGCACCCTCGCCACTCTCGCCGCCGGCGGTCAGCAGAAATATCTCGACGGGTTCGGCCCGGTGGTCCAGGGCTTCGACCAGGTGGCGTTCGGCGATCTCGAAGCGGCCAAGCGGGCGGTCGGGCCCGAAACCGCCGCGATTCTGATCGAGCCGATCATGGGCGAGGGCGGCGTGCGCGTTGTGCCGAGCGAATTCTTGCGCGCGCTGCGGCGGCTGTGCGACGAGCATGGGTTGCTGCTGGTGTTCGACGAGGTGCAGACCGGCGTCGGCCGTACCGGCGAGTTCTTCGCCTACCAGCGCTGTGGCGTCACCCCGGATATCATGGCGCTTGCCAAGGCTTTGGGCGGTGGCTTTCCCTTGGGCGCCTGCCTCGCCACCGCTGAGGCGGCCAAGGGCATGACGACAGGCACGCACGGCTCGACCTTCGGCGGCAACCAGCTTGCGATGGTGGCTGCCGGCGCCGTGCTCGACGTGGTGCTCGCGGAAGGCTTTCTCGAGCGCGTGCGCCGGGTCTCGCTTGTGCTCAAGCAAAAGCTCGCCGGGATCGCGGACCGCTATCCCACGGTGGTGGCCGAACTGCGCGGGGAAGGACTCCTCGTCGGCCTGCGCGCTGTGGTGCCGAGTGCTGAGCTCGTCGACGAGCTGCGGGCAGAGAAGATGATCACGGCCGCGGCTGGCGACAATGTGGTGCGGCTGCTGCCGCCGCTCATCGTAAGCGAGGAGGAGGTGGCCGAAGCAGTCAGGCGGCTCGAGCGGGCCTGTGCCCGCATCGCCAAAGCCCAGGCCACACCACAAAAGCGAGGAGCGGCGAGATGAAGGGCCGCGACTTCCTCGATCTCATCGACATCCCCACGCAAGAGCTACGCGGGATGCTCGAGGCGAGCCGCGCCATGAAGGCGCGCCGCGACCGCGGCGCGCGGCCGCTCGAGGGGCGGACGCTTGCCATGATCTTCGACAAGCCGTCGACACGCACGCGCGTCTCCTTCGACGTCGCCATGCGCCAGCTCGGGGGCGCGGCCATCCTGCTGACCGGCCAGGAGATGCAACTCGGGCGAGGCGAGACCATCGCCGACACGGCGCGGGTTCTGTCGCGCTATGTCGACATCATCATGATACGCACGCTCGATCACGACATGCTGACCGAGCTCGCGCGGCATGCCACCGTGCCGGTAATCAACGGTCTCACGCGTCGCTCGCATCCATGCCAGGTGCTCGCCGACGTCATGACCTTCGAAGAGCACAGCGGGCCCATTCGCGGCAAGACCGTGGCTTGGACCGGCGACGCCAACAACGTTCTGACCTCCTGGATGCATGCCGCCGAGCGTTTCCATTTTCGCCTACAGGTGGCAACCCCGCCCGAGCTCGCTCCGAAAAAATGGCTGATCGACTGGGCCAAGACCTCAGGCGCGCCGATCCACATCGGCAGCGAGCCCGAGGAGGCGGTGAGGGGCTCCGATTGCGTGGTAACGGATACCTGGGTTTCCATGGGCGACAAGGACGGCCAACGCCGCCACAACCTGCTCAAGCGCTATCAGGTCAACGCCCGGCTGATGGCGCTGGCCAATCCGGGCGCGGTTTTCATGCATTGCCTGCCGGCCCATCGCGGCGAGGAGGTCACGGACGAAGTGATCGACGGGCCGCAGTCGATTGTGTTCGACGAGGCCGAGAACCGCCTGCATGCGCAAAAGGGCATTTTGGCCTGGTGCTTGAACGCCCGGTAGGGTTGGCCTGCGCGTGGAACGCGCGCTAGATGCTGCCATGCAGCGGCAGCCGATTCCGCTGAAATTCGAGCCGGGGCATGAACTCCTCGAGCCTCGACACTACATATCGAACCATCATGTCCGATCCCCGCATGGAAATTCCAGCACGCGCGCCTGCGGCTACCTCCCCCGACGATACGATCTTGCCCTTCAAGGTCGAGGCGCTGGACCTGCGCGGAAGGGTCGTGCGCTTTGGCCCCGCGATTGACACGATCCTGTCGCGTCACAGTTATCCCGCCCCGGTGGCGAAGCTTTTGGGCGAGGGCATCGTGCTGACCGTGCTGCTCGGCTCGACGCTGAAATTCGAGGGCCGCTTCATCCTTCAGACCCAGAGCGACGGGCCGGTGCGGATGCTGGTCATCGACTACACCACGCCCGGCAAGGTACGCGGCTGCGCCCGCTTCGATCCTACGCGCGTCGCGGCCGCCATTGCGGCGGGCGCGGCCGATCCGGGGGCGCTGCTCGGCCGCGGGCATCTGGCCATGACCATCGACCAAGGACCGGACACCGCGCGTTATCAGGGCATCGTCGCGCTCGAGGGCAAGGGGCTCGAACACGCGGCGCACGAGTATTTCCTGCGCTCGGAGCAGATCCCCACGCGGGTGCGCTTGGCCGTCGCCGAGGAGCTGCGGGCGGGCGCAGACGGCGCTCGGCACCACTGGCGCGCGGGTGGACTGCTGTTGCAGTTCCTCCCCCAGTCGCCGGAGCGCGCCCGGCGGGGAGACCTCGATCCGGGTGACGTGCCGGAAGGCATCGAGCTGCCGACGCCGCCCGAGGACGACGCCTGGGTCGAAGGGCGCGCGCGGGTGGCGAGCGTCGACGACGTCGAACTGCTCGATCCTGATACCTCGGCCGAACGGCTGCTCTACCGGCTGTTCAATGAGCGGGGCGTGCGCGTTTTCCGCAGCCGCGATTTAGAGGCCCAGTGCTCGTGTTCGCGCGAACGGGTCGAACGAATGCTGCGCAGCTTTCCCCAGGACGACCGCGACCACATGGTCGAGAACGGCAAGATCACGGTCACCTGCGAGTTCTGCAACTCGACCTATGTGTTCGAGCCCATGGATGTGGCCGGGCCGGCGTCCTAGCGCATGTTCGTTTGCAGTGGAGCGCGAGCGCCGAACTCGAGCTTCCTCACGGGAGAGGGAGCGCACCGAATCCATGGTGGTTAAACACAACGAACCCGGTCTAATTGATCGTGCGCTCCCGCTGTGGGGCATCGAGCGAGAAGGCAGGAATGTCGATGTCGAACTTTTCGCCGGCCGCGGTCACCATCCCGTAGGTTCCAGTCATGAAACCCGAAGACGTGGGCAGCGGGACGCCGCTGGTATATTCGAAATTCTCGCCCGGCTTGAGCACCGGCTCCTCCCCGACCACGCCCGCGCCGCGCACCTCCTGCAGGCGACCTTGCGCGTCGGTAATGCGCCAATGACGTGTCTTGAGCTGGACGGTCTCGCGCCCGAGATTGGTGAGCGTAATGGTATAGGCCCAAAAGAAATAGCCGTTTTCGGGCGAGGAGCGCTCGGGCAGAAAACGGGGCGTGGCGGTGACCTCGATCTGGCGGGTCACGGCACGATACGCTGCTTTAGGGGCATCCATCGGAGAGCCTCTACCTGCTCCGGGCACTTTGTGGCGTGTGCGACCGTAATGAACAGCCTAAGCGCCCGGCCTGCAACCGTCGCGACGGGGCGACTCCCAAGCCGGGCGAAGGCCCACTAGATCTAAATGCATCCGTCACCGCTCGAAAAATCGCCCGCAATGCCGGCCTCCGTGGTCACCACGGGACGCGATCTGCGGCTCGACCTGTTTCGCGGTATCGCGCTCTGGCTGATTTTCCTCGACCATATCCCTTCGAACGTGGTCGCTTGGGGCACGATCCGCAATTACGGCTTCAGCGACGCCACTGAAATCTTCGTCTTCGTCTCCGGGTACACCGCCGCTTTCGTCTACGGCAAGGAGATGCGCGAACGCGGTTTCATGATCGCGGGCGCGCATATCCTGCGGCGGGTCTGGCAAATCTACGTCGCCCACGTATTCCTGTTCGCGATTTATCTCGCCGAAATTTCCTATGTTGCCACCAGTTTCGAGAATCCGCTCTATGCCGAAGAGATGAATATTCTCGACTTTCTCAAACAGCCGGAGGTGACGATCGTCCAGGCGCTGCTGCTCAAGTTCAAGCCGGCCAACATGGACATATTGCCGCTCTACATCGTGCTGCTGCTCCTGTTTCCGCCGATCCTGTGGCTGCTGCAGCTTAGAGCTTCGCTTGCCCTCGGTGCTTCGGTGCTGCTCTACGTGCTCACCTGGCACTTCAACTGGAACCTGCCGAGCTATCCCGAAGGCCACTGGTTTTTCAATCCGTTCGCCTGGCAACTGTTGTTCGTTTTCGGCGCCTGGTGTGCGCTCGGGGGCGCGCAACGGCTCGGGGCGGTGTTGCAGTCGCGGATCACCTTGGGCGTAGCGGTCGCGTATCTCTTGTTCGCCTTCGTCATTACGCTGACCTGGTATCTGCCCGGCATGGGCCAATACGTTCCGCACTGGCTGGAGCAGCTGATCTACCCGATCGATAAGGTCAATCTCGACGCGCTGCGCTTTGCGCATTTTCTGGCGCTGGCGGTGGTGACAGTGAGGTTCATTCCCCGCGAGTGGCCGGTGCTGAAATCGCGTTGGCTGTGGACGCCGATCGTCTGCGGGCAGCACTCGCTCGAAATCTTCTGCCTGGGCGTATTCCTGTCCTTTGCCGCGCACTTTGCGATGGTGGAAATCTCGGGCGCCATCTGGATGCAGTTGCTGCTCAGCGCGGTGGGCATACTCGTCATGATTGCCGTTGCCGGCCTGCTAAGCTGGTATAAGAGGGCAGAAGGGCGAAGTCCGGGCTCGCGCCCGAGAAAAACGCCGGACGCGGATCTCGCGGGAGGCGAGGCATGAAGACGCCCGTTGCAACGTTGGCCGCGGTGGCTGCGGCCCTATGGATCCTGACCGGCGCGGCCGTCGCCGCGGAGCCCTGCGACATCCCCGGCTATTTGTTGGTTGGGAATAACGAGTTGAAGCATGTGGCCGAGGCCGTCCAGAAAGAGAAAAAGCTCACCATCGCCGTGGTCGGAACCGGCTCCTCCATTCTCGCCGGTCCCGACGGGCCGCGTTCAGCCTATCCGGCGCGGCTAGAGGCGGTGCTCAAAGCGAAGCTTCCTTCGGTTGCGGTCAAGGTCGTCAGCCTCGTCAGAACCCGGATGACGACGGAGGACTTGGCCAAGGGCATGGAAAAATTGGTGAACGACGAGAAGCCCGACCTGGTGATATGGCAAACCGGCACGCTTGATGCCATCCGCAGGGTCGACCCCGACGAGTTCAGAGCGGCCCTCGAGGAGGGGGTCGAGACGCTGCACAAAGGCGGCGCCGACGTCATTTTGATGAACATGCAGTATAGTCCCCGCACCGACATCATGGTTCCGCTCGGTCCGTACGCCGACGACATGCGCGTGGTGGCGCAGCAGCATGAGATCCCGCTGTTCGACCGGCTCGCCATTATGCGGAATTGGTCCGATACCGGCGCTTTCGATCTCTATGCCGCCGGAAAGGATAATGTGCTGGCCCAGCGCGTGCACGATTGCATCGGCCGGGGCATTGCCTCTATGATTATGGACGCCGCCCATTTGCATCCCGAGTCCAAGGCGGCGCAATAAACAGGCGTCAAACGAGGAAAAAAGCCTCCAGAGGGACGAAACTTACAGCATGCATTGTCAGGTCTTTTTGGGTCGTGGGGCCCTGCTCGGGGCCGTTGCGACAGCGGCACTAACTGCGCTGCTTCCGGCGCGGGCGCAGACGCCGGTGCCGGCGGCCGTTGCTCCCGCCGCGCTGCCATCCGCCGGCGCGGTCGCGCCGCCGGCCGCATGCGCGCTCACGCTCGAGCAGGTCCGCTTTGATCGCGCGTTGCCCCGAATCGGCAGGCGTCTCGCGAGCGGCAAGCCGATCAAAATCGTGGCGCTCGGCTCCTCGTCCACTTACGGCGCCGGCGCAAGCAGCTCCGCTGCCTCCTATCCGAGCCGCTTGGCGGAGGACCTTGCCCGCCGATTCCCGGGAACTGAGATCGCGGTGTTGAACCGCGGCGTCAATGGCGACGAAGTCGCGGGCATGCTGGCGCGCCTGGACAGCGCCGTCATCGCCGAAAAGCCCGATCTGGTGCTGTGGCAGGTTGGCACGAATTCGTTGCTGCGGGACAAAGCCGTGCCGCCGCACGCCTCGCTTCTGCACGAGCGGCGCTGGTACGAGACCGAGCACCTGCCGTTCGATACCTTCGTGTCATCGGACGGGCTGCACATGAATGACTGGAGCTATGCCTGCCTCGCCAAGGCGCTCGGCATGGCGATCGCCGAGGCGGCGACGCGGCCTACCGCGACCGCGATCGGGACGCAGGCGGTGCGGTAATCACGCCGAGGCGGTTCCGACCGCGTGCACGGGCCGTTGAGGACGCGCTTCTGCCCGCGCATGAGAAGTCGGAGAACAACGACCTTACGCCGCCTTG